>Ga0105047_10000527_pt1 | contig 65205 bp, 63 predicted proteins | sample MAT04_FD_78384 | JGI IMG/M metagenome (GOLD analysis project Ga0105047, IMG submission 78384) | Freshwater microbial communities from Lake Fryxell liftoff mats and glacier meltwater in Antarctica - MAT-04 (megahit assembly) | ecosystem: Environmental > Aquatic > Freshwater > Ice > Liftoff... | reverse complement strand
TCCCACCGCCACCGCCATGTGCCTTGCTGCGGGCCCGAATGTTTTTCTCGGGTCTGCTGCAAGGCACATTTGTTGTTGCTGCGGGATTTGGGAGGAGCGGCGCGTAGCGCCATATTGCGACGGCTCCCACCGCCACCGCCATGTGCCTTGCTGCGGGCCCGAGTGTTTTTCTCGGGTCTGCTGCAGGGCACATTTGTTGTTGCTGCGGGATTTGGGAGGAGCGGCGAGTAGCGCCATATTGCGACGGCTCCCACCGCCACCGGTGGGATTTGTTCGATTGTGGCCAGCAGGCCACGTCAAGGGGCGCTCTCGGTTACTTTTCGTTACGCAGTGCCTGGTCGTACACGTCGATGAGGCTATCGACGAACTGAGCCACCGTCGATCGCTGAGCAGGGGTGAGGGTCGCGACCAACCGGTCAATACCGTCGATGACCGGGGTGGCACATTCACGGGCTGATGCGATGGACGCGGGCACCGGCGCCACAACAACCTTGCGCCGGTCCGTCGGATGCGGCTGCCGGGAGATGTGACCTGAGGCCTCGAGTCGGTTGAGGACCAGTGAGGTCGCCGCCGTCGAGGTCTCGAGGGTGCCGGCGATGGCCGTCGGGGTGTCCGTGCCCACCCCCGCCAAATGGATCATCGTTGTTAGCCCAGCGGAATCGACACCCAGCGCTTCCTGAATGTGTTCACGGAACCGAACCTGCCTGGTGAGCAGCTGCATCAATAGGTCACGAATGATGGCGTCGGCACTGCTCTGTACCGATCCCTGCGGTTCTTGCGCAGTGCCGCCCTCACGGCGGCTCGGCGCGTCGATTTCGCTCATGGCAAAAACATTAGCAGCAGATTGGAAATATTCATAGTTATCAAGTAGGTTTGCAACATGTCCAAATCGTCTCGTTCCTCCGAAAGCCCCACCGCAGCGGTCGACACCGGCGATTGGCAACTTTCCTCCGCCGGTGTCCCGCTCGACCCGCTGCGCTGGCGGGCGCTGTTCGTCATCGGCATCGCCCAGTTGATGATTATTCTCGACGCGTCGATCGTAAATCTGGCCTTGCCCTCTGCCAAGGCCGACCTCGGGATCTCCGATGCTGACCAGCAGTGGGTAGTCACGGCCTACGCGCTGGCCTTCGGCGGTCTACTGCTGCTCGGTGGTCGAATCGCCGACTACATCGGTCGCAAGCGCGCGTTCATCATTGGCCTCATCGGATTCGCCGGGGCATCCGCGCTCGGCGGGATCGCCCCCACTGCGATCCTGCTGTTCTCCGCGCGCGGACTCCAAGGCGCGTTCGCTGCGCTCCTGGCACCCGCCGCACTCTCACTCATCACTGTCACATTCCACGAGCCCAAAGAGCGTGCACGTGCATTCGGCGTGTACGGCGCTATCGCCGGCGGCGGCGCGGCAATCGGACTACTCCTCGGCGGCGTCCTCACCGAGTACCTTTCGTGGCGCTGGTGCCTGCTCGTCAACATCCCGATCGCCATCGTGGCGGTCATACTTGCTATCCCATTTGTTCGCGAGAGCAAGGCAGACGGCGATACCAACTACGACGTGCTCGGCGCCATCACGGTCACCGTGGGCCTCGTTGCACTGGTCTACGGTTTCACCAAGGCTGCACCCAGCACCTACACCGACACCGCGCACTGGACCGAGCCTGCCACCCTGGCGTGGTTCGCGCTCGCAGCCGTCATGCTCGTATCGTTTTTCGTCATCGAGAACCGCGTGTCCAACCCGCTCGTGCCTATGCGTGTGCTGCTCAACCGCAACCGAGGTGGGTCCTACATTGTGGCCCTCATCGTTGGCATCGGCCTGTTCGCGATGTTCCTGTTCCTTGGCCTCTACCTGCAGATTGTGCTGGGCTATTCACCGGTCAAGGCCGGGCTGGCGTTCCTGCCGTTTAGCATCGGCATCATCCTCGGAGCGGGAGTCGCTTCCCAGTTGCTGCCGCGGCTGGGTCCCCGGCCGCTCATGGTCCCGGGTCAGCTCGCCGGGGCGCTCGGCTTGTTGTGGCTCTCGCGCCTAGAGCCCAACTCGAGCTACCTCACCCACATCCTGCCGGCAATGGTGCTCATCAGCGTAGGTATGTCATTCAGCTTCATCCCGATCTCAACGACAGCGCTGCACGGCATTGGCCACGAAGACGCCGGTGTCGGCTCAGCCCTACTCAACACCTCGCAACAGATCGGCGGCGCAGTCGGCACGGCCCTACTCAACACCGTGGCCGTCGCCGCGACCACGGCGTACTTCGCCGTCAACGGTGGCGCCGGCAAGGAATCAGTCAAAGCCGGACTCACGCAGGGCTATACGCACGCCTTCTTGTGGGGGGCTGGCTTGCTCGTTGTTGCGAGCCTAGTCTCAGCGTTCATGATCACCATCGGCAAGGACGCAGCGCAGGAGGACGACGAGGCTGACGTCCCCGTCGTCGATGTCGGCACAGCGATGCCAGAGGATTGATCAGTGGCGCTGGGGGCTGCTCCTGCGTGGGGGCTGCGCCGAATAACAGTTCCTCGCCTGCCACAGTCACCAACACAACATCGAATGCTGATTGCGATCTGTGGCGAACAGATACCCAAATCAACCACCTGGGGTTGGGGCGTGCGCGGGACGAGCCTGCCTAGGCGCTCAATGCATGCGGGCTCGGAAATGCCAGTTCGGCAATCTGCGGGGGAACGAAAGGCTGCCAGGTCCCGGCTGGCTGAGCGAGACGGTCCGCGACTGCCCACATGACAGTCGGGTCGTGCCCGTAGCCGAGGTGGCTGGCCCATACTTGAATGTTCTCGTGGGAGCTATCGACATGATCGATACAGGAACGCCAGTCGACGATGCCGTCGAGGCGGGAGTAGATCGACGATGCGGGCACGGGTAGCACTGGGAGGCGGATGTCAGATTCGGGCAGTTCATGTTCCGGGGCGTGGAATGGCGACAGCCGGTTGTAGATCTTGATAGATCGCGCCTGGTGTGGATGTTCGAATCGGAACGGGCTGCCGAGGGTGATGACCTGGCTAACGGCCTCCGGGACCTGTCGAGCTACCGCACGGGCGAAGACTCCGCCAAGGCTCCAGCCAACGAGGGCTACCGGTGAGTCGTGGAGCGCCGCAAGTTCCTCAACAATTGGCGTTATTCCGTTGAGCACTTTGCGGGTTGGCCCCAAGTTGATCCCCAGGCCCCACCCGGACGCTTCGTGCCCAATGGACTGCAGATAAGAACGCAAAGGTCTGGTCGAAAGGTCCCCGGCACCGAGGCCGGGAAGCACTATGACCGGGCGGCCGTCGCCGCGCGGTGCTCGCGCCAAGATAGGAAGAGCAGCGGCCAGGCAGCCGAACGTCATCAACGAGCGGGCATGGTCGGTCAGAAAGAACGGCAGCGGCACCGATCCAACGTCTGCTGTCTTCACCTGCGTGCTGCCGCCAACGCCTGCTCGGCTACTTCGCCAGATTCTCGAGGACGTCGCTGACCAATTGGCAGCCGTCAAACTGCGTCTTTTCGACGGTCCACCCCATGCGCACGATGACCGCATTCCGGGAAGGCACCATCGTGACAATTTGCCCGTAGTGACCATCCATCTGCAACGTGTCTTTCGGAACACCCGGGTATGAAGCGCACTCGCCGTCAGTGGGCGTGCCGGGGATCCAGGTTTGAGCCCCGTACCCATGGCCTTCGCCACTGGGCATTGCCGGAGTGTTCGCCAACTTCAACCAACCTGCCGGCAAGACCTGCTTGCCGTCCCACTTCCCGTCAGCAAGCATGAGTTGACCAATGCGCGCCCAGTCGCTGGTGTCCGCCCACATGTACGAGCCGCCGACCAAGGTGCCGTAGGTGTCTGACGCGAAGGTTCCAGACGTTACGCCGATTGGGTCTAAAAGCGCCTGTTTGGTGTAACTCCAGTACAAGTCGTTACTGGCAAACATGCCTTGCGTGATCTGCGCGATGATGTCAGAAGTGCCAGTGCTGTAAGCCCACTCCGTGCCCGGTTGATGGATGAGCGGTTGCGAGGCGGCGAATCCAGCCATGCTGGGCTCGCTGTAGAGCATTTTCACAACTTTGGCTGTCGGTCCGTAGTCGTCTTCGCCATCGAGCCCGGAGCGCATGAAGAACAGATCGGTCACCTTGATGTTCTTGCGATCATCCTGTCGCCACTGCGCGACCCAGCTTGGTTCGCGGCCTGCCGGGAATGCATCCACGACGAGCTTATCCATGTTGAAGCCGGTCTCATTTGCCCGCTTGTAGAACAGCATCGCGTTGACAGTCTTGGTCATCGACCAGCCCAACAGCGCGGTCTTACCGGGGAAGCCTGGCGCCTGTCGCTCGGTCAGGAGGCGATCGTTTTGCACGACCGCTACACCCCTGGTGTTGGCGGCAGTCGGATCGCCAGCGCCGACGAATGCCTGATCAACAACCTTCTGCAGCCCAGCAGTGTTGACTCCTGGGCCCCAACTCTCGGGTGGCACTGCTGCGTCTCCGGCCGGCCACTGCGCTGGGTTGGCAACGGCAGGCACATATGGCACCGACGCGGGATCGGGGTCCATATCGAGAACGCAACCACGATTGGGGAGCAGGGAGGCGCGGCGCTGGAAAATTCCGAAAACCTTCGCCGTTGTCGAGTTGGTTTGCGCGTCGGTTGAGGTCGACACCAGTTTGAGCAGCGGGTTTTGCGGAACAACATCCTCTTCAAACACCTGCTGACTGTCACGGCCCGCGACGAATGTTCCCGAGCACACGCTTTGGGCCGTTAGACCCGCGAGGCTGGATGGAATCTTGAAATACAGCAGCCCGCCGATGACCAGGGCAATCAACAACACGAAGATCACAAGCAGCGCGAGCAGGATGCGCTTGATCCAGCGCCGGGCTCCGCTGCGTTTTGCGGGTTCCACCTCTGCTGTTTCAACCTGGGTCGACACTTCACACTCCCGACGTAAGCGAACCGCTAAGAACCCCAAGCTACTCAGAACACGCACCGCTGCGCACCTCGACGTCACCACCGAAGGCGACTACTTCGTTCAAGTCACCGCAGTGCCAGAGTCTGAGCACCAATCGGATTAGGTGGCGGTTGGTGTGGACGCGTACGGGTAGCCGGGAACCAAGGCTCGGCCTTTGATCCATTCCCGTCGAGCCAGGAACAGCCCCACGATTGAGGCGATGACCAGAATCATTCCGGAGTAGAAGTGAAATAGGTCGGTCTGGAAAGGCGTGGGGTCTGTGAGGACTCCGGACTCGACGTTGGCCATGACCACCGGCTGCCCCTGCGTCAGGTAGGTCAGGGCGCCAGTGACGAGAAGAAGGCGCCGGCGCCAGACACGATCGAAGCTTGGGCCCGATCCGAGGATAACCCGGCAGCTGGTTGGTGCGGCCTACGTAAGGGCTACCGCGGGCGCTTCGGGATGTACCTACCGCCACTGCTCGAGGAGCTCGGGATGGTCGAGTTGGAGCACAACGCACGCAACAATCGAGCACGCGCGATCACGTAGTGGGCTACGGGAAGTGGCGCCAAGCATTTCCAGACCTGAAATTGTACGACTCGTAAGGTCGCCGTTGGCAGTGCCGGATCGGGGGCTGCTTGTCACCCGGGCGGCTGCGCCAGCTCACCAAGGAGCCGAACCAACACTGCGGTGTTGAGCGCGACGGGTGCGAAGAAGTCCCGGTCGCATCGCTCAACAACGACGATTGCCCGATTCGCCAGAGCCCGACCATCGTCGGTGACCACCAACGCTCGAGCACGACGGTCGTCGGGATGGGGTGCGCGGGTCACGAGCCCCATCCCCTCCAAAGCGCGGATCACTTGCGAGGTCATCATTACGTCGGTCGCTGCGTGGTCAGCCAACTGCTTCTGGGTCACGGGGCTGTCGGACTCCAGCCAGGCAAGGCTCGCGAGCAACACAAACTGCACGTGGGTGAGCCCAAGGGGTTTGAGTGCAGAGCGCTGAGCGGCTTGCCACCGGTTGGTCACTCGCCAGAGCAGGAGTCCTGGACTGAAGTCGGCATCGTCGAACTCGGTGGAATCCAATCCTTGCCTTGAGTTGGTCAACTGACCGACTGACTGTTCCGTTCGGCGACAACAACCAAGGCGTCAAGGTCCGGCTGCACCGAGGTCGAAATAGCCTTGCCGAGCACAAGATTCCAGAAGTGGCGCAGCGGTCCGGTCAGCGTGACGGTGACCTCGATCTGGGTACGGCCATCGTCGAGCGTGCTCACCTGGTGGTCGAACGTGAGTCGCCCGCCGATGAGGTGTGAGACGTCGATGAATTCCCTACCTGGAACCAACCGTTCAACGACAAAGGAGACGGTGGGGCCGCCCTTGGGCTTGAGCTTGCCGGAGGCACCCTCGACGAATTCCCCGTCGAGTCGCACCCACTCGGTGTCCTGATTCCAGTCTGGCCAGGTGGCCATGTCGGCCCAGCGATCGAAGTAAAACGACGGGGCGGCTGATGAGGTGGCGCAGGCTTTCGCGAGAGTGATCATTTAGATAGTATGCACGCTTACTACTTGATGGTCAAGGCCGGCGCTTCCCGCCTGTGCCACTCGGCGGGCGGCACAGTCGGGAAGGAGTGGCTCGCACTCGCTCCCCCGCGAGGACACGATCACCCCTCGATAATGACCTTCAGCGCCTCACGCGCAGCCATCGCCCGATAACCATCGGGGACTTCTTCTAGGGTCACCGAACGATCGAATACCTTGCCCGGTTGAATCTTTCCCTCAAGAATGTCCGGCAGGAACTCCTCGATATAGGCCCTAGCTGGCGCGACCCCGCCGGTGAGAGTGACGTTGTTCATGAACTCGCCGCCACCCATTGGGATCTCGCCGTATTGCGGCACACCCACCCTGCTGATCACTCCGCCAGCGCGGACGATGCCGATGGCTGTCTCAAAAGACCGCAGCGTGCCCACACATTCAAGCACCGCGTGGGTGCCATCTCCAGCAGTGAGCTCGCGGACCTTATCGATCCCTTCGGCACCACGTTCGGCGACCACCTCGGTAGCGCCGAACTCCACGCCAAGATCTGTGCGACTGACATGGCGACCCATCAGGATGATCTGCTCGGCACCCAACCGCTTTGCCGCTAGCACTGCTGAGAGTCCGACTGCACCGTCGCCGATCACAGTCACGGTGGTGCGTGGATTGACCCCGGCAGAGTAGGCGCAGTGGTGGCCTGTGGGCAAGACATCCGACAGCGTCAGCAACGAGGCCAGCAGCGCGGAGTCCTCTCCAACATGCAGTGGCACCAAAGTGCCCTCAGCCAGCGGAACCCGAACTGCTTCGCCCTGACCGCCGTCGACGTCGCCGACTCCCCAGAAGCCACCGTGGCGACACGACGTCTGCAGCCCTTCCTGGCAGAAGTCGCAGGTGTTGTCCGAATACATGAAAGGCGCAACCACGACATCGCCGCGTTTGAATCCGGTCACTGCAGAACCGAGTTCCTCGACGACGCCGAGGAACTCGTGGCCAATGCGCGAGCCAAACTCGGTGGCTGGCTTGGACGCATATGGCCACAGGTCGCTGCCGCAGATACATGATCGCAACACACGGACCAGTGCATCGGTCGACTTGAGGATCTTGGGGTCAGGAACGTCCTGGACGCGAATGTCCCCGGCTGCGTAGATCAGGGTTGCTCTCACGGGTTGCGCCTTCCCAAGAATTGGTTCACCCCGTCGAAACCTCGGGCCTGCCTTCATGCTGGCATGCCCGCGGTTTTGCATGCACCGATGCGACACCTTCATGGGCCTGGTGCGGGTGAAACGGGCTCGCACCACGCTCGCCGTGTGCACCTAGCGCGCTCACAGCACCTCTAATGCACACGCTGAGCTGAATGCACTATCGGACTTGGGCAGCCGTGGCATCTGTCATCCATCGGTCTCGTTCTCGGGACCAACATCTTCTTTGCGACGCTTGGGCCACATCACAACAATCACAGCGAATGCAGCACTCAGGCCCATCAGCGCCGGAATGAAATTTCGTGCCAGGGGCGAACCAACCCGCTCACAGCAGCCGGAAGGAATAGCTTGATCGGTTGTGGGGTCGGGACTGTCTCCCCCGGCACACGGCTCTTAGTGTTGTCACGACAAGATGCATCCGTGAGCGCCACCCTGCAAGCCATCGGAGTCAGCGCCGTCCATGGGGCCCGCGAGCTCTTCAGCGGCCTCGACCTTGTCGTAGCTGCCGGCGACGTGATTGGCCTCGTCGGGGCAAACGGCGCCGGGAAGACGACGCTGCTGCAAATCCTGGCGGGAGTACGCCCACCCGACGATGGCTCCGTTGCACTCTCACCGCCGTCGGCACAAATCGGCTACCTTAGACAAGAACCTGAAAGAATTGCAGGCGAGTCCGTCGGGACCCATCTGGCTCGACGCACCGGCGTGCTCGACGCCCAGCTTGCCTTTGACCGCCAGTCGAGTGCTTTGGCCGAAGGCAAGCCCGGTGCCGATGAGGCCTACGCTGCAGCCTTCGACGCTTGGCTCGCCCTTGGTGTCCCCGACTTCGACGAGCGAGTAGGCGAGGTCGTGGACCAGATCGGCCTCGATGTCAGCCTCGACCACCAGATGACTGCTTTGTCTGGGGGGCAAGCTGCCAGGGTCGGTCTCGCTGCGCTGCTGTTGTCGCGATTCGATGCCTACCTGCTCGACGAGCCGACCAACGACCTCGACACCGAGGGTCTGGGCCTTCTTGAGGAATTCGTCGACGGGCTCGATGCTCCCGTTGTCCTCGTCAGTCACGATCGTGAGTTCCTTGCCCACACAGCAACCTCTGTCGTGGAGATCGACCGCAGCCTGCGAAGGATCACTACCTACGGCGGCGGCTACGAGGCCTACCTAGATGAGCGGTCAGTCGCTCGACAACATGCTCGCGACGCGTACGAGCAGTACGCAGGTCGTCGTGCCGAGCTTGAGGCTCGCGCCCGCACCCAACGAGCCTGGATGGCCCAAGGCGTCAAGAATGCGCGACGCAAAGCCAAGGACAACGACAAGATCGGTCGTAAGTTCCGAACAGAAGCGTCGGAGAAGCAGGCCGCCAAGGCCCGCCAAAGCGAGCGAATGATCGAGCGTCTTGAGGTTGTCGAGGAGCCTCGAAAGGAATGGCGACTCGAGTTTTCGATCGCCTCTGCTCCGCGCTCCGGCGAAGTCGTCACGACGGCCAACGGCGCAACCGTGGTTCGAGGCCCCTTTACCCTCGGCCCAGTCGACCTACAGCTCACGCTGCGGGATCGAGTCGCGATCACTGGTGCCAACGGTGCCGGCAAGTCCACTCTGCTCGGCCTGCTGTTGGGGCGGATCGTGCCGGACTTGGGTTCGGTTCACGTCGGTTCAGGTGTGGTCGTTGGTGAGGTCGATCAGGCTCGCTCCTTGTTCGAAGGTGCCGAGCCGATAGCCACTGCCTTCTCACGCGCGGTTCCGCAGTGGCCCGATGCCGACGTGCGAACGCTGTTGGCAAAGTTCGGCCTCGGGATCCATCAAGTAGGGCGAACCGCGGCATTGTTGTCACCCGGCGAGAGGACTCGCGCGGCGCTGGCCTTGTTGCAAGCTAAAGGCATCAATCTGCTCGTGTTAGATGAACCCACCAACCACTTGGATCTCCCAGCGATCGAGCAACTCGAGGAGGCACTGGAGTCCTTCGACGGGACTGTCCTACTGGTGACCCACGATCGTCGCATGCTCGACACGGTCCGTTTGACGCGACGCTGGCACGTCGAGGACGGTCGGGTCACCGAGATTACTGCGATTGACCCGCACTAGTCGGCTGATTTTCCTCGGTGTGAGTAGTTGAGTGGCTTGTAGCACACCTAACTACTCACACTGAGGACTACTCACATTGAGGAAAATCGCATGCCCGAGCCAGCCCCGAAGTCCGTGTCAGCACGTGAGAGGCCAGTAGCGATCGTCACCGGGGCTGCCGGAGGGCTTGGCCGAGCGCTGATTGCGCGACTCGAACGTGAGGGCTACGAGGTTGTTGGCGTCGACATCGAGGGAACTCAGCGACGACTTGACGTGACCGATCCTGCTGCCTGTCGCGCATTGGTCGCCGAATTCCAGCCTCGAGTTTGGATCAACAACGCCGGTGTACTCGGTGCCGGAGATGCAGCGACACAACCCGACGAGTTGATCGAGCGAGTTGTGCAAGTCAACCTGCTTGGCGTCATGCACGGGACGCGTTCTGCTGTGGCCCACATGCGGGCCAACGGTGGCGGCCATGTCATCTCCATCGCTTCGCTCGCATCGTGGGTGCCCGTTCCCGGCGAGGTCGTATATGCAGCCACTAAGGCTGGGGTGTTGTCGTTCACCTTGGGCCTTGCCGCGGAGCTAGATGCCGCTGGAATTGAGGACGTCAAGCTCACCGCGATCTGTCCTGATGGAATGTTGACACCGATGCTGACCAACGTGCTCGACGATGACTCCTTGGCGCTGTCGTTCTCAGCACCTCGACTGGTAAGCCCGGAACAGGTTGCAGATCGGGTCGTCGAGGTACTCAAGCGTCCGCGGGTCGTGACTAACCTTCCCGCCGGCAAACCTTCCGCGAGTGCGGGATTGTGGCTACAAATCAGGCCCGATCCGGGCCATTTCACGACCACAATCCCGCACTCGGCAAAGGGTTGGGGTTGCGGGAGGCGCGTTAGGCGCGGGAGGCTGCACGCAGGGACTCGACGGTTCCGCGCCACACCGAAGCGTCGGACCCACCAACAACGCCGGGCACCTGGCCGCGGTCGGTGTACTGCCACCACGACCACTTCCAACCAGGCAAGGACGGAGCATTTCCCGAGTAACCGGACAGCCATAGTCGATAGCCGAGCTTCGCGAATGCCTTGCTGTTGCCGGTATGCGGCTTCCACCACCAGGCACCGGTGTAGATAACGATGCGACTCGGCTTGTACCCAGTCAGGCGCCGCACCTCAGCGGTCCACCGCTTGATCCATTTCACAGTCATCCTCTTGGAGCCCTTGGTGACACTCTCGGCATCAAGAACTGCGAAGTCACCGGTCTTTCCTAGTCCGCCAGCCCTCGTCATCGCGCGAACGTAGAATCGCGCATCGCTGACTGGGTTCTTCTTGAAGTTGGCGAAGTCGTAGGCACCGCGCACGAGGCGTGCAGCCCTCATCCCCGACCAATTCGCGGCCAGAGTCGGGTCGACCCATGTGCCTTCCGTGGCCTTGGTGAACGCAAAGCTGACCTGCCGCACGCCTCCGATCGACCGTGGTTGCGGCGCAGCGACAATGGGCCAATTCACGAAGTTGGACCAGTTGGAGACATCTGGGCCAAATGGTGTTGCTGGCGCAACGACCGGCACAACTGGGCGAACGGGGCCCTGGGTCGGACTAGGCGAGTCGCCCGGATCCACCACAACCGGATCGGACGACCGTGGGCGAGGCACGCGAGTTGTGGCCGACATCGTGATCGGCGGGGCTGGCGGCATTGCGAACATGAGGGTCAACCTAGCGGCCAACTCGACCCACCCACCGCTACTCACATCGATAAGTAGTCAAACTTTTAGCATGACTTCCCCCGCAACCAGCCTGCCATGGGTCCACGAGCAACCCCTGTCTGGTTGAGTGTTGAGTTGTTGAGGTGAAAGCAAGATCAACTACCTCACCCAGTACACAGCCAACGGGAAGGCCGAATCCAAGCGCTACTCCGGAAAAACGACCCGCTGGCTCCTCGCCTCCGAGATCCGCCACCCGAGGAACGTCGCCATGCCGGTGATCGCCTGCGGTAGCAGGCTCACGACCTGCCAAACGACTGTCGCCGCAACCACGTCGGCATCTGGCAGGCCAAACGCGCCAAGCATCACGGCGAGGAGGCCGAACACGGTGCCGAGTCCGCCGGGTGTCAACGGAAGCAGCGAACCCATGCGCGAAATTGCGAAGGCACCGAAGATCTCCAGCGCTGTAACGCCGTTGACGGCACCATGGGAGACCGCTCGCACAGACACGAACAGGATCATGAACTGCATGAGAGAGACCGACAAGTTGGTGACGGTCAACGAGATCCAGTGAGCCTTCACGACGTCGACGATTCCTTCGCGAAAGTGCATGATCGAAGTGGTCACGTCAACCTGCTTGTGCAGCTTCTTCAAGACTGGGTTTGCGATCTTCTGGCCAAAGGCTCCCACCTTGAGCGCACTCTTCTCGCTGCGGAGAATCAGCCAGAAAACGATGATCATCGCGGCCAATGCAGCCAGGCCCAACACCCCGAGCCAGATCCAGCTCGCCTGAATTTGGCCCGAGGGAATCAGCGCCAGCACACCGAGAACCGGCAGCAGGAACGTCATGAACATGCTCCAGACGCTGGTCACTGCAATGCCTGTGGTCGCCGCCGCTGGCTTCACCTTGTAGAAAGCAAGCATCACGTACTGCACAGCGACAGCCACAGCGCCACCGGCGGGGATGAGTGCACCGATCGCCCAGGACGTCTGGCGCACCATGAACGCCGGCTTGTACTTGAGCCCAGGGATCGCGACCATGTAGGGGAATACGTAGACAACGATGTTGACGATCGCGACGAGGGCAAGCGCAGCGATCGAGAGGGGTGACATCTCCTTGATCGTTGCCCAGGCTTCGCTGAACGAGCCGAACCTCTTCGACAGGCCCCAGAAGACTAGGCCGAGAACGACGAGTGTGACGATTCCACCGATGATGGTTTTCTTCTTGTCGAGCTTGGCACCGGCTGCGGCTGGCAACGCGTTCGTAGCCTCGGCGGTTGCCGCATCCCTAGTTGTCGCACTGGCAGCTTGGGCCTTGTTATCGGCAGCGGCCGACGCGGGGTCGGCGGCGCGCTCTTCCGGGGTTCCGGATTCAGTCACGTGTGCCTCCACTTCGCGGGGTGAGGAATGCGGTCGTTGCAGAGCGAAGCATAGACGCAAGGACCTTCGGTGTTGCATTTATCTGGTGCACCAGCCCCGACGATGACAGTTGGCCTGACTAGTGGACCAGCAATGACCGCGACATCCGCCCAAGGTAGGCATACCGTGAAGATGTGCGGGGCACGCCCCCGCATACCGGCGTTGATGCCCAGCGACGATCTGTCCGGCTGGGTTTCAGGCAGAAGTGACCCACCTATGGGGACGCTGCTTAAAGCGTCGCGGAAGGGAACATCGTCATGCAGGTCGGAGCGCTGCTCAACGGGTTAGTAGCCGATGCGGCAAAAAATCCAGTTCTACTGATCTCACTTCTACTAGGCATCGGCTCGGCGTTAGGTGCGATTCGGCTGCGCAATTTCAGCCTGGGTCCCGCAGCGGTCCTGTTCCTCGCACTTGCGTTGTCGGCAGCTAACCCCACTCTGGTGCTGCCAGCGATTGTCGGCAATGTCGGACTCGCGCTGTTCGCCTACACAATCGGAGTGACAGCTGGGCCGTCATTCTTCGCATCGTTGAAGAAGGGCTCAGCGATGATCGGCTTCACAGCTGCTGCGCTGATCATGGCGGCAGCCCTCACCGCTGGCCTCGGAATCTGGCTAAGTATTCCCAAAGAGATCATGGCCGGGGTATTCGCCGGATCGCTAACAAATACCCCAGCACTCGCGGCGGCCAGCGAGCAGGTCGGTGGCCAAGGCCCGATCGTCGGGTACTCGATCACCTACATCTTCGGTGTCATCGGAATGCTGATCGTTGCCACCATCGCTGTTCGGAGGGGCCCGGCGCAAGGCGCCGATTCACCTGCCCTCACCACCCGCAATGTCCGCGTCGAAGCCGCCGACCTTCCCGACATCGGGACCCTTTCGGCCCGATACGACCACTCAGTCGTCTTCTCTCGGCTCAGTCATGGCGATGCTCCAGGACATTCGGGCAAAGTCGCCATCGCGACTGAACACGACGTCCCAGTGACCGGGGACATCCTCACGATCGTCGGGCCCCCTGCCGCCCTGGACCAGGTCATCAGCGACCTGGGCCACGCCTCAACCGTCGCGCTGCAGATGGATCGAGAGTTCCTCGACTTCCGGCGCGTTACCATCTCCAATTCGAAGCTGTCTGGGCGCCGTGTGGATGAGCTAGATCTCGAGCGCTCGTTCGGCGCCACAGTCACCAGAGTACGGCGCGGCGACGTGGACCTGCTGGCGACAGATGAGCTCGTCGTCCTGACTGGTGACCGACTGCGCATTGTTGCCCCGCGCGACAACCTATCTGCAGTGTCGGCTTTCTTCGGTGATTCGGAGGCGTCAACGTCGCATCTTGATGCAGCCTCACTGGGAATTGGTATGTCGCTGGGCATCCTCCTGGGTCTGCTGGTTTGGCCACTGCCGGGCGGAACGGACTTCGCCCTAGGAGTGGCAGGCGGATCGTTGATCGTTGGACTGGTGTTGGGTCGGGCGATGCGGACCGGGCCCTTCGTGTGGACGCTGCCCTACGGGACCTCCAACATCCTCAGCCAGCTAGGGCTTTTGCTCTTCCTGGCCTACGCCGGGTCGATTGCCGGACCGGCATTTCTGGGCGCCCTGGACTCCGACGAGCTACCCGCGATCGTGTTCGCAGGATTCGTGGTGACAACTACTTTCACCGTGGCGATCCTCGCCTTCGGATGGTGGGTCGCACACCTGGATCGAGCGTCGTTGGCCGGCGCTATCGCCGGTTCCGGCACGCAACCGGCAGTTCTGGCACACGCGAATTCGCTGATCTCATCGTCGAAGGTCAACCTCGGGTATGCACTGGTCTACCCGATCGCGATGATCCTCAAAGTCATCCTGGCTCCGCTGATCGGCACCCTGCTGTAACCCCGCCCACCCTTCCCCGCCCCAACCTCCCGCGAGTGCGGGATTGTGGTTGTCAAAACGCCGAAAATCGCCCGATTTCCCAGCCACAATCCCGCACTCGCGGGAGAAGAGCGTATGGGAGAAGGGCGCGCGGGAGCTAGGATCGCTGCACAACGCAGGCGTCGACATACCGCCGTTGAGGCCTTCACCGCTAAGAAACCAGAAGGTAAGAAACCAGAAGGCTAAGAAACTAAGAAACCAGAAGGCTAAGAAACCAGAAGGCGCCATGAGCGAGCAACCGCAAGTCGAGAATGAACCTCAGCTAACCACTGCCAAGATCGTCTTTATCGTGATCGCCGCTGCGGCACCACTAGCTGCAATCGTGGGAACAGTTCCGCTGATGTTTGCCAAAGGCAACGGCGCCGGCGTCCCGGGCGCCTACATCTTGGCCGGAGCAACGCTGATCCTGTTCGCTTTCGGCTACGCGGCAATGGCCCGCAAAGTCGCCAACACCGGGGCGTTCTACACCTACGTGGCGCACGGCCTTGGCAAGTCAGCCTCAGTGGTCTCGGCCCTGTTCGCCGTCATCGCCTACAACGCACAAACCGTCGGAATCGTCGGTGGCTTTGGCTTCTTCACCTACACCGGCCTCAAGGACTCCGGCATCACGATTCCCTGGTGGTCGGCTGCATTGTTCGCGATAGCATTCGTCGGCGTCCTGGGTTACCGCAGCGTGGACTTATCGGCCAAGGTCCTCGCCGTTTTGATGGTCTTGGAGATCGCTCTGCTTGCTCTTCTCGACATCGGCATCCTGCTCAAACATGGGCTCTCTGCTTTCCCGCTGACGGCGATTGCACCAGCAACCGTCTTTTCAGCCGGCCTACCCGTGGCCATCCTCTTCGCGTTCTCGTGCTTCATAGGTTTCGAGTCCGCGGCGCTGTATGCCGAGGAGACCCGCGACCCCAACCGCAGCATTCCCCGAGCCACCTATTCCGCCGTGATCATCGTCGGTGTCTTTTATGCGATTACCGCCTGGGAGGCTGTCGGTGCGATCGGGATCGATGGCATCGACAATCTCAGCAACCAGTCGAGCAACGACATCGGCCAACTGTTCTTCAGCCTCATGCAGAGCTACGTCGGTGACTGGGCCAAGCAACTGATGGGCATCATGCTGCTGACCAGCCTGCTTGCAGCGACCTTGGCCACTCATAACGCGGCGACTCGCTACATGTTCGCACTCGGTCGGGAGAAGGTCCTCCCGCCGACTTTGGGACTGCTTCACGGTAGCCACGGTTCACCGCATCGAGCGAGCCTGATGCAGAGCACTTTCAACCTGACCGTGGTCGCGGTCTTTGCGATCGCCGGGATCAGTCCCTACGTTGGTCTGGCTTCAACGATGATCGGGCTCGGTACGTTTGGCATCGTGGCGCTGCAAGCGCTTGCGGCCTTCGCGATTGTCGGCTTCTTCGGCAAGCATGAGGGTGGTCACTGGTTCAAGACTCTCGTTGCACCGATGGTTGCCGGACTGGTGCTGACGGCGGTCGTGATCCTCACGGCCCTGAACTTCAACCTGTTGACTAACTCTGACTCTGTATGGCTCAACGCGCTGCCACTGATCTATGTGGCTGCCGCAGCTGGCGGTGTCGCATACGCAGTTTTCCTCAAACGCAAACGACCCGAGATTTACGCCGGCATCGCGGGCGGAACCATGCGAGCGGTTCTGATCGGGTCAGCTGACACCCTCCCAGGCGCGAGCGACGACCTCACCTGAGCACGTCCCGCCGTTACCGGCTCCAGATTCGACAGTAACGTGTGAAATCGACGGACATATTTCGGTCGAATTCACAAGTTAGGGTCGATTTCAGCGCGAGTCAGCAATGCGTGCCAGAATCCAGGCATGACAACAGTTCTCGTGTGCGCAGACGGTTCACCAGCTTCCCTCGAGGCGGCGACCAAGGGTTTGGCACTGCTCACCAACGTCGAGCGCGTCGTCATCGCGACTGTTGTGCCCGACGCACTGGACCTAGAAATCACCATGTCCTCATCGGGGATGGCCGGACCAGCGATGCCGTTGTCGGACTATGAGGAACTCGAAGCAGCGCGGGTGGCCGACGGCGAGTCCATCGTCGCTGAGTCCGCAACAGCGCTGAGCCTGGCAAATGCCGAGACCAAAGTGCTTGAGGGATCAGCCGGACCAGCTCTGTGCGAATACGCCGATCAGATCAAGGCAGACGCAATCATCATTGGCAGCCGTGGCCACGGAAGATTTCGCCGCGCTTTCCTGGGATCCGTCTCTGACCATGTGGTTCGACACGCACCTTGCCCGGTTCTGGTGACTCACCCATCTAAGTAAGCGCAACTCATTGGAAGCAGCGATCTGGTCCAAAAGCGGCAGCTACCGTGCGGCGCGCTAGTTGGAGACCTCGAGCCTGTCGGAGAAGAAGTCCAATAAGTCATCGAGCGCTTTGCGAGTCGGGGAGCCGAGCTCGTCGGAGTAGTCCTCGGTCAGAACGGAATGCGCCTGGCGCTTGTAGCCCCAGGGGTTGCCTTCTGAGGAATCGATCTCGACCCCGATGAAACTGTCGCCGAGCTCTTCTCGCAGCCTCTCGAACCGTTCAGCAGGCACCAACTTGTCACCGGTGAACCTCATGCCCATGACGCACGTTCCTCCAGCCGCACGATCTTTGACCACCTGCAAGTCGTCGCTGGAGATTCCGATGTCCTTGTGTTGGCGACCAAGGAGTCCGATGGGCAACGACGGCTGACTCAATGCCGGAGCCACCACCACTGGATCCACCATCATCGCCAAAGCAAACCCGCCAGTGATACACATGCCGACCGTTCCGACTCCTGGTCCCCCACAATGCTTGTGCTCATGTGAGGCGAGTTCGCGCAGCCATCGGGTGATCGGGCTGGTTTGGTTGGTCGCTAAGATTGAAAACTCGCGGCTGACACACGCTCGCGCCAAGGACTCAGCCAGATACGGCGCCGACGGTGCTTTGCCAGCGGTCCCGAAGAGCTCAGGTAGAACTGCGGTCATTGCACGATCTGCAATCTTGCGACCGAATTCGGCAACCAGCGGCGTGATGCCCGGGATCTCGTGAATAACGATCACAGCCGGACCGGAGCCGATGCTGTGCACGGGCCGGGACTTGCCAAGCGCCGTGAAGTCCGAGCGGGTGAAACCATCAAGTGGACTAGACGTTGCGGGTCGCGGCGATGATGAGGTCATAGTCCGACCCTAGAAGCAACATGCAGCTCAGATGATACTGACCCACCCCGACATGGGGGCGGATTCAGATGAATGTTCATACAGGCCGCGAGTCCGAAAGGCCGCCCGGATCGGCGCCTCGGAGGTCCTTGAGCGCTGCTGACTCTGCGTCGGTGAGGTCGTCAGCGGGCCGAGTTCGAATCGTCGGCCTTCGCGACCTCATCGCTGGTGTCAGTCAGGTCGATGGTTCGCTCACGCAAGGCATCACGAATTTCGCGAAGCAACGCAATCTCCTCGGCGGTCTCTTCCTCGGCCTCAGTCTGACCACCGCGCTTCTTAAAGGCGTCCATCGGAGCGACGAATGCGAAGTAGACGACTGCGGCTGTAATCGCAAAGGTGATCAGTGCGTTAATAATCAAGCTAACGTTGAATACTTGACCGTTAACAGCGAATGAGCCGGCATCAACACCACCACCAAGAAACAGGCCGATGAGCGGCTTGATCAACGCTGTCGTGAACGCGCCAACGAGCGCAGTGAATGCGGCACCGATAACGACAGCAACAGCCAAGTCGATGACGTTGCCGCGCGTGATGAAGTCTTTGAAACCCTTAAACATGTGAAGTGATCCCCCTGGATTTCCATGGAGCCACGCGGTTCAGTAGCAGTCGTAAGAACTCGCTATTGAACTGCTCGGGCACCAGTTACTCGGCCGCGTCCTGCCCATCTGCAGCACTACCAGTATGGCCACATGCGTGGGCCAGAGGTCAACACCAGCAGCTTGCTTGTGACTAGTCACTCACGGCAGAAACGTCCGTCGATTTCGTGGATCTCCTGCGTCGTGAACGCCGCCGACCGGGGCTGATCTTCTCTCCCGACTTCGTGCACCTCAATACCCTTGGGGCGCGAACCGTCGCGGTTGGACTTCCTCCGGCGTGACCCATCAGAGCGAACTTTGACATAACTTGCATCCACCGGCGATGATTCCTAGCCCGAGGACAACTACTCTGGACTGGTGCGAGCTCCGGGAAGAATCTCCAGGACGGTGCTCGCGTCGTTCACGGTTCTCAGCGTTGCCGCCGGAGCCGTGCTAGTAGGTGGGCCGGTCGTCGCATCCTCTCGCGCATCGGCGAACCCCTCGGCGACACCCACAGCCACTTTGCCAGCGCATCCCACCCCAGTCGGCATCCCTTCCACGCAGGGCGCAACGAGGTCGGGACAAGGGCGTGTCGCGATTCGGATCATCGGCGGCCAGAGGGCATCGCGCGCCACGAGTGGCTGGTTCTTGCAACTGACTCCCGTCTTCGATGGCGAGCCTTACTTGTGTGGTGCTACTGCAATCAGCACGCATTGGGCTGTCACTGCCGCTCACTGTGTCACGCGCGGCGACGCGCGGGCGAGCACGGACGACACATTTGTACAGGTCTCGCCGTCGTCGATCAATCGGGGCCGCGAGCGTTACATCGACCGGATCGTGGTGCATCCGAAGTACTCAACGAAGACCCAGTTCAATGACCTAGCTCTGATACACACTTTGAGCAACTTTCCCAAATACCTGAAGATCAACACAAAGAGGTGGGCACCCAAGAATGGGGCTGCTGCGCAGGTATTCGGCTTCGGGGAGACAGTTGCCGGTGATCCCGACAGCGTCCCTAGCCACTACCGCGTTGGCAACGTAAAGACACTCGGTGGCCCGAATACTGCCCGGTGCGGAAGCTACGCCAAGAAGTACTTCAATCCGAAGTACCAAATTTGCGCGGGCCTTCCAGATGGTGCTGTTGACGCTTGCCAGGGGGATTCTGGCGGACCGCTCGTAGCCAGCGTGAGCGGGTTGCGGCGTCTGGTCGGGATCGTCAGCGAAGGAAACGGTTGTGCCGAAGCGAAATACCCGGGGATCTACACACGCGTCTCGACTTATGCGACTTGGATCAATGGCATCGTCAGCCCGGCTCAATTCACGTACTCGGCCAAGTGCACGAAGCGCATATGCAAGCTGACCCGAAGGCACTGCATCACGATCAGCCTCAAGAACAACTTCACGCGCTCCGGTAGCTGGAAAATCACCACGGGTAGGCCGGTTCACAAGCTGGTCGTATCCCAGCGAAAAGGTAAGACCGGCGCCAAGACCAGCACGCCCGTCCACGTCAGCACAAAGAGCAAAGCCAAGGCCTGCGTCCGCCTGACGATCCGAGCTGCCAATACCCCAATCAAGACGTACTCGTTCGCGCTCAACGGCATGAAGTCCTGCAAACTCTAAGTCGCGAACGCTAAGAAGGCTCGCCTGAGGCCGCCAGCTCATGTAGTCCCGGGCAGCACCAAACCGAGACACTCCGTCAAGCCCCAGCGAGTTCAACACGCAAGTCGAGGTGGCGTGGGGGCACGGGAGTAAACGTCAAAGGCGCGAAGAGCCAGTGCACTCCCTTGCCCCACCTCACCCCACCTCGACGACCAAAATCAAACAAACCCCCGTTTGGGTGAATCACCTACAGCGCCCTTCGCCGCCCGCCGATAACTAAAGCGTGGGATCGGCTAGCCCTGTCATTTCCACTCCCGCCCCGGACTTGGGAGAGGTGCGATAATGAGCTTTCAACGCCCGCTGGCAATCGCCTCCGCACTGATCCTCGGCGCGGGATTCGCGGCACCGGCTGCGGCTACCGCAACAACTCCCCAGCCCGCGATGCACGCTTCTGTAACTTCCGCGCCGACTTCTAGGATCGTCGGCGGAACACTGGTTGACCAAAGCGCTAATCCGACGCATTGGTTCGTGATGCTCAATCCTGTCATTGTCCAGCAGCCGTTCTTGTGTGGCGGCACGGCCATTTCATCGCACTGGATCGTCACTGCGGCACACTGCGTTGTCGGCCAGTCCGGCGCCGACCGCACCGCGAGCCGCGCCTTCGTCAACCCTTCACCTGAGAACTCTGGTGCTGCCTTCAGCTGGGGTGGCGTCCATGTGAACCCAGCGTATGACGGCAACACTCAGCAGAATGACATCGCTCTCATCAAGATCACCGGCACAATGCCCACCTCCGGTTTGGCCTATTCAGAGAGCACCTCTGGACCTCTGGAAGGAACTCACGTAAGCGCGTTCGGATTTGGCCGGACTTCTGACGGCGGTTCGATCAGTCAGCGTCTGCTTTCAGCCGATCTCGTCGATCTTGCTGGCGTGGACGGAGACTGCGGGGAATATGGCGCTGGCTACGACCCAGCCACGATGCTGTGCGCGGGACGTGTCGCCGGCGGTGTTGATTCTTGCCAAGGAGATTCCGGCGGACCGCTGGTCGGTTGGGCCGGTCGTTCCACTCTTGTCGGAATCGTGAGTTGGGGTTCCGGCTGCGCCAAGTCGAAGTTCCCCGGCGTGTATTCGCGGGTATCCACATTCGCGACCTGGATAAAGACCACAACTGGAATAGTCGGGAACGTGGCACCTGTCACGGGAGCAAGTGCGCCTCATTTGACGGTGAAGCACCTCTGCGGTTCGTCGACTTGCAAGATCAAGAAACACAAGAGCCTAAAACTAACCCTGGCCAACACCGGCGGTGGTTCCGCTCAATTCCGAATCACGTCAAGCAAAGTGAACATCTCCGCCAAATCGGGATCGCTGGCAGCGTTCCACAGCACGACCAGGGTGATCAAGGCCCAGAGCACCAAGCCAAAGTGCGGCCGCGTGAAGGTCTTCAGCGGCAGCCACCTGCTTGCGAGCTACAAGCTGAGCCTCAATGGCGGCAAGTGCTAGGTCTCGCGCTGGCTAGCGAAGAATTGGCGCAAGAGGCTGGAACTCTCTTCTGCCAGGACGCCAGTTACAACCTCGGGACGATGATTGAGCCGTCGGTCTCGCGGAATATCCCAGAGACTTCCGGCAGCTCCAGCCTTGTCATCGACTGCGCCGTAGACGAGCCGGTCGACTCGGGAGAGCACGATTGCCCCAGCGCACATCGCGCACGGCTCCAGAGTGACCAGCAGGGTGCACCCATCGAGACGCCATTGACCGAGTGTGGCGCCAGCTTTGCGCAAGGCAAGGACTTCTGCGTGCGCTGTTGGATCGGCGTCGGCCTCCCGCCGATTTCGGGCCACCGCCAAGACTTCGCCGCTTGACCCCACGACTACCGCACCGATCGGGATGTCGCCGGTGGTCAAAGCAAGGCGGGCCTGCTCAAGGGCCAATCGCATAATGTCGTCGTCTGTCATCTCAGCTACCGAGAGTCTGGCTAGCCCGAAGCGTTGTCGAGCGCAATCTCAAACTGCTCGCCAAAGCCAAGTTTGGTCGCTATTGCCCCGAGAACCTCGTCGGGATACAGATCGATATCTTCGCTGAGCATGGAGACATCAGCCTCAGGCATGCCCCAGTCCGCAACGATCGCCAAGTCGCCGGCAGGCACGATCGCGTCGCCCTCCTCATCGTCGATCCAGTCAATCCCCAGAAGGTCCAACGCCTCGGAGGCAACCGACCAGTCAGCCGCCGCTGTGACGTCGGACAGCAGGAACCGGCGGCTCTGCCCGTGAACTCGGGCAAGCACAAAGAACTCTTCGGACACGCTGAGCATTCCGAGCACTCCGCCATCAGATGGTTGGGCCGCCAGGGACTCCACGAATGAGGTGATCGACTCACCTGTGCGCTGTGGAAGCGACTCCACGCGCCAGCGGCCTTCCTCCTGCCACGCGGCGAGCACAAAATCGATCTCGTCGTCTGCCATTACGGTCCCTTCCGGTCAGTTGACTGACCCATTGCTGACAACGTTAGGCGCCAGCGTGCTAACAGTGTCAGGTTCGGGCCCAAGAGCGCAGGCTGGGCCACCAACTAAGCGATTTCGATCGTGTAAATACCAAGAAAAGCCCCTTCTTAGCGCTCGCCCGAGTTATCTGGGCTGTTTCGAGTCACCTAGCGACACCAAACAGCCCAGGTATCCGATCTCAGCAAAACGACTCGACCCAATGCCGCAAAAAGCAGAGGCAGTTGTGACGGTCCGGGGCGACAAGGTCGAACGGAAGCTAAAGAGCCTTAACGGCCGCAACAACCTTGGTCAATGAGTCTTTGGCATCACCAAACAGCAACGTCGTCTTCGGGTCATAAAGCAGTTCGTTCTCGATACCGGCAAAGCCTGGCCGCATCGAGCGCTTCAGGAACACGACCTGAGCCGCCGACGAGACATCCAGGATCGGCATCCCATAGATGGGCGCGGTCGGGTCGCTCTTGGCCGCAGGGTTGACAACGTCGTTGGCACCCACGACCATCACGACATCAGTCGAGGCGAACTCAGGGTTGATCTCGTCCATTTCCTTGAGCTGGTCGTACGGAACGTTTGCTTCGGCCAGAAGCACGTTCATGTGGCCGGGCATCCGACCGGCAACCGGGTGGATGGCGTAGGCCGCGGGGATACCCTTCTCGCCCAACAGATCAACTAGCTCACGGATAGTGTGCTGCGCTTGTGCGACAGCCAAACCGTACCCGGGAACGATGATGACCTTGTTCGCGTAGCCGAGCATGATCGCGACGTCTTGCGGGGTGCCGGAACGAACCGGACGCTCCTCGCCTGACCCAACACCAGCTACAGCTGCGGTAGCTGTGAATGCACCGAACATCGTCTTGGTGAGAGGACGGCCCATGGCCTTGGCCATTTCCTTGGTGAGCAAGGTTCCAGATGCACCGACGAGCGTTCCAGCCACGATCAACAGCACGTTGCCAAGGACGTAACCAGACGCCGCGACCGACAGCCCAGTAAACGCATTGAGCAGCGAGATCACGATCGGAACGTCGGCGCCGCCAACCGGCAGCACGAGCAGTAGCCCGAACATCACGGAGAGAACGATCAGCACGATGAGCAGCCACAACGCTGGTGCTACCACGAGCCCGGCGGCGGCAACTAAGGTTGCCAACGCGATAAAGGACGTAATGAAGCGGCCACCAGGTAGGACGATCGGGCGAGTGGTGATGGCTTCCTGGAGCTTCAGGAATGTCAGGATCGAGCCGCTGAATGACACCGAACCCACAACCACGGTGAAGACTGTTGCGGCCAGGATCGCCTTGGACTCGCTAGTCCCGGCACTGAGGTATTCGATGATCGAGACCAAGGCTGCAGCCCCACCGCCAACGCCATTGAATAGCGCGACGAGTTGAGGCATCTGCGTCATCTTGACTTTGCGGGCGGCTGGGAAGCCGATTGCGACACCCACGACGATCGCGCCGAGGATCAGGGGCAGATTTTTCATGTGTGGGTGTGCGAAGAACAGCGTGACCACAGCAACAGTGGCACCGGCAGCGCCCAGCAGGTTTCCGTTACGCGCAGTTTTGGGCCCCGAAAGCCCCTTGAGCGCTAGGACGAAGCAAATAGCGACTGCTAGGTCGACGAATTGTGCCCAAACTGGAGTGACGCTCATTTGCTAGCCCCCTTATCTTCAATCTTGGGGGCCTTCTTGACCTTGAACATCTCTAGCATGCGGTCAGTGACGACAAAGCCACCGACGAGGTTGATGGTCGCAAGGATGATGGCGATAACGCCAAGGACCAATGCCACCGTGCTGTCCGCTTCACCAGTGACCAGAATCGCGCCGACGAGCACGATTCCGTGGATCGCATTGGCACCCGACATCAGTGGTGTGTGGAGAACCGATGAGACCTTTGAGACGACTTCAAACCCAACGAAGATCGAGAGGATGAAGATTGCTAACAAAGCGACGCCTGAGTTCATGTCTTACGCCCCCTTCCTAATCTCGCCGTTGAGCACAACCGCGCAACCGTCAAAGACATCGTCTTCGGGGTCGAGCTTAAGTTCGCCGTCCTTGACCGCCAGGCCAAGGATCGCAACCACATTCATGGCATACAGGCGAGAGGCGTGGACAGGCATTTGACTGGCCACGTCGCGCCCGCCCCAAATTTGAACGCCATTCACGATGACCTCCTCACCGGGTACCGAGCCTTCGACGTTGCCACCGGTCTCTGCGGCAAGGTCCACGATGACCGAGCCCACACTCATACCTTCAAGCATCTGGGCTGTCACCAGACGCGGGGCCTGCCGACCAGGAACAGCCGCAGTCGTGATGAGGACGTCAGATTCGGTGATGTAGGGCGTCAGCAGTTCACGTTGGCGGGCGGCGCGATCCTCGGTCATCTCCTTGGCGTACCCACCACCAGCCTCGAGAGCCTCAAGATCGAGTTCGATGAATGCTGCTCCCATCGAGCGAACTTCGTCGGCCGAGGCAGCGCGCACGTCGTAAGCAGAAACGACGGCACCCAATCGCTTCGCGGTGGCGATCGCCTGCAGACCAGCGACTCCTGCGCCGAGCACGAGAACCTTTGCCGGCGGGATCGTGCCAGCCGCAGTCATGAAGAGCGGGAAGAACTTGGGCAGGCGGTCAGCGCCAACGAGTGCTGCGCGGTAACCGGTGACCAGAGCTTGGGAGGTCAGCGCGTCCATGGACTGCGCTCGGGAGATCCGCGGGACGAGGTCGAAGGACAGCGCTGAAGCACCAGCGGCGGCGATCGCGTTGATGTTCTCGGTGTCGTTGGCTGGCTGCAGGAACGAAAGCGCGACGGCACCGGCCTTCAGCTTGCTGGCATGATCTGGGTCGAGCGGGCGAACGGTCGGCACGATGTCAGCGATTGCCAACTGTGCGTCGACGTCGCTTGCAGCGATGATGACCGCACCGGCGGCCTCGTAGTCGGCATCCGAAGCGTAGGCAGACTCGCCAGCGCCGCTCTGAATCGAAATCTCAAGACCCAAAGCTGCAAGTTTTCCGACTGTGTCGGGAACGAGAGCGACTCGACGCTCCCCTTCACGGGTTTCCGCCGGAACAAAGAGCTTCACCTGATCTCACCTTTGCTCATCGTCCGACCCTAATCGGGAGGGCTTTCGGATCTTGTAGCGACCCTCGGAAGTTGTGACCCACTACTCCTCCTTCCTACCCAAATGTGAGCGCCCTCTCCAGCGAGTGCGGGATTGTGGTCGCGATTTAGGTCGCGTGGGCCACTGTCTACAGCCACAATCCCGCACTCGGCGGAAGGTTTGGGCTAGGTCGCCAGCAATCGGTCTAGGTCTCCGTGAACCTCTAGGCCGGCACAGTCTCCGATGTCGTCAACCAGTACGCCGCCTGTTGGCGAGATCAGCCGCACGGCGACCTTGGCCTGCATGGTCTCCTCAACACGGCGATGCATCTGCGTGCGGATCGGGGCGTGCAACAGACCGCCAGCGGGGCGATCTGCAGTGAGTTCCAAACGATGGCCGTCGCGCGCTCGCAGAGACCAACGCACATGATCATCGTCGATTACCAACTCGGTCACCTTTGCTCCGGTATAGGTAGCGAACCGATGCAACTGCCCGTCGTGCCAAAGCCCAACGATGTAGCCGCGAAACGCACTACCCCGCCACGGGATCAGCGCAATCGATGCCGACAACGACGTCCCAGGGGTGGAGAAGTGATTGGTTTGCATCCAGACATAACCAGCAGGAAATCCCTGCCCCCAGTCCTTCTCGATGTACCCGCGCCCACCATCAAAATTGGCTTCACCGGCTGGCGTTTTCAAAGACCCCGCCAGCCCGTGATCAAACGACACTAGCCCGTGATAGCACTCCATCGTGGGAATCCAGGCGTACCACCCCATGATCCCAGGCGACTTCCGCGTGACCGGCCACGGGATCAGGGGGCTGGTGTAGCGAACCTCCCCCGACAACGACGGCAAATCCAACTTCACGCCGTCTTGGGTGAAGTGGTTGTTGACGATCCGAATGTCCATCCGGTCAACGTCAGCGCTGAAGTCATCGCGCTCGAACTGGTGGTACCAGCTTTCTCCAGTGATGCCGTTGAGCACCTGGATGAACACATCAACTTCACCAGCAGGTCCCAGGAAGATGCCAGGAATAACCGCCCAGCGTTGTGAACCATCGGCACTGATGATCTTGACGTACCAGCCTTCAAAGAAGTTGCTTTCGATGGTCGAACCGTGGAATCCCGCAGGATGCATCGTCGAGCGGACGCTCGTTGTTAGTCGTTTTCGGGCTGAACCCAGCGGCACAATCACAGTCGACAACATACGCTGCCTATATGCGCCTAGCGTCTGCCATTGCTGCACCAGTTGCCCTGATCGGCGGCTGGACGATCGCCGCACAGCTCCAGCCCGCGTCTTACGACCCCGTAACCGACACCATCAGCGCCCTCGCGGGTTACGGCGCGACGGATCGTTTGGTGATGACTGGCGCGCTGGTGATCGTGGGCGTCAGCCATGCCGTCACGGCAAGCCAAATCCCAGAGGCACGCACGGTAGGCCGGTGCATCTACGCAGTCGGAGCAGCAGCGACGTTAGCTGTTGCGGCACTTCCCCTCCCGGTGGAAGGCACGTCCCCCGCACATGCCATGGCAGCCACTGTCGCTTTCGGCGCGTTGGGAGCCTGGCCGCTGTTTGCCTACCGACCTGACGCTAAAGCGTGGGCTCTTCGACGCAGAGCGTCAATTGCGGCCGGCGGAGTGCTTCTAGGTCTGGTTGGAGCATTCGCCATATCCCAACAAGTCGACCACATCGTTGGCTTGACCGAGCGGATCGCCGCTGGTGCACAGGCTCTTTGGCCATTGGTAGTCGTGATCTCGCTGCGGCGCTCGGAACGAGAACCGCAGCAAGGGCGCTAGCGACTACCCAAAGACTCACGGGCCAGCGAGTTCAGCTTCCAACGTCGCCCTCGCCTCAGCCAGGTTCGCGATTTCCTTCTCAGGCAACCTCGGGTAGGCCAAGTCCATCTCGCTGATGGTCGTTGTGATGATGTTGGCAACGAGTGCCCTCATCGCCCATTTTCGATCAGCGGGAATGATGTACCAAGGAGCATCATCTGTGGAGGTCGCGGCGATCGCCTCTTCGTAAGCTGCTTGGTATTTATCCCAGAGCGCGCGTTCCTTTAAGTCACCAGAACTGAACTTCCAGTTCTTGTGTTGGTCATCGATCCGGGACAAGAAGCGCTTCGCCTGCTCCTCGGGAGAGACGTTGAGGAAGAACTTCAGAACCTTGGTGCCATTTCGAGCTAGGTGGGACTCGAAGGCGCGAATGTCCTCGTAGCGGTTGTCCCAGAACTGCTCGGTTGGATCACTATCAGGAAGTCGCTGGCCACCCAAGTACTCCGGGTGAACCTTGATGACAAGGACTTCTTCATAGTGCGACCGGTTGAAGATTCCAATGTTGCCACGCTCAGGGACCGCCTTCCAGATCCGCCAGAGGAAGTTGTGATCGAGCTCCTCGGAACTCGGTTGTTTGAACGACGTGACCGAGCAACCCTGTGGATTCACACCAGAAAACACGTGCTTGATCGTGCTGTCTTTGCCGGCGGCGTCCATGGCCTGGAACACCAGCAGTAACGACCAGCGATCGTCGGCGTACAGCAGATCTTGAGACTCTGCGAGCTCGTCACGACTGAGCTTCAGAATCTCTTCGCCCCTAGCCTTACGAGCACTGCCTTCCAGATTCTTCAACTCCGCTGGCAGCCAGTCGGTCTTGTGATCCTTGAGCTTGAACTTCGAATTCGGTGCTACCCGCAACTCGTGAAGTTGATCCTTGGGCAGGGACATCAGGCACCTCTCATCGGCCGGTCACGCAATTCGTCGGGAGATCCTGGCCTCGGCAAAGATCCCCACTACTGATGGATACCAGTCTGGAAAGCCCATTGCCTGATGAGTTCGTTGAAATACGCACTCCGTGCGACTTTGGACTCCCGAACCACGTTATGCATTTGGCCGGATAGCTCAGAGTCGACGGCACCAAATAGGGCTGAGAATCTCCCAATCCCTTCTGTGCCAGACTCATAAACCAGAGCGATGCTCGCAACATTGCACCCACCCAGACTTGGAAGGTGGCCACCATGGCTAAGCACGTCGTCGTCGGAGCAGGACCCATCGGCACCGCTACAGCACTGCTACTCGCCGAAGCGGGAAATGACGTTGTCATCGCAACTCGCTCGGGCGGCGGCCTGGAGGCTGCGGGGATTACTCGCGTCAAGGTCGACGCTTCCGATGCGCAGGCCCTAACCACCATCTGCGACGGTGCGGTCGCCATTTACAACTGCGTTAACCCCGACTACACCAAGTGGGACACCCAATGGCCGCCTATCGCTACTGCCTTCAATACCGCAGCGCAAGCCAGCGGTGCCGTATTGGCAACGTGCTCCAACCTCTACGGCTACGGACCCGTCACCGGCCCCATAACGCCCGACCTTCCGCTGGCGGCGACCGGCAAGAAGGGAAAGGTGCGCGTCAAGATGTGGCAGGACAGCCTCGCTCTTCACAACGCCGGCAAGATCGGCGCAACCGAAGCCCGCGGCAGCGACTACATCGGCCCCGAAGCGCAGGGGATGCTTGGTGACCGCGCGGTGCCCAATCTTCTAGCTGGCAAGACCATCAGCACCCTGGGCAATCCCGATGTCCCGCACACCTGGACTTACACAGTCGATATGGCGCGCACTCTCATTGCGATCGCTGCAAACCCCGCGGCTTGGGGACGCGCTTGGCACGTCCCGTCAAACCCGCCGCGGACCCAGCGTGAAGCGATTGCTGATCTTGCACGCAACGCCGGGGTCGAAACCGTCAAGGTCCGTGGACTCGGGAAGCCGGTGCTCACCTTTGTGGGCGCATTCTCCCCGCTAATGCGCGAGCTCAAGGAAACCTACTACCAATTCGATGCGCCGTTCGTACTTGACGATTCGGTTACCCGATCTGAGCTGAAGCTCGAGCCGACGCCTTGGAACGATGTACTGGCAGCAAACGTCGCCCCCTTTCTCACCACTGCGTAGTCGTTTGCGGACTAGTCCGACGGTTGGACCGCAGATGCCCGCTCCCAGTCGATACCTCCGGAACGCAGGAGGCAAACTGCGCGTCTGAATACGACAAGTCAAGTTGCCCAACGATTACCTAACGTTGTGTGCCACTGATCGAACGAAGAAGCGGGCTCTCGTGGTGGAATGGACAGTGTGACCGGTAAGCGACGCCGTTGGCCGCGCGTGCTCGCAGCCGCTTTATCCATTTCGGTACTTGCGGTGACCGGCCTGTCTTATGCGATTCAGTACTATGGCATGAAGACCATCGGCAACATTCGGGTGGGCGACTCGGTCAACTGGACGGCGGCCAGTACGTCTGGGCCCACAGCTGGCGAGCCAATCAACATCTTGCTGATGGGCTCTGACACCCGTGCGGGCAAGAATGCCGACAAGGGCTACGGCACGTCAGGCGGTGAGGACGGAGCCCGCAGCGACACAACGATCTTGTTGCACATCTCGGGGGACCGCAAGAGTGCAATCGGCGTGAGTATCCCGCGCGATTCCTGGGTCACGTTGCCTATGTGCAAGACCCCTGATGGCACCGAAAAGGGCGGCTACAAGTGGAAGTTCAACGAGGCATTCCGCATCGGCGGGCCTAGTTGCACGGTCAAGGAAGTCCAGGAACTTACCGGCGTTCCGATCAACCACTACATCGTGGTTGACTTCCAGGGTTTCAAGAACGTCGTAGATTCCCTCGGCGGCGTCGAAGTCTGCCTTAACAATCCGGTCCAGGATTCACGTAGCAAGCTCAATCTTCCGGCTGGAAAGTCAGTCGTGAAGGGTGAGCAAGCCCTCGCATTCGTCCGCGCTCGCTACGCCCTTGGCGATGGTGGCGACCTCGCTCGCGTCCAGCGGCAGCAGGACTTCCTCGCTTCAGCGATCCGACAAGCTACATCTGCTGGAACCTTGCTCAATCCTGCCAAGCTGAACAACGTGATCACCTCCGGGGCCAGGTCGATGACGATGGATCCCGGCCTTGCCAACTACCAGTCCATCCGCGAACTCGCAGTTGAGATGTCAGGGATCAAGCCCGACGCCATTACCTTCGCCACAGTGCCCAATGTCGATGCCGGGGACATGTCCAACGTGTTGTGGGAGAAAGACCAGGCCGACATGCTCTGGGAGGCCATCAAAACCGACCAATCGTGGCCACCCCCACCCACCAAGGGTGCAGATGGAATGAATCTGACTGCGGCGCCGAACAAAATCAATGTCAACGTGGTCAATGCAACTGGGGCTCAAGGCCAGGGGACAAAGGCAGCCGCCCGGCTGACCGACGGTGGCTACATTGTCAACAACATCGACTCCCGTACCGCTGTAGCTACGAACTCTGTCGTTGAGTACAACTCGGCATCCAAGTCCCAGTACCAAGCAGCGCGCACTCTGTCTTTCGCTACCGGAGTTCCCATGCTCGCGACCGGAAGTGCCGATGCGGTGGCCCTTGTGGTCGGTTCGGACTTCACTGGCAAAGTCGCCCCCGTCACAGTTGCCAAGGCGAAGGCAGCGGCCTCTGTGGACTCCAAGGCGCGTACCGCAGCTCAGTCGGTTTGCGCCAACTAGTCGACGTAGTTGTGCCCTTCACGACCATCCCACCGGATTCTTGCCTCTTTGGCGCAAAGCTGTGGCAATCCAATGGCCCTTCACAGGGTTTTCACAGGTTCGCCCTCCACAGTTGTTACTAAGCAACACGAGGAGGAACCCATGGACCCGATCTACCCGACACCGCTCACACCGCTCACACCGCTCACACCGCTCACACCGCTCACACCGCCATTGCGCGACAGTGACGCACTCGCACAAGCCCAGCAAGCACGAGCAGTCGGACGCCGCCGCCTCTACAAGGCGACCGCCGGGCTTGCGGCTGTTGGCCTTGTAGCGACTGGTGGTATCGACTACGCGGCGAGCAGTTCAGCAACAGCTGCCAGCCCGACCAACACAGCAGCGAGCAAGGCAAAGAGCCCTGATTCAGCCAACACCTCAGACAACTCGACCGGCCATAGCTGGAGTGCCGAGCTCCTCAGCTCCGGCAGTTCGTCGAGCTCAGGATCGTCATCTTCCAGCCGCTCGTCGAGCCCAAGCAAAGCGAATACCCATACAAGCAAGCCATCCGGCAAATCCCACGGATCATGAGGGCCGCCGCACCGGCGACCGACGTAGCTCAAGAATCAACCGACCCCGAGGCGAAAGCCAGCGCCGGGCACCCCACGAAGCTCACCGACTCTGCAGTGGCGCGGGAATGGCGGGCAATCGGAGTTGACGTTCGTGTCGTCGTCACCGATGGACGCCTGCTCGACCAGGCGTGTGCGATCGCCATCGCAGAAATCGCAGACCTCGACTTGGCATGTAGCCGCTTCCGCGACGACTCCGAAATCATGGCGCTCAACGCCTCTGGTGCTCAGCCCGTCGTCGTTAGCCCCCGCCTTGGTGACGCGATTTCGGTGGCACTTCAGGCAGCCTGCGATACCGAAGGGGCAGTCGATCCGGCACTGGGAATCAACATGCTCGAAGTTGGGTATGACCGAACCTTCTCGTCGCTACCGGCCGATGGCCCCCCTATCAAGATCTCGATGGGCACACGCCCAACATGGGCCAATGTCGAGTTCGACCCCGAGAGTCTCGTCGTTCGACTACCAAAGAACGTGGCCCTCGATCTTGGTGCGACAGCGAAGGCTTTCGGGTCGGATCGAATTGCGGCACGAATCAACTCCGAGTTCGGCTGTGGCGTCCTGGTTAGTCTGGGCGGGGATATTTGTGTGGCCGGACCTATCGAGTCACCGGGCTGGTTGATACACGTCAGCGAGAAGGGCGATCCAGCTGGAGAGGCTGGGTCACCGGCTACTTCAGTTCACCTTCGTGTTGGCGGGATAGCTACTTCGACAACCACCGCGCGACGCTGGCGTCGAGGTGGCAAGTGGATGCACCACTTGATCGACCCCGCGACAGGTAGCTCAGTGGTATCGCAGTGGCGGACCGTCACCGTTGCCGGACCAACCTGCGTCGCCGCCAACACGGCAAGCACCGCAGCGATCATCATGAATGACCGAGCGATTCGATGGCTAAAGGTTCGTGGCCTTCCCGCGCGCTTAGTCGATCAAGATGGCTGTGTGACGCTCATCGGCGGATGGCCGCCCGACACCGATCCCCGGGCAAGCGAGTCGCGCGAAAGCGACGCAGCAGCCAGCCAACAGAAGACTGATGAGTCAACTGGATCTAGTTGGGAGGTGACGATATGAGCGGTGGCAGCTCACTGTGGTACCTCAGCCGCGGAACCGGTGTCGTGACAGCCCTGTTGTTGAGCCTGACAATGGTGCTTGGCCTGATCGGACGGACTGGGCGACCACTGCCCGGCTTCCCGAGATTCGCCATCACGGGATTGCACCGCAACGGATCCCTCCTTGCGGTGGTCTTCCTCGCTGTTCATATCATCACTGCGACGGTCGACCCCTACACGACAATTTCGTGGGTGGATGCGTTCATCCCGTTCCTCAGCAGTTACCAGCCGCTGTGGTTGGGCCTGGGCGCGCTCGCGCTGGACATGCTCATCGCCGTGATCATCACCAGCCTAATTCGGCATCGGCTTGGCTACGGGGCCTGGCGCGCTGTCCACTGGTTGGCTTATGGTCTGTTCCCGATCGCGCTGATCCACGCCTTCAATATGGGTCCGGATATCAACTCGGGCATCTTGCTGGTGGTCATGATCCTCGCGATCGCGTGTGTGCTTGCAGCGCTTATCTACCGCATCGCCGACGCCCTCTGGACTGACCATTCCGAATCCAAGCCGTTCGACCGCCTTGGTCGCGGTGGCTTAGCTCCAACGAAGAGGAGTCCTCGGTGAGCTCGGTAACACCGCAACAATCTGCGACGCGACAAGTGCCCTCTGTGGCTCGGCTAATCCCCAACAACACAGCCGACGGTCGTCTACTCGACCTTGGCGCACACGCCCAAACTCATGGGCAACTGCCCAGGCTAACTGGTCAGCAAGTCCTCGACCAGGTAGTCGCTAGCGGCCTGACCGGCCGTGGGGGCGCGGGTTTCCCCACCGGCTCTAAGTGGGAAGCGATGGCACGCGCGCGCAATCCGGTCGTTGTCGGGAACGGATCGGAGGGTGAGCCGCTCAGTTCCAAGGACAAGGTCCTGCTGACCACGGCCCCACACTTGGTTCTGGACGGCCTCGCCCTCGCTGCTCTCGTAATTGGCGCCGATGAGGCCTACCTCGGGGCAGATGAGAAGTACGCACCGCGCCTGCAACAACTAGCAGACCAACGCTTCACTTCCGGTTGGGACTCGATTCACACCAAAATCGTGACGACGCCGCCAGGCTTCTTGACAGGTCAAGAGACGGCATTGGTCAATCTGATCAACGGCGGCGCCGCGCTGCCAGTCGCGACCCCGACTTACCTCAAGGGAGTCAAGGGTCGTCCGACGATGGTTCAAAACGTCGAGACGCTTGCCCACGTTGGGCTGATCGCTCGCTACGGCGCAGGCTGGTTCCGCGAACTCGGAACCGCTTCTGAACCTGGAACGATGTTGGTCAGTGCATCTGGTGCTCTCCGGCATCCGGGCGTACTGGAATCCTCAATCGGGACACCGCTGCAGGACATCTTTGATCGTGCTGGCGGCCTGATCGACAACCCTCGCTACGTGCTGCTGTCTGGGTACCACGGCTCATGGCTTCCCTTGACTCGTCACGCAGACGGCTCCACCTCAGCCGAGGGGATTGACTTCAGCAACGAGGCTTTGGCTCCCAATCGCCTCGGCGCCGGTATCGTTTCTGTGCTGCCAGAACACGACTGTGGACTCGTTGCGACATCACAGGCTTTGAACTACCTCATCGCACAATCGGCCCGCCAGTGCGGACCTTGCCTCAATGGCCTGCCCGCCCTAGCCGTGACCTTCGCCGACTTAATAGCTATCGATGACAGGTCATCGCGGCGCAAACGTCGCAACGCCAAGGACGGCTGGAACCGGGTCCTGCAACTGTCGGCGCTTGTGGAGAATCGGGGAGCCTGCAAGCACCCTGACGGAACGGTTCGCCTCGTGCGTAGTGCCCTCACGGTGTTCTCCGACGACCTCACGGCCCACAGCCAGGGAACGTGTCTGGCTCGCCAAACCAACAAGCATTCGACCGGTTGGTGATCAGCATGGTTGGCAAAGCTAAAACGGCGACCAAAGTCATCGTCGTTGACCGCATAGCGTGTGAAGGTCGCGGGACCTGCGCCGAGCTACTACCCGAGCGCATCGCTTTGGATGAATGGGGCTACCCATTCATCAGCTCAGGACCAATTGGGCCCGACCTTTTGGGCGAGGCCCAGCGCGCCGTCAAGATGTGCCCCCTGCACGCCCTCAAACTGCGCTGACCGCTATCCCCCGCCTCCCCCCGGTATTCCAGTCCCGTCCGTTCCCGCATGGTGCGGACGAGACTGGATGACAGGGTGGGTGAGCAGGCGGTGCGAGCCATTCTGAGGCGCGGGCCGATTGCTACTGTGCGTGAGCCGCCATCGAAGACTAGGGTCGAACTGGCGGGCCGAAAGAAGTAACCAGCACCGGAGGATATGGCATGTTGCGAGCGGGGGTATACCTAGGAGGCACGAAGATCCAGGCCGTCATCGTGGATGACTTGAACCGAGTGCTCGGAGCTGATCGTCGCCCGACTCCGATCGTCGGAACACCCGCTGACGTCACCACCTCAATGGCGGAATCGGTCTACGCAGCAGCTCTCGATGCTGGCGTGGAGGTCAGCGACATTACCGGCTTTGGTGTCGGTGGGCCTGGGCAGATTGATGTCGATGCCGGGACCCTGAGCAACGCTGGCAATCTCCCCGGATGGATGATCTCCTACCCACTCGTTGAGGAACTCTCATCACGCCTTGGTGGTGTTCGGGTAGCGCTGGGCAATGACGTGCAGGTCGCAGTCAATGCCGAAGTGAAACTCGGAGCAGGCCGGGACTACGACTCATTGATCGGCGTGTTCTGTGGCACCGGCGTCGGGGGCGGCGTCGTCATTGAAAACGAGCTCTGGATCGGTCGCGGTGCAGCAGGCGAGATCGGCCACGTCTGCGTCCAGACCAAGAAGGGCGCGAAGTGCAATTGCGGTCGCCGAGGCTGTATGGAGGCCTACGCAGGGCGTGCTGCCATGGAACAGCAAGCGCGCAAATGGCACAAGTTGGGGCAGCCCACGAGGCTCTTCAAGATCATGGAAGAGAAGGGTAAGCCCCGCCTTGCCAGCGGTGTGTGGGATGCGGCTCTGAAGCAGAACGACTGGATGGCCAAGAGGTTAATCGACCGTGCCGTGTGGGCGCTCGGCTCAGGAATCGCGAGCTCGGTCAACCTGCTCGATGTCCAAGCGGTGATCATCGGTGGTGGTCTGGGTATTCGACTCGGCCAGCCTTTCGTTGACCAGATTCGCGAAGCCATGATCCCCCATCTGCTTAAGTCGCAGACGCCACCCGCTGTCCTGCTGGCCGAGCTCGGGGACCTCGGCGGCGCTCTAGGCGCGGCCTTACTAATCCAAGGCAGCGCCGATGCCCCTAAGCAACGAGATGTAGCTTCTGACGCCGAGTGCGGGATTGTGGCTGAAAATCAGGCGCCCAAACACCAGATTCACGACCACAATCCCGCACTCGGCAGGCTGTTGAACCCTCGCGGCTTGGCGGGTTAGATGCTGCCGATCGTGGCGACCATGATCGCTTTGATCGTATGGAGACGGTTCTCCGCTTCGTCGAAGGCGATGTTGGCCTTTGAGTTGAATACGCCGGTGGTGACTTCTAGGCCGTTGTCCATACCGGTCTTCTCCGCTATGTCGCGCCCTACGACTGTGTTGGTGTCATGGAACGCCGGCAGGCAGTGGAGGAACTTAACGAACCTGTTGCCCGTCTTGTCTAGCGCCTCTTGGTTGACCTGGTACGGCTTGAGCATTTCAATGCGCTCGGCCCACACCTCTGCGGGCTCGCCCATTGACACCCACACGTCTGTGGAAACAAAGTCCGAACCGGGCAAAGCCTCTTCCGGATCATCCGTGAGCATGACCCGCGCGCCAGACTCCTTGGCATGATCATGCGCAAGCTGCTGGACTTCCTCGCTTGGCCACAAGTGCTTCGGGCTACAGATGCGCACATCGGTTCCCATGATCGCTCCCATGATGAGCAACGAGTTGCCCATGTTGGAGCGTGCGTCGCCCATGTAAGTGTAGGAGATCTCCTCTAGTGGCTTACCTCGACTCCACTCCTTCATTGTGAGGAAGTCGGCGAGCATTTGGGTCGGGTGCCACTCATTGGTCAGACCGTTCCAGACCGGAACATCAGCAGCAGCAGCAAGCTCCTCCACATCGGCTTGGGCGAAGCCGCGAAACTCGATACCGTCGTAGAACCGTGACAGAACCTTGCCCGTGTCTTCGATCGATTCCTTGTGGCCGATGTGCGAGCCATCCGGGCCTAGGTAGGTCACGCTCGCACCTTGTTGATGTGCACCTACCTCGAACGCGCAGCGGGTACGGGTCGATGCCTTCTCAAAGATCAGCGCGACGTTCTTGCCCTTCATGGTGGGCACCTCGGTTCCGCTGTAGTGCGCCCGCTTGAGGTCGCGGGAAAGATCGAGCAGGTACATCAATTCCTGCTTGGAGAAGTCGATCTCCTTGAGGAAGTCGCGTGCCTTCAGATTGACGCCCATAATTAAGTTCTCTTTCCGGTAAGTGCCTGTCGTGTTGCCAGGGATGGATTGGGGAATTGATGTGAAGGAGAAATCGCCAACGGCGACCCATAGGTTGCTGGGTCGCCGTTAGGCAATCAGTTGGCTGGTCCGCGTTCGATTGGACAGCTCATACAACGGGGGCCACCGCGACCACGACCAAGCTCGTTGCCAGCGATGGCGACGATCTCGATACCCTGGTCAGTGAGGAAGTCGTTGGTGTTGGTGTTGCGCTCGTAGCCGAAGATCACTCCGGGTGCCACGGTGAGGAAGTTATTGCCGTCGTTCCATTGCTCTCGCTCGGCAGCCATCTGGTCTTCAGGTGTCCGCAGCGCGTGGACCTTCTCAACGCCAAGTGCATCGGCAAGGACCGGCCACAATTCCTTGTTCTCGACCAAGTTGTACTCACCACTTTCTCCCTTGGGAGTCAGCGTGTAGGTTTTGAGGTCGTCGGACAGGTACGGGTAGACCGAGAACTTGTCGACATCGAGCATCGTCATCGCGGTGTCGAGGTGCATGAACGCGCGCGTCTTCGGAAGCTCAACGACGATCACCTTGGTGATCTTCTTCTCGGGGTCCGAGAAGTACGAACGAACGAGCATCCCGATGCCCTGGGCACTGGTCCGCTCACCCAAACCGATCATCACTGTGCCGTTACCAACGACGAGAATGTCGCCGCCTTCACAGGTCGCCGGCTGCAGGTGCTCGTCGGTGTTTCCGTACCAGAACTTCAGCTTGTCCTTGAAGTCGGGATGGAAGTTCCAGATCGTTCGCGAGTTCAGAACCTCGCGTTGCCGTGCGGTCTTGGCCATGGGGTGAACGGACAGGCCGTTGTAGGCGAACGCCGTATTGTCGCGCTGGAAAAGGTGGTTGGGAAGGGGTGTCAGCACGAAGTCCGACGGGCCCTGCTCGTTCCACCACAGGCTGGTGTCATCAGGAATGTCGAGGTCACTTTTTAGGATCCCACCGATCATGTACTCGGCGAGTTCAAGACCGGACATCTCTTTGGCAAAGAATCGCTCACGCAGCGGCTTCTGCAATTGGTAGCTGGTGTTCTGAGGTTTAGCGACCCGGTCGAACAACCACTCGCGCGCTTCTGGGATATCAAGGGCTTCACCGAGTAGCTCGTTGAAGTAGAGCACCTTGATGTCCTTCTCCCGCAACTTCTCAGCAAAGGCATCGTGCTCGGCTCGCGCTATCTCAGCCCACATGACGTCATCGAAAAGCAGCTTCTCGCAGTTGCTGGGAGTGAGCCGTTCGAGCTCTAGTCCCGGCCGATGCAAGATTACTTGCTTAAGTACTCCCACCTCGGAATCAACGTGGAACGTCATATTGCTCAGCCTCCCTGATTTGTTGCATGTAGTCCGACATCAGTGAATTGACGACGCATGTAGAAGTACAAGACCAGTCCAATCACGAAAGCGATTCCAGTCAGAATCAACAGTGAGCCTTGCGTGCCGGCAACGGTGAATGAGCCATAGATGATGATTACCGAGAAGACTAGTCCGACAACCGCAACGATGGCTTCCCAGATGTAGTTGGCACCCGGTGTGCGCTCCTCGACCTTGACCGACCATTTGATCAATGCCAGCGCACTGAACGCGTACGGGACCGCGGCTGTCAGACCCGACAACAGAATCATCAGGTTGAAGACATCGGCACCGGCTTGACCCATGTAGGAAAAGATCATCAACCCGGTTGCCAGGACGGTCGAGGCGATGATGCCGATTGCAGGGACACCCCTGCCAGAGATCTTGGCGAACAACTTCGGGAACAGGCCTTCGCGGGCGGCTGCCAACGGCATTTCAGCGCAGATCATTGTCCAACCGTTGAGCGCGCCAAGTCCGGAGATGACAGCTGCGGCCGCGACTGCATAACCCGCCCACGTCCCGCCGAACATGTTGTTGAAGGCCAGGGTGAACGGTTGAGCGCCGTCGGCAATCAGATCGGCGTTAGTGACGGTGCCGAAGATGACCAATGTGCTCAGTAGATAGACAGCAGTGCAAGCGAGCGTTCCGAACAAACTTGCAAGGGGAACATTGCGACGCGGATTCTTCACCTTGCCTGCTGCCACTGCTGCCGTTTCCACACCGAGGTAGGAGAAGACAGCCAACGACATGGCAGAAACGATTGCCCCCAGCGGTGACATACCCGAGATGTTGAAGTTGGCAGTGATGTAGGACCAGTCGACGTAGAACAGGCCAACGGTCGAAATGATCACGAGTGGGATGAACTTGATGATCGTCGTGATGATCTGAACCGAAGCCATGTTCTTGACACCGGACAGGTTGACAGCGGCTGGTAGCCAGAGCCCGACGATGCCGATCAGGATGCTGAGGAACTTGTTGTGATCGGTGTTGATGAAGACCTCTGCGTACAAAACCCACGCGACGACGATCGCTGCGTTGCCAGCCCATGCCGTGATCCAGTAAGACCAGGCATTGAAGAAGCCGACAGCATTGCCGAATGCTGCTCGTGAGTAGGCGTACGGTCCGCCACCGGCCGGCATCCGCTTGGACAAGACGCCGAACATCTGGGCCAGCGCGATGGCGCCGATTGCGGTGAAGGCGAAGGCGATTAGTGAGATCGAACCGAAGGAGGCGAGCGAGGCCGGCAGCAAGAACACGCCGGTTCCGATAATGGAACCCATCACCAGCGCGGAAGCCGCGTTGAGACCCAAGCTCGCGCCATCACCTTCCGGTTCTGGTTCGACCGCGGTGTTGGAACCTCCGCCAGCTGAATCAATAGTAGTCATTTGTGGTACTCCCTAAGTCGCTAGTTGATACCTGATACGGACGTGGAGATGTGTGTACCGGCCTTGCCGGCGATCAGGGCCTCGAGTTGCTCAAGGGAACCGATCGCTGCTGTCTTTCCGGTTGCTGATGCGAATGCCGCGGCCGCCTCGACTTTGGGTCCCATCGAGCCGGCCGGAAAGGTGATCTCGGCCAACGCTTCAGGATTCGCACTACTGATGGCGCGTTGATTCTCGGTACCCCAGTCGAGAAAGACATTCGGCGTATCTGTGGCGATAACGAGCAAGTCGGCATCGAGGTCGCGAGCCAAAACACTGGATGCGAGATCCTTGTCGATGACGGCCTCGACCCCGACCAAGGTGCGGGTACCCGGCTCATACATGGTGGGAATGCCGCCACCTCCAGCACACACAACGACCGCGCCATTCTCAAGCATCCATTTGATCGGCTTGAGTTCGAAGATGCGTTTGGGCTGCGGGGAGGCGACTACTCGACGCCAAGAGTCGCCGTCTGGCTTAACTGTCCAACCATTGTCGGCAGCGAGGGACTTTGCTGTCTGCTCGTCATAAATCGGACCTACGAACTTGCTCAAGTCCTGGAAGGCAGGGTCTTTGGGGTCAACCTCGACCATTGTCAAGAGAGTCGCAAGGCTCTTCTCCATCGGCAATAAGTTGCCGAGTTCCTGCTCAATGAAGTAGCCGATCATCCCCTCGGTCTGGGCACCCATCACGTCAAACGGGTAAGCCGTCTCAGTGTCATAAGCCGCCGACTGGAGAGCGAGCATTCCGACCTGCGGGCCATTGCCGTGTGAAATCACCAGCTCATGCTTCTGGGCCACTGGCGCGAGCGCCTTGCACGCGATCGCGACATTTTCGCGCTGGCGCGCGACTGTCATTGGCTCGCCTCGACGAGCCAGAGCGTTACCACCGAGAGCTACAACAATCCTCATACTTCGAACCTAGTAGTCAGGGTAGGAGCTGGCTAGGCCCAAATCGTCTGATCTCCCACCTGCTGATTCCGGCCAAGCACGCCGGGGACCTACGGCCCTTGAGTTTCCGAGGTTTGTCCCGTTCCCCACAGACCAAGGTCCCGAGCCCCAACAACTGCCGAGTGCGGGATTGTGGTGGTGAAATTGCCGTTCTCGGGCTGATTTCACCACCACAATCCCGCACTCGCCAAAGGTCTAATCGTCGGAGATGGTGACTACCGTCGGGATCTCTGGGGCCTCGGGGACCTTCGGCATCGGAATGTCGGCGGTCTCGCGAGCCAAGAAGTTACCCAGGTCGGCAATCGTGCTCATCAACGGCGCCGGGAATACGACAGTCGTGTTCTTGTCGACGCCTAGCTCCACTAGCGTCTGGAGATTGCGCAGTTGTAGGGCGATGGGGTGGGCCATCATTACGTCAGATGCCTGCCCAAGAGCTTCAGCCGCGGCGGCCTCGCCACTGGCAGCGATGATCTTCGCGCGCTTCTCACGTTCAGCTTCGGCTTGGCGAGCCATAGCCCGCTTCATGCCTTCGGGAAGCTGAATGTCGCGAAGCTCCACAGTAATCACTTCGATTCCCCAGTCGACTTGGTGGACGTCGAGGATCGCCTGGATGTCGGAGTTGATCCGCTCAGTCTCGGTCAGAGCTTCATCAAGGGTGTGCTTACCGATCACGTTGCGCATCGTGGTCTGAGCGATCTGGCTGATAGCTGCTTGAACATTCTCGATCGCGACGATCGACAGGGTCGCATCGGCAACGCGGTAGTAGGCAACCGCAGCAATATCGACGCTGACGTTGTCGCGAGTGATGATGCCTTGAGATTGGATCGGCATAGTCACGATCCGCAGCGACACTCGCGGCATCCGATCGATGACCGGTATGATCAAGTTCAGTCCTGGCTTTCGCTCGCCGATCACCCTGCCAAGTCGAAACACGACCCCGCGCTCATACTGCTGCACGATCTTGATCGACAGCGCGAGCAAGGTAACAACGACACCTAGGCCGATGATGAGGGCAAAGACGACTTGAGTGGACATGACGAACCCCAATTCCTAGCGGGATGGAACGACACCCACTCACACCGTACGCCCGCGTCTTCCCCGCGAGAAGTTCGCGAGGCGTGACCACCGTCGCCGAGTGCGGGATTGTGGTTGGGAAATCGCCGTTTTTGGCTGATTTCACGACCACAATCCCGCACTCGCGGAGGTTTTAGCGGGTGTCCGAACCGCTCACGCCTAGGGTTGAGCGGGCAGCTTCCAGGCGTGCAACTGGGACGCGGAAAGGTGAGCAGCTCACGTAGTCGAGGCCGACTTCGTCGAAGAAGTGGACAGAGTCTGGGTCGCCACCGTGCTCTCCGCAAACGCCAAGGTGTAGATCCGGGCGGGTCTTGCGACCTTCTCGCACTGCGATCCGAATAAGCTCGCCGACGCCTTCGCGATCGATGGATTCGAATGGCGAAACGCCGAAGACACCCTTCTCCAGATAGGCGGAGAAGAACGCGGCCTCAACATCGTCGCGACTAAAGCCCCAGGTGGTTTGGGTCAGGTCGTTGGTCCCGAAGCTGAAGAACTCGGCGGCCTCGGCAATCTGTCCTGCGGTCAGGGCCGCGCGCGGCAGTTCGATCATCGTGCCGATCGGGAAACGAAGCGTGCATCCGTGCGCATCGGCCACGGACTTCAGCACTCCGGCAGCCTCATCGATCACGAGCTCAAGTTCCTGGATCGAACCGACAAGCGGCACCATGATTTCTGCCTGTGGATCACCGCCCATCCGCTGACGGAAGCACGCTGCCTCAGCGATGGCACGAACCTGCAGCGCGAAGAGCCCGGGCAAGACCAAACCCAAGCGCACACCGCGTAGGCCAAGCATCGGGTTGGCTTCACTAAGCCGATTAACAGCCTGCAATAAGCGCAGGTCGGTCTCAGCGGTTTCGCCACGTTCCTCGGCCCGCGCCACTCTGACTGCTAGTTCCGTTCGGTCGGGGAGGAACTCGTGCAGCGGCGGATCGATCAGGCGGATCGTTACCGGCTGACCATCCATCTTCTCCAAGATCCTAATGAAGTCCTTGCGCTGCAGGGGCAGCAGCGCTTGAAGTGCTGCCTCGCGCTCCTGGTCTTTGTCGGCCAGAATCAGCCGCTCCACCAGGGCCTTGCGCTCCCCGAGAAACATGTGCTCAGTTCGCAGCAAGCCGATACCTTCAGCCCCCATCCGGCGAGCGCGAGCAGCGTCATCGGGAGTGTCAGCGTTGGCGCGGACCTGCATGCGCCGGGAAGTATCGGCGTGCAACATGATGCGATCGACGGCGCGAACGAGTTCGGCCGTCTGGTCATCGGCCTCATCGAGGGCATCGTCGAGCCCGTGCTCGAAGTAGCGCGCGACCGGGCTAGGCATTACTGGCACCTCACCGAGGAACACCTCGCCGGTGCTGCCGTCGATAGAGATGACCTGCCCTTCGCTGACCACCAGACCGTCAGCGGTTGTCAAGTTGCGAGCGACGGTGTCGACATCTAGGGAGTCAGCACCGCACACGGCCGTCTTGCCCATCCCGCGAGCCACGACCGCCGCGTGCGAGGTCTTGCCTCCTCGGCTAGTCAGGACGCCCGCCGCCGCCACCATTCCTTCGAGATCATCGGGGTTGGTCTCACGCCGTACCAGGATGACTGCTTCTCCGGCTGCGGTCTGACTCACGGCCGTGCGAGAGTCGAACACCACTTTGCCAACAGCCGCACCAGGAGATGCGCTCATACCCTTACCAATGAGCTGGCCGGTCGCACGTAAGTCGAAGGTCGGGAACATGAGACGCGCGAGTTGTTTACCGCTGACTCGGCGCACGGCTTCGTCCATGTCTATGACGCCCTCGTCGACCAGCTGAATCGCAATACGGAAGGCCGCCGCGGCAGTGCGCTTACCGACTCTGGTCTGCAGCATCGCCAACGTGCCCTCTTCGACTGTGAACTCGATGTCGCACAGGTCGCGGTAGTGATGCTCGAGCTGGGACATGATGTCCAGGAGTTGCTTATAGGATTTAGGGTCGGTGTCTCCGAGTGCCGATAAAGGCAGCGTATTTCGGATGCCAGCGACTACGTCCTCGCCTTGAGCATCGGGCAGGTAGTCGCCATAGACACCGCGCGCGCCGCTGCTGGGGTCGCGCGTAAACGCGACGCCGGTGCCTGAACCCTCACCGACATTTCCGAAAGCCATGACCTGAATGTTCACTGCTGTTCCCAGCCATCCCGGGATCCGTTCCTGGCGTCGATAGAGGATCGCGCGCGTCGTGTTCCAGGAGCCGAAGACTGCCAGCACCGCGAGTTCGAGTTGGCGGTGTGGGTCCTGCGGAAAGTCGCTACCTGTGCAGTCGCGAACGATCAGCTTGAATTCGCGGACCAGTTCCTGCAACGCCTCGACGCGTAGCTCGGTGTCAGCGCTTACACCCTCGTTTGCCATCACCGACTGCAGTGCCACCTCGAACCGGTCACCGTCGATATCGAGCACCGTCTTGCCGAACATTTGGATCAGTCGTCGATAAGAGTCCCAAGCAAACCGTGGATCGCCGGTGAACTGAGAAAGTCCCTGAACGCTGGCATCGTTGAGACCAATATCGAGCACGGTCTCCATCATTCCGGGCATCGAGAATCGACCGCCTGAACGCACCGAAACGAGCAGCGGATCATCGGCATCCCCGAGTTTCTTGCTGCGGGCAATTTCAAGATCGGCGAGGGCTTCGAGCATTTGAGGCACCAACTCGATCGGCGCTTCATCGTGATCCAAGTAGTAGCGACATGCTGCTGTGTTGATCGTGAAACCGGGTGGGACAGGCAACCCCATCAACGTCATCTCGGCGAGGTTGGCGCCCTTGCCACCGAGCTCATCGGCCATGTCGCGGCTGCCTTCAGAGAAGGCGTAGACGTACTTCTTCGGGGCGTCGGTGTCTGGCGTAGTGGTCGGTGCAGTCCCGGTTGATCGCTCATGCATGACGTGCCTTCCGTTGGCTTCGGTCGTCAGTGTCGCTGCTTCCACCGTAGTCCTTGCCCGAAGCCGACCCCAGGGACCTTCGGTCCCTTGCACGCATCGGCAGCTCCGGGCGATCACGGTTTCGTGAGTTCCTTGCCCGCCCCGGGCGCGATGACTGCTCCGGGATCAGGGCCATGCGAACCCACCGAATTGGTCGACTTCTAGCGGTCTAAGCCGTTCGACTTTCGAAGTCTGCCCTCTTAGTCCCATCGGTTGCAGGCAGATACTGAGCTGGTGGGGATCTCCGGTAACGAACGCAACGAGCCTGAGCCGCGTTGGGTGGCGACAGGCCCGTTGCTGCCAGCGGGGATGTTCGTCGCCACGCTAATCGCCGCCTTCTACTACCCGGACGCGTGGTTGTCGTGGGCGGCTCCGGCGATGTGCGCAGTCGGGGTGATCGTTCTGGTCGCGCGGGCATGGCGGATCAAGCGACGCGAGGCAGCGCATAGCAACCAACGGCCACCGCGCTGAATTCACGGGCCCTCTCCTCGGCACCGCAAATGTGGCGGCGCGCTGGACATCGGTTCGACCCTGGGCAGCGATTCAACCCTGGGATACCCGCTTCCTCGTTCGACTTTCCGGATGTGCCCGGCACAGGTAGCCTTGACCAACCGCGAAGGAGTTGGCGAATGGCTGAGAACAACCCACAAGACCCGTTCGACGGGTTCGAAATCACTGATGAATGGGCGGCTGGGGCAAAGAAGCAGGAGCAGACCGCGCAAGAGCGCGCTGACATCTACGCCAAGGTGAACAGGGGCAATAGAGCGCAAGAGGCGGCGGCGAAAGAGGAACTCACCAGCGCTGGCCGCAAGAGTCGACTCAACTGGCGCAAGGTCTGGCCATGGGTTGCTTTTGTCGTGATCTGCGCTTTGTTGATCGGCCTTTCCTACGTGTAGGACGGGCCCGAGCGCCTAGCGATGGTTAATGGCTCGGCGGTGGCTCCCCCTCAAGTCACGGTGAGTTGTACCTCGTACTGCCGCGGACCCACTTGCGTGGTGAATGCTGCTGAGATGTTGGTGAAACCCTGAGCCTTGGCCTGATTGATTGCTGCCTCGCGGGCCGACCCCGCAGTATCGGCGCTGATGGTCAACGTAGTAATCATGCTTCCTCCAGCTCGATTCATTCACAAGCAGTCTTACCACGCATCTGAATGACCCGATATCTGTCGGCGATGCTTCGTTGAGTGTTGAGTTGTTGAGTTGTTTACTTGATCAAATACATCAACAACTCAACGCTCAACGGGAGCTAGCGGGAAGGGTCTAGGACGAGCTTGCCAGTAGTCTTGCGCGACCGCAGATCCTCGTGCGCTTTACGGGCATCGCCGAGCGCGTATTCGCCACCGGGAACCACCCGGATCTGGCCATCGGAAACGAGCGCGAACAGCTCAGCCATCGCCTTGTGAACCTGATTGCCGGGCAACGAAAAGGCATGTGGCAACCACATCCCAGACACGGTTGTGGAATGCGAGAGCAAACTGGTCAGTTGGATCGGCTTGGGAGCTTGGCGACTGGCCTGGCCATAGAAAGCCAACCGACCAAACGGCGCGAGCGCGGCGATGCTCTGGTCAGTTACTCGGCCTCCGGTCATGTCCAGAATTACATCAACACGCTTGCCGCCATTGGCCTCACGGATTGCCGCAGTCATGTCCTCAGCATTCGAATCGATCGCGATATCAGCACCGAGCTCCAATGCGAGGTCGCGTTTTTCCGGTGCGCTCGCGGTAGCAATGACTCGGCCCGCACCCCAAGCCTTGGCCAGCTGCACAGCGATGGTTCCAACCCCACCAGCCGCAGCGTGCACGACGACTGACTCCCCAGCATTCAGATGGGCGCTGTGCTTGAGCAGCAACCAAGCCGTCGTGCCCTGAACAATCATCGCCAGCGCAGTGACATCATCGATTAGATCGGGCACGTCGAAGGACATTGCGGGATCCCCGACAGCTCTCTGTGCGTAGCCGCCGCTGGCCAGCAGGCTCACAACACGCCGTCCATCAACTGTCGTTCCGACCACCTCACCACCGGGAATCAGCGGGAGCGTCGTCGCGCTGAGGTAGCTGTTCTCAGCCGCGTGCGTATCGGCGTAGTTGACGCCCGAGCGGCTGACCTCGATAAGCAGCTCCCCGTGGCCAGCGACTGGGTCGGCGACCTCAGTCATCGTCAGAACTTCAGGGCCGCCGAACTCGGTGATTTGGATAGCGCGCATGCCTGCCACCCTACGTCCCAATCCATCACTGTCCAGAATCGACCGAAACTTGCAGATTCGACACTTAAGTTTCGGTCGAATCTGCAAGTTTCGGTCGAATTTGCAGCCGCCGATGCGGGTACTTGGGCCGCTAAGCGTCTTTCGGCGACTGTCCCTTACCGCTGCCCGGCTCGCCGGTGAACTCTTCGGCGGATTCAGCGGGATAGGAGTCCTCAAGCTCAGCTGCCTGCGCATCGGCCACTTCGCGAGTCGCGGCATCGAGCTTGTGGACCGTGCCGTCTTGATGCTCCGAAGGCGGATCAGCCGGCTTGCGCGACGGCGGAGTGATATCGGGCAGCAACGTCCACACGACCACACCCGCTATGAGGACCATCACCGCGCTCACCAAGGACGTCACGTGCGAAGCGGTAAGGAACGAGTCATAAGTTCCCGCAAGTGCCTTCTGAACGACCGGCCCAGGCAAGCCAGATTCGGCGGCCTTCTGGAATACAGCAACTGCCCCACCGACCGATTGCGACGCGACATCCTTCGCCGCCGCCGGGAAGGCTGGCGGCAGCGCTTCCAGCGTGGGCTTCATCAGCGACGCGAACTTGGTAGCCAAGATCGTCGAGATTACAGCGACGCCCAGCGCGCCGAAGACTTGCCGCACCGTGTTCTGAACAGCTGACCCAGCTCCTGCGCGAGCCAGTGGCAAGACGTTCTGCATCACAGTCGACGCCGGCGCGATAACCGATCCCATACCGAGCCCGAAGAAGAAGAAGATAGCTAGCACCAGCCAGATCGGGGTATCGAGTTGCAGCTGAGTGAGTCCCAGGAGCGCGAAGCCGACGATGAACAGTCCCGTCCCCATGATGACCTTGTAGCCGAACTTGTTGACCAAGGCGGCCGAGCGGGGGGCAGCGATGATCTGCCCGACAGCGAACGGCAGAAAGCACAACCCAGCACTGAGCGTGCTGTAACCGCGCAAAACCTGCAGGTAGAACGGCAGTGTGAAAGTGATTCCCGACAAGGCAAAGAACGACAAGCTGACAGCCGTGAGGCTGACCGCATACCCACGATTGGCAAACAACGAAACATCGAAACTGCGGTGGGTGCTGCGCGCCTCGATGACGAGGAATACCGTAATCACGGCGATGCCAGCGAGCACCGGAATGAGCACTGAGGCAGCCAGGAACGTCCGCGTCTCAGAAGCGTGGATGATCCCGTATACCAACAGAACGAGCCCGACAAAGGACATCACCAAGCCGGGGATGTCCAAGGCCTGAGGATTCGGGTTCTTCGTCTCAGGAACGATGCGAATGATGCCGATCAAGCCAATGATGACGATCGGAACGTTGACAAGAAAGACCGAGCCCCAGTCGTTACCAGTCAACCAATTCGACCACGACGGATGTTGCAGCAAGAGGCCACCGAGTACGGGGCCAAGGGCAACAGCCGCACCGACCGCTCCAGCCCACATGCCAATCGCCTTGCCGCGTTCGTGAGGCGGGAAAACAACCGTGATGACGGCCAGGGTCACGGGCAGGACTGCTGCTCCACCCACCCCCATAAGCGCGCGGAAGCCGATGAGAGCATTCGCAGTTGGGGCAAATGCACATGCGGCAGAGGCGAGGCCGAAGATAGTGAGACCAGTGATCAACACCCTCTTGCGTCCGTACCTGTCGCCCAGTACGCCCCATGTGAACAGGAGGGCAGCGAACACGAGGATGTAGGCATCGACGGCCCAGACCAACTGGCTTTGGCTGGCATTCAGGTCGCGTTGAATCGTGGGCAGCGCGATATTGAGGATCGTGTTATCGAGAACGACGACGAGCAGGCTGGTGACCAAGACGCCCAAGATCGCCCAGCGACGCGGATGGCCTTCACCGCTGGTAGTCCAGGCCGCTTTCGATTCCTTGTCAGCCGCTTGTGCCTTGGATTCGCTCACGTTGCCCTCTCGTCAAGCTAATTGCCTCGGTTGAGACTACGCCGGTGAGAGGGATGACGCGCTTGTGCAGCTGGTGACTGAGCGAACACCAGCGTTTCCCAATTCCAGAAGTAGTGGCGCTCTCAAAGTAACCGTGCCGAAAATTGAAGCTAACGAACCCGTTGGATCGTCTGCTCTCCAGTCGGCAGCGTTGTGTCCCGAACCCCAGGGAGGAGTCTTGCCACGAGCGCCGCTGCCAGAGTCAGCGGAATGACTGATACGCCGCCGGTCAACAACGCGAGCACTATCCCAACTACCGCCGTCACAGCCCACTTGGGATGAGCCAGGTACACGATGGCCGCAGTGACACCGGCAGCCGTCGCCCCCGCTGCAATGCCAGGTGTCAGATGGCCAGCGACGGCTCCCAGCCCGCCGCCGATGAAGATCGCGGGGAAGAACGGCCCGCCACGAAACCCGCCGCCCATGCTCAATGAATAGGCCAGCCATTTCGCAGCGCACGTGATGGCGATAGCACTCGCGGTCCCCAAAGCTAAGAGCGGTTTGAGGAAACCCTCACCACTGGTTAGCACAAGCGACACGTCGTTGCCCGTGACGAGGTGATAGGCCAGAACCACAGCGCCCACCAAGAAGCCTGCGGATGCCAGGATCCAGATCTTGGGGCGATCGCCACCATGTAACCGCAAGATCCAAATTGACAGAAACCGCCCGACGGTTAAGACCCCGGCAGTGGCAGCACCGACAGCCACGGCACCGATCAGGTCTTGCAGCCTGAATGTGTAAGTCAGGGGTGCTTGGTAGGAATGATCCTTAATCGGTCCGACGAACAATGCGAGGATCGCGAAGATCGCCCCGATCGTCGCGCCGCGCGCCTGATCAAGTCCAAACTTCTTGGAAAGGACCGTCCCGACGACTGCGCCAGTGGAGACCATCGCGACTTCGGGTCCGAGCACCAGCCCACCAATGAGCGAGGCAGCGATGGAGCCGATAATCCACGGATAGTCCGAGCCGCTGATGGGCTTGAGCGCGATACCGAACATCGGGTTGTGACCGTCAGCATGACGACGCAACACTGCGACCAGCACCCCCGCGAAGGTCGGAATGATCAGCAGCATCGCCCATAGGACCGGCTTAGCCGCCGAATTCGCAGTCGTGACCCAGAGCAAGTGGATGGCTTCTTCCAGGATGGTCAAGATGAGGTACCCCAGCGGCAGACTCAGCACAGCTATCAATGCACCGACAGCGATCGAACGCCCGCGGCCAGTCGATTCCATGAGGACACTGTGCCAGAGCGCCCGCCATTTCGACTCGCCACCACAACGCGCTTCCACTTAGCCACCGAGCGGGCGGTGGAATTGGGCGAAATCGGCCAAATCGGCCGCCCGTTCGGTGGCTAAGTGGAGTTGGGTTGCACGGGGGCAGTAACTGGTGGCGCTCGAGTAGCACTCCGACGCAGTGCTCTGCCACTGTCTGAGCCATGGCCGACACCGATCTAATCGAGGACGTCGTGGCGCAGGATCCGCCAGCCGTCAAACGACCTTGGGTTGCACTTTCCTTCCTGCTGCTAGCACTCTCGATGATCATCATAGATGCGAGCCTGGTCAGCGTGCTGCTGCCAGATATGGTCAATGACCTGGGCCTGAGCCAAACCGACGGGCAATGGGTCAACTCGATCTATTCGCTACTCTTCGCCTCGTTACTGATCACAGTCGGCTTACTGGCAGACAAGTTCGGCCGTCGACTCTTACTTCTTCTAGGCATCGTCGTTTTCCTCTTGGGAAGCATCGGTAGCGGACTATCAACCTCACCGGAAATGCTCATCGCTTTCCGCGCAGTCCAAGCCGTCGGCGGTGCGTGCATGATGCCATCGGCTCTGTCGATGATCAACGTGGCATTCGTCGGCCCGCAACGGGCCACAGCATTCGGAATGTTCGGCGCCGTATTCGGTGGTGCAGCCGCACTTGGACCTCTGCTCGGCGGTTGGCTCGCGCAGGACTACTCGTGGCGCTGGGCATTCTTCATCAATGTGCCGATCGCGATCGTGGCCTTCATCGGCCTATTGTCTCTGTTCCCCGAGAGCAAGGTCGCAGGGATCAAAGGGTTCGACTTCGTCGGGATGCTCCTGTCGTTCTTCGGCCTCAGCTCGATCGTGTTCGCCCTCATCGAGGGGCAGCAATACGGTTGGTGGCACGCAGTCGGTGACTTCGTGCTTGGCCCGATCAACTTCAGCGTCGGAGGTATCTCGGTCGTACCAGTTCTGATCGCACTCGGCATCTCCCTGCTCGTCGGACTCGTCATCTGGGAGAGCCACCGAACTCGTACCCACAAGACGGCGCTGTTCAAAATCTCGTTGTTCAATATTCGCCGCTTTGGCTACGGCAACGTGGTGGCGCTCATCGTCGCCCTGGGCGAGTTCGGGATCCTGTTCGTCCTACCGCTGTGGCTAGAAAGCGTGGGACGACTCTCGCCACTGCAGACCGGTTCGCTTGTCGCGTTCCTAGCGGTTGGCTCGTTCATCGCCGGTGGCAGCGCTCGCCATCTCGCAGTGCTTATCGGCCCGACCCGCCTCGTGCGCTGGGGCATGGTGATTGAGATTGTCGGTGTGGTGCTGATCGGCATGGCGATAAATGCCAGCATCTCGCCGTGGTGGCTGGTGCCGCCGCTGGTCCTCTACGGCATCGGCCTTGGCCTGGACTCCGCGCAGCTGACCAACGTTGTCCTCGAAGATATTCCACTGTCAGACAGCGGCCAAGCCTCGGCGATGAACAGCACATTCCGCCAAGTCGGCAGTGCACTTGGAGGTGCGATTGTCGGCGCAGTTCTCTTCACCGGACTCGCGACCTCGCTGTCTCATCGTGTGGTCGACGACCCAGGGCTCACAGCTGAACAACAGTCGCAAATAGTGTCCACTGTCAGGGGGACCTCAGGCCAAGCAATCACCCAAATGCAGAAGGATCCGGCACTCGCGACCGTCACCGAACAGGCCCGCGAGGCATTCACAGATGCCGCGCACATCACTGCCGGCGTGTGTGCCTCGCTGATCTTCCTGGGCCTGCTGTTCTCGTTCGGTTTACCCAAGGATGGGACCAAAGACGAAGAAGGCGAAGTTGCGAAGGAATCATCGCCAGCCACCGCGTGATTCCTCAGCCCACGAGGAGCCGCCAGCTGCGGAGGTTACCGCATCGTGCAGGGCCTATGGATAGGAGAAGAGTATTCGGGTATACCTAGCTGGTGAGTTGGTGTAGGACATCAAGCCGGCGTAGTTACCAGGGACCTGGGCCGGGGTCACCGTGCAGCTGTAGTTATAGGTCGGATTGCCGGCGCCCACTGGTGTGGCCGTCATCGTCAGGTTGTTTGAACCCACCGTGGGGTCGTAGTCCAATGTCAAGTCAAACGTAGTGGTCGCCGTTGTCCAAGTCGGGGACGATGTCGCTCCGCAAAATGCACTTGTTCCATTGTTGTAGATCCCGAAGGTCGCTGTCCTCTGCGTCCCGTTGTTGAATTGGTATATGTCTGCGTAAAGGCCTGCCGGGCTAGCGTTAATGCCAGCAGCCGTGGAAAACAGCATCGGACCAGCATCCGTGCTGGCATTGACATTTGTCAGGCGCAGCGAGGAGCTGACCTTGCCCCCCACGCCAGTGGTTGGCAGAAACGGGAATAGCGCCGCGCGCCGGGCGGTCCCCGCGTTGTGAACGACGTAACCGTTGGGTGCTGCCAACCGGGTCACTGCCCAGTTGCCGTTTGCGATCCAGGTTGGCCCGGCGCCAGACGTGAATGTTCCACTGCCATCATTCAACTCGGTTACTCGGCCGTTGAGGGTCGCCGGCAGGCTGCCAGTGACGAACTCATCTCGAACGTCGGCAGTTACGGGGATGGTCCCGGATGTGTCGCTGTACAGCGTGCCGGTGGTGAGCGGGCCCAAGGTGCCGGCTTGGCTTGTCGCAAACGTACCGATCGCGAAGACTAATGCCGATGCCACAGCGAATGCGACAGCTGGACGCCAATTGCGCCACCAGGTGGCGCCCGCCGGGACTAGCGTTGCGCCGCGGTTCATGAGGAGATCACCACAACCACCTGCACCTCACCTGGCGAGACAATGTCGATGAGGAGGGCGTTTCCCGCTGGGATCGACACCGTTGTCGTGGCGGAGGCGCTGGTTGTTCCGGACACCTGAGTGATCGACGCCCCTGTGGTCTTTTGAGCGATCGTGAGCTGGTAGTTCTTGCTTTGACACGCTGTCGGGACTCCGGTGAGAACGATTGACCCGATGTCGTAGGTGTTACCCCCCGAATAGCGCGATCTTGTGGCCATGGATATCCCAGTGCAGTTCGTGTAAACGTCGGCAGAGGTGCCGAGGGTGTCTGCATTGAGGGTTCCCAGGGAAGCGGCGTTGGCAACGATCGCGGAACCGGCGATAACGAGCAAGGCCAGTGCGCCACCGACCACTCCGCTACGGCGGGCACGCCCCTTGGAGCCAGTTTCGCTACGCATAGATCACAATCGTGACTTGGCGGGCATTCCCGAGGTTGACCGTCGGGGCCAGCGGCAAGGTGGCAGTTGGTCCAGCGCCGGGTAGGGTACCTGACGCTGTCGCCAACGAAACGCCAGCAGAATCGGCCACAACGAGCTTGTAGCGCTTGCTGTTGCACGCTGAATTAAGGTTAGAGGCGTTGATCTGAGCTGAGCTATAGAACGGACTGACGCCTGCATTGAAGGTTTTTGTACCCCAAGTGAGGGCGATTGAGCCCGATGTCTGACACGGAGCAACAACAGAGCCCGAAGCGCCAATGGCACTGGTGTTGAGGGTCCCCAGAGAGCTGGCTCCAGCAAACCCGAGTTGCATCCCGATAGCGATCACGGCTACGGTCGCAATCAGCAAGAGTTCCCAGGGGACGTGCGGAACTTTGCGCCCCTTGAATCTCATCCCGTAACTCCTTAGTTACTGTCTGAATCCCCTAGTTCAGGTGATCGATAATACGTGACCTGGCCACTCATTGCAACCGAGTCTAGCTGACGACTGATCAACTACACAAAGCCGCGAACCCGCCAGGTGACGGCAGGACTCAAATTCCTGCGAAAGAAAGCCTATTTCCGCGCAATCGGATGATATTCGCGCGCCAGTTGATGTTCGTGTTGCATTTCCACCCAATGAAGGGCAACGTGCAATTAAACCAGTTGCCTGCGCGCTGGTCATTCGATTTGGCGTCGACGATGGGGCTTGATTCGTGTCTAGGAGGCGGACATGACTTCAACGCGGGATCGTAGAGTTGGCGTGGCCGTCGCCGCTGGTGCGTGCGTCGCTGGCGCCTATGCCGCAACTGCTGCGAGCCTTGGAGCACTCACCGTCCAGTCGCTTGGTACGACGGCAAAGGTCGTCGCCGCATGTAACGGCGGCGCGGGCGGGACCATCACTGGTTGGGGTAGTACTGGTTTGACCTATTTCGGAGCAGCAACGGCGACCGCTACCACCGGTTCGACTTACCGCAGCACGCGGCTGACCTACTCCGTCGGCGCGGGATGCGCCGGTAAACTGTTCAAGCTGACGCTGGCAACCGCCTCCGGCGTCTCCGTGGGGGCACAAGTCACTGGCACCATCGGAGCCGGCGGAAATGGAACGATCGTTTATGCGGCGAAGGATTCCAAGAGCATCGCCCAGATCACGCTAACCGTCTACCGATAGTCAGCCCAGGGCTGTAGGCCCGAACGCCGGAGATTAGCGCGTGACGTTGATGGGCTCACAGCGGCCCCTAAATCCCCTTTACCGAGGCATCTTCGGGCACTTGCGGGTCCGCGTCCTCATCCTCGTCCTCGTCCTCGTCCTCATCCTCACCTGGTTCTTCTAGCACGGGTGTCGGCCATAAGAACCAGGTGACCATTAGGCCAAGTGGGACGATCCAGAACAAAGGCGAGCGAATCAACCCTACGTACTTCGCTGCTCCGGGGAACGATTCGATGACTTCGCCGCGAATGTTCTGCGGCCGCGCCACCCATGGGTCGATGAAGTTGTTGTTGTCGCCCTTGGTCTGAAAGTTACCATCCGGTAGCACCTTCTTGATGCGGTGAATGACTGCACCGGTCTTATCATCGAAGGTAACCGTGTAAACGATGATGTCGCCGACTTTATAGTCCTTGGTCTTGTAGGCCAACGTAACGTCACCCGTATAGAACATTGGCTCCATCGAGTGGCCGGACACGACAGTCCACGAGAACCTCCCACCCCAGGCAAGCGGCCAGGCAAGTACCAAAACACCCACGAAGACGGCAGTAAGCATCCAGCCAGTGATCTTGATTACGGCCACGCGCCATAGCGCCTTTGTTGTGGCCGGTTCATCATCAACTACGAGTTGGACCTGATTCTCAGCGGTCTGACTGCCCTCAGCATCCCCTTCATGCGCGCCAGCGGCATTCAATATCGCAGCTAAGGAGCCCACTTGTGTGGCCGACACAGGTATGCCAGTTTGGGGATCTGTAGCATCGACAGGCTGCAGTTCTCCGGTATCAGTCTCCTCAGGCGGCTGGCTGTTGGCGCGAACGAACCACTTCATGGCTGTTGGGCACCCCCACCACATCTCCCAGTGTCAACGATTGGCATTCATGGTCTCACGTTCGCCTCGCGACGGTTTTTGCGTATGCGTCACGAGGCGGCATCCGTTGATGTGGCCCCGCGATTTGGTGCTTGCCCCAAGAGTCGCGCCAACGATTACCGCCCGAAGTACTTGAACAGGGACTAGGAGGAATGTAGCCAGGTGATTTCGGCATGCAACCACTCCTGTTGAGGCTGCAGTTGATGTTGATTTGGCAACAACAGCACTGAAAACCGTACTCGCCGTGATGTTGGACGGGCAGGCTGTTGCCCGGCGAGGCGTTCAGGCCCCAGCAATGACAGCCGATTCTGGCGCCGGAAGTTTGCATGCCGGTGTAGACCCTGGGAGTCGGTACCGGTTCTTGGCGACAAGGCGGTAGGCGACATTCATGACGCTGGCTAAACCTGGAACCTGCATCATTCGACCGGCCAGGGGCCAGGGCGCAATGCCTGTTCGCAGCGCGGCGGCAACCGCCCGACCCTCAGTGATCGGGGTTGAACCCTCAACAGCAAACCACTGGATGGATTCCTGACACTCCTGCTCGCTTACGCCCAGGGAGTCGAGGTCGGCATGTTGCCAGGGGACCACCCGCGCGTTCGGCTTGATATAGCGCTTCAAGAAGTCGACGCTGGCTGTACAAAAGGCGCAGTCACCGTCGAACAAGAGAATGGGGTACATGGGTCCACGCTATGCCCCGGAGATTCATTTGCGTGAATCGGCGACCCGGGATGGAGTTGTAGATACGACTGAACAGGGTCCGTACCCAACCCCTTTTCTGGGTTCGAGTTCGGCTTCTTGGCTTCGGCTTCTTGGCTTCGGCTTCTTGGCTTCGGCTTCTTGGCTTCGGCCATTGGTGGACATACAGACTGGCGGTCATTCCCACCAGGGGCGCCGCAGAGCCGCAGTCTCACGAGGCGCTAACTGAAGGGCGCTCGGTCGTCCATTCGCACGGACATGCGTCCGGCGGTGCGCCACACCTTGGCCAACATGTCGGTGTCTTCGTCAGTGACCAGATTCCCCATCACCCGAAGGGCAATCGTCATGAGGCGCTGGGAACGCATACCAACCGGACCAGCCTTTGGCAGGAATCCCGGAACCGTCAGCAGTCCCGCGAGCCGGCGGGCGACTGAAAAGGCTGGGCCGTAGTGACTTCTGAGAACGTCTGGCCAAGCCGCCGAGAAGTCGGTGGTTGAAGAGTCGGTGAGTAGATCTACTGCGAGCCGACCAGTCTCCAAGCCATAGTCGATACCTTCGCCGTTAAGCGGGTTCACGCACCCAGCAGCATCTCCAATTAGCAGCCAGTTCCGACCGGCGACCCCGGACACTGCCCCACCCATCGGTAGCAAGGCCGACCAAGGATCGCGGAGCTCACCTGCTAGGCGCCAATCCTTGCGCTGACCTTCGGTGTAGTGAGCCAGGAGTTGGCGCAAATTCACATCCGCTGGCCTCTTTGCCGTCGCCAACGTGCCGACACCGATGTTCACCTCGCCGTCATTGAGCGGGAAAATCCAGCCGTACCCGGACAACAATTCGTCCTGCGTGCCGCGAAGCTCAAGGTGCGAGGAGATCCACTGATCATCACTGCGATCCGACTTGATGTAGGCGCGAGCGGCCACTCCATAGGCGGTGGACTTGTGCCATTGCCGGCCGAGCTTTCTACCCAACTGCGACTTCGCCCCATCTGCGACCACGAGCCGCTGACATCGGACAGTGACGTTTCCATCTGTGCCCTTGAACACGACAGCACTGACTCGGTCACCATCACGAACGACATCGATTGCCCGCGCGTTCTCCAAGGTGCGCACGCCATCGTCGAGCGCGACTTGGCGAATGCGGGCGTCAAGTTCCAGGCGGGGCACGGCTCCCCCGTGAGCCGGCAGCGAACCACCCGGCCAAGGAAGGTAGAGCGTCTTCCCGAATCCGGCTGCTCGCAACCCACGGTTGGTTGCCTGACCTGCGAGCCAATCGCCAAGCCCAAGTCTGGTCAATTCCGCGATGGCACGGGGTGTGAGCCCATCACCGCAGGGCTTGTCTCTGGGGAACGTCGCCGCGTCGGCAAGTAGTACGTCCAAACCGTTTCGAGCGGCGCACGCGGCAGCACCGGATCCTGCGGGTCCGGCCCCGACAACGAGCACGTCGCACGAGAGGGCTTCAGCGGTCACAAACCCATACTCCAATGCCGTCCACGAACGCTCACCGCAGGGGTGACTTCAGTGCTTTTGGGTGTCCTGCTCGGTGGAATTCGCGAGTACCGCAGCCGAGTGCAGTTCTAGTTAAGTGCGCCCGGCGAGATTCGAACTCACAACCTTCTGATCCGTAGTCAGATGCTCTATCCGTTGAGCTACGGGCGCATGTCGCCGAAGCAACTTGTCGATTCTACCGCACGGGTCGTGACGCGGTGCCCGTGCCGTAACCACAGACCGCCTTTGATCAACACCGAATCGACCGAAACGTGCTCAAGCGACCGAAACGGTTCAGTCGCTTGAGCACGTTTCGGTCGATTGGTCACAATTGCGGTGTTGCATTTCTGCAGATCAGCCCGCGAAGCCCATTCTTCGCGCCCGTGAAATCGCGCCGTGGACCCGCCGAAGCACAACGGCAGGATCACTGAGATCGCGCCAATAGATCCGCGCGACGACAAAGCCAGCATCCATCAGGGCATCGTGGCGTTGTTTTTCGAGCCAATGCGCGCGCTCGACCTCTCCGTCGATGGCGTATTTGAATCGGCCGTCGAACTCAACCACAACCGCACAGTCACGGAGTTTCAAGTCAACTCGGCCAATGAAGTCACCGTCGCCGGAATGGATGTCGACTTGCGACTCGACGGCCAATCCAGCCTGAACAAGAATGAGTCGCGTGCGAGTCTCACCTGGGCTCTCCGCCTTTCCGTCGGCGAGCCCGATCACTCTGCGAAGCCCCGATACACCCGCTCGAGAACCGAAGCGCTCGGCAGCAGATGCCAGTTCCGGCGCAGTGACCCACCTCATTCGCAGCGCCTGGTCAGCCATCACGAGAGCCTGCTCTAGGGGTAACACCCGTGCCACATCGACCACGGTGCGGGCGCGAGTTGTCACGGCCAAGTCGTCGACGAGGCAGGTTTCATCGGCCCCAAATTGAACCTGATGGGAGTGGATCCAATGTCGATTCCCACCTCGAACTCGTCCAGGTGCCCCACTGATGTGAACGGTTCGCAGATCGACCTCGCTGAGCGAGAACCCCTGAAAAACTGCAGCGCTGACGTGGCTAAGGGTAATCCCGCTGTCGGCCAGCGGGACTCTACTTCCCCCCGAATCGGACATGACCCAGGCCTCGTGCTGCAGTACCACGGCGCGAGCATGGAGGCGATGAAGTTCCACTGGGTCCGACGGCAATTGGCGCACATATGCACCGTGGCGAACTCGGGTCAGCCGCCTGCCGATCGAACCGATGGTCGCGTCGTCAAAGCCGAGTGCGCGCAGATCGCGTGTCAGAATAAGCCCGCTATTCAGCGCTGCAAGGCGATCAAGCTCCGGCTCCCATGGGTTCACTCCTACATGATCGGCGCGAATTAGCCCTTCGCAGCCGTCGTCCACAGGGTTTACGAACGGTGCCACCGCTCATTCGACCGAAACCTCCCCAATCGACCAAAACGGTTCGGTCTATTGAGCAGGTTTCGGTCGAATGGTGGCAGGAGTCCCACAGCACAACAAAATGGGTCATATGAGGGCCGGGAACAACACCCGACCCTCATATGACCCAAACGCGGAGGCGGAGGGAGCCGTCACTCGCCTACACCTCGATCCTCCCAAATCCCACAGCACAACAAAATGGGTCATATGAGGGCCGGGAACAACACCCGACCCTCATATGACCCAAACGCGGAGGCGGAGGGATTTGAACCCTCGAGGGGTTTTGAGACCCCAACCCGCTTAGCAGGCGGGCGCACTAGGCCACTATGCGACGCCTCCTAGCGTGCGGTGTAGCCAGGGTGACTTTACTTGGTCGAGGTCTCGCGTGGTTGCGCGAGCTTCGATTTCTTGAATCCGTAGCGCCAGTAGAAGATCAATCCGAGGATCATCCAGGCGGTAAACACAGCCCAGGTCTGCCACCTCAAGCTCAGCAACAGGTACCCACAGAAGATCATGCCCAAGATCGGAGTAATCGGAAAGAGGGGTGTCTTGAATGTTCTTGGCAGGTCCGGCCGCGTACGTCGCAAGATGATCACGCCGATGTTGACAAGGATGAATGCAAACAACGTGCCAATGCTGGTGGCCTCCGCCAGCTGCCCCAGTGGCACCAGGCCCGCCAAGACGCAGATGATCACCGTCACGATCACGGTGTTGGCGACCGGTGTCTGGGTCTTCGGATTCACCTTTGTGAAGATCGGCGGCAGCAAACCATCTCGGCCCATGGCGAACAGAATCCGTGTCTGCCCGTACATGACAGCGAGCACCACGCTGAAGATCGAGATCACAGCGCCTATGGACAAGATGAACGCCGGCCAGGACTGCCCCGTCACTTCGGTCAGGATTTGCGCGAGTACTGCCTCGCCACCAGAGCCCACAAATTGCTGCCAAGGACGCGCTCCGAGTGCCGCAACGGCCACGATCACGTAGAGCGCCGTCACGATTATCAGCGACAGGATGATCGCCCGCGGAAGATCCTTCCTCGGATTCTTTGCCTCTTCACCGGCCGTCGAGGCTGTGTCGAATCCGATGAAAGAGAAGAATACCTGCGAAGCAGCCAAGCTCATGCCCGCAAAGCCCATAGGCATAAACGGTCGGAAGTCACCGGCATTGAAAGCGCTAAAGGCGATCGCGCAGAAGAACAACAGGATCGCAATCTTGATGAACACCATGATCGTGTTGACCTTGGCCGACTCACTCGCACCGCGCAGCAACAGAAAGGCGGCCAATAGCACCACGACAACGGCGGGGATGTTGAATACACCGCCGGAAGTACCCGGTGGGTTGGCAAATGCCGGCGGAATTTCAATACCGAAGATAGAGAAGATTTCGTTGATGTACTGGCCCCAACCGACGGCGACAGCCGAAACTGAGACGCCGTATTCGAGCATCAAACACCAACCGCAAATCCAGGCGATCAGCTCACCCATGGTGGCGTAGGTGTAGGAATACGACGAGCCCGAGATCGGGATAGTGCCAGCCATCTCAGCGTAGGACAGCGCCGAGAATGTGCAGGTCAACCCTGCGAGAACGAACGACAAGACAATGGCAGGCCCAGCGATGGGAACCGCTGTTCCAAGGATGACGAAGATCCCGGTTCCGACGATCGAACCGACCGAGAACATCGTCAGCGCTGTGAGCCCCATTGTCCGTTTGAGGTGGCCCTCGCCGGTACCGCTGGTCTCCTCAACGATCTCGTCGATGGATTTGACGCGGAACAGTTGCGCCCGAAGGGACGGCTTCGCCGGTAGCGCAGATGAGTCCGCACTCATTCGCCATCACCCCTCGAGTCAGTTCAACTCGCGCCCATTCCGAGTCTGAAGAATTGGGTACGACCCCGTCGCGTTGACGGCCATCCAATCGCTACGGTAGCGAGAGAGCAACGCAAAAGCGCGCTCGGGAGAAGCTTGAATACCCTGTGTTAGGAGCACCCGTGGACATCATCGTCGGGTTCAACAACGAGCCGTCGAATCGTGACGCGCTGGCATTGGGTCAGGCGCTCGCCAGCACACTCGGCGCTAATTTGGTGGTCGCGACCATCTACCCAGTGGCATTCGACTACCCGGGCGCCGGTCACGTAGATGCTGAGTGGCGAGCCTTTGTCATCGAACAAGCTGAGGAGACCTTGGCCTGGGCGCGCAAGCACGTCACCAACCCCGATGACGTCAGCTTTGTAGCGCACGGCCATCGCTCCAGTGGTGTGGGCCTGTCCCAAATCGCCGCAAAGCGCGGCGCAGCGATCATCGTCATCGGCTCCGCGCCAGGTGGGAGTGAAGGGCGCATCACCGGTGGCAGCACGGCCGATCAGCTGTTCCACGGCGCCCCGTCACCAGTCGCCGTGGCGCCTCAGGGGTATCACTGCTGGGCACCGGAGGAGATCCACAGGTTCGTGGTGGCCTATCAGCGGACTAGGGAGTCTGACCACTGCCTAGCCGCCACACTTGAGGCCTACCGCCGTAGCGACATGGCCGGGCGCGTTCAACTCCACGTGCTGACTCTGGTCGAACGCGTCACCAAGATCTACAGTTCACGCCTTGGACACAACGCTGAAGACCAGGTGATGGCGACCCTGCGCGAGCAAGCCGCGGTCGGGTTGAGGCATGCGAGCAAGGTCGCGGCCGAGGCAGGAGTGGAAGCGACGACGAGCGTGGTTGAGGGCGACAAAGTCGTGACGTCGCTGTCGAAGTTCGACTGGCACTCTGGCGACGTCTTTGTGCTGGGCTCGACCGACACTGGTCCCATCAAGCGGGTGTTCCTTGGTGACATGACATACAAGTTGATTCGCGCCGCGACCGTTCCGGTGGTTGTTGTCCCCCGCAGAGCCAACCTCCCCGACTAGCCCCACCCAGCCCTGCTCTCGCTCCACTTTGCCACCGTACGGGCGGCTAATTCGGCCGATTTGGCCGAATTAGACCGCCCGTACGGTGGCAAAGTGAGGAGCAGGTAAAACGGTAGGTAACGGGCGCAGCAGACCCGTAACGTGGGCACATGCGAACAATCGGCCGCCTGTCAGTGATGACCGCCTGCGCTGCCGTCATTCTGTCCACCTTGGCGGCGTGCTCGTCGGATGCCACCAACACAGCTCCCGCATCAGGCACACCGGTGACCGCGAACGGAAACCCCTCGGCCCAGACCCCCTGCGGGGTCGCGACCCAAGCCCCGACCTACGAGCATGTCGTGTGGCTGGTCATGGAGAACCGCGACGCTAACCAAGTCATCGGCTCCTCAGATGCCCCCTACTTCAACGAGCTTGCCAACAAGTGCGGTCTGGCCACCAACTCCCACGCCCGGACCCATCCCTCGCTGCCTAACTACATAGCGATGACTTCTGGTTCCACCCAAGGCATCACAGATGACGGCGTTCCGGGGAAGCACCCGCTCGACGTCCCCAGTATCTTCTCCCAACTCGGGGCGGGCAAATGGCGCTCACTGAGCCAGTCGATGCCAAACAACTGCTACGCAGAAGAGACGTCACTGTATGTACCCCGCCACAATCCGCCGACCTATTACATCAACATCGCCGCCCAGTGCGATCAGCAAGCGGTACCGCTGGGCGACACCCCTGACCTGAGCGCCCCGTTCACATTCATCGCTCCCAACCAGGAGAACAACACTCACGACACCGATATCCGCCACGGCGACGACTGGCTGTCCACCTTCATCCCAGCGGTGCTCGACAGCGCGCAGTACCGATCGGGCAAGACGCTGCTGGTGATCACCTATGACGAGGACGAGAACAAGGGAAGCAAGGAGAACCAAATCCCGACTCTGGTCGTGTCCCCAAGCACCCGCAGCAGCACTAAGGACGACACGTATTACTCGCACTACTCGCTACTTCGAACCACTGAAGAACTGCTCGGCTTGGAGTTGCTCGGCAATGCCAAGGATGCGGCGAGCATGAGGTCAGGCTTCAACATTTAGTAATGATGATCTTTCGCTGAGAATCGTCTCCGGGTTCAAGAGTGTGGCGCTCCGTTGATCCAGTTCAGGCGTACGGGATCAAGTCCATCGAGCACAAAGCAAAAACGGTCAACTTAAGCTTGCGCTAATTGCCGAGCGCGCCCGTTCGATCGCCCACCGTCAGTACTTAAACGAGTAGTCTGCGCGCGTGAGCGACTCGACGCAGATTTCAGCATCGGACCCTGACCCACCGTCCGGCGCGCTTGGGACGATCGTCGACCCAAACGCGCTCCCGACCGCTCCGGTCCCAGGAACCGTCCCAGGCACGCCGGAGTGGTTGATGCCATTCGTCGTGCGAGCAACCTGGCGAATCGTCTTCATCGTCCTGCTCGTGTTGGCCGCCCTATGGGCACTCGGGCAAGCCAGTTCCCTGGTCGAAATCATCGTCGTTGCCTGCTTCCTCGCGCTGGCGATGGTGCCGGGGGTGAATATGTTGGTCGCCCGATACGGCTGGTCTCGTGGTGCCTCCACGGGACTCATCTTCTTGGTGATCATCGTGGCGCTCCTCGGTCTTACGCTTCTGCTGATTCCAGCCATCATCGACATGACAAGCAAGTTGAGCAACGATCTCCCCCGGTGGATGAACGAAGCCAATGCGAAGGGACTGCCGGTCGGCAAGTCCGGGACCGGCGATGTAGATCTACTGAAGAATGCCGAAGCCTGGATGAAGAAGAACGGCAGTTCTCACGCGCTGCATGCGGCTGGCAGCACCGTCGGCGTGGTCTTCAAATTCTTCACGGTGATGATGTTCACCTTCCTGATCGCCTCTGGTGAACCGTCACTTCGTCGGACGTTACAGAAGCGGCTGAGCCCGACCAATCAGAAGAGATTCGTCGGTGCTTGGGAGACAGCGATCTCTCAAACCGGAGGCTATTTCTACTCCCGCTTATTGCTGATGGTGATAACCGGCAGTTGCACATTCCTCGTGATGGAAGTGATCGGCGTTCCGTTCGTGTATTCGCTGCCACTGGCCTTCTTCGGCGCATTTTTCGTGGAGTTCATTCCGGTGGTTGGTAGCTATATCGGGATCTCCATTCCGGTCCTGGTGACTCTTGCTGAGCAGGGTGCGGTGGCTGCGCTGATTCTGTTGGTCTGGGGTATCGCCTACCAACAAATCCACGACTACTTACTGAGCCCCCGGATCAGTTCCAAGACGATGACTATTAACGCCGGGGTGGCGTTCGGTTCGGCGCTCTTGGGTGGTGCACTTGCCGGACCGATCGGCGCCCTGTTCGCCATGCCGACAGCAGGAATGGTGACTGTCTTCCTGCAGCAATACCTCCCGGCCTACGCGGTTGAGGACGTGTCAAGTTACGACCAGGCTGTCGCCACAACCACCGAACGTAAACGCAGCAAGAAGAAAGCCAAGAAGCCCCCAAAGGAACCCGCAACCACCGACTAACCCCCTCGACCTGCCGCCCGCCTTCCCGTTGCCGGGGTGGGCGGGGTGGGGGACGGGACGGGGACGGGACCTTCGCCCCTGTGGCTGATAGGCATAAGCGGCATACGCTGCATATATGAGCATGCTTGCTGGTGAATACACCTCAATGCAGAATCTGCTGAGCGCCCGGCAGGTTCAAGACATGCTGAACATTGATCGTTCGACCGTTTACCGGATGGCTGACGACGGACGACTCCCAGCGATTCGAGTGGGTAAGCAATGGCGCTTTCAACGCGATGCGATCCTCGATTTGTTGGCAGGCAATAGCCCGCAGTCCGCGGCGAGCCGAAGTGCGCAAACCCCCACCCATCACCCGACCGGAATCGATCATGCGACCGCCAGC
>Ga0105047_10000526_pt1 | contig 65218 bp, 57 predicted proteins | sample MAT04_FD_78384 | JGI IMG/M metagenome (GOLD analysis project Ga0105047, IMG submission 78384) | Freshwater microbial communities from Lake Fryxell liftoff mats and glacier meltwater in Antarctica - MAT-04 (megahit assembly) | ecosystem: Environmental > Aquatic > Freshwater > Ice > Liftoff... | reverse complement strand
GATTAGCGCTAGCTGCCTGTTGAAAAACGCCGTCGTGGCGTTTTTCAACCTCGCCCGGCGCAAAGCAAAGCTTCGCGAGGCTCGCAAAATAACGACTTACGTCGCTATTTTGTCCTCACATCCCTGTGAGGTCGCAGCCTGTCGAGAAAATCAACAGGCTGCTAGTGGGATGAAGGCCACCACAATCCACGGCGCGATGGCGACCGCTGCGTTGATTATCCACTCGAACAGCGACCAGATTGCGGAAGTGGAATGGATAAACGTGCGGCGGAGTCGCGTGAAGAATGTTGGCGATTGCGGCGGCTCGTAATTTTGCATCTCGCGGATCGTAATCTCGACAGTCGTCAGTGACGTTTGATCCGTCAGCACGCGCATTCGGCCTTGCATCCGTTCTACTTCGTCGCGCACGCGTGAGAGCTCGCGCTCCAGCGTGATGATCTCTTCGAGCTTGCCTGGGCGGTCTTCCAGCAACTTGAGCAACCGTTCTTCTTCCTTGGTCTTGTTGCGAATCCGGGCTTCGACGTCGGAATACGCTTCGCTAACGTCTTGCGATTTGGAGTTGGCGCTAATTAACTCGCCAATCCCCTTCGCGTCGCTGACGACTTCGTCAAAGTGGGCGACCGGCACGCGAATCCGCCACGTCCCCTCGCGCTGGAACTGCATGCAAAACTAGTGCGAACGCTAGCAGAGCATGGCTAACTGCGGAATAGATGCGCATAGGGAGACCTAAGTGAGAGGCACTTTTTGATGGGCCGCGGAGTATCGAGAACCTCGTCAGGTGGTCAAGAGACGCCTAAGGCCCAAAGACCGAGGCGACGGCATTTCTGCGAAAAAAGTCCGGTAAATCCCCGGTTTCTTTTCTGAAAAAAACGTCCAACGCTGGACGCTCGCCAGCGCGCACGCCAAAGGCGGCGACGCCGCCACGATCAGCGGCTACCTGGGCCGCAGCGAGAAATTCGACCAGTCCATCAGCCAATTCGCCGTAGCGTACGCCGATCAAACGGAACAAGACCACGCGGCGCTGGAAAAGGCGAAACGCGATGGGCGGATCGAGGTTTGCGAGGAAGGGCTTTAGGGGACAGTGATGAGACGGTGTATGTTTCTCCGAGTGTCGTGGTGCTCCGGCTCGGGCACGCATCGTCTCGTCGCGCTAAAAACCAGGGCAGCGTGACGCGATCACTTGCTTAACGATTCGCCGCGCGATGTTGGCGGTGTCTTTGTTGCCTGTCACTTGGCGCGTGACGTAGGCTCCTTCCATGATCAGGCACAATTCTTGCGCAAGCGCGCGTGGGTTATCTGCGCCTGCTTCCTCCGCAAGCAAAAAGATAATGTTCTCGATGGCTTGCTTGTTTTGCGACGCCGCCACGTGGGCCGGCTCGTGCGGCAGTGGGAACTCCATCGCCGCGTTGACGAAGATGCAACCCTGGTAGTCGTCTGATTCGATGATGTGCTCGACGACGTCCAGGATGGCATGCAGCTGGCCCAGCGCGGTTGGGCCGCCACGCTCGCAAATCATTTTCTGAAACGTCTCTTGCAGCCAGCCGTTCTGCGTCTCCAGTGCGGCAAGCATCAGGTCGTCTTTGCTCTCAAAGTGCTTGTAGAACGCCGTTTTGCTGATCCCCACGTCGGCCAGCACCTGGTCAATGCCGACGCTGCGGAACCCATCGCGGTAAAAGCGACGAACGGCCGCTTCGACAAGGCGTTGGCGAGTGGGGGTTGGCACGGGAAACTCACAAATTGGACCATCGAAGGTTGACCACAAGTCAACCCGGCAGTGTACCACAAGTCAACTGGCGAGGATCCTCCAGCGAACGATAGTTAACACGGGACGGCGAGCGAACCATTGCAGGCCGGCTCGCTCTTTCCAAGTTAACCCTGACATTTGCGCGAGGACATCAAATGAATCGCTGGCTGTTCTTTCTCTATGGCGTCGGTTCCCATCTGTTTTTCCTGGCGACCTATGCCTACATGGCCGGTTTTGTCGGGAACTTTGTGGTCCCTAAGTCAATCGATTCGACCTCCGCGGATTCCACTGCAGAGGCCGTGGCGATCAACCTGTTGCTGCTGGGGCTATTTGCCGTGCAGCATTCGGTCATGGCCCGGCCAGCGTTTAAGAAGTTGTGGACTCGCATCGTGCCGCCGGTGATCGAGCGGAGCACCTATGTGCTGGTCTCAAACCTGGTGACGATTCTGCTGATGTGGCAATGGCGCGGACTGGACGCGGTTGTCTGGGACGTGCAACAGCCTGGCTTGCGCGCTCTGCTGTGGGGGCTGTTTGCCCTCGGTTGGCTGCTGGTGCCGGCAGTCACGTTCATGATCGACCATTTTGACTTGTTCGGCCTTCGCCAGGTGTGGCTCCATCTCAGACGCGTCGAGTACAGGCCGTTGCCGTTTCGCGTGCCGCTTCTCTACCGCCGCGTCCGCCATCCGCTGTACGTCGGTTGGACGATTTTGTTTTGGGCCACGCCGACGATGACCGCCGGGCATCTGCTGTTCGCAGCGGTGTTGACCGGATACATGGCGCTGGCGGCCCTGGTCGAAGAACGCGATCTGATTGTTCACTTTGGGCAGCGTTACGAGGACTACCGCCGCCGAGTGCCAATGTTTGTGCCCCGGCTGACGACTGCCAATACGCGCTCTGATAGCCCAGTTTTACTCGCCACTGATTCGCGCCCCACTGTTTCGCCAGTGAATGTTCCGCAAGTCACGGGCAATTTGAAATCCGTTGTTACGCTGGTCGAGAGCGAGGCGCTCGATGTCTAGGGCCTATCTGAATCGATCCGCCCTAACGGATTTAAGTTGGTGGCATTGGGCGCTGACCGTGCCGCTGCTGGCGGCGTCCCTCGCCGGATACAGAGCGCCCCTGGCGATTGCGATTGCGATGTGCGCTGCTGCCGTCAGTTACTATTGGTTTCAGCTGCGACAGATCCAGCCGTACCCGGTGCAAGTCAGAATGGTGTACTTGGGATTGTTGGCCGTAGGTTGCTTGCCTTGGATGGAGTGGCTTCACTGGACGCAGCTAACCGGAACGACCGCAATGGTAACCGTGGGCTATTGCCCGTTGATCCGCCTACTGAGCCTCATCCGCCCCAACCGCACAGAGCCGTTGACAGGTTCACTGGCCTGGCGCGCGTTCGTTCAGCAGCCGTGCGGCGGCGGTTTGTTCCAATGGCCGGCGTCGTCTGCCACGATTAGTGCGTGCGGCAACTGCTCGATATGACGTTTTCGAGCCATGAGCAGCATCCTGCGAGCTTGACGAGGGGGAGGAATGCCGGGATGGTATTCTTCGGCAAGCTGTTTGAAGCGGAAGAAGAATCCCGCGTTCCACCGTGTCCGATCCATGGGCAGTACTACCTGAAGGGGCGCTATGCTTATCTCAAAACACCGAGCCAAAGCCGTACTACTTTTGACGGTGATGATTGCAGCGATCCCGTTGAGTTGGATGGCGATACCGCGTTATCAACGGTATTCGTTTCGTAAGACCGTCGAAGCCACCGGCGGGAAATGTCTTTTTGAAGAACTGGGCGATTTCTGGATGCGGGATGTGATCATCACCGCGATCATTGAGGAATTCGCCGGCGCCGACGTGACGGATCGCGCCATCGAGGCAGCCGCGCACCATCGCAAACTAATGATCGTGCTGGTCCAGGCTAAAACGCCGATGACTGATCGGAGGCTGGATCTGCTCTGTGCGCTGGCAGACCTGCCTGGTCTCACCAGCGTTCAACTGTTGGGCGAGTGCGGATCGGAGAAGCAGATCGCAAGACGTCGCGTGGCGTTAAAAGATGGCGTCAATCTTCGCGTTACAAATTTCAAAAACGTCGTTTTTGACCAACAGTTGTTTAAGGACGAGGTGGATCGACTTAGTGGGAGACCATGGGGAATACCGGAGACAAAAGTGGTTCCTCGCGCTGATGACGGCGCTGAAGTGCCGCCCCAAGTTGCAACGGCTCTGCAGGGCCTGGTGGCGGAGAAATCCAAGGCGCTACGCGATGCGAAGGTCACCGTGCATCGCGCGTATTTCTATCACGGTCCGACCGCGGTCACGCCGGTCGGCGCCGCGAAGACGATTGCAGTGGACGTGACATTTGGTGATTACACAGACAGCTTTGACCTGTGGGACGTCGAATTCATGGATGGCCAATCCGGCGTAAGTTACGGTAGCGATGCGGATATCGCATTTCTGAACGTAGCCGGCGAATTTCACTCGTACGACTCCGACGACGTCGATTTCACCAGGCCCATCCGTCTGTTGCTAATAGGCGCGGTTTCCCCTGAGACCACGTCCGTCAACCTCAGCTACTGGGGCCAGGACTTGACGAAAGATGCAACCAGGCTGGAGGCCAATGGAATGGACCTGCCGCGCCGCGAGTGAACGGAACTCTCAAAACATCACAGATTGAACGCGATCTATTGACCGCAGCATGAGAAATGAGACAGGCCGACCAGCGGGAGGCCGGCATTCGTGGGCACAATCATTGAATCGGATGTAAAGTTTCCCGCGCAGTCACCAATAAATGCCCTTCACTCGCGTTATGCCTTGTTGATTTCGAAGTGTCATTTCAACGGGCCAGGCAAAACCTTTTCCCCCTTCACCCCCAGCTCCAGTCGGAACAGGCCGCCGCCGGCGTTGGATTTTTCGTCGCCGATGCCGCCGGTTACGTACAGCTCGTCCAGATTCGGACCGCCGAACGCTACGTTGCTGGTTGTCAGGTTGCCGCCGGGGTAGCGGGCGAGGAGCTTCCCCTCGGGGCTAAGGACTTGTACTTGCTTCATGCCGTAATGGGCGACGTACAAGTTGCCGGCGGCGTCCAGGCACATGCCGTCTGGTTGGTTGTCGATCTGACCCGCCGCTTCGTCCTTCTTCGGCAGATCGGCCAGGACGCGGCGGTTTTCCAACTTGCCTGGCGCTGCGACGTCGAACAACAGCACGCGGTTCTGTTTGCTCTCGGCCAGGTAGAGCCGCTTGCCGTCGGGCGAGAGGACGATCCCGTTGGGGAAGGCCAGGCCGGCGGCGCACTCGTGCGTCTTACCCTTCGCGTCGACATAGTGGACCGTGCCGATCGTGGTCTTCTCATCCGAGCCCCCGGGATCCGAGAAGTAGAATCCGCCGTGGGCTGTGTCGAGCGATAGATCATTCGGCCCGCGCAGCGGCTTGCCGTTGCACTCCTTCGACGCCGGATCGAGTGGCTTCCCTTGGGCCGAGAGCCGCAGCACGGCGTGCTGGCTGGCGTCGCACACCAGATGCGTGCCGTCGGCCAGCACCTTGTGCCCATTGGGGGCGCCGGTGACGGCCCAGTTTTTTTGCTTGCCGTCCAAAGTGAACTGCACGATGGTCTCCCCTTCGGAGACGTAGCCATTGCCGGCCTTGTCAAAGACCACGCCTTCGCAATAGTGCGGAACCTGGATCAGCTTGACGGCCTCGGCCGTTTTGGGGAGATCGGCGGCGAGCGCCGGCGCGGCAAAGGGCGATGCGAAGATCGCTGCCCAAGTCGTGGCCAGGCCGCAGGCAAACAGCGCGGAGCGGAAACCGAAGTGGCGAAGGGGACGAACATGCATGGAAGTCAGCTCCAAGGTTGGGTAGCAGTGAGATGTAGCGGTGGGATGTAGCAGTGGAGTGCCTGTATCAGCGCACAATCGGCGTGCGCGAGCAACCGTTAGATATAGGCGCCCGAGAGGCGGCTCGCAATGCAATTTTCTGGCCACTTGGTGGGATGTCGAGGGCGGCGTCGAATCTGGCGCGGCGCGTCCTGCGCTATAGGACGTTGGGGCAGCGCGCTTGCTGCGGCGGCGCTGGGTGTTTAGATTGAATCAATCGCGTCCGCTTCTACCAACCGTGGTTGTCGCCTTGCCCTGGCGGCTTCTGCGTGGGCGGACGCATCGCTAGACCGTCTCGCAACGCATCGCAACCATTGCATTCGACCTGCCGCGCTCCTGATACCTGGAGCGCGCCGGTTTGTCTGCATCGCCCAGGAGTTTTGACTGTGACCACGCCCCAATCGCTTGGGCCCGCGCAGCCGTCGCGCCGTGGCTTTCTGCAAGCGGCCGCCGCGAGTGGCGGCCTTGGCCTGGCGGCGCTCGCCACGGGCTGCGCCACTCAAACCGCCACCGGGGGCGAGCGCAAGCAACTCCGGGCGGCGTTCTCGACCGGCGGACTGCAAAGCACCTGGTGCGTGCTGGGCAAAGAGACGGCCGAGCTCTGGGGCAAGTTGCTAGACGTGGAGATCGTCTGGTTCGATGGCGAGTTCGACGCGCAGAAGCAGCGCAACAAGCTCGACCTGATTGTCGACGATGATTGGGACTTCTGCTGCTTTCAGGCGATGCAGACGGACACGCTGGAAGAGCCGGTGCGGCAATTGAAAAAGCGCGGCGTGCCGGTGATCTCAATGGACACGATGATCGTCGAAAAAGACCGCATGCGCGACGTGGGCGTTTGGTGCGAGGTGCGGCCAGACCAGGTCTACATGGGCCGGACCAGCACCCGCTACATGTTGGAAAAGATCGGCGGCCGCGGCAAGGTGATCCACATTGGGGGCTTAAGCGCGCACAGCGGCGCGCAGGGACGTCGCCTGGGATTTGAAGAAGCGCTCAAGGATTTTCCGGAGGTCGAAGTTCTGGGGGGCGGCGTCCGCTGGTGCGATTGGGAGAAGGAAAAAGCCCGTAACACGTTCGAGGCCCTGCTGGATCAAACGCAAGAGCCGATCGCCGGCGCGTTCTTTCATAACGACGACATGGCCGTGGCCTGCATCCCAGCCCTCGAAGGGACGCGGCACGAGAAGATGATCGTCACCGGCGTCGACGGCCAAAAAGAAGGGCTGACCGCCATCCGCGAAGGGAAGCTGGCCGCAACGACAGTCAACCCTGTGTGTTTGATCCATATGACGGCGCTGGCCATTGGGCAGTTTGTCGTTCGCAACAAAGAGCCCATGGAAAGCCTGCCGCTGGAGATCGTCACGCCTGGGCCATTGGTCTCGGCCGACACCGGCAACCTGGAGGCGATGTTCTTTCTGTCCGATCCGCGGCACTGCCTGGTGTGACCGCCGGCGCCACGCACTGTAACGCCGCAACTTTGGAAACCGCCAGCGGATCTTTAGACGAACTTCCTGACGCATGACGCCGCCTGAATCTACACCGCTGTTGGAATGCCGCGGCGTCAGCAAGCGATTTGGTGGCGAGGCGGCGCTCGACGGCGTGGATTTCACGCTCCGCGCCGGCGAAGTCCACGGGCTGGTCGGCAGCAACGGCGCCGGCAAGAGCACGTTGATGAAGATCCTGGCCGGCGCGCACCCGGATCATGACGGCCAGATTCTGCTGAATGGTCAGCCGGTTGCCCTCGCTTCGCCCCAGGCGGCGCTGCGCCACGGCATTGCCATGGTCTATCAGGAGCTCTCAGGCATCGGGCAACTTTCCGTGGCCGAGAATTTATTTCTGGGCCGGCAGCCAACGACGCGCTTCGGCCGGATCGATTGGCGACGCATGCACGCCGGCGCCGCCGAGCAGTTGCGGCTGTTGCAGATCGAAGTCCCCACGGAGCGCCGCTTGGAACGCTGCCCGCTGGTGGTGCGGCAGATGGTCGAGATCGCCCGCGGATTGCACAGCGGCGCCCGCGTGTTGATTTTGGACGAGCCGACCAGCGCGCTGAGCCCACCAGAGACGCGGCGGCTGTTCGATCTGGTGCGTCGACTGCGCGAGCGGGGCGTGGCGATCATCTTCATCAGTCACTTTATCGAAGACGTGCTCGAGATCTGCGACCGCGTGACAATCCTGCGCGCCGGCAAGATTGTCGAAACGCGCGACGCGGCCAGCACGGACAAGCACGCAGTAATCCACGCGATGCTAGGACACCGGCTCGATGCGCCTGAGGTGGGTTACGAGACCGGCGTGGAACTGCCGCCGCGCACGCAAACACCGCCGGCGCTGGTGGCCGAAGGCTTGATTCTGCCCGGCGCGGCCGCCGGGATCGACCTGAGCGTTTCGCCCGGCGAATGCCTGGGGCTGTACGGCTTTGTAGGTTCAGGGCATCAAGAGCTGGTCCACTGCCTGGCGGGCGCGATGCGACCCACGGCCGGACGCGTGATGCTAGATGGCAGCGAACTTTCGCCCGGCAGCACGCATGACGCGGTCCGCCGTGGCGTGGCGATTGTGGCGTCGGACCGGGCTCAGAGCCTGGTGCATGGCGCGGAGATCTACAAGAACGTGACGCTGGCGCATTTGAAGCGCACGTCCGGCAACTGGCTGACCCGGCGCAAAGAGGCGCCGATTGCCGCGCAGGTTCTGACCAGGGTTGGATGTCGCCCGGCGGATCCGATGCTGCGCGCTGGGAATCTCTCTGGCGGGAACCAACAGAAGGTCGTGCTGGCCAAGTGGTTGCTCGGTCCGCTGCGCGTGCTGCTGTTGGACGAGCCAACCCGTGGGATGGATGTAGGCGCCAAGGAAGAAGTGATGCGTTTGGTGGCCGAGCAGAAGCGGGCCGGCGCGGCGGTGATCCTGGCGTCGAGCGAGCCGGAGGTTGTGCTGGCCCACGCGGACCGGATACTGGTCACTAGTCGGGGCCGAGTCAGCAAAGAATTCGTCGGCTGCTCGGTCGATAAATCAATGCTATTGCGATTTGCGTGAATGTTTTAACTTTTGACATTGTTTTAAGACTCTTGTGAAGCATCAGACTATCCAGGCATGACCGATCCTGCGCCGCACAGCACTGCTAAGGATACGTTATTTCGCCGGCTGTTTGGCCGTGTCGAGGCGCAGGACGTTGCGCCGATTGTCAGTTTGGCGCTGCTGATTTTGTTTTTTGGCGTGGCGACAGGCGGCGCGTTTTTCAAACCGGCCACGCTGGTGCAAACCCTCAAGCAAGGCTCCGTGCTGGCGATTGTCTCGGTCGGCCTGACATACGTGTTGCTGTGCGCCGAGATCGATCTGGCGGTGGGCATGGTCGCGCTTTGGACGGCCTGTCTGTGCGGCTGGATGTTCGAGCTGCCGTTTGCCGCTGGGCCCAAGGGGGCTGGCGACGCCGCCGGTTGGGCGGTGGCCGTGGTGCTGGTGATCCCGCTAGTGAGTGGCGTGCTATTGGGCCTGGCGTCGGGCGTGCTGACCGTTTGGTCGCAACTGCCAAGTTTTATTATCACGCTGGCGATGATGAATATCGCCGATGGCATGTCGCGCTGGCTGACCAAGAGCGAGAAGTTCAACGTCCCCACGGTGCTCAAGACAATCGGTAACCGCGGCATCGATCTGACGGACCGAATTCAGATTCCCTACAGCGCGCTGTTGGCGGCGGTCGTGTTTCTGGTGGGGCACGTTGTGCTGCAACACACGCGGTTTGGGCGATACGTCTACATGACCGGCGGCAATCGCGAGGCCGCGCGGCTCGCCGGCGTGCGGACCGGATTGATTGTGATTGCCTGTTTGGCGATTGGCGCCTTTACCGCAGGCTTGGGTGGCCTGGTCAATGCCGGCCGGCTGAATAGCGTGAGCTTGGACCAGAACGCGGATCTGCTATTGAGCGCCGTCGCCTGCGTCGTGCTCGGTGGCACCAGCTTGTTCGGCGGGTCGGGCGGGATGGGGCGGACCGTGATTGGCGTGCTGACGTTCAGCGTCCTCAAGGTCGGACTCAACCAGGTTCTGTGGATTAACGATCTGGCGCGGCCACTTTTGATGGGATTGGTGCTGCTGTTGGCGCTGGTGGTCAATGGATTGCTTTCGAAGAAACGCTAGCGCGATTGCGCGCTGAAACAACCTCAGAAGATTCCACTAGAAAGCGATCGATGACAAAAAAACTGCCGAATGTGGCTCGCGCCTCCGCACCTTTGCTCGCGATTCTACTGACCCTGGGTTGGGGTTTGACTGAGATGAGTCACGCCGGCAAAAAAGCCAAGCCTGTCACGTTGATCTTCGACACCGATATGGGGAACGACATTGACGATGCGCTGGCGCTAGGCGTGATCCATGCCCTACAAAGCCGCGGAGAATGCCGGCTGAGCGCTGTGACGATTAGCAAGGGAAACCCCTATTGCGCGCCGTTTATCGACGCGATCAATACCTTTTACGGCTGCGGCGAGATCCCAATCGGCATGGTCGAGAAAGGGGCAACGCCGGAAGATGGCAAGTATCTGCGTCCGCCGCTCGACGCCAAGAACGGAGCGGCGGTCCGCTACCCTCGCAAATTGAAATCCGGCGCCGACGCCGTGGACGCGGTGACGCTGTTGCGCCGTCAACTGGCCGCTGCGGCCGATGACTCGGTGACGCTGGTTGTTGTCGGATTTTCGACGAACATTGCGAAGCTGCTGGATTCACCGGCCGACGCAATTTCGCCGCTGACTGGCAAGGAGCTTTTGAAGCGCAAGTGCCCGTTGCTCTCGATCATGGCCGGCAATTTTGGCGACAAGCCGGCGCCGGAGTACAACGTAGTCGAAGACCTGGCCGCCGCGCGCGAGGTTTACGCCGAGTGGCCGACGCAGATCGTAGCGAGCGGCTTCGAAGTCGGCCTGGCGATCAAGTATCCGGCGGCCAGTATCGAACGGGACTTTAATTACGTCGAGCATCATCCGCTGCGCGAAGCGTATGAGCTGTACATGAAGATGCCGTACGATCGCGAAACGTGGGACCTGACCAGCGTGCTGTACGCGGTTCGCCCCGACCGCGGCTATTTTTCGCTCTCCGAGCCCGGCACGATCACCGTCGACGACAAGCGGTTGACGCGCTTTACGCCTGCCGCAGACGGCCGACACCGCTACCTGAAAGTCGACGCTGAGCAAATCGCGCGCGTGCGCGAAGCGCTCGTGCAACTGGCCAGCCAACCGCCAGACGTTAAGAAGTAGTCGCCAAAAAATAGCGCTGACGGCTGGCCGCGGCAGCGTTTTCTCAGGCCGCTGTGCTGCGCGCGTTCGACTTCACGCAGTCATCTTCAGACCCACGATCGCGACGATCAGCAGCGCCAAAAAGAAGAGCCTGGAAGGATTAGCGCTTTCGCCCAGGAACGCAATTCCCAGCAGCATGGCGCAGGCGGCGCCGATGCCAACCCAGACGGCGTAGGCCGTGCCAATGGGGAGCGTTCGCGCAGAGATGGAAAGCAGGACCATGCTGATGACGATCCCGCTGATCGTCAGCGCGCTGGCCGCCGGCTTGGTAAATCCATCGGTGAACTTCAGGCCGATGGCCCAAACCCCTTCCAACAACCCGGCAATCAGAATCAGTAGCCACGCCATGACAACGCTCCCTTCAAGTAAGGGCGTCGTCTTGTCCTAACCGGGTACGGCGCGTCTCGTCCGGGGCCAACAGCGGCCGCAAAGCATTCTATTCGCTCGGTGTCTGGCGGCAAGATCGGCCGGGGAGCGGATGGCAGATCGTTCCGGGAAAAATAGGTTTGACACGGATGATTAAATCACTACTATAAAACCAAATCTAAAGAACCAAATGTCAATCGACGTGTCCGTCAGCCTGTAACTCGGCGCGGGCAAACGCGGCGACGATTCTCACCGCAAAACCAGGAAGGTCCCTGGATATGGCAAGGCCCCCAGCCAAAGAGCTGACCGAGCGCGAGCTCGAGATCATGCACGTGATTTGGAATTGCGAAGAGACGACGGTGCAGGAAGTTCGCGACACTCTGGCCGCTGGCGGCGCGGAGAGCGCCTACACCACGGTCGCCACGCTGATGCGAATCTTGCACGACAAGGGCTTTTTGGAACAGACCAACGATCAGCGACCGTTCCGCTATCGGTCGGCCCGTTCGTACGAAAAAGTCTCCGGCTCGCTGCTGCGGGACATGCTGGACCGCGTCTTTCGCGGCTCGCGAGAGCAACTGCTTGTTCGTCTGGTGGAGGAGAAGCGATTGACCGCCAAAGAGCGCGCCATGCTCGAGGCGCTGCTCAAGGAGCAAAAGAAATGAACTCGCTTGGCATCATGGCGGTGTGGGGAATCGTGCAGGTCAGCGCGGTCGCCCTCTTCGCGCTCCTTTGCTACTCGCTCGTTAGGCGGCGCGCCGCGGCTGCCCGGTCGGACGTTGTCGCCACGTCGCTTGCCGTGACGCTACTCGTCACGATTCTGGCTGTGTCGCCCTGGCCGCGCTGGTTTTCTATCTCGCCCGAGGATCCATCGTCAGCGCCGCGGATCGCGACCACGAGTACTGAGAAGACGGTTTCGCAGTCTGCGCCGGAAAGCGCCGGCCCTTCCGAGACGCCAACTTCATCCCGTGTATCGGCAAAGCCCCCCGGCGCGATCGACGTTGCAGGCACATTCTGGCAAACGCTATTGCGCGAATTGTCGGAACCGACAGCGGCCGAAACCTCGGTGACGCGCAGCTACACCTGGCCGGTGATTGTGGCGGCGGGGCTGGTAGTGGCCATGCTACTGGGCTCGGCGAGATTGCTGGCCGGTCTCTGGGGCGTGCGACAATTGCAGATCGGCAGCCACGCGCTCGCAGACGGCCCATTGCTCGCGGAGGTCGAACGGTTGCGGCGTCAGTTGGGCGTAGCCAAGAGTGTCGAAGTTCGGACAAGTACCCGGCTGGCGACGCCTGTGACCATTGGCTGGCGAAAGGCCTTGATTCTGCTTCCGTCAGATTGGGAAAGTTGGAACGACGCTGAACTGCGGACGGCGCTTGCGCATGAGATGGCGCACATTGCGCGCGGCGATTACGCAGTGGGTTTGCTCGCACAGATTTGCGTGGCGGCCAACTACTATCACCCGCTGGTCCACTGGCTGGCGCGCCGGCTCCGTTTGGAACAAGAACTGGCCGCCGACGCCGCCGCGGCCACGGCGATTGGTTCTTCGAACGACTACTTGATGACGCTAGCGCAACTGGCGCTACGTTGCGATAACCGCCCCGTGGCTTGGGCGGCAAGACCTTTCTTGCCGGGCCGTGGGGCGCTTTCCAGGAGAATTGACATGCTTCGCGACGCAAGGCAGGTGTTTGCGCGACCAATGTCCAACAAACTTCGGGCGATGACCGTCATCGCGCTCGCCGCCGCCGGCATCCTGGCGGCCGGAGTGCGCGGCCCGACCGAACGCGCCGTGATGGCGCAGGCGGAACCAAAGGCGAAACCGGTACTCAACGGCACGTTTCTCGAAACGACCGTAAACGCTCCCTTCGATCTCAGCCAGATTCCGCGCAATTTGTCGTTGATCGTGGCGGCCCGTCCCGCGCGGCTCTTAGCCAACGAGCAACTGGGCAAGTTTCGCGATGGGATCAATAGCGACATGGGATTCCAGGCTATGACAGGACTGACCATCGAATCGATCGATCAACTGGTGCTTGCTGCCGCCCTCAACGAGACGGGAGTCAATTGGACGCGTCCACGGTTGGTCTTGCGGACGAAGGAGCCGATCGATCCGACCGCGTATCGCAATCCAATCAAGTTCAAAACCGAAACGATCCAGGGCGTGACGCTCTATCGTCCTGAAGACGGCGCGAGTGCGACCATGGCACACTACTTTGCAAACGATAAGACCGCGGTCCTTGGGGCGGCGGATGATCTACAGGCCTCGCTCAACGAAGGCGCCTTGGTTGCCTGGGCGCCAGCCGACTGGCAAGCCGTGACATCGAGCGACGCGGCCCTCTGGTTGGATGTGAAAGCGGTCCGTCCCAGTTTGGTCCAATTGTCCGTACGACCTGAAATGCAGATGTTGCTAATGTTCTCTGCCCTCTGGCAAGACACGGAGACGCTGACAGCAGACATTACGCTCGGCGACACGCTGACGGCCCGCGCCAAGGCCCGCTGCGCAAACGCCGAAAGTGCGGAACGAGTCCAGAAGACGGCCGAAGCGGCCATCACGCTGGCCACGAATAGTCTGCGTTCGATGTCGACGCCGGAAGCCGTGCCCAACACTGGCAGGGCAGTTTATGTCGCTACCAAATTGCTATCGTTGCTGAAGATGAACCGCGACGATCAATTAGTGACCGCTTCCGCGGAGACGCCGATCGACTCGCTCGCCATGCTCGCGCCGCTTGTGCCCGCTTTCACGAACGCGCGCGAGCAGGCGCGCCGCACGCAAAGCACGAACGAAATGAAGCAACTGGCACTCGCCTTTCACAATTACGCCGACGCTCACAAACGTTTTCCGGCGGCGGCCATGCTGGGACCGGACGGCAAGACGCTGCATAGTTGGCGCGTTGCCATCCTTCCTTACTTGGACCCCCGATTCAAAAAACTCTACGAGCAGTACAAGCTCGACGAACCGTGGGACAGCGAAAACAACAAGCAGGTCCTAGCGCAAATGCCCGCGATTTTCCGCAGCCCCAACGATGATCCTAAGAGTGTCAACGCGTCATTCTTTGCCGTGACCGGCCCACAGACGATTTTTCACGACAACGTCGGCACGAGCATGCGGCAGATCACAGACGGCACTTCGAACACCATCCTGCTGGTCGAGGCGAAGCGAGACATTCCTTGGACCAAGCCAGAAGACATCGATGTTGCGGTGGATAAGCCGCTTCCCGCAATCGGCTGGCCAGGCAATCCGCCGATCGTGGCCTTTGCCGACGGCAGCGTCCGCACGTTCGAGCCCAAGATCGAAGGCGGCAAACCTGTGCCGATATCGGAGGAGACGCTTCGCGCGCTCTTCACCCGCGCAGGAAAAGAGATTTTTGCAAGACCCTAACTCGCTCCAGAATCCTTCCGAAACATGGCTGCAGGGCAGTGGCCAACCAAGCCGAGGCAGCGCTTAAGCGCGCCTCGGCTTGTTGTATTATCGGATGATCGGAGCGCCGTGAGAGGCGGCTTACAACTTCGGCCGACTATCAGGCTTGTCGAGCATCGGCTGAAGTTCTTGCACGAAGTCTTGCACGTCTTCGAAATCGCGATAGACGCTGGCGAACCGGACGTAGGCCACCTGGTCGATCTGCCGCAAGTGCTGCATTGCCAACTCGCCCAGGTAGCGGCTCTCGACTTCCGTGTCGCAATTGGCGTACATGTCGGCTTCGATGGCCGTGACCACGGCTTCGAGCTGTTCGTCGGAAATCGGCCGCTTCCAACAGGCCTTTTCCAGACCGCGCTTGATTTTCTCGCGCTCGAACGGAACCCGCACGCCGTCCTTCTTGACGATCTTGATGGCGACTTCTTCAATCCGCTCGTACGTCGTATAGCGGCGACGGCAGGCGACGCATTCGCGGCGGCGGCGTATGGCAAAGCCATCTTCGCTGGCGCGTGAATCGGTGACGCGATCGTTGTCGACTCGGCAGAAAGGACACTTCATAGAAACGGTCGATCTGTCGGACGTTTGCGATGCGCTTGGGCGCCGGGCTCGAAAAAAATTCCGGCCCTCTCCAAAGTTTACCCTACAAACGCGAAATACAGTAGGATAACCGCCGGTCAGGCGCCAAATCTGCCAGGGCATTTCGCTCCGGCCGAGGGCGCCAGCAGGCATGGCTGGATGGTCCCGGTCGCCCGCGCGACGATATACAAGCAGCCCTCAATTTGCACCGATCATTCACGGAGTTGCATCCCTATGAACTGCCCCGGCTGTGGAGCAGAAGTCGCCGCCCAGGCGGTCTATTGCCAGAAATGCGGCCAACGCGTTGATTCGCGCGCTGCAGAATCCGAGGAGGCGTCGGCGGAGGACCCACGCCAAAAGATCGCCAAGTCAGTCGGCGGGCGCCGGGGCGCAAACGTTCCGGAAGAAGAGCTTTGGACCGGCTCGTACTCCCCTCGCGCAATGCTGGGGACCTGGGTCACAGTCGGTTTGATTTCGATCGGGCTGCTGGTGCTAGCGGTCGTCGTCAACCGCCGCGACATATGGCTGGCGTCAGTCGGCGGCATTGCGCTGTTGTTTCTGGCGGTGGGCGCGGTTGTCTTTTATCGCCGCCTGAGCATTCACTATCGTTTGACCAATCAGCGCTTCTTTCAGCTCCGTGGCGTGCTCGTCCGCCACACCGATCTGATCGAGCTCATTAACATTAACGACATTGGCTTCGAGCAAGGGCTGATCGAACGGATGGTCACCGGCACTGGCACGATCAGCGTTTACTCCAACGATCGCTCCGACGCCAAACTCACCATGGCCGGCATCGCCGACGTATCGAAAGTGGTCGACATGCTCGACAACGCCCGCCGCGCGGAACGTCGTCGCCGCGGCCTGCAAGTCATCGATGGCGGCTTATAGTGCGAGCGTCGATGGGGATTGGATTCCAGAGCAACCGCCCCGGTTACCCTCCCCAGTTGCCCGTTGTGCGCTGTCGCGCTAGAATGCGGGTTCGCTGCTGGATTGGCCTTTTTGTCTTCAAGGCTGTTTGCTAACGGCGCCGCAGCGGCGTCTCTTTGCTCGCCCAAAGCGCCTACGTATCGCCCGTTATCCCATGAGTGATCTGATTACCATCGTCTGCAACGGCCAATCGCGCGACGTCCCCCACGGCGCCACGGTAGCGGCGCTGTTGGCGGAGTTGCAACTTTCGCCCCGGATGGTGGCCGTGGAGATCAACCTGGAGTTGGTCCCCCGCGCCACGCACGACCAGCGGACGCTGGCCGCGGGTGACCGGATGGAAATCGTTTCGCTCGTCGGTGGAGGATAGTCGTATGTCCGAAGTCGCTTCCACTTCCAACCTCGGTGGCGCCGGTCCGAACTCGGACGACGGCTCTGCCGACGCGCCGCTTCGCCTCGGCACGCACACGCTCGCCAGCCGGTTGATCGTCGGCACGGGCAAGTACACGACCTACGAACTGATGGGCGAGGCGCTGGAGCTCTCTGGCGCCGATTGCATCACGGTCGCCGTCCGTCGCGAACGTCTGGTCGATTCGGCCGGTCGCAATATTTTGGACTTCATTGATCCGCGGCGCTACACGCTGCTCCCCAACACCGCCGGTTGCTTCAACGCTGAGGACGCCATCCGCGTTGCCCGGTTGGGTCGCGAAATTCTGCTGGGCATTGAGAATCCCGGCGCGGATTGGGTCAAACTGGAAGTCTTGGCCGACAAAAAGACGCTGCTGCCAGACACCATCGGCACATTGCTTGCGACCGAGAAGCTGGTCGCTGAAGGGTTTCAGGTCCTGTGCTACACGACCGACGATCCCATCGTCGCGCGGCGTTTGAAGGAGGCGGGCGCCACCAGCGTGATGCCGGCCGGCAGCCCGATCGGCTCAGGCCAAGGCGTGCTTAATCCCAACAACATCCGCATCTGTCTGGAGTATCTCAAAGAGAACGATCCTGACTATCCGGTGATTGTCGACGCTGGCGTTGGCACGGCGAGCGACGTGGCCGTGGCCATGGAGTTGGGTGTGGATGGCGTGCTGTTGAACACCGGGATCGCCGGCGCGGCGGATCCGCTGCTGATGGCCCGCGCGATGCGCGCGGCAACCACCGCCGGTCGCCTGGCCTATCTGGCGGGCCGCATTCCCAAAAAGTTGTACGCCACGGCCAGCAGTCCGGAGCAGGGCGTGATCACGCCGCAGAAGCCGCGCTGACGCCCCTGCGACTGGCGCCCTGTGACTATGGCATTCACCCCCGCGGACATTCTCGGCCCTACCGGACGCATCGCCGCGCGACTGGAGCGCTACGAATCTCGCCCTCAGCAGATCGCCATGGCCGAGGCCGTGTTCGACGCGCTCGGCAAACGCCGCCATCTGGTCGTCGAAGCCGGAACGGGCGTCGGCAAAAGCTTTGCGTACCTCGTGCCGGCCATTCTGGCCACGGCCTGCGAAAACCCGCCGGTCAAGCGGATCGTCATTTCGACCCACACGATCGCGCTGCAAGAACAACTGGTCCACAAGGATCTGCCACTACTTAACGCCGTCATTCCGCTGGAGTTTTCCGCGGTGCTGGTCAAAGGACGGCACAACTACTTGAGCCGGCGACGTTTGAAAAACGCCATCGGCCGGGCCGGAGCGCTCTTTCGCGAAGAGGCCGAGTTCCGCGAGCTGCGCGCGATTACGTCTTGGGCAGGCGAGACCAGTGATGGATCGCTGGCAGACCTGCCGCGGCGCCCGCTGGCTAGCGTTTGGGATGAAGCCGCGAGCGACCGCGGCAATTGCATGGGGAGAGACTGCCCCACGTACGGCGCCTGCTTCTATTATCAGGCGCGCCGCCGCGCGCAAGGCGCGCAGATCCTGATCGTCAATCACGCGCTGCTGTTCAGCGACCTGGCGCTGCGCAGGCAGGGCGCCAGTTTGCTGCCGGACTATGACGCCGTGGTCTGTGACGAAGCCCACAATATGGAAAGCGTGGCCGGCGACCACTTGGGCCTGGAGATCCGCTCAGGGCACGTCGACTACATTCTCAACAAGCTCTACAACGACCGCACGAATCGCGGGCTGCTGGTCGGCAACAAACTGGCCGACGCAGAGCGGCAAGTGTTGGAGTGCCGGTTTGCGTCGGACGAGTTCTTCGATTCGCTCCGCGACTGGCGAGAAGTCCACGGCGGACGCAACGGGCGCGTGGGACGTGTCGGCATCGCCAACAATGGGCTCAGCCCTGGGTTGAACAAGCTGGCCCGCATGGTCCGCAGCCATGGCGAAGGGGTCGAGGACCGCGAGCAGCGGCAAGATTTTCAATCCGCGGCCGAGCGGCTGACAGGTCTGGCGGGGCAGGTTGAAGATTGGCTCTCGCAACGGCTGACGGACACCGTCTATTGGGTCGACGTCCGTCAGGGGCGCCGTCCAGTCACGTCGTTGGCCGCCGCGCCGATTGACGTGGGGCCGGTTCTCAGGGCGGAGCTGTTTGAAAAAGTCGGCTCGGTCATCATGACTAGCGCCACGTTGGCGGTGGGAGAGAACTCGTCGTTTGATTTTTTCAAATCGCGAGTCGGTCTGACGCAGGTCGAATCGCTCAGCCTGGGGAGTCCATTCGACTATCCACGCCAGGCGGAGTTGATTACCGTCCGCGGGATGCCGGATCCCAACACGGCGCGAGATCAATTCGAGCGCGCCTGCACGGCCATGATCCGTCGCTATGTGGCCCGCAGCGATGGGCATGCGTTTGTCCTCTTCACCAGCTACGAGGCGCTGCGTCGCGCGGCCACGGAACTTACCCCGTGGCTGGCGGAGCAGAACCTGGCGCTGTACTCCCAGGCCGAAGGGGAGCCGCGCACGCAGATGTTGGAGCGGTTCAAGGAAAACCCGCGCGGCGTGCTGCTGGGGACGGATAGCTTTTGGCAGGGAGTCGACGTGCCGGGTGACGCGCTCCAGACGGTGATCATCACCAAGCTCCCCTTCACCGTGCCAGATCGGCCGCTGTTGGAGGCACGGATGGAAGCGATCAAGGCCGCCGGTGGCGATCCTTTCCGTGGGTATCAACTGCCTGAAGCGGTGCTCAAGCTCAAGCAGGGATTTGGCCGCTTGATCCGCACGAAGCAGGACGAAGGGACAGTCGTGATCCTCGACTCCCGCGTTCTCACCAAGCCGTACGGCAAGACATTCTTGGGTTCGCTCCCCAACTGCCGCCGCGTGGTCGAAGACCTGCGCGACGCTTAGCGGCCTGGTGATTCTCTCGACAGGCCGCGGTCCCATTCTCGTCGTGCGACCGGCGCCGCGCGCAGCATAGCTATCAGCGTGGAAGCGCGGCACGGCTTGCCTGGCGCTTAGGCAAAAATGGTCCGAATATTCCGGCATTCTGTTACTGCCAGAAAAATGCTCGCCGCGCAAGTCCTTAGTGGGCAACCCTCTGTGCGGTTTTCTGCCGGTCCCCAACGCGCTGGCGGCACACCGTTTGTTAATAGGGTCTGTCACTGTCGCACGGACCGCGACGACGGGTGTGCTTCGAGCGCCCTCGGCAGGGATGCCTTCCTTTTTCTTTGCTCCGGCACAGGGAAGCGTCTATGCGACTGGTTTGTACCGTCCTTGCTCTTACGGCGCTAGCGGCCATGACGGCCCCAGCCCACGGCGAAAACCCCACGTCGCAGACGCCAACTACTGAGCAAACGGCTGCTTCAAATGGGCAGTCGGTTGCCGCGATCCAGGTCACAGCGCCGGCCGATTCAGCCAGGCCTGCGGCCGTGCGGCGTGGCAATTGGTTGATCGAAGAGACCGAAAACTTTTCGATCTGCCGTCCGCTGAATTATCGCTACAACGCCAGCGCCGGCGAAGAACTGGAAAAAGCCCGGGCTGAGTTGCAGGCCGCCTGGCTCCCCAACGTCACGGCGGCGCCCTGGCGACCGAAATGCCAGATTGTGCTGCACGGTAGCCGCGAAGGTTATTTGCAGGCGGTCGGACGTGGCGCCGAGGCGACGACCGGCTCTGCCTTGGTCGACTTCAATTCGCAGGGGATCGGCCTCCGCAAGATTGATATTCGCGGCGATCGGGCCGATTGGTTTACCGCCGCCCTGACGCACGAGCTAACGCACGTTGTGTTGGCGGATCGCTTCATTACCGTGGCGATTCCCCATTGGGCCGACGAAGGCATGGCCATCCTGGCAGACACGCCGGCCAAGCGAGACCGTCACGCGGTGGATTTGCGAGACGCGCTGGGCGCGGGCGCCGAATTTCGCCTGGCCGAGTTGCTGACGCTGGGAGGCTATCCACAAGCCCGACGGATGGGCGCCTTCTACGGCCAGAGCGCTTCGCTGGTCGCGTATCTGACAACGATCGGCACGCGCGAGCAATTGCTGGCGATGGTCGAACGATCGTCGTCGCACGGCTACGACGTGGCGTTACGCGAGATCTACAAGATCGAGAGCGTCCGCCATTTGGAACGCGATTGGCGGCAACACGTGGCGAGCAATAGGCAGAGCGTTGCCAAATCATCGGCTCCGGCAAAACCGGCAATCAATCAAACGGCCGCGACTGCTGCAACGCCAGCGACGGAACCGACGGGCGCCGCGGCTATGGATTAAGTTGGCTGCGTTGTCGGGCGCGCCGGCTGCTTGCCGCCCATTCTCAACGAATCAAAAAGAAACGCCACGAAGCAGGCCAGTGCCTGAATCGTGGCGTTTTTTTTGGGCGAGCGTCGTCGTGCGTTAAATCGCTCAGCGACGTTCTAGCTGCGCGAAAGGTTTAGCCCTTTCTTTGCGCTGCTTAGTACGGGTAGTAACCATAACGGAACTTGGTCTTCGAGTCCGCGCGGGCCCATGTAGGAGCGCGCGAGCCCGAGTTCGAGTTGTAGCTCCGGCGCGAGTACTGCGGCTCGTACGAGTAGCTGCGGTACGTGCGACGCTGCGCCGTGTTCGCCTGGGCAGGCTGAACCGTCTTGGCGGGCGTCTGGACCTGAGCCTTAGCGGCCGGGGCCTTCGCCACTGGGGCCTTATTGACCGCCTTCTTGGTCGTCGCGGTCTGATCGGCGGCGCTGGCCTGGGATACGAGCGCGGCAACCGCAATCGCCGCAACGCCTGTGCTCACAACAAACAACTTGAAAAACCTCATAGGACACCTCCGCGTGTTTGAGGATGTAGCCGAACGGGCTACGCTACTTAACTGTACGCCTGAAAACCTCTTACACGCTACGTGATGAACAATTTGTAACGGTAATGAGGGCGCCGCCAGCGTACGGGGGGCCTAATTTACAAGCTGCCTGACCCGGCAGCGGGGGAGGCCGGGTGTTTTTCCTGGTTTTGCGGTGGCAGGGCTACGGAGGCGCCGTGCTTGGCGCGGAGAGGAGCAAACAATGCCAAACAAAACTGGCTACCTACTGCCACCGCGTTACGGCTTCGGAATGAAGGACAAACGTGATCTTGCGGTTCAACATTCGGCGCGTTGAAACACAAGGTCCCTCCCACACGTGTCGGGATGGGAAGGACTTGCGGCCGTGCTGTATTCGCGGCGCTAGTCGCAGGTGATGTGCGGACTGGGGCGGCAATAGAAGACCGATTTGCCACTCCGCTTGGGTTCGAGCAGAATTGGGGGCTAGCTGCCTGTTGAAAAACGCCGTCGTGGCGTTTTTCAACCTCGCCCGGCGCAAGGCAAAGCTTCGCGAGGCTCGCAAAATAACGACATACGTCGCTATTTTGTCCTCACATCCATGTGAGGTCGCAGCCTGTCGAGAAAATCAACAGGCTGCTAGATGGTCGACGCACTTTGCTCCGTCCGCGCAAACCGGAGGCGTTCATGGTCCGCTTAAAAACGCTAAAAACCTTCGATTGGATCTCGCTGATTGCGTTGACTGGCTCAGTCGCCTTCCGGCTGATCGGCAAGTTTCTTGCATCCGACTCTGCTGGGTTTGAAACAGCCTATGTTGCAAGCGAGGTGATGTCCGCCGCAGCATTCCTTTGGATATTCGTACGCGCAATGCAGTCGACAACGCCGCCGCTTTACCGAAACCGTGAAAACGGCACGAGAATCACAAATGGCCAGCGGTAGCCCATCTCTGGGACGTCGGATTGCCAAGGTGCTCTTGCGACTGACGGCCGCGCTCGCCGGGCTGCTGGGTGCGCTGATGGCAGTTGCTGGGATTCGATGGCTGATCATCGAGATGACAACCGGCGCGCGCGACACTCAACCACTGTTTGGAATCGACGTCAGCCTCGGCCAAGCCCTGACGGGCGGGGCGACGATCTTGATTGCGATCGCCATGTGCTTGTGGTGGGTTGCCAACGGAATCCGTCGGCAATCGGGAACACCACTGCCTTAGTCTTCGCGCTTGTGGCGAACTGCAAACTCAGGGGCCGCGCGAACGACCGAAGAACGCGACGATGATTCTTCGCGCGGGCTGGCTCTGGCGCGGCGCACTGCCCTGGCCACGTTAGGGCCTTGGAGCCTCGCACAATCGCCGCATCAATTCATAATTCGCCGGCGCCCGTCTGCTGAACCGATCACGGGCGCGCAGCGGCAGTGCGACTCTTTGCTACGCCACCATTGCCTCGACCGGAATTACGCTTCGTCGACCCACGTTTCGGCGTCTTTGATTTGCCCGTGGTCGAAGTAGCGGATCGTAGCGCTGGTGAAGGGCTTGCAGAAGGTGGCCATGCCTTGCTGCCACTTCGATTCGCCGACGATCGCCAGTTTCTCGATGTCGCGGGAGTGCTTCATGTCGAACTTCAGGTCTTCCCACAGAGCGCCCAACTCCCAGCCGTGGAAGTCTTCTAGCTCCAGCAGAATGCGGACCTTGCCCTGGCTCTTGATCACGCGCTCGACCTCAGGGACGAACCATTCGTAATCTTGCTTGCTGAGCTTGCCGGTTGCCTTGACGACCAGGGCTTTTCCGGCGGTATCCGGCTGTAGTTTGACAGTCATTACGTTACCTCGGGGCGCCAGGGATGTTTGATCGGCCAATCTAACGTTTCAATCGAACAATCCAGTGCAGCGGGCGAGTCTAGCGCCGCGGTAGTACACCGCAGTCTAGCGCCGCTGACGCGATTGGTCGCTCGTCGTAAGGACGAGGCCGTGGAAGAGCAGCGTACCACATTTTTTCAGCGCTGAAAAATCGGGGGCCGTAGTTTTTTCGGTTCCACCTGGCCGCGCGCCGCGCCCGCATCGCAACCCTGCGCCGCAGGTCCGTCCCACGGCGTCGCAGGACGGCCGGCCGGTGGGAGGTCGCGGCCAATTCGACAGATTGCTAGAATCCGTCCATGTCGATTCCGCAATCTATCCATTCCGCCGATATTTCTGGTCAGTTGGTCTTCTTAGGCACCGGCACTTCGGTTGGCGTGCCGATGATCGGCTGTGGCTGCGCCACCTGCCTGAGCACGGATCCGCGCAATAAGCGGACACGCTGTGGACTGGCGCTGGGTCTCCCTGAGGGGACGCTGCTGGTAGACACCCCCACCGAATTACGCATTCAATTGGTCCGCGAACAGATCGGCCTGGTCCACGCCGTGCTGTTCACGCATGGTCACGCGGATCACATCTTCGGCCTGGACGACCTGCGACTCTTTCCGCACTACCTGGGCCACAAGGTCCCGCTGTATTGCGAGCTGGAAGTCGAGGAGCGGCTGGCCAAGAGCTTTGACTACGCCTTTCACAACGATCCCAAGACGTACCACGCCGGCGGCGTGCCGCAGTTGGAGTTCCGGCGGATCACGACCGAGCCGTTCGATCTTTTGGGGACGCGCGTCACGCCCATCCGGTTGCAGCACGGGCGTTCGTTTGTGCTGGGTTTCCGCTTTGGCAATGTGGCCTATTGCACGGACACCAACGGCATTCCGGACGAAAGCTGGCCGCTGCTGGAAGGTTTGGACGTGTTGATCCTGGACGCGTTGCGGCAACGCCCTCACCCGACGCATTTTGGTATCGATGAGGCGCTGGCGGTGGTCGATCGCGTTCGTCCCAAGCAGACCTACTTTACCCACCTTTCGCACGATCTGGACCAGGCCGCCACGGACGCTGCGCTGCCGGCCAACGTGCGTCTGGCCTACGACGGTCTGAAGATTCCGATGAGTTAGATTGATTGGGTTCGTCTCGCAGAGTTCGATTTCAATGTATTGAGGGGCATTGAGCTGTCAGCGTCCGTTGGCGGCGAGGCGGCGCAGTATTTGCAATTAGGGCGCCGCTAAGGCGCGATGGGGCGTTGCGGTTGAGGCGCTTGCAGGGGGCGCCCGTTTCGTTCGAGTATCAGGCAGGGCTAACTTCGTGCAATCGGACTCGTCCCAATCCTCCAGGCAGTCATGCGGCCAATCGCTGACGGAGCTTCGCGCGCACTTACGCGCGCACGGCCAGGAACACCTGTTGCAGTTCTGGGACGAGCTGACGCCAGCGGAGCGCAACGAGCTCGCCAGCCAAATTGCGTCGCTAGACATCGATCAGGTCAAAGCCTTGCATCGAGAGGCGACGAGCGATACTGAGGGCGCTGCCGAAGATTCTCTGGCAGCCCGCGCCGCGCGCGCCCAGGCGCCACCGGCCGTGCGACTGACGGATCAAGCTTCGAACACAGCGATGGCCGAACGCGCCAAACGGACCGGCGAGGCGGCGCTGGCTGCCGGCAAGGTGGGTGTGGCGCTGGTCGCTGGCGGACAGGGGAGCCGGCTCGGCTTCGATCACCCCAAGGGGCTGTTCCCCATCGGCCCCGTATCAGGCGCGACGCTGTTTCAGATTCTCTTTCAAAAAATCGTGGCCACGCAGGCCAAATACGGCGCGGATATTCCGCTCTACTTGATGACCAGCCCTGCGACGCACGAAGAGACCCTTTCGGCGCTCGATGAGTTCGATCGTTGGGGGCTATCGGCCGAGAATATCAGCGTCTTTTGTCAAGGGACTATGCCAGCGGTCGACGCCAAGACGGGCCGCCTGCTGCTCGAAGCCAAGGGCCGGCTGTTTCTGAGTCCCGATGGGCATGGCGGAATGTTGCCAGCGCTCGTTCGCAGCGGCGCTCTGCTCGACATGCGGCGGCGCGGTTTAACGCAACTCTTCTACATGCAGATCGACAACCCGTTGGTCGGCGTTTGCGATCCAACGTTCCTGGGCTATCACTTGGGGAGCGGCAGCGAGCTTTCGACGCAGGTTGTCGCCAAGCACGAACCGCTGGAGCGCGTGGGGAACGTCGTCTCGATCGATGGCCACGTGCAGATCATCGAGTACAGCGATCTACCAGAATCGGCCGCGCGGCAGACGCTCGCGGATGGCAGTCTGAAGTTGTGGGCCGGAAACATTGCAGTTCACGTGTTTGAAGTGGCGTTCCTGGAGCGGGTCAGCCGCGACTCTGGCAGCATGCCGTTTCATATCGCCCGCAAGGCGGTGCCTCATCTGAACGAAGTCGGCGCGCTAGTTACGCCCGAGAAACCGACAGCGATCAAGTTCGAGCGTTTTATCTTCGATCTGATGCCGGCTGCGCGCCATTCGCTGGTTTACGAAGTCGATCAGCAGAAGTCGTTTGCGCCGTTGAAGAACGCGTCAGGCGCCAAGACAGACTCGCCGGAGTCCGTGCAGGCGCAGATGATCGCGCTCCACCGGGGCTGGCTGGAGTCGGCCGGCGTGAAAGTAGACGATGGAGTCCGCGTGGAGATCAGCCCGCTGTTTGCTCTGGACGCGGCAGGCGTGGCAGAGCGCGTTTCGGCAGAGACGCAAATCAAGTCCGACCAGTATTTTCAATAATCCATCTGCTGCGTCCGCGCGTCGCGCGTTCGCACGAACTTAGAGTGAAAGATAATCGACGCATGTTGCACGCATTAATCATGGCGGGTGGATCGGGGACGCGATTTTGGCCTGTCAGCCGCGACGCCCAACCCAAACAGTTGTTGAACCTGGTCGGCGAGCGATCGCTGCTGCAGAACACGGTCGATCGCCTGGCGGGTCTTGCGACGCCGGCGCGAATGATCGTCGCGACGAGCGCGGCGCTCGCCAACGCCGTGCGCGAACAACTGCCAGAGCTACCGCCGACGGCCATCCTGGGTGAGCCTTGCAAGCGCGACACCGCGCCGTGCATTGGACTGGTGGCAATGTTAATCGCGAAAAAAGATCCCGAAGGAACGATGCTGGTGTTGCCGTCGGACCACGTGATCACGGACATCCCCGCGTTTCAGGCGGCGGTGCAACAGGCCGTGGCGCTGGTCGATGAAAATCCCGACCGGCTAGCGACGTTTGGTATTCCGCCAACGTATCCGGCCGAGAGCTTTGGTTACTTGGAGCGCGGCGCTGAGATCGCGCACCCGACGTTGGATGAATCCAACTCGGTGATCGTGGCCAAGGCGTATAAAGTTCTTCGCTTCCGCGAGAAGCCCAAGGCCGAAGTCGCGGCTGAGTATGTCGCGGCCGGCACGTTTTATTGGAACTCAGGGATTTTCGTTTGGAAGGCCAAGACGATTCTCGCGGCCCTCGCGGAGCGCGAGCCCGAAACGTACGCGGCGCTTGAGCGGATTGCCGCGGCCGCTGGGACGCCGGAGTTTGACGCTGTCTTTACCAAGGAATTCAAGGAGATCCGCGGCGTGTCGATTGATTACGCCGTGATGGAGCACGCCAAAGAAGTCGCCATGCTCGAGGCGACGTTTGATTGGGACGACTTGGGTAGCTGGCAGGCCCTGGCCCGCCAGCGCGGCGAGGACGATCAGGGAAACACGATCGTCGGCCGGCATCTGGGGCTGAACACCAGCGGAACGATCGTCTACGACTCGGGCGATCATAGCCATTTGATCGTCACTGTGGGTCTGGAGGACTTGATTGTCGTCCGCACGCACGACGCCACGCTGGTCGCCCACAAGCGGGACGAGGAAAAGCTGCGCGAGGTAGTCAAAATGCTGCAACAACAGGGGAACCAGCAGCACCTATAATGGAGTATCGCGGTCCTGGGTAGGACCGTCTGGCTTCATCCGTAGTTCGCAGAGCAGCAGTTACAGAGTAGCAGGGCCAAGTGCAACCTTCCGACACATCCGCTGATACCGCGCGCGGGCGCGTGGCCGGCATTGATTACGGCACAGTGCGGATCGGGGTCGCCATCTCGGACTCTCGCCGCACGCTGGCCAGCCCACTAGAGAATTACACTCGCCGCAGTCCCGCGGCAGACGCTGCGCACCTGGCGCTGTTGGCCAAGGAAGAGCGCGTGGCGTTGTTTGTCGTCGGGCTCCCCGTTCGGTTGGATGGGCAGGAGAGCAAGAAGTCACTGGAGGTCCGCCGGTTTGGCGCATGGCTGACCGAGGCGACGGGCGTGCCGGTGGAATATTTCGACGAGCGCTACACCAGCCGCGAGGCGCAGCAGATTCTGGGCGCGGCCTCGCTGAGCAAAGAACGACGCAAGCAGCGGCTAGACATGCTGGCCGCGCAGATCTTACTAACCGCGTACCTCGAGTCGCCCGGCGCGACCGCGGCGCCAACGCCCTTGGACGATTGAACGAATGGCCAAACTTGTCATCGGTTGTGGATACCTGGGACAGCGCGTCGCCGAACGGTGGCTCCGCCAAGGGCACGAAGTCTTTGTTGTCACGCGCTCGCGCCCGCGGGCGTTGGAGTTCACCGGCGCAGGGCTGAAGCCAATCGTAGCGGACGTGATGCGTTTGAACACGCTGATGGGGCTGCCCGCGGCTGAGACCGTGCTGTACGCCGTTGGTTATGACAGCAACCAAGGGCATAGCATCGAGGAAGTTTATCTGCTCGGTCTGATGAACGCGCTCAACGCGCTGCCGCCGGAAACGGGGCGCGTGATTTACGTCAGCTCGACTGGAGTCTACGGCGACGCCGATGGCGAATGGGTCGACGAAGAGACGCCCTGCAATCCAGATCGCGCGGGGGGGCGGGCGTGCCTTTCCGCGGAGCAGGCGCTCGCCTCGCACCCACACGGCAAGAACAGCATTGTCTTGCGGATGGCCGGCATCTACGGCCCCGGAAGAATTCCGCGTAAAGAGGCCTTTGAGTCGGGCCGGCCGATGGCCGTGGTGCCTACGAACTGGTTGAACCTGATTCACGTGGATGACGCGGCCACCGTCGTGCTGGCGGCCGAGAAAGCGCCGCAGGCGCCGCGGCAGTATGTGGTATCGGACGGAGTCCCCGTCCAACGCGGCGAGTATTACACCGAGATCGCCCGGCAGCTTGGCGCCCCGGAGCCCAAGTTCTTGCGCGCAGACCAAACCTGGCCCGGTCCCGTCCGCTCCAGCAACAATAAGCGCGTGAATACTGCCCGTATGCAGGCGGAGCTGGACGTTCGCCTGGCTTATCCCAGCTATCGCGAAGGGTTGGCAAGCGTCTCGGCGTCGAATCGCACGATCGGCGGTTAAACGACGCAAGTTGAGCTAGCAGGCGTTTTTCGACGGGCAGATACGCACACTCGCGGCGTAGTCCTGGAGCTTTTGCCCGCGCAAGACTAGAATTTGGTCGCCGCCGCGGCCGGTCGCCGGCCCTCCGCAATTGCCATCCGACCGCGGTCCGAACCCAGGAAACTTCCGACATGCTCCAGAAAAGGCCCGTTTTCCCCCACGTCATTGAGATGAACTACCAGGCAGGCGAGCGCCTGGGCTGCAACGTCTACCTGGTTTACGACGACGCGGAGTGGGTGCTGATTGATATCGGCTTTGAGGAGACGGTGGACGAGATCGTCGAGATGGTCCGCCAGCTCGATTTCCCGCTGTCGCAGTGCAAGACGATCGTCGCCACGCACGCGGACGTCGACCACATCCAAGGTCTGGCCAAGGCCAAGCAACTGCTCAAGGCCCCCATCACAGGGCATAAGCTGGCCGCCGAGCCGCTGGCGACGGGCGACTTGATCAAGACATTTGCCAAGATCGAGGCGCAGGACATCGACATGCCCATGCCGCCGGTCAAGCTCGATAAGCTGGTCGACGATGGCGACATCATCCAGGTCGGCAAGCTGCAGCTCGAAGTCTGGCACACGCCAGGGCATACTGATAGCCAGCTTTCGTTCCGCCTAGGGAACCTGCTTTTGAGCGGCGATAATATCTACCGCGATGGTTGCGTCGGCGCGATCGACGCGCACCATGGCAGCGATATTCCATCGTTCATTAAGTCGCTCAAGCGGATCCGCGCCAGCGACGTGGAATGGCTCCTTCCCAGCCACGGCCCCATCTTCCGCAAGGACAACGCGGTGCTGGACGCCACGATCGCCCGCCTGGAAGGCTATCTGCACATGGCAGACTTTGGCACCTGCGCCACGGACTGGCCGCTGATGGACGACTGGGACCGAGAACTGGCCAGCGGTCGGATGCCAGCGGACGAAACGCCGCCAGCCCGCAGAGCGGCTTCGCCCTCGGCCGGCCGCGGTTGATTGGATTTCGTCCGATTTTGTCGCAACTGGATTCGGGCGCGCCAATTATTGCGCCCCTGGATTGCGGGCTCTGGGCGGTTGTGTTCTGCCTGCAGCGCCCGCAAAGTTTGCCACGCTTTGCTCCCCTCGCGCATGCGGGGTGAAAGTGCGCGAGACCTTGCCGTCTTTGCGGGATATTCCCTCAATGCCGGCTACGGGGGAGGACGATGCACTAGGTACACGACTTGGCGACTGCAACGCGTCTCACGGCCTCAGAGTGGAGAGCCGGACCAGAGCGTTTGCCCAAGGCGAGGGGGGATCTATGATGTTTCGCCGCACGATGCTAGCGGCCCTCTGCGCGGTTGGACTTTGGTCCGTCAGCGCAGGTCGGTCACACGCTCAAGAGCAGGCCTTTGGCCGCCAATGGGCACGCAGCTACAACACCCAAGACTGGGACCGGTTCTACCACTATCCGTACCTGTGGTATCCGCAGAACTTCTACAGCGAAGACTACTACAAGAGCGCTGAGAGTCTGTATTACCGCTACCCTCCAGAAATGCGGATTCCGGTTTACAACCGTCGTTGGCACAACGAATATCCGCAAGCCCGCAGATACCACTGGGGCCACCAATTCATCACGGACGTGTTCTAGTAGCCGGTTGATTTTTTCAACAAGTTGCTAGCGCGGGGCAGATCGCAAAAAAAACGCTGAGTAGATCCGCCTAGAGGCGGCAGGTAGTCAACGTGGCTGCCTGCCGCTTTCTTTTTTTGCGCGACAAACGTGGTGGCGGCGATATTGCGCATTTGTTTTGAGTCCCGACAGGGACGCCCCAAGGTAGCCTGGCTCGGGGCGACAGGTGCACGATCGCCTGAACATCGTCGCAAGCCTTTTAGGGCGACCTAAGAATTCTTGCGGTACTCTTCCGGCGTGTCGATGTCGGTCAGAACTTCTTGGGCGTTTGGCCAGGCGAGTTCTTTTACCGCGTGCCGCTGAACGATTGCGCTGACACCTTCGTTTTCCGCTAGACCGGCGACCTCGTCGGCCAGGGGCCAGGGGAACAGCACCGGATGCCCTCGGCGGCCGGCGGCGATGGGCGCAATAATCCGGGGCGCCGTTTTGTCGTGCGCTGCAATCACAGCGCGGATCACGGCCGGCGTCACCAGCGGCATGTCGGCCGGCGCCAGTAGCCACGCGTCTTGCGCTCGCGGCGCCTCGTGCTCCGTGATCCAATTGAGCGCGTGCCGCACGCTGGCCTTCATATCGGCCGGCGGAACCTCAGGTTGTACCACCACGGCGCCCGCGCCGCGACATAACTCGGCCAGCCGCGCGTCTGCTGGATGGACGACGATCACGACGCGCGCCACGTCCGCGGCGCGCCACTGCGCCAACACGTGCTCGATCATGGTCGAATCGCCCCAGGGAAGGAGCAACTTGGGCTCGCCCATCCGCGCGCTGCGACCGGCGGCCGGCACGACGGCGAAAAAACGCGGCGCCGAAGCACCGTCAGCGGAATTGGATTGCATAGCGAACGCCTTCTGCGCGGCGTCGGTTACGAGTCGCAGGCCACGACCGAGGATGGCCGGCCTGGCACCTGTCCGCCGCAATTGCGATGCGCGATCAACTCCGCCAGGATGCTGACGGCGATCTCCGGCACGGTTTGCGATCCGATGTCGATTCCGACCGGCGCGAAAACCCGGGCCAGCGCCTCGGCTGGCATGCCTTGCGCTTCGAGATCGTCGAAGATCAAACGAATTTTTCTGCGGCTGCCGATCATGCCAACGTAGCGCGCGCCGCGATTCGCCAGTTGCGCGAGCGCTTCTTCGTCGTGGTTGTGCCCACGCGTGACAATCAAGCAGTACGTGTCGGGCGTGATCTCAACGCCTCGCAGCGACTCCGTGACGTCGCCGGCAATTCTTCGCTCCGCGCGCGGAAAGCGCTCTTCGCTGACATACTCCGCGCGATCGTCGACAACCCAAACGTCAAAACCCAGGTCAGGCGCCAAGGCGCCAACCGCCTGGCCGATGTGGCCACCACCGACGATCAACAGTCGGCAGCGCGGCAGCACCGGCAAGTGGGCTATGCCGCCGGCCGCTTGGGGGCGCGGGCGATCGATGAACCGCGGAGCGCTCTCGCGCAAGCGATCGACCAGCGGCCCGTCGAGGGGCGCGTGGCGACTGGCGATGGCCTGGCCGTCGGCGTCGAATAAAACGCAAACTGGCGCCGGCAGACCGCTGGCGTCGGCGTCAAAAACAATCGCCTCGCTCAAGCCGCGGCCGGTGGCGAGCAGCTCTTGCAAACGCTCGAAGTATCCGGCCTCGGCGCGCGAAGAGATGGGGTCGATTAGCACCTGCATTCGTCCGCCGCAGATCAGTCCGTCGTCCCAGCCGTAATCGCTATCGAGTTGGAACTTGCAGATCTCGGCCGCGCCGCGTTCGACAATCGCCAGGGCACGGCGTTTGACTTCGGCTTCGACACAGCCACCCCCGAGCGTGCCCGCCTGCGAGCCATCTGCAAAGACCAGCATCAGGGCGCCCGCTTTTTGCGGCGTCGACCCACGCGTCTCCACCAGCCGGCAAACGGCCACAGACCGACTGGCCGAGAGCGCGGCCAACAACTGCTCAATAAGTTCACGCATGATGCAATTTCCAGGGCAAGGCCGCCGGGGCGAAAAGACGCGCGGCCGTTGTCAGCTTAACTGTACGCCGGAAGCGGAACAACCGGCGATAGTGAGACAAGATCCGCAGAGATCACGGATAAAACGCCGCGCGCGCCTGCCAATGTGAGTGGTTGGCCGCGTCGCTCGTTTGGTCAATTCGCGCCGGCGTTTTTCAGGACAAAGTCGACCAGTTCCTGGCATTGAAAGAAGCCTGGCCAGTAGCTGTGGCCTTGATCTTTTGCTAGTAGAACCTGCATGTCGCCGCCGAGCGCCTTGTAGCGCCGCGCTGGCTCGGCCGCGTTTTCTTCGTACGGCACGACGACGTCTTTATCGCCGTGGATGTGGAAGATTGGGACTTTGGCCTTGGCCAACGGGCCGAGCCGCTCGACAGGGTTGTGCTCCTTGAGCTGGCTCTGAAGTTGGGCCTCGTCCAGATGGTAGGAGCCGCACGCCTTCGCCAGGCCGGGATACGTCTTCAGATCCAGCACCGGATAAATACCGGCGATGCAGGCGACTTTGTCTGCGTTTTCGGCCCCCCAGTTGTAGACCATCAATCCGCCGCGGCTTCGCCCCAGTAGTGAGACCTTTTTTGAAAGTTTATGATCCGCGGTCAGCTTGTCGTACAGCGCGGTGAACGTGGCTTGGCCGTCGGGGCTGCCGAACGATTCACCGACATCGACGCCGGCGATGGCAATACCGGCCTTGAGAAAGTGATCAAACATCCAGCCTTCGTCTTTCTCCGCCGGCAGAGATCCATTGAACGTGGGCGCGTACAACACCCAAGGGTTCCCCTGGGCGGGCTTCGCCGGCCGGATCAGAAACGCCGGCCGCCCAGCGATCTCGAACGTCTCGCCCGGCAGTGGCTTCCACTGCTTGATCATTTCAGAAGTGATTTCGTCGCCCCAGGCCGTCGGCGTTCCGACGACGAGCAACAGCAGCGCGATTCCGAATGTCCGAGTCATGAAGGATTCCTTGCGCTGGTGTTGTTTGTTGATGATTGTTGCAGACGCGACGCCCGTGCTCGCTGATATTCGGCGCTATTGGACGGTCGTGATATGCTAACCGGCATGGAAGGACAACCGCCACCCCGCCGCCGCTGGTATCAGTTCGGCCTCGTCACCATGTTTGTGCTGGTGACATTGGCCGCGATTGGCATGTGGCAAGTTCGCCATTGGATGCACGGCAAGGTGGTCGTCAACATTGCCACGGCGCGCGACCTTACAACTGTAGACGCAATTTCGACAATACTCGCGAACAACGGTATTAAAAGTGGTGGGCACGGCTCGCTTGCCTATGCCGTTACCGTTCGTCGCCGAGATGCAGCGAGTGCACGAGCGATACTCCTGGATTCGCCGTCGCTCAATGCAAATCACTTCAAGGTTGTCTTTCAAGACTGGGTATTCGGCGAGGCGTGTCCTCCTTAAAAAGTTGACGACGCGCCAAGAATACAGCTCTCGCAGTCATCAGACATTTCCCACCGCCGCTGGTGTCAGTTTGGCGCGCTGCACCAGCAGACCCCTCCCTGACGTGTCAGGCTAGGACAGACTTGCGTGGGCTTTACTTCAGCTTGAGCGCCTTGGTTAGGCCTTCGACGAAGAAGAATTCGCCCCACATTACGGATTCGTCTACGCCTAGATTCTTGGCGGTGTGGTAGACGCCGTGGCGGAGGATTCCTTCCCAGCCGGGCGTTTGGTCTGCCAGGTAGTCTGGGCCGGCGAGTTGATCGAGCATCTGGATTGCCGTATTGCGGTAAGCGGCCGCGCGTTCTGTGGATTTGGTCTGTTGCGCCAGATCGAGCAAGCCGCTAGCGGCGATTGCCGAGGCCGAGCTGTCCTTTTGCCGTCCCCACGGAGCCGGCTGCGAGAGATCCGCGCAGAAGTCCCACCAACTGACGCCATCTTCGGGCAGGTTGGCCAGCCAGTATTCTGCGTTGCGCTCCGCCACTTGCAAAAACTCTTCCATGCCCGTCAGCGCGTAGACCTGGCTGTAGCCGTACATACTCCAGGCCAAACCGCGCGCCCAGGCGCTGTCGGGCTTCCAGCCTTGGTGGGTTGTTTCGTGCAAGAACTCACCTGTCGCCAGATCGAAGATTCCTTCGTGCGCAGTCGATCCATCAGCGCGGACGATCCGATCGCGCGTAGTGCGCGAGTGGGCGAGCGCCACCGCGCGGAGCGATTCGTCGCCGGTGACATTCGCGGCGTAGAAGATGATCGGCACGTTCATCATGATGTCGATGAACAAAGACTCCGGCGCGACGAACGATCTGAGATACTGCCCTCGCTCCATAAATCGCATCGCCAGCGTGCGGCCAGCCTGCACGAGCACGTCCTGTTGCTCTTGCGCTCCGGTCAGTTCCAGCCAGGGCCTGTAAGTATTGAGGAAGATAAATCCCAGGTCATGCACGGCGCGATCGTGTTGCCGATGCGTGAGGAGTCGCGAGTAATGCTCAGCCCGCGCCCGCCACTCTGGACTGCCAGCGCGCTGGTAAAACTTCCACATCATGCCGGCGAAGAAACCGCCGGTCCAATCGGTCCATAACTCGCCATCGTGCCGCCAGCGACCGCCGGTGGTGTAGATCGGAAAGTAGTCCGGCGAGCATTCGACGGTCGCAGCAACCTGTTTTTCGGCAAAGTCGAGCGCCCGGTTGTAGGACGTCTGACGGCGCTCATTCATATCGACAGGACTCTGGGGCACGGCGTGACTCCGGGCAGGAAAGTGAAATCGGCGGAGAGGAATCGGATTGGGGGAACGAAATTGTGAGCGCCTGCCCGGCCGCGGCGCGTTCCCGTTTTGGGCGCTGCCCGTCGGCCGACCAGCAAAACGCAACCGGTTATTAGGGCGCAGGTAGCGGAAATGCCGACTATCGTAGCCCGCCCCGGCGAAGATCGGTAGCCGCCACGTGGACAAATCAGGCGTCCACTTGCATGGCCATTTTTCGCGCGCCACAATTGCTGCCTGCCCGGCGTGGGGGCGTCCCCGATTGAGTCCGGGCGAATGGGCGGAGGCAAACGACGGTAGCTCCGGAAGACTCGAACATTCGACGTTCGGTCCGCAGCATCCGCCAGATCGGTATCCACAGGAGCCAACCGTCCGATGAAGATTATTCCGCTGGGTCCGCATGTTGTGATCAGGCGCCTTGAGGCGGAAGAGAAGACCAGCGGTGGAATCTTTCTGCCGGACGCCGCGCAGCAGAAGCCGCAACAAGGGCGCGTGCTGAGCGTCGGCGATGGTCGCACGCTGCCGGACGGAGCCCGCGCCGCGCCGCAGGTCCAAGAGGGAGATCGCGTGCTGTTCAGCAGCTACGCCGGCACGGAGATCCAGTTCAATCAGGAAGACCTGCTGATCCTCGACGAGTCGGAAATTCTCGCCGTCCTTTCGTACTGAGTGCGTCAGAGAGAAACATCGGCACGCGCGCCCCTATGAGCTCCTGGCAGTCACCCGCCGAAATTGGTCTGTTGCTCAGCGGTGGGCTGGATAGCTCGATCTTGCTGTGGCGGCTGTTGGCGGACGGCAGCCACGTGCAACCGTTCTACGTTCGCTCGCACCTGAGTTGGGAACCGATGGAGCAGCAATGGCTCTCTCGGTTGTTGGACGAGAGCGCGCGAGATAATCTGCAACCGCTGGTCGTGTTGGATTTGCCGCTAGCCGATGTCTACGGTCAGCACTGGAGCACCACCGGCCAGGCCGTGCCAGACGCCGAAACTCCGGACGAGGCCGTCTATCTGCCCGGCCGCAACGCGCTGCTACTGATCAAGGCCGCGCTATGGTGTCAATTGCACGGCATCGAAGAACTGGCGCTTGCGCCGCTGAAATCGAATCCCTTTCCGGACGCCACGGAAGACTTTTTTGGCGCGTACGAAACGGCCCTCAACCTGGCGACCGACGGCCACCTGCGGATCGTCCGCCCGTTCGGCCAGTTGAGTAAGACGCAGGTGATGGAATTGGGGAGCAAGTACCCACTGGGGCTGACCTTCTCTTGCATCGCGCCCGTGGGCGAGTTGCACTGCGGTCGCTGCAACAAATGCGCGGAACGCCGCAAGGCGTTTACATCCGCCGGGCTTACGGACCCGACGGGCTACGCCGTTTAGCTGGCGGATTATTTCTAGAGTGCAGGAACACTCCTCGCCGCGCCGGCAGGCCACTTCTCAACGCGGCGATCGGCGTATACTGGTGGGTGTTTCAGAAGTTGGGCATTGGGCCGTCGACGAAGAATTCTTAAGCCAGGAGAGGCCGCGCACAGTTTGCGGCCAATTACCGCCATGTTTCGAGTGACGCGCGAAATCGACTTTTGCTACGGACACCGCTTGATGAACTACGAGGGCAAGTGCCGCCATCTGCATGGGCACAACGGTCGCGCGGTCATCGTGCTCGAAGGCGAAGACCTGGATCATCGCGGCATGCTGCTCGACTTCTCTGACATCAAGAGCGTCGTCAGTGGCTGGATTGACGATCACCTGGATCATCGCATGCTATTGCACAAAGAGGATCCGGCCGTGGCAGTGCTGCACAAAATGGGGGAGCCGATGTTTCTGATGGACCGGAATCCAACGGCCGAGAATATCGCGCGATTGATCTACGAGTTCACCGCCAGCCAAGGCTTTCCGATCGTCGAGTCCCGCCTGTGGGAAACGCCACGCTGCTTCGCCACATACCGGGCCGATGGGATCTCGGGCAAGGCGTAAGCGACGGCCGCCGTCCCTCGCGCGCATTCAATGTCATGTTTTGCGTGTCGCCAATGCGTGCGCGCGTCATGTAGTTACGGTCCCCGTGATGGTTTGCCTTTCGGCGCTCAAGCGGCACCGATGTTTTTTTGACCGCAAGACAACGACGCTACGTCACGTGGCGCGCGACGACGAATTCATGCGCCGCACGTAAAACGTAATTGATGCATCGTTCGTTCGGGGCGCGTTGAAACAGAAGATCCCTCCCTGACGGTTCGGGCTTAGAAGGACCTCATGTATCTGTAACATCCGGTGTGGCCCGCTCGCTCTTTGTTCTCAGTGGCCAATCCGCTGAATTGCCGTGAGAAACGCCGAAATGCTGGCGCCTGGGATCCGTCGGGTGCTAGCAGCGCGGCTGGCCGTTTGGTGGCTCGCGGTGTATTATTGGCCCACGACTCCGCCTGACCCGACAAGTGCGTGGACAGAGGACGGAAATCGCTTTCGGTAGAGGCAATCGACCGAGTGATGTCGAGATAGCGAAATCAGGAGACACTATGATGACGCGCGTTTGCACTTTGATTCTGTTCGCCGCTGTGATGATCGCCGGCATGGCCACTTTCGCCCCACAACGAGCAGACGCTCGCCCCTGGGGTTACTATCGCGCGCCCTATGTGGCTGCCTACCGCTATCCGGCGTATCGCCCCGTGGTTGTCGCTCCGCGCGTCCTGTATCGGCCCGTGTTGCCGATCGGCCCGGTCGTGCCCATGACTCCGTACGGCGCATACCCGTATCCGTATAGGGTTCCGGCTTACCCAGTGCCGGTTTACCCGTACTAGTTCGAGCTGGCTCGTTCTAACTGGCGAGTTCGTGCTGCCATTCTGTTGAAAAACGCCGCCGTGGATTCCACGGCGGTTTTTTTCTGGCTGAGTGAAAAATCTTTGTAACGCGGAAACGATTTCTACGCTTTGCAAAGTAGGAAGAAGGCCCAAGAGCTCGCGAAAAGAACCAGGTGTCGTCCGCCTGACGACAACTGTCGCGGTTTTGACACGGCTTTTGTTCCCACCACAAAACCTACGACTCCGCTACCACAGCGACGCAACCCATGTCCAAAGCATGGGTTGCGTTGTTTCGTGCGCATCGTTCGCGGACTCTCGGCACGGTCCGTGCATTTACCTGCTTCCAGTGAAGACGAGGACCTGGCATCCAGGACCTGTCTGAAAGTTGTCGCCGGAAGAAGGAGATCTGCGATGAAGCGTTACGTGGGACCACTACTTGCAGCCGCCGCTGTGCTTGCGGTGGTGGGCGTCGGAGGGGTCAGCACTGCAAAGGCGGCCCCGGGATTTTTTAGCTTCTCGGTTGGGAACCCCGGATATGGAGGAGGCGGTTACTCAGCCTATTACGGCGCTTACCCTCAGCCACAACCGCAGCCATTTTATGCTCAGCCGCATTGCTCTCCGCCGCAATACGGACCGGCTCCGTGGATGGGCGGCTACCGCGGCATGCCGTACGGCGCGCACTACCGACCGATGCCAGCGCCGCGCCCGTATTACGGCCACGGCGGCTACCGAGGTGGTTACGGCCCGCGCTTTTAACTAGTTGCTCCCGCGAGTAGCTAGCGAAAGCTGAGGCACAGACGGCAAGACCCTGAGCAGCTTTGCTGCGAACCTGATGAGGGGGGAAGAAGGCCAGGATGGAGTTCTTCCCCAGGCAGTCAGTTCAAAGACCGGCGACGTCCAATTGGCCAATGGGCGGCGCCGGATGTTTTTCAGAATCATTTCGCATCACGTCCGCGCGAAAACGCCGGACGGACAAATGTCAGTGCCGCGACCACTGAACTGCGTCGCAAACGTCGCGGGGGAAAAAAACAGCCCGGGAGTCCCCTTTGGGGGCCTCACCGGGCTGTACCCTCCTGGGAAACGCGCCTGAAATTCTGACCGCCATGCTGTCGGGGGGCGGAAGGCGCGTTCCTGATTGTGATGACGCGTTTGCCGCGTCCAAGTTTCAACGCCTGGGTCCCGCGCTTGCTATCGCGCCGGCGCCTGCGTTGCTCTCCCCCCTCCCTCTCGCAAAGCGGATGGATCTCTGTTGATTCTTTGCTTCGACCTGCCCAAAGGCAACGCGTAGCAGCGATGTCTTCCGTATCGGCAATCTGTAACGTGGGACTTTTGCTTTTGGTTGCGCACTTATGATGGGGGGTGTTTGGGGCGCGCCAGACGTCCATTGACCTTGACACCAATCGCCCAGAAGCGTCTTATTCGCCGCCCGAATTGCGCGCCCGGCGCCGGACGCGATCGGACCACCGCGCGCAAGCGCGACGTGACCCGGGCTCCCACGAATTCGATTTTTCCTTAGCCGCCGGAATTCTGCATGTCTGCTATCAAGTTACCGAGCGCCTCGCGCATTATCGACGTGCCGCTAGCATTGGCCGCGGTGTTGACGGCCGGTTACTACTGGGTGATTACCCAGGAGTCGATGCACGACACGTTGCTGCATTCGTACACGACGCAGCACGCAGTCGAGTACGTGATCGTCGCGTTCTTCATCTGGGGTATTTCAGACACGATCTGCCGCGCACTGACGTTCCCCAGAGAGAATCTGGCGTTGCGGATGGAATTGCTGCCGCCGCGCAAGGGGAGCGTCCCCGTTTCGCAGGCCGCGGTGCTACTGAAACAAATGCAAACCAAGCCGCGTTGGTTGTTGAATTCCCGGCTGGGCTTGCGCATGGCACAGGCGCTGACGCACCTGACAGAAAAAGGCTCCGCCGAGGGTTTTGCCGACTATTTGCGGGATTTGGCCGATCAGGACGAAGAGCGAACACACTCCAACTTCGGCCTCGTGCGGTTTATTTGCTGGGTGACGCCGGTGCTGGGATTCTTGGGCACGGTGCTCCACTTCGGCACCGCACTGGGCGGTCTCTCCGCGGAGCAGATCGGCGAAAAGCTGGCGCACGTTGTCGGCGAGATGGGTACCGCGTTCAATACCACCACCGTGGCCCTCACGGCCGCGACGTCGATGATGTTCTTTCTGTTTCTCTGCGAGCGGACAGAAAAAGAAATCATTCACATGATCGATCGCCGCGTCGATCGCGACCTGCTCAACCGATTTGAGATCACCGACGCCAACATCACGCCGTTTTTGGGCGCGCTACAGACCGCCAGCCAGGCCACACTGGCCGCCGTCGACGCCACGATCGCCCGGCAGATGGAAGTCTGGTCCGGAGCGCTCGAAGCGCTCGAGCAACAAAGCACAGGGCAGCAACAGCGGCAAACGCAACTCTGGCAGGAAGTCATTGGCAGCCTGCAAGAACGTTTCGAAGCGCAGGACGTCGATCGCGAGAAGCGACTGGTGCGTCTGCTCGACGCCGTGGCCACGCAACAGTCGGAACACCGCGTCCATCTGCAAGCGACGACGGAGCAAATGCAAACCTTGCAGGCAGGGCTGATTCGCGTTGCGGATTCGCTCTCGGGCCTGACCGGCGGCGGCGAAGAGCTGATCGCGTTGCAAGTGTCGCTAGCGGACAACCTCCGCGTGCTTCGCGAATCGCAACATTTGGATCAGGCGCTCCACACACTGACCGGCGCCATTCACATGCTGACCGCCCGCGCGGCGCCATCGCAGCGCGCGGCCTGACGTTGCCATCGCGCAATCGAGGCGCGAAGAGTCCAACCAAGAGTCCAGCGACCTATCTCGCGCAGTCACTCGCCACGACTGCGACCTTCGTAGAACCCGCGGATTATCGCGGGCGGCATTGCCGTTGTCCCTCCGGCGGCAACCCGATACCGTACGCGGCCCGCTAATAGCCGCGTTTCTGTTCTCTGTGGCTCTTTTCCTGCACGGAGTTTACCGATCGCGTCGATTCTAGGGACGAGTGCGCCGCCAGTGCGCGCACGCCCTACGGTGGGCGAGCGCGCCAAGTTGCGCGCAGATCAAACGAACTTTCAACTCGGATGCTAGCGGCATGAGACGGCGGCCTTCCAGAGAAGACGCGGGAGCAGGCTTCTCCCTGTTTTCGTATTTGGATGGACTGCTATGCACCATGGGCGCCTTGATCATCGTGTTGATTTGCATCTCGCGCGGCGCCCGCTTTCAGCACAAGGTGGGCGACCCCGGCGAAGCACCCGGCGCCACGATCGCGGAGATGAACGAAGAGCGCGACGAGATCGTCTGGCGCACCAAGCACATGATGGTCTCGCGCGATAAAACCCGCGAGCAACTTCAAGATCTGCGCCTGCAACTTGGGCATATCGAAGATCACGAACAGCGGCTGCGCACGCAGCTAGAACAACTGGTCGCGGCGGAGTTGGCCCTGACCAAAGGCAATGTCGCAAACGAGACCGACGAACGGCTGCGCAGCGAAGTCGATCGGCTGCGCGATGAGATCGCCAAGGCCGAGGCCGATGTGGCGGACGCCCGCGAACGAGCGAATTCTCGCCGCCCTTCGTACGCCATCATTCCCTATCAGGGTCCGAATCAGACGCGCCGCCGGCCCATCTATATTGAATGCACTGGCGAACGCGTGATCTTGCAGCCTGAGAACATCGAACTTACGCCCAATGACTTTGCCGGTCCCATGGGCCCAGGCAATCCGTTGGCGGCGGCGCTGCGCGCGGAGCGTGAGTATCTGTACGAGATGCAAGACGCCCATCAACCGCAGGAAGAGCCGTACCCACTGTTGTTGATTCGCCCCGACGGCGTCGATGCTTATGGCGCGGCCCGCGAGGCGATGACTTCCTGGTCGTCGGACTTTGGTTACGAACTGATCGATCAGGATTGGAAACTGGAGTTTCAGCCGCCCAACGCCGGCCTGGCCACGGTCACGCAAACGGCGATCGACGAAGCGCGCTTGCGACAGCAATATCTGGCCCGCGCCATGCCGCGCGAAGCGAACGAACAAAAGTGGTATCGCGCAACGAACGGTGGCGGCGTGCGGGAAGATGGGGGCGGCCGCGTTGGTCGCCGCGACTCGCAAACTCGCTCCGGACGTGGCGGCAGCGGACCGACCGAAAGCTTTGCCCAACGCGGCGGCGGCGGTGGGCGCAGCACGCGCGGCGGCAATGGCTATGGTGGTGGCGGATATGGCGATGAATCGCGTGGCGGTTCGGACGAACCCGGCGCCTATGCCACAGGCGGTAGCGCCGCCGGCAAGCGCGGTAACGCTTCCGGCGCGGATGGCCCCAATCCCTACGCAGGAATCGCAGATGGCGGCGGAGGCACATTAGGCGCCGCCAATCAAGGCGGGAACGCTCAGGGGGGAAATGGATCGCAAAGCGGCGGACCTGGCAGAAACGGCGTGAGCGGCGGACAAATTGTCCAAGCGCCAACGCTCGAGGGCGGCGCGCCATTCCCATCCGGCAAAATACCGAACGGCGGAACCGCGGGTGGGAACGGAACCAACCGCGGCTACGGGCGCGAAGGCGCCAGCGGCGGCCCCGGAACCACGGGCGACGCTACCGGCAGTGACCCAACTGGTCGTGCGACAGGCCCCGAAGGCCAATACGCCGCGAGTGGCTCTCCTCCAGGCGTTCCTGGTGGCGGACCGGACGGCGGCGGCGATGGTCGCGGTAGCGGCGGAGGAACCCAAGGCGGAAGTGGCGGGACAGGCGACGAAGATGGCGCCGGCAGCGCCGGCAAGACCGCGGGCGGTTCGCAACCGGCCGGGACGCAGTCTGGTGGCGGCGCGGCCGGAACCAGCGGAGGCGCCCCCGGGACTACCGCCGGAGCCACGGCCGGCGGAAGCGGCGGATCGAACTCCACCGGACAAACCTCGGGTGGCGCCATGCCTACGATTCAGGTTGGGTCGCAAGACTCCAAGAACTCACCGGAGAGCGGTCTGACGAATCGGGCCGGCAAAGGGGGCGCTAATTCCTCGTCGAGTGGCGGCCGCGGCGGCGGAAGCGGATCGAGCAGTATGGCGTCGCGCGGCAAGGATTGGGGACTGCCGGAGAACTCGCGCGGCGCGGTGCCGATTGCGCGGCCGATTGTCATTGATTGCCTGCCGGACAAGTTGATCGTGCGAGCCGACGGCGCTCAGAGCAAAATCGTAAAGGAGATTCCGCTAAGCGGCGCCACTTCCGAATCCATCGACGAGTTGGTCGGCGCCATCTCCGATCATTCCGCCACGTGGGGCCCGGCCGGACGCGGCATGTACTGGAAACCGAACCTGGCGGTGCAAGTGGCGCCGGGCGCGGATGGCCGGTTTGCCGATCTGCAAAACCTGATGGCGGATAGCGGCCTGGAAGTTCGCCAATCGCAGGCGCCGCCCAAGCAAGTCACCAAGCCCAAACGTTGGTTCTCGTTTAAGTAACCCCGGTTTGATTACGCGTAGTAGCAAAAGGCAAACGCATGGGACGTTCGCGCGGTGAAAGCGAAGAAGGATTCGGTAGCGATTCCTTCCTGGACGTGATCGCCAACATCATCGGGATCCTGATCATCCTGGTGGTTGTGGCGGGCCTGCGCGCGCAGAACAACAGTAACGAAGCATCCGAAGAGGCCCGCAAGGCCTCCGAGTCGCTCGAAGCGGCGCGCAGTGAAGCTGCGAACCTGGAAGGCGAACTGCAATCCTTGACGGCCGAAATCCATAACGTCGGTCTGACCGCCACGGCTCGTTATCAAGACCGCGCCATGCTCGCGCACGCGGTCTCCGAGCGCACCCAGTCGCTGGAGAAGCAACGCGCCGCGATGGAGGCGGGCTCGCGCGATCGATTTGATCTGGAGCAAGCCGTCGCCGCGGCGCAGGGCGCGCTCAGCAAGCTGGCGCAGGAGAAAGCGGCTGCGGACTCGGTGCAGGGCGCCAAGGTCGAGGTCAAAGCTTTCCCCACGCCGCTGAGCCAAACCGTCTACGGCAAGGAAATCCATTTTCAATTGAAGGGGGGACGCGTGGCGTCGATCCCCATGGATGAACTGCTCGAGCGATTCAAAGGTCAGGCGCCCGAAAAAGTCCATCGCCTCCGCGACCAGTCGGAGTTCTCGGACACCGTCGGCCCTGTCGATGGCTTTCGGATGCGCTATGTGCTGGAGCGGATCGACGTCTCGGACGATCCTTCGCATTCGGGCAGCTACGTGCAGTTGCAGCAGTTTACGTTGCTGCCGATGTCGGACGAGCTAGGCGAGTTCCGCGACGCCGCGATGGGTCCGCACTCAGAATTCCGCACGGCGCTCGAAGGACGCGATCCACGTCGCACGACCGTCACGCTCTGGACCTACCAGGATAGCTTCCCACTCTTCCGCGAGCTCCGCCAAGAGCTGCACAAGCTGGGCTACACCGTAGCCGGCCGACCACTACCGCACGGCTACCCAATTGGCGCCTCGCCACACGGTAGTAAATCTTCGGCACAGTAGAACGCCGCGCATCAGAACCGCAGCGCGCTCAGTCGCCTTTTCCTAGCTGCCTGTTGAAAAACGCCGTCGTGGCGTTTTTCAACCTCGCCCGGCGCAAAGCAAAGCTTCGCGAGGCTCGCAAAATAACGACTTACGTCGCTATTTTGTCCTCATATCCATGTGAGGTCGCAGCCTGTCGAGAAAATCAACAAGCTGCTAGCCCGACGCCGTCCATCCGCGCAGCGCCCTCACTGCTGTTTGGGGCTAGAAAGGACCGCTATTGTCCACCCGGCCTTACGGCGCGGGGGCGTCGGCGTCGCGTTCGTAGAGGGCAACGCAGTCTTCGTGACGCGTGCCGTGCGAGTCTGTGATGGCAAACCGGTTTTGGCTCCACATCGAGATGCCGGCATGCGTGCCGTCTTTGCAAAGCAGGTAGAGCTTGAGATCGAAGCTCGGGCGGCCCTTCTTGTCTCGCAGGCGGGGGACCGTGGTATCGGCCACGCGGCGCATGACCTCCAGCCCTGCATCGCGCGGGGACATGCCGCTGCGCATCAGCTCGACGGCGGCGTGACTGGAGAGATTCGCCAGGTTGGCCTCGCCGCGCCCCGTGCTGCCGCACGATCCGACTGCGTTGTCCACGTACAGGCCGGCGCCGATGATCGGTGAATCGCCCACGCGTCCCGGCAGCTTGAACGCCAGGCCGCTGGTCGAGGTGACGCACGAGATATCGCCGTCCGCGTTCATGCCGGAGCAGTGGATCGTGCCGGTGGGGCGCTTGAAGAACTCGCGGACCGCAGGGTCCTGGTCTTCGAGCGGCGGCGCGATCCAATCATCGTCGTGCGATAGGGTCTGCTTCCAGTAGAGCCAGATCTTGCGAGATTCTTCCGTCAGCAGGTTTTCTTCCTTGAAGCCCATCGCGCGGGCGAACTTGAGTGCGCCTTCGCCGACGAGCAAGACGTGATCCGTTTGCTCCATGACCAGCTTGGCCACCTTCGACGGATTCTTGATGCCGCGGAGCGACGCCACGGCCCCGGCCCGGTGAGTGGGACCGTGCATCACGGCGGCGTCGAGTTCGACAACGCCTTCTTCGTTCGGTAGTCCACCGTAACCCACGGTGTTATCCGCCGGATCGTCCTCGACGATATTGACGCCCGCGACGACACAGTCGAGCGGATCGCGCTTCTCCAATAGCATCTGATAGGCTTTGCGCGTCGCTTCCAGCCCGTTGGCGGACGAGATGGCCTTGAGCGGGAACTTGCCTTTTTCAGGCAGCTTACGCGCGGCGGGCGGCAGGGCTTTGATGCGCTCCTGATCCGCGGCGCTGGCCAGACCGGCCGCCATCGACATACCGGCAAGTGCGCCGGCCGTGCCTGTGAGAAAAGTGCGTCGCGATGCGGAAGAACTATCGTGTTGCGTCACTGCTGGAAGGCTCCTGGTTCGATGAACGAAGTTCTCTGGGCTGGCTGCTGCCGTTGGATTGCGCGCCCTGCGATAAGCCCAGGCGCGGCCTCTGGTTTCACGACGCCGAGCGCGGCGCTAGTTCTTAACGCCCATCCGCCGGTACTTTTCCTTGTACTTTTCCCAGAGCCGCTTGTGGCGGTCATTGAGACTTACCGGTCGGCCCTGAATGTACGCCGCCGTGACCTGCGTGGGAATGTCCAGCGGGTCTCCGGTGGTGATGATCAGCGTGGCGTCCTTGCCGGCTTCGAGCGAACCAACGCGGTCTGCCACGCCGAGGATCTGCGCGGCGTAGAGCGTGACCGCCTTGAGGGCTTCTTCCGGCGGCAGGCCATAGGCGGCCGCGGCGCCGGCGTTGTACGGCAAGTTCCGCACGTTGGAAGATGTCGACCCGGACGATCCGGCCTGAGATCCGGCGATGCAGAACGGAACGCCCGCTTCATGCAGACGGGCGGCAACGGTAAACGGCGCGTCGTAGGCGTCGCTCCGCCGGCGCGGCAATCGATGGACGCCGCCGACGATCACCGGCGCCTTCATCTTCTTCAACAGCGCGGCGCAGTCTGGGGCGTCATAGCCGCCGACGATGACGGGCTTGAGTTTTTCTTTTTCGCAAAACGCCAAGGCCGATTGAATCTGCTGGGCGTCTTCGGCCTCGATGAAGACCGGCTGCTCGCCTTTCAGCACGGGGATCATGGCCTCCCAGCGAATGTCATGGTCCGGGGCGGCCGCGGCGCCGGCGGCGTGCGCGGTTTTGGCTGCCAGATACGCGCGGGCGTCTGTCATGGCTTTGCGAAGCGTTTTGAGCGCGCGATCGCGATCGTCTACTTGGGCTGCGCCGGTTTGCTCGACCCACCAGGCGTCCACCGGCGCCATCTGCGGCCAATTGATGTGCATGCCGACGCCAGGTTTCAGGCACATGTCTTCCCATGTCCATCCATCCAGCACCATGCAGGCAGATTGTCCGGAAATCACGCCGCCCGTGGGAACCGTCAACACGGTGAGCACTCCGCCGGAACGGGTGACGGGGATCAGTTCGCTATCTGGATTGAACGCCACCTGGCCTTTGACATTGGGATTGATGTCGCCGGTCTCGGCCTGATCTCGCGTGCCGCGGACAGATGGAATTTCGACCAGTCCAATCTGCGTGTTGGCGTCAATCAGGCCGGGATAAATGTGCTTGCCGGTAGCGTCGATTCGTTCCGCGCCCTCGGGAATGGTGACTTCTTTGCCGACAGCGACGAGCTTGCCTTTGTCGAACAGCACGATGCCGTTTTCGATGGCCGGGCCGCTCACCGGATGGACCGTGGCGCCGGTAATCACCACGGCTCGCTCTTGCGGAGGGCCTGGGATCTCAGGCGTGGCGCGCGCGGCGCCTGGCATAGTGGCCAGCGTCAGGCAGGTGGCAAGCATCCATCGATAACTCATGCGTTCACTCCAAATAACGCTGCGCAGCGCAGACGGCGCGTCCGTCCGCCACGCACGGCGTATTAGCGATCTTGTTGGTGTTGGTCTGCTTTGTGATCTTGATCAGCGTGATCGTGCTCATGGCTGTGGTTGTGACCATGCCCATGATCATGACCGTGGCAGAAGAGGTCTTCGCGCGGCCACTGGTCCTTGCGCCCTTCGTCGGCGCCTTCGGTGGGTTCGCGTGAATTGAGGATTCGCTGCACCAAGGCGGCCCGCAGCTTGATCCCCTCGGCCTGCTGCTTGCGATCTTCTTCGCGATCGAAGTAGCGGCGGCCATCAATCCAGGTTTGTTCGCACCGGCTGTAGGTGGAAAGGGGCGAGGCGCTCCAGACCACCAGGTCCGCGTCCTTGCCAGGTTCCAGCGAGCCAACGTATTGATCTATCCGCAACTGCTTCGCCGGGTTGAGCGTGACGAACTTCAGCGCCTCTTCCGGCGCTACGCCGCCGTACTTCACGGCCTTGGCGGCTTCGAGATTCAAACGACGGGCAAGCTCCGCGTCGTCCGAATTGAACGACACTACGACGCCCGCGTTGTGCATCAGGGCGCCGTTGTAAGGAATGGCGTCCAGAACCTCGTACTTGTAGATCCACCAGTCGGCAAAGCTCGATCCGCCCACGCCTTGCTTGGCCATCACGTCGGCGACTTTGTAGCCTTCCAGAATGTGTTGCAGCGTGGCGATCTTGATTTTGAAATCTTCGCAAGTCCGCAATAGCGCCAGGATTTCGTCCTGACGGTAGGAATGGCAGTGGATCAATCGCTTGCCTTCGACAACTTCGGCCACCGCCGCTAGTTCCAGGTCAACGCGGGGCGGGAGGCCGACCTTGGTGCGGTTCCACTGGTCCCAGGCGGCGCGATATTCTTGCGCGGCCTTGAACTCGTCGCGCACTAGTTGTTCGACACCCATCCGCGTTTGCGGATAGCGACTGCTGGAGCGCTCCGCCCAATTGCTTTGCTTGACGTTTTCGCCCAGCGCGAATTTGATGCCCGGCGGCGCCGCGGCGAACTTCATCGCTTCTGGGCCTGCGCCCCAGCGGAACTTAAGGACCTGGTTCTGGCCGCCGATGGTATTGGCCGAGCCGTGCAAAATGTTGGAGCTGGTGACGCCGCCGGCCAGTTGGCGGTAGATGTTGATATCGTTGGGATCGATGAAATCTCCGATCCGCACTTCGGCCGTGATCGTCTGGCCAGACTCGTTGATGCCGCCGTCCGTGGCGGCGTGCGAATGGCAATCAATGATGCCCGGCGAGATGTGCTTGCCGGTCGCGTCGATCAGCACCGCGCCATCGGGCACTGTCAGACCGCGGCCAACGGCCTTGATCTTGCCGTTCTCAACAAGCACGTCGGCGTTTTCCAGACGTCCGGCCGGACCGCTCGTCCAGACCGTGGCGTTGCGGAAGAGAACCGCGGCCGGTTGTTCTGGCAGCGCTTCGCGGCCGAAATCACCGAGCGGATAGTTGATCTTACTCAGCGCGCGTTGCGGCTGGGCGTCCGCCTTGGACGAAGATTCTTCGCTGGGCTTTTCGCCCGGCGTTGCCGCGGTTTTATCGGCTGGCTTCTCTTCGGGCTTGGCGTCCTTGGATTTGTCTTTGGAATCCGCGTCCTTCGCGGCGTCTGCGTCTTTGTCCTTCGAGGGCTTTTCGCCTTCGGCCTGTTCGGGCGTCTTGGGGGGCTCTGTCAGTTCGGCGGTGGCCGGCGTCTTGGTTCCGTCTGCCCAGACGATGACGCCGATCCACGACAGCTTGGCAGGCGCCGCGGGCGTTTTTGCATCGGACGCATCTGCGGAGAGCGTGCCGCTGAGTTGCACGACGCCGTCGAAGCCGATCGGCTTGCCTTTGAACGACGCGGTGAATTGCATGTCCGACACAGCCGGCGAGATTAGCGGCGTGTTCGGTTCGCCGTGCGACGCCTTGCCGGCGAGCTTGCCGGGCTGGCCCGTCAGTTCGAACTTGAGCGTGTCATCCTTGCCGTCCGGCGTTTTGACCTTCACGGTCCATCCGCCGCGGACATCGAGCGGCGCCTCGGGCTCGATCTCAAAACGCTGGCCATCGACCCAGGTCTCAAGCAGCTTGGTCTTGTCCTGAAAGAGATCGCCGCTGGCGACGATCACGTTCGCCGCTTTGCCAACTTCCAACGTGCCCAATCGGTTCGAGACGCCGAAGAGTTCGGCCGGCGCAGTGGTCAGGGCCACGAGCGCCGCTTCGGGCGGGAGTCCGCGCTTTACCGCTTTACGGACGGCGGACAGAAATGTGCCGGCGTCGCGCAGGCCGTGCGATGTGAAGGCGATCCGCACGCCAGCCTCGGCCAAGCGCGCGGGATTCTCTGGCGCCAGGTCCCAGTGCATCAGCCGCTCAAGCGAAACGTTCGACGCCGCTTCCGGCGTGGCGACGTTGGGCGCCTTGGGAAAACTGAGTGGCACGATCACGGGCCGGCCGCTGGCTTTGATTTCGGCCAGACGTTTGTATTCTTCGCCTGACCCGTTGACGATCACGTTCAGATTGAACTCGTTGCCGATCCGGTCAGCCCGCAAGAAGTAGAGCTCGTCGCTGGCGTCGATGATCACGGGCTGCTTGCCGCCGAGGTAACCGCGCAGGGCGGCCAGAGCGTCGCTCCGTTCCGGACGCGGAACGTCTTGTCCTTGTTGATGCGCGTCCCAAGCCTGGCCGTACCAGCCAGAGTCGTAAAACGCTTGCCGCACCAGCGTGTACGCGCCCATCGGCGAGTTTGGGTAACCGCCCGATCCGCGAGCAACGGTTAATTTGAGATGCAGCGCTACCTGATCCTTGAGGATCGACTGCTTGCCCGATTCGTCGGCCGTGTTGACCAGGACGCTGGTCCCTTTGACGATGCCGGCCGATGGCGAGACCAACCGCGCGGTCACGCCTTGGCTGCGCAGTTTGCGATTCGCCGCGGCGTCGGCCGTATATGTCAGGTTGCCGCGGACTTGCGGCGTGATGTTGGCGTTCCAATAGCCGGCGCCGCCGCTGGCGTTAAAGGCAGAGCGCGACGCCTCGGCCGAGAGCTCGCCGTAGGCGTCAATCAAACCGGGGTAGAGGGTCTTACCGGCGGCGTTCCAAACTTGCGCGTCGGCCGGCGGCTTGACCTGGTCCTTTGAGCCGACGGCGACGATCACGCCATCGCGAATGAGCAGCACGCCGTCGTTGATTGTCTGTGTCGGCGAGACAACGATCTTGGCGCCGACGATCGCGTGCGACGCGAGCTCCGTTTCGCGCAGACCCGGAAAAGGCGCCGTCCGCGGCGCGGCCACGGCCGCGTGGTGGCCAGGCAACAAGAGTCCGAGCAGGCACAAGCCGAGGCAGCCCACGGCCAGGCGAAATCGCATTGAGAACATCATTGAGGCGAATCCATGATCCGATTGTGGCGCTGCGGAAGCGCTCAGAATTTCGCACAGTGCAAGCCGGCGCGAGCGCGCGACGAACTGGCCGCAAGTCTGGTCCGTTCAGCCGGCAGGCAGTCTTTGACAATAACTGACGGGCCCAGACGCCGCCAGTCGCCCAGACGCTACTTTTACCCCAATGGGCGCAGCCCTTATTACGGTCGTTCCAGGCGTTGCAACCGGATCAGCCGCGGAGCGCCGGGATCATCAAGCCGGGCAGCTTCCACCACGCTGGACGCGCGGTCAGATCGAGCGTCTTGCGGGCCAGGATGTTCGCTGTGCGATGCGTTGGAAACCAGAAGGGTTTGGGCATCATGGTCAGCGGCCCTTCGATCACGGTCTTCTGGGCGCTGTCCAACAGGTACGTGTTATGGACCCAGCCCAGCCCGCTCTTGGGATCGGCGAGCGACCCCTCCGGAAAACCACCCCACGGCGTGCACATCAGGGCGTAGCTGATTGCCGGCCAATGATTGACGCCAATCGTGCCGAACCGCATCCGGCTGAGCGCCTGCTGGAATCTCTGCTCGTTGCCGGGCGCCTTGCGCGTGGTGGGATGAATCATGACGCCAGCGCCCAGGTTGCCCCAGAGCCGGTCGTTGACAAAGTCCGCGATCGCGTCGAGAAACGCCTCGGGCGTTTTCACATCCAGTGCCGTCTCCGCGCAGACGCAAACGAACGACTCTTCCTCGAACAGCCGCGGTTCCTTTTCCGGCGAGACATCGCGGACGATCGTCCAGGGGAGCGTGCCCGCGGGGCCGGCGGCCGGGGGCTTGCCGGCGAAACGCTCGAAACGTTCTTCTGCGCCCGGATAGTACGCGCGGCGGCGCGGAATCCGCTCCAACACCGCTTCGAGCTTGTCTAAGAATTGCTGTCGCTGCGGCCAACAACTGGCCGTGATAATCATCTTCGTCGCGATGCAGTTGAACGAGGCGTTGTTGGTAATCATCGCGGCCACGTTCTCGGCCTGAAATTCCAACTGCTTATCGGTGTAGGGACCCGGCACAATGATCCACGGCGTGACGTTCCCCAGCTCGCTGGTGATGCGCTTGCCCAGTAGCGCTGCGCCTTCGGCCTTGCGGCGTTCGCGTTCGGGCCCTGGCGGACCCCAGACGATGGTCTCGTGCGAGTAGACACTGCCGGTGATGTGAACTTCGTCGACCAGGGCGTGCTCCACGGCGTAGCTGCCACTCTCGGCGCCGCCGTAGATGATTCGCAACACGCCTTCTTCGACCAGCGGCGCAAGCGCCTGCGCAAAGATGCCCCCCAGGTATTCGTTCACTGGGTTCATCTTCAAGAGAACGACCTTGCCTTCTTGAAAGAGTTTGGTGAAGGCGTCCGTCGGCGCGATGCTGCTGACGTTGCCGGCGCCCAGCACCAGCGCAATGCCGGCCTCGACCGCGCCGGGCCGCACGGTACGGGCCATGTGCTGCGGGAGATTTTGCGCAGTGACGCCGGGCTGCATCCACACGTCCGCGCGAAAGCCGGCGAACAGAACGGAATCAAACAATCCGCGCGTCGGAAAGACCTGCACGCTGAGCTGGCCATTCGGCAAAGTCCGCACGCTGCCTGGTAGCTTCGGCTGGCCGGTTCGCTCGACATCTTCCAGCGAGCGGATCAAGAGCTTGAGATAGCGGGCCGTGGCCATGGGTCCGGCGGCCATCTCTTCGCTTTCGAGCGGCGTGCCGGGCTCGATCCCTTTGGCGCGGCAGGCCTCGGCCACCCAGCGCTCCGCCAGGTTGACCGTGCCGTCCAAACACGCGCGGGCGAGCTCGATCCGCCGCGGGAGCGAAGTCTCGCGCCAACGAAGCTTGGCCTCGGCCAGATCTTCGAGGCAGCGATCGATCGTTTCGTGCGAGGTGGTCTGACGAACCTGCTCTTGATAGAGCGCGGCGGACGTGACAGTACTCATGGCAAACTCCGGCGTGACGACCCTGGGAGATCGATCGCAGGCAGAAATCCGCGACACCCCCGGGCAGAGCTATTTTGACCGATCCGGGGCGGGAGTGCTACTGGTTTAGCGGGGGGTTAAAGCGGGGCTCGTTCGTTAAGTTGGCTAGTTCTGGCGGCGTAGTCGTAGCCGTGATGCGATGCGCAGTTCGGCGCCCCCGACGCCGTTGCCCCGTCGCGGTTGCCGTTCCATCATGGAGGAATGGATTTCCTATTGGATCGCGACTGATAAAAACATTACCGCCATGTGCCTCCGCCGATTAGAACCACCGGTGCAATAAGGTGAATCCGGTCGCCTTAATTTCCCCATTTTTGAACTGGGCGCCCCGCTATGCTTAAGTCACCGTTCAGTTGTTTTAGCATCGCGGCTTTCTCAAAGAAATCCGGCGGCGATGACGGATGTGGCAACAGTACGCCTCTGGTGTAAGGTCCGCTTTTTGGTCGGAGCTCGATTACCGACAACAGACCTTGGAGTTCGGCCGGCTTCGTAACGAGTAGCACGGAATTGACGACCGGTAGCTCATTCACGCCAACGATCAATGCGTCTAGGGGCAGTAATTGATCGCTAGGGCTTCGAATTTGCTGTCGAACAACGTCGAGGTTCTTGGAGAAAATGAAGTCGTATCCGAGTCGAAGAAACGCAAGAAGGTAGCCTGCCTTCAGCAGCGACAGGTTAGCTCGTCGCTCCGAGGCGACTCGAAACCGCAGTTTGATTTCGGAGCCGTCAAGTAGAGCCCTAAATTCCGCCTTACTGCTTTCTAAGGCAGCCGGGGCGGTTGCTTTTTCGATTATTCGGAGCGTATTGTCGATCTGTGCGCCTTTCCGCGACCGCTCCCACTCGGCAGTGAGACGGTGACCTCCAATGTGCAAGTCCACTGTTGTCGCGCCGCCAAATCCGCCAAAAAACGAATCGATTTCGGTCTTCTTGTGCAGGTGGGAATCGAGCTTTGCTCCGCCAACGTCGTTATTGCAAGTGCTGCATGTCAACACTGACAGCTTTTTGCCGAGCCCGCGGGGAATCACGTGCTCAAGCGTGAGATGACGATCGACGTCGCCACGGTCAAAAAGACTGAGACACAGGGGACAGCAAAATCTTCCCGCGAACTTAGGGGCAACAGCTCCCAGATCTTTGGTAAAGTGATCGAAAAGACTTACTCTCGCATTATGCGGTGACATCTTCGCCAGTCTACCGACCGCTCGTCCATTTTGACCATAGATTCTTTAACCGTCACATCGCCTAAATGATGCCTTGAATTGAAAGACTGGACAAAGCCTTCGCCTTCGACATAGTGCGCAATCCGAAAGGATCGGTCACGGCGTATGAGTACGACGACCGTAGAGCAATCACCGGCTTCCGTGGTGGATCGACCTGGATCAGTCGCGCCGCCACCACCACCGGCGGACGCTCGACGATCCGCGCAGGCAGACGTCAAGCTACCGTAGATGGTTGACGCACTTTCTTCGACGGTGGGTAACCGTTCAACAAAAAACGGCAGGGGAAGGACCGCGGCACGGTTTGCAGATTGACACTTTGCGCCAGCGGCGAACCTCGGAAGGCGACAAGATATTGGATCTCAAATCGAACCGCGTTCGCTTTTCTTTTGCTGGCGCCAACTCCTCCTGGTAGCGAGCGTCATCCTGCAGGATGCGGCGATGTCTTGTGCCGCGACGCGGGCGCGCACTGTGAACGCTGACGCGCCTTGAGTCCCGGCAGGGACGCACTAAGGTAGCCTGGCACGCAGTGCCAGGTGTGTGTGATGTAAACATCTGTCGTGAGTCCCGGCAGGGACGGCCAAAAACGTGGCGCGACGATGGATGCAACGTCGTCGGAAGTGCGCCGGAAATTGGCGATCGCGCGTTGGAATCTTTAGGTCGTGCTTTCAGCACTGCGACGAAAATTGGTGGGGCCGCGTTCCCGGGGTTGCGCCGGTGTTGCCGGCTTACCCCGGGCTATAGCAAGTCCGTCCCGTTGGGACTGAAGACTGGCGCGGCGCTGTTCTTGGATCGGAAGGGGGCAACCGCCGCTGGGCTCGGCGGGCCAGATCTTCCTTGGCGGCCAAACGAAAAAACCGCAGACGACTTGGTCGCAGGTTGTCTTTCCGGCCCACGCGTGGTCCGGTGACTGGCTGCGAATCCGCGTCGTCTGCGGTTGCTAATGTTGTGTCTTTGCGGCGGTGTCGCCGTTCTTACGGTGAGGCGGTAGCTTTTGAACGAACGATCCAGGTCCATCGCCCCAAGCGCACGGACCTAAAACAATCGTTCTCAAACTGCCGGTCAGCCGCTTGAGACGTAACACATCAGCGAGTGGTCAATCAAAGTCAACTTGGCGCCGGTGCGTAGGGCCGGACCATCCAAGTTCGGATAAATATCGCCAGGGCTTTCGGAGGCAGTGTTGATGAACAACTGCCAACGCATCCCATGGGCGATCTTCGGAACACGAAATTCACGCGGGTCGCGACCGGCGTGAACCATCAACATCACATGACGCGGTGGATCAACCGTGTTGCCTGGAGCGACTGGCGCCGCCAACAGACATGTCAGGCTGGAATCGTTCGTCCAATCCACCTCGCCCCCGTCAGGGCTATACCAACTCACGTCGGGCAGGTGCCCCGGCGCGTGCGCTTCGCCATTCAGGAAGCTGGCGCGGCGAACGGCCGGCTGCCGCTTGCGAAACGCAATCAAAGCCTTGGTGAACCGCAACAGACCGGCGTTGCGCTCCACCAACTCCCAATCGAACCAGGCGATCTCGTTGTCCTGGCAGTAGGCGTTGTTGTTGCCTTGCTGCGTGCGACCACACTCGTCGCCAAACAACAGCATCGGCACGCCCTGGCTGAGCATCAAAGTCGCCAGGAAGTTGCGCTTCTGCCGTTCGCGAATCCGCGTGATTGGCCGCAGGTTGGTCAGACCTTCGACACCGTAATTGTCGCTCAGATTATTGTTGTCGCCGTCGCGGTTCCCTTCGCCGTTGCTCTCGTTGTGCTTGTGGGAATAGCTGACCAGGTCATTGACGGTAAAACCGTCGTGCGACGTGATGAAATTGATGCTGTGGTACGGCCGACGGCCGCTGGTGCTGTAGAGATCGCTCGAACCGGCCAGACGCGTGGCCAGATCGCCCATCATGCCGCCATCGCCGCGCCAAAAGCGGCGGATATCGTCGCGGTAACGGCCATTCCACTCGGCCCAGCGAAGGTTGGCGAACGAGCCCACCTGGTAGGCCCCGGCCGCGTCCCACGCCTCGGCAATGATCTTGGTGTCGGACAGCAATGGATCTTCGGCAATCTGTTCCACCAGTGGCGGATTCGGGACCAGGTCACCATTGCGATCGCGGTTGAGGATCGACGCCAGATCAAAGCGGAACCCGTCGACGTGATAGTTCAACACCCAATGCCGCAGGCAAAGGAAGATCAGCTCGCGGACGATGGGATGGTTACCGTTGACCGTGTTTCCGCAACCAGAGTAGTTGCGATAGCGGCCGGCGGCGTCGAGCATGTAGTAGACGCGATTCTCCAAGCCTTTGAAGCTAAGCGTGGGACCGAGCTCGTTGCCTTCGCAGGTGTGGTTGAAGACCACATCCAAGATGACTTCGATCCCCTCGGCGTGCAGCGCGCGGACCATTTGCTTGAACTCGTAGACTTGCGCGCCAGGCTCTTTGCTGGAGGCATATCCACGGTGCGGCGCGAAAAAGGCCAGCGGGTCATAGCCCCAGTAATTCTGCCGTTCGTCGACACCGCCAAAACAGTTGTTGGTTGGGAACTCATGCACCGGCATCAGTTCGATAGCCGTTACGCCCAGCGACTTGAGATACGGGATCCGTTCGATCACGCCCAAGTACGTGCCGGGATTGTCGACGCCGCTGGTGCCCGACGCGGTGAAGCCGCCGACGTGCATCTCATAGATGACAGAGTCCGCCAGGCTGCGTCGCAAGTGGCGATCGCCTTGCCAGTCGAACGTGTCGTCGATGACCACGCACTTGGGCGGGCGGAGGATGCCTTCGGTCGCCGGCAGAAAGTTACCGGCCAGCGCCTTGGCGTACGGGTCGATCAGGCGGGCCTGGCTATTGAAGCGATGGCCTTGCGAGGGGTCGAAGGGACCGTCCGCCTGCAAGTGATAGAGCTGGCCGGGACCGATGCCTGGAACGAAGACGCTCCAGATATCTCCCCAGCGATCGGACGAGGGATCGTAAGTGAGGATGTCGCTGGGCTCGGCGTCTTCAACGTTATCGTACAGCAGCAACCGCATGGCGCTGGCAGAACGACTGAAGACGACGAACTGGACGCCGCCGTCGGTATGAATCGCTCCGTACGGTAGCGGGTGTGTGAATTGCAATGCTGGATGCGAAATTGGCATGAAGTCAACTCGATGCGGAACGGCGCTGGTTGGGCCCCACGGGACTCAACAAACATACCACGCTCATGGAGTCGTTGTGACGCGAAACTCTTCGTGGCAACCCTCGCAGCTTTTTAGGATCTTTCCGAGCGCCAGATCCGCGCCCGTTTTCTCCTTGGCGCGTATTTTGGCGCTCAAATCCGCAGAAGCGTCACGCATCTGATCGCAATACTGATACCACTTGTCTACCTTCGTTAGATCCTTGACTTCGTGCGTATCGTAGTTTGTGGCTTGGGCAATTGCGACCAGCAGGGCCGCGTCCCGAGAATTTTCCTTGGCGCGCTCTTCGAAGCGCCGCATGTTCCGGCGCAGGCGGCTATTGGCGATTGTGACTTGCTTCATCAACTGCCCTTGCGAGGCGACGCGGCCCCATTCCGGCAGCGGCGCGGCAGGCGCTTCGCCTTTTTGCGCTGTCTGATATTCGGCAAACGCCGCTTTGGCCGTGGCAAAGTCCTTGGCCTTGGCCAGCGTTTGAGCGGCCTTCAACTGCGCGCCGGCGGAAGCCTTTTGTTTGTCGTCCGCCTGATCGTGTTGCGCGATCACCATCACGAGGGCGGCCAGCGTGTGCGCGTCCTTGGGAACCTGTTCTTTACGTTCGGTATAAGCGGCCTCATCGGCCACGCCTTCGGACAGCGCTTGCAGGAGCGAATCTTGCACGATGACCAGGTCCGCAATCGGCACGAACTTGGAGAGGGGACCAGGATCGGCCGGACCGGCGACGACTGCGCCAATCGCCATACAAACCGGCAGCACAAGCACGGCCGGCACAAACCAATTCAACGTGCGTTTCAAAGCAGCCTCCCGGAGATCGATCGAGCGTCAAGGATTTGCCATTGGTTGAGTCCAATGGATGGCGCCCTGCGAGCGGCGCGCGTGGCTCAAGTGTAGCCGCCCGCGCGGCTCGTGTAGAGCAAAACGCGAACGGCAATTTGGCGAGCGGCGCGAGGGCGTTTGACAGAGAGATAGATCGCCACCTAGAATCTGTCTTTCTCGCCGCCACGGTTTCATTAAGTTCAATGGCCAAGACGACTTATAAAGACGCGGGCCTCGACCTGGAGAAGTACGCCGAGTCCATGAGCCGGTTGCCGGCGCTGGCCGGCCGGACTTTTTCGCCCCGAGTCCTCCCCTTGGCTGGTGGGTTTGCCGGCCTCTTTCAGTTGGACTTCACCAGTCCGCTCTTCGCCCGCCGCTACCAGGAACCCGTGCTGGTCTCCTGCACCGACGGCGTGGGCACCAAGCTCAAAGTCGCCAGTCTGGCCGGCGTGCACAACACCGTAGGCATTGATCTGGTCGCCATGAGCGTCAACGACGCGCTCTGTTGCGGCGCGGAGCCACTGTTTTTTCTCGATTATGTCGCCATGCCGACGGACGACCCCGATTTGCTGGAGCAGATCGTCGGCGGAATCGCGGCCGGCTGCCTGGAAAGCGATTGCGCGCTGCTGGGGGGCGAGACCGCCGTGATGCCAGACCTGTACGCCAGTGGCGATTATGACCTGGCCGGGTTCTGCGTTGGCGTGGTCGAAAAACGCCGCGTCATTGATGGCCGCGCTATCAGCCCTGGCGACGTGCTGCTGGGTTTAGCGTCGAACGGGTTGCACTCGAACGGTTTCAGCCTGGTGCGCAAGGTGGTCTTCGACATCGCCAAGCTAAAGGCGGACGATTATGTCGAGGCGCTGGGCGCGACGGTTGCCGACGCGCTGTTGGCGCCGACGCGGATTTATGTTCGCCCGATTCGTAAAATCCTTTCGCACTACCGAGTCAAAGAAGTTGTGCACGGCATCGCCCACATCACAGGTGGCGGCTTGCATGAGAATCTTGGTCGGATTCTGCCTGAGGGCGCGCAGGCCGTGATCGAGCGCGGCAGTTGGGACGTGCCCGCCGTGTTCCCTTGGCTGCAAAGCCTGGGAGATATCGACGACGATGAAATGGCCCGCGTCTTCAACATGGGCCTGGGCATGGTGCTGGTTGTCAGCCCATACTACGCCGAGAGCATCTTGCAGCAACTGGCCGACAGCGACGTCAAAGCCTGGACGATCGGCCGCATGGTCGAAGGGCCACGCGGCGCCGTCTGGGCGTAAACGCTGGGCCATGGGCGCCAGCGGTTTAATCAGCTTACTGCGCCGCCGCAGCGTCTTTAGCGGCTGGCTGATCGAGTCGGACCAGCAACCAGTGGTCGGTCTTGCCGTTCTTGTGGATCAATGCCGGAGCCTCGCCTGAGGCGAGGTTGCTCATGCCGGCTTCCATCACCGAGTTCTTGTTATCGCCCACGGTCCAGGCGGCGCGCTGCGTCTTGGGATCGACCGAGCCGGCGATCGGCAGCGTGGTATCCGAGACCTCGTCCGTGTAGTTGCCGCGCAGGATGCCTTGCTTGTTGACGGCCATCTGCAAGATCAACTGCGGGTGTTGCTGTTCGTTGCGAACCATGGCGAAGACGCCCAGCGGCATCCACTCGTCGCCGTCGTCCGGTTGCGCGGCGGCGCCGGCCGAGGCCAGGTCCGCGGCCTGCTGGCTGAATTGCTGCGGCGTGCCGAGGTTTTGATCCCCCATCATGATCTGGCCGTTTTGATAGTTGGGGCTGGTTCCGTAGTTGTAGTAGACAGGCGCCGCGGCCGCGCCGTAGTAGGCCCCGACTGCCGCGAGTGGCGCCGCCGTCCATGCTCCGCCGGTTGCCCAGCGACCGGCGTTCCACGCGCCGGCGTGATCGCCATACCAGCGATCGTTGTAGAGACCGTGATTGTCGAACGAGTTCCGCACCGCGGCGGAACCGGCGGCCGCGCCCGCTGCGCCGGACACGCCTGGCTGATTGCGATTGGCCGCGGCAGCCCCAGCAGCGACGCCTGCCGCGCCGCTGGCGGCAGGTTGATTCCGATTCGCCGCGGCAGCGCCCGCCGCAGCGCCCTGCGCGCCGGAGTACTTGGGATTGTTTCGATTAGCGGCAGCGGCTCCTGCGGCTGCGCCTTCCGCGCCGCTGGCCTGCGGTCCGCGACGGTTGGCCGCGGCGGCTCCGGCGGCAGCGCCCTGGGCGCCGTTGGCCTGAGGTCCACGACGATTCGCGGCGGCAGCGCCGGCCGCTGCGCCTTGCGCGCCACTGGGCTGGGCGTTTCTGTTGCGATCGCCGGCTGCGGCTGCGCCTTTATGTTCGACTCCGCCTTGTCCGCTTTGATGAGTGCGCTGCGACCAGGCGCCACCGGGCGATCCGCCGCGACGCTCGCCTTCGCCAGCCGCACGATTCTCGGCGCCGCGCCCTTCGCCAGAATCTTTGCGGTTCACGTTGTCTTCTGGCTTGCGCTGTGGCTCGCCCGTGCGGCGCTCGCCTTCCGGCTTGCCAGAGGCGCCTTCGCGCCGCTCGCCACCGGAACGCTCTTCGCCTGATCGTTCACCGCCGCGCTCTCCACCAGAACGTTCGCCCCCGCGTTCTCCTTCGGATCGTCCACCGGATTTTCCGCGGGGCGCGGCGTACGCGATGGAGACCGTGACGCACAACGCGCAGGCGATGAAACAGGCAAGAAGGTGTCGCGACATCGTCGGTCTCTTTCGATGGATTAGATTGGTGGAGAAGACCCGAACAGGCGGAAGGAACGACCCGCCGGAGGGGGCAAATTGCTTGAGCCGCGCAATACGCAATAGGCGCACGCTCAAACCTAGCACTAACTACGCAGAATCCCAGTGCATAGTCCACGGCACGCGAAAAATTCTGCGTTCGCGAGCGAAATAATCGCTCTCAAATGGGGGAGACGCGGCGTGGCTATGAGAATTACCGCGGCGCGCCAGCAGCGGCTACGGCATCATGGCGGTTTTTTCCACCGCCTTGGGCGCGGAGGCGATGCGCGACTTGCCCGCCTGCTGGAGCGTGTCCAAGATCTGTTGCTGCGTCACCAGGTCGCGCAGCACAATCGGCTGGTTCGGCCGGTCCGCTGGGAAAATGGCGTAGACCGGAATCGACTGGCTGCCAAGCAGAGCCAGCATCTTTTTGATCTCGGGCGAGCCATCGGTCCAATCGGCCTTGAGCGTGACAACGCCCAACTCGTCGACCAGTTCTTTCACCGGCTCCGTGTTGATCGCCATCTTTTCGTTTCGCTTGCACGTCAGACACCACTCGGCGGTGAAGTCAATGAAGACGGTTTTGCCTTCGGACGTCAATTGCACCAGGGCTTGCTGCGAGTAGGGTTGCCAGTCGAGCAGTTCCTTGCCAGGGGTCAGATACTGGAACGACAACCAACCGAGCACGCCAGCCATGGCGGCGCCACTGCCCCAACTGATTAACTTCGTGCCAAGCTCCGCGGTAAGTGGCGTGCGACCGATCCACCAACAGCCCAGCCAGATGCTGATCAGCAGCGCAAACGTTGGAATGAAATACGCTTGCTGAATGCTCATGAATAAAAAGACCACGGTGCCGAGCAGCACAAATGCCATCAGTTGCTTGAACGTGTCCATCCAAGCGCCGGGGCGCGGTAACACTCGAATCAATTGCGGGAACGCGCCAATCAACAGGTAGGGACTGGCCATGCCAATGCCAACACAGGCAAAGACTGCGTAAATCACCAGTGGCGATTCTCGCAATAGCAGCCCGAACAAGGGTCCAAGAAACGGACCGCTGCAAGGCGTGGCCAGTAGCGTGGTGAAGACGCCCTTGGCAAATGCGCCGCTGGCCCCTTCGCGCGAAGCCAGTTGTTGTGCTCCGCCCGAGCCGACGAAACCTGGAATCGGAATTTCCCACACGCCCAGAAAGCTGAGCGCCATGGCAAAGACCAATCCGGACATGCCGATCGTGAACCACGGCTTGGTGAATTGTTCGCCCCAGCCCATTCCCAGGAAGACTGCCAGCGACGCCAGGACCAGGAATACCGAAACCAGCCCCAGCGAAAACCACATATTCAACAGAAAAACGCGGCTGCGATGATCGTGGCTCTGCTCGACAAACCCGAGGATCTTCAGCCCAATCACCGGCAGCACGCACGGCATGGCGTTGAGAATCAACCCGCCCAGGAGCGCCGCGCCGAGCATGTAGAAAATCGATCGCGATCCGCCCCCCGCGTGGGCTTGGATCTTGTCGGCGTCAAAGCCATTCCCCGTGCCGGCGGCAGCGACGAGCTTGGTGTAGCTCATCGTTCCGTCCGAGAGGGCCAGTAGCGATTTGCCCGCCACGGTGGCCTCTTCGACGCTGACACCGACTTGGAAATTCGCGACGATCGCCGGCCGGCATTGGCCTTCTTTGCAAGTCATGAAGCCGATCGCGCCCGAGATCGGGTGAAGCCCCGCCTTGGCGTCGGCCGGCGCAGTGAGCTCCATGGTCCAGGCAACGCGCTGTTCGTAGTACGCGTCTTTCTCAATCACCCCGTCGATATCTGTTTCCTTGGTCTCCAGCTTGCCTTGCGGAGTGATTGCGCCGGGCGTGAACCCGCCAGTCTCGAGCAGCGCAATGACAGTAGGCTTGGCGATCGTGCTGGCATGCAGATTCGCCAGCGGATAGATGTGCCAGCCGGCGTCCGCGTCGGCAGTGATCACGAGTTTGAATTGCGAGCCAGGCGTGACGACGAGAGGTTCGGTGTAACCGCTTAGCGCGATGGGCGACCCTTCCGCGCGATAGATCGTTTTACCGCCGGCGATCAATTCCGTGGCAGAGGCCTCGTCGCCGACTGTTGCGGAGAAATTGATCGTCTCTTCCGGAATGCAACCGGTGCTGCAGGCCTGATACGATATTGAGCCGTCGATCTTCAACGTCTGCAGGTCGACGCCCGCGTCGATTTCAATCGGCGCCCACCAGGTGACCATGCCTTCGTGCTGTTCGGTTTTCTCGCCAACGTCGATCTTCAGGATCGGCGCGGGGGACGACTTGAATTCGCCGGTCAGCTTGTAACCGGGACCGCCTGGCAAGACGATCTTCGTCGCGATGAAATCGCCCTGCTGGGTGAGCGAATAAATGTGCCAGGTGGGCTTGATGAACGCCGTGATGAGGACCTTGGCCGGGGCGTTGCCCTGCGCGGGGACGAACATTGCCTGAACGTCGACCGGGGACTCGGCCGATGGCGCGCCGGCCAATGGGGCCTCGCCCAGCTTGTTGAAGTCGAACTCCTCCTGCGCCGTGGCGACAGAGGATGTGCCAATCGGCAAGCCAGCGGAGAGGCAAAACGACAGAGCCGCGATCCAAGTAAACCGGCCCAACCGAAGAGCATGCATCGAACGACTCCTAGCGCGCAAGTCCTTATGAACATTAGCATTGTAGGGGCAACGAACGATCGCGGTCAATCGCCGCCCCTTGGCGGTAGAGGTGATCCTCCACGGCCGGTTGTGACCCGTAACGGATCGACACAAAGACTTAGTTACCTTGAACCTACCGGCGGTTCAATGGCGTCGCTGGCGCCAGCGGCGACGGCGCGGCAGGGCGTGTTACACGCGCGCAACGAGAGTCGCGCGACACATGAAAAAGACGTTGCAACGGGAGCGCATACGCTCACGAAGTATGTTGGCGAGCTGGCTGCTATTTCGCCTTGGGATCCGCGAGTAACTTCTCCGCCGTGGCGGCGTCGATAACCTTGGCCGAGAATTTGACTGCCGTGGGGGGCAGGCAGTTTTGATCGTTGCAGGCCTGGTACGTCAGCTTGCCGGCGACGGGGGTCTTGGCCGGGTCGAAACCGGCGGCCATTTCCAAGGGGACCCACCAGGTAACGCGGCCTTCGTGCGTCTCGACGACGAGGTTGTCAAAGATCGCCTCCTTGTGCGCGTCAGGCTTGGGGATCGCGGTGAAATCACCGGCCAGTTTATAGGCTGGGTTCTCGTCGAGCTTGATCTTCGTTGGGTAGGGACCACCCTTGCCCTGCGTGACGGAGTAAACGTGCCACTTCTTGTCGATCTGGGCCGTTAGTAATAGCCGCGGCGGCAGTTTGCCAGCGGCCGGAACAAACGCGGCCTCGAGCTTGACGGGCGCCGCTTCATCGGCGGCGAAGACAGCTTGCGGCCCGGACAACAACACGCCGGCGAACAGCAACGAGAACGTCAGGCGCTGGATCATCATGGCGGCGCATCCTTGAGCGTGCGGAGTGGAAAAGTGAAGCGGATATTTTAAGTCCCGCAGCGGCGCGGTCAATCCGCCGTATTTGCGAAAATTAAGCTTGCGTTTTAAATACTAGACTGTCTCTATTAAACAAGCCGGTCCGCGGAGGAGCGAAACATTCTGAGCAATGGAGCTTCGACGAACATGGAACAAATCAGCGGCGATAAACTCCGCGGCCATCTGGCGACGATGATCCTGGCGTCGCTGGAGTCCGGACCCACGCATGGCCTGGATCTGCTCGGCCGGTTGGACAGCGCCGGCTGTGGGCTGCTGAAGCTCAAAGAGGGCTCGCTCTATCCGGCGCTCTATCGCCTGGAGGCGGACGGACTGGTCCGCGGCGCGTGGGAGGCAGACACCGGAGGTCGCCGCGGGGCGCGTCGTCGGCAATATTCTCTCTCGGCCAAAGGCCGCCGGCAATTGGCCCAGGGGCGCGAAGAGTGGGTGGCGTTTGTGCGCGTGATCGGAGGAATTCTCGGAGCAACGACATGAACGAAGACATTGTGCGCGAGTTGCGCAAGACCGTGGAACGCGCCGTTCGACCCCTTGCGGTGAGCCTTAAACGCAAGCGGCAGGTGCGCGAGGAACTTCTGGCCCACCTGCTGGGCGTGTTCGATCAGGAACTTGCCACGGACGGCGACGAACAAGCGGCGCTCGCCCGGACGCTTGCGCGGTTTGGCGATCCGGCGGAGTTAACCGCGGATCTGGCGAACAGTGCGCCGCGTCTGGACGGACTGCAGCGATTTCTCGAATGGGCAGGGGGGCCGCCGACGACAACCCGCGCCGCCATCTGCCGATCACTCATCCTGGCAGTGCAAGTGTTCCTGCTACAGGGCGTGCTGATTGCCTGTCTTGTTCCGGCGCTCTTGATGTTAAAAACCCAGGCGCAGTTTCGCTACGGAATGGCGGCGATCTTTTATTCGACCGCGACCAGCGCCGTGTTCCTGCCGATCTTGATCTTCTCGGCGTACTTGATGCGGCGGGCATTCTTTGATCCGGAGCGAGGCGCTGGGCAAACCGACGCCGGGATGAAAGCCGGAGCGCGATTCGTTGCCGGGTGCAGCGCCGTGCTCCTGGCGACTCTGCTCGCGCCGGCGATAGGGGCGCTAGGCTACGGTCTTATCGCCGGGGATTTCCCGGCCGTCGCGGATCAAACGCTGCGGTTCGTCGCCCTGGGTCTCGCGACTGGGATCTGCGCCACGCTGATTGGCTATGCGGAGCAGCAGGAAATGTTGCGAGAAGATCCGTGGCGGGATGTATTGATCGAAGGCTAACCGCGGAGCGCACGCCGATGGTAGCAGTCGACGCTGCGAGCCGCGACTTCGGGCCGTTTTTGCAGCCACTCCAGAGTCCCGCGATGGCGCGCGTTTTGAGTCCCGGCAGGGACGATCTAAGCTAGCCTGGCACGAAGTG
>Ga0105047_10000524_pt1 | contig 65342 bp, 54 predicted proteins | sample MAT04_FD_78384 | JGI IMG/M metagenome (GOLD analysis project Ga0105047, IMG submission 78384) | Freshwater microbial communities from Lake Fryxell liftoff mats and glacier meltwater in Antarctica - MAT-04 (megahit assembly) | ecosystem: Environmental > Aquatic > Freshwater > Ice > Liftoff... | reverse complement strand
TCGATCAGCTGCTGCATCGCTGGCGAGGCCAGCTCGTCACGATTGATCTCACGTGACCGTTCGCGCAGCGTCGGGTTCCCGACATGCAGGATCTCGCGGGCTGCCACGGCTAACCCTCGCGCATCGGGATGCGGACCCCGCGCTCATCGGCGACGTCGATGGCGCGCTGGTAGCCCGCATCGGCGTGGCGAATGACACCCATGCCTGGGTCGGTGGTGAGCACTCTGGCCAGTTTCTCGTCGGCCAGTGCAGTGCCGTCGGCGAGCGCGACCATGCCGGCGTGGATGCTGCGCCCGATGCCGACACCGCCGCCGTGGTGGATGCTCACCCACGTGGCGCCACTGGACGTGTTGACGAGCGCGTTGAGCAACGGCCAGTCGGCGATCGCGTCGCTGCCGTCGAGCATCGACTCGGTCTCGCGGTAGGGAGATGCCACCGAGCCGGAGTCCAGGTGGTCGCGGCCGATCACGATGGGCGCATTCAGTTCGCCGTTGCGCACCATCTCGTTGAAGCGCAGGCCGAGCCGCTGGCGTTCGCCGTAGCCCAGCCAGCAGATGCGCGCGGGCAGGCCCTGGAACGCCACGCGCTCCCCCGCCATCTGGATCCAGCGATGCAGACCCTCGTCGTCGGGGAACTCCTCCAGCACCGCCTTGTCGGTGGCTGCAATGTCGGCCGGGTCGCCGCTGAGCGCCACCCAGCGGAACGGGCCCTTGCCCTCGCAGAACAACGGGCGGATGTAGGCGGGCAGGAAGCCGGGGTAGTCGAACGCGCGCTCGAAGCCACCCAGCTTCGCTTCCGTGCGCAGGCTGTTGCCGTAGTCGAAGACCTCACTGCCCTTGTCCATGAAGCCGACCATCGCCCGGCAGTGCATGGCCATGCTCTCTCGGCTTCGGCGGATCAGTTCCTTCGGGTTGGTGCGAGCCATCTCGGCCGTGGCCTCTGGTGTGAGGTCCACCGGCACGTAGCTGAGCGGGTCGTGCGCGCTGGTCTGGTCGGTGACGATGTCTGCCGGGAAGTCCATGTCCAGCAACTGCTGCACCACGGTGGCCGCATTGCCCACCAGGCCCACGGACAGCGGGCGCCGCTCGTCGCGAGCACGAATGCACCGAGCGACGGCGTCTTCCAAGGAGTCGGCTATCTCGTCGAGGTAGCGGTGCTCGAGGCGGCGCTGCACGCGCCGCGGGTCCACGTCGATGCACAGTGCGACGCCGTCGTTCATGGTGACGGCCAGCGGCTGGGCGCCACCCATACCACCCAGACCGGCAGTGAGCGTGATTGTGCCGGCGAGAGTGCCCTTGTGCCCGGGCGCCGAGAACTTGCGACGGCCGATCTCGGCGAAGCATTCGTAGGTGCCCTGCAGGATGCCCTGCGTGCCGATGTAGATCCACGATCCGGCTGTCATCTGGCCATACATGGTGAGGCCCATGTCCTCGAGGCGACGGAACTCGTCCCAGTTGCCCCACTCGGGTACCAGGTTGCTGTTGGCCAGCAGCACTCGCGGTGCCCACTCGTGCGTGCGGAACACACCCACCGGCTTGCCCGACTGCACCAGCATCGTCTCGTCGGCCTTCAGCGTGGTGAGCGTTCGAGCCATCGCATCGAACGCATCCCAACTGCGCGCCGCCCGGCCGGTGCCCCCGTAGACGACGAGGTCATCGGGCCGCTCGGCCACCTCGGGGTCGAGGTTGTTGTGCATCATGCGGTAGGCGGCCTCCTGCGGCCAGCCCAGGCAGTTCAGGTCGGTTCCACGCGCAGCGCGGACCGGACGAGGACCCGACATCACAACACCTCCAGGTGGCCGATGGCGGTTTCCACCGTGCGAAGAACAGTGCCATCGGCGAGCAACCGTTCGGCGGTGCGAAGATCGGGCGACAACCAGCGATCGGGGCCGGGGCCGGCCACACAATCGCGCAGGACTGCCAGCGCTGCACCGGTGCCGGCAGCAGGTTGCAGCGGTGCACGCAGATCTATGGCTGCAGCAGCGCACACGAGTTCAACGGCCAACACGCGGCGCAAGTTGTCGACCGACCGGCGCAGCTTGCGGGCCGCAGCCCAGCCGTTGGACACGTGGTCCTCCTGCATTGCGCTGGTGGGCATGCTCTGCGTACTGGCCGGCACCGCCAGGCGCTGGTTCTCCAACGCCATCGAGACCTGCGTGTAGTGGGCGATCATCATTCCGCTGTTGACACCGGCGTCGGTCGACAGGAACGGCGGCAGCCCGTGCGAGCGGGCGACATCGAGCATGCGGTCCGTGCGGCGCTCGGCGATCGCGGACATCTCGCTGGCGGCGATGGCGAGGAAGTCGCAGACGAACGCGACCGGCGCACCGTGGAAGTTGCCGCAGCTTTCGACGCGCCCGTCGGGAAGGATCATCGGGTTGTCGATCGCCGAGTGAAGTTCCCGCTCGGCGATGGTGCGGGCGTGCGCGATCGTGTCCAGCGCAGCGCCGTGCACCTGTGGCGTGCAACGCAGCGAGTAGGCATCCTGCACACGCGAATCGCCCTCGCGGTGGCTGGCAACGATGGCCGAGCCGGCCAAAAGGCGAGTGAGGTTGCGGGCACTGGCGGCCTGCCCCACCTGCGGCCGCAGAGCCTGCAGGTCGGCGGCGAACGCGCGGTCGGTGCCCAGCAACCCTTCCACGGTCATGGCCGCGGTGAGATCCGCCACGCGAGCCAACTCCGCTAAGTCGTGCACCGCCAGGCAGAGCATGCCCAGAATGCCGTCGGTGCCGTTGATCAGCGCAAGGCCCTCCTTTGCACGCAAGGTGATTGCGCTGAGCCCGGCACGTTGGAACGCTTCGGCGGTTGGCTGCACGATGCCGTCCACCCAGACCTCGCCTTCACCGATCAGCGACAGCGCGCAGTGGCTGAGCGGGGCGAGGTCGCCGCTGGCACCCAGCGAGCCGTGCTCGCGCACCACCGGTGTGATGGCCGCGTTCAGCATGGCCAACTGCAGGTCGACGATCTCGGGCCGTGCCCCGGAGAAGGCCATCGCCAGGCTGCGCGCACGCAACAGCAGCATCGCCCGCACGACTTCCGGCTCGACGGTGTCGCCCATGCCGGCGGCGTGCGACCGGACAAGCGCCACCTGCAATTCGGCGGTGCGCTGGGCCGGGATGACCGTGCTGGCCAGCGAGCCGAACCCAGTGGTGATGCCGTACACCGGAGTGTTGCCACTGACGAAGCCGTCGACGAGCGCCGCACTGGCGGCCATGGCGTCGCGCGCGGCGGGCGCCAGTTGCACCGTGCTGCCGGCCCGGGCTACGGCAACGACCGCTGCCAGATCGATGCCGGATGACCCAATTTCGACGTTTGCGTGCTCTTTCATTGTGTGACAGAGCCTGCCATACTGCGCAACATGTCGCAAGCCTCCAGCGCGTCGCAACCGCGTGCCACCGAACGCGGATTGGCGCTGCTCAAGGTTGTCGCCGACCACGGCGTCACGAACCCGGACGGCATCGCACTGGCCGACGCCGCACGCGCCGTCGAACTCTCCGCGAGCACCGCCCTTCGGCAACTGCGCTCGCTGGAGACAGCGGGGTTTGCAAGCCGCACCAGCGAGGGCCGCTACCTGCCCGGCCCGGAGCTGCTGCGCATCGCGCGCAGCCTTGCGGCCACCGCCACGCTCCCCCGCCTGGCCGATGCTGCGCTCCAGCAGCTCGCAGCTGGCACGGGCGAATCGGCGTACCTTGCCGAGCCAGCAGATTCGCGGCACGCGGTATACGTGGCCTGCCACCCGGGCTCACACGCGGTGCGCCACGTCAGCTGGTTGGGCCAGCGCGTCACCCGCCGCGACTCCGCCGTCGGCGCCGCGCTCGCCGGGCGCGTGGACGCTGATGGCACCGCAGTCAAGCTCGATGCCGTCGAGCCCGGCATCACCGCCGTGTCCGCCCCGGTACGCGACCAGCGAGGGCGTACCGTTGCCGCAATCAGCGTCGTCGGCCCCTCTTTCCGCTTGTGCCAGGAAGCACTGGTGGAGGCACGGGCCGCTGTTGCATTGTGCGCCACCACCGTCGAACGCGCACTCGGCGTGCGCTGATCGGGCCGGTCGACGGCGCTGGTCAGCCGAGCAGCGCTGTCAGAGGTGAGTAGTCGGCGAGCTCCATCGGCACGAACCCGCGTATCCGCAGCGTTGCCAGCGACTCGGCCAGCCCGGGTTCGGCCACGGCTGCGGCGAAGGCGGCGCGCAGCGCAGCGACATGGCCGGCGTGCGACCAGTGCGCCACTACGGGGAGGCACGGCACCAGCGGCCCTTCGCCGATCACTCGCAACGATGTCACAAGGGCCGGCTCGAGCATTTGAATCTGGGACCATGAGACACCGTCGATGGACGCCAGATCTGTACGGCCCTCGGCCACCGCTCGCACGCTCTCCAGGTGAGCGCCTGTCACGATGGCATCGGGTTGCCCGCCCCACACGTGCTGCAGGCTGACCCAGCCCGAGAGGCTGTCGTACGCGTTGACCGCGGCGATGGAGCCCGGGCGGGCGCGTAGCTCGGCGAGTGTGGCGTCGTGGCGGGTGACGATGACCGACCGGTAGTAGCCGCCCTGCGAGCCGGGCACGTCGTAGTCGAACGTGCCGACCACGGCCACGAACTCGGCGAGTTCGGTGACGAGTGGCCAGCCGCACGTCTGTGCAAGCAGCAGCTGAGGGTGGTGCCACACATCGGGAGTGAGCACGATCCACTCCAGCTCGTCGGGCCCCCAGCCCAGGTGCCGGCGCACCGAGTGCCAGAGGGCATCGGTGGGCTGCCGCAACGCCTGGAACGGGTACATCGCCAGGGAGGCGACGAACTCAGCGCTCACGAGATGCCGCGAGCGCCGTACGGCCGGGCACCCATCGACAACGGATGGTCGGGCTGGCAGAACGGTCGCACGAGGTACGTGCGCACCACCTGCAGGTACCCGCCGGCGTACAGGCCCGCACCGGCAGCGGCCAGATCATCGGAGCCCAACTCGCGGTGGAGGGCCGGAATCTTGTACCACTCGAGGTTGGGCGCCGCGTGATGCGTGTGGTGCAGGTTGTTGTTGAGGAACAACAACGCCATCGGCGGCCCCACCTTCACCACGGCAGACCGGGTGCCGCTGGCGACCGCGCAATGCTCGGCGAACGATCGCAGTTGTGTGCACGCCGAACCGCCGAGACAGAAGCCCAGCACGTACACGGCCGGGTTGATGCCCGCCACAGCGAACAGCAGCCAGCCGAGCACCGCGCATATTACGAGGTGTACTGCCCACTGCCACACGATGCGACGATCACTTCCCGCCAGACGGATTTCACGACGCCAGTAGCGCAGGATGCCACGCGGGACGCCGAGGGTCAGCCGGCCGGTGATGGTGCGCAGGAAGAGCACGTAGCGGCGGCGAACAGGGCCGGCCTGCTGCCAGGTGAGCGGCGCGACGTAGAAGGACTCGGGGTCGTCCTCGGGGTCAGTGAGATCGGAGAGATGATGCTTGATGTGCAGCGTCTTGTAGCGCAAGAACGGCAGCCAGAACGCGAGTGGAACCATGCCGATGCCGGTGTTGACCCAGTTCCACCGAGTGGGGTGGCCGTGCAACAACTCGTGACCCAGCGACATCCAGAGCCCGCCCAAATACACCAGCGCCACGATCTGCAGCGGCCACGGGATGACCCGATGGCCCACCACTATTGCGGTCCACGCACTGAAGAACGCGACCAGCAACACCACAGTCGGCCACTCGGTCGCCCGTTGAGAAGTGTCTTGCGACAACTTCGCCCCCTCTGCACTCACCGGCCGCGTGCCCGGCTCGGTGGGCGCACATTACTTGAACACCTGTACCGGGACCAAGCTTCACTGCCGGCGGTAGTCCGCCCGGTACACACCCACCGCTGCGCCACCCATTGCGCCGTACGTACGGAAGTGCTCGTGCATGCGGGCCACGGCCACCGGATCGAGCGACACACCAAGACCCGGTCCGGTGGGCACCGGCAGTACGCCACCTCGTGGTGAGTAGTGCCCCTGCTCGACGGCGATGTCGGCGGTGAACCGGAACAGCGACTGGTGCGGTCGGATCATCGACGGCTCGCTGGCGGTGAGCTGCAGGTAGGCGGCGGTCATCACGCCCGCGTCGCCGCTGTAGCACCAGAAATCGACGCCCATGGCGTCGCATGCCCGAAGAAAATCCTGAGTGCGGCGGACACCGCCCAGTTCGGCGATGTCCACGCACAGGCCATCGGGCACGCCGGTGCGGGCCGAGCGCACGAGCGCGGGCTCGTGGGTCGAGAACGAGATTGGCACGCCGTCGGCACGGAGGCGCTCGGTCTCGTCGAGCGTGCGGCACGGGTCCTCCAGCCACCCGACCCCCAGCTCCGCCAGCCGGTGGCACACCTGACGGGCGGTCGCGACCGTGTAGGCGCCGTTTGCGTCCAGACGCTGCACCACACCAGGACCCAGTTCGCGGACAAGGTCGGCAATCATCGCCATCTCGGTCTGTACGTCCAGCACGCCCAGCTTGCCCTCGAACGCTGGAACGCCGTACGCCTCGGCGGTGCTGACGCAGTAGCGCACGATGTCGGCTGGCGTTGACTCCATGCCGTCGCGCAAGGCGAAGTACTCGGTGAACGGGACCTCGTCGCGCACGCGGCCCCCGAGCAGTTCGGCCAACGACACGCCTGCGCGCTTGGCCCGGAGGTCGTGGATCGCCAACTCGATGCCGCCGAATGCTCGCCGCTCCGCTGCCGAGTCGTCCCACAGGCTGAACCCGGTGCTTGGCACGCACCGGCGCTCGGCCTCGTTGGCCGCATCGACGGACAGACCGTGCAGGCGGCGACCGAGCTCGTCGATCAGCCGCGACAAATCGCCGTGTGGTGTCTCGCCGATGCCGGTGACACCGTCGCTGTCGGTCACCTCGACCAGCGTGGTGGTGAAGCTGGCCAAGGAACCGAAGGAGAAGCGGTACGGCGCGACCATCGGCACGTTGACCGGTGTTGCCCGGACGGAGGCGATCGTGGACATTGGCGGTCACGCTAATGGCGACAGCGAGGCCCGACCGGCAGCGAACCGAATTCCTGTGACAACCGTACAAGGAATTCCCCTGAGCGTGTAGTGTCGCTCGGCGTGACCTACACGCAGAACGACGCGCAGAACGACGCGCAGAGCGACAACGTCGAGCAGGCCGCTACTCGCTCGGAGGGCCGTCGCGGCGGCCGGGCCAGATCCGACCGTGGCCCGCGCCTGCCGCACCAGGCTCCGTTCCGTCAGCCATACATGCGACTGAACCACACCGAGGTGCTCTCGGCCGACGAAGTCGAGTCCATCCACGAGGCCAGCCTCACCATCCTCGAGCGCATCGGCATGGAGTTTCTCGACGGCGAGTCGCGCAGCATCATGAGCCAGGCCGGGGCCCACGTCGACGAGGCCACCCACCGCGTGCGGTTCCCCCGCGAAATGGTCGAGACCTCCGTTGCCAAGGCACCTTCGGAGTTCACGCTCCACAGCTGGAACCCCGAGCACAACATGCGCGTGGGCGACCGTTGGATGACCTTCGGCACCGTCGCCAGCGCACCGCACTACATCGACCGCAACGGCGTGCGCCGCACCGGCGACCGTCAAGGCTTCCAGGACCTGCTCAAGCTGGCACAGATGCTCAACATCGTGCACTACATCTCCGGCTACCCCGTCGAACCCGTCGACCTGCACCACAGCATCCGCCACCTCGAGGCCAGCTACGACATCCTCACCATGACCGACAAAGGCCTGCACTGCTACAGCCTCGGCCGTCAGCGCAACCGCGATGCACTGGAGATGGTGCGCATCGCCCGCGGCGTCGACATGGCCACCCTGGACCGTGAGCCGTCGGTGATCACCGTTGTCAACACCAACTCGCCGCTGCGCCTGGACGTACCGATGGCGCAGGGCATGATGGAGTTCGCGGCACACAACCAGCCCATCGTCGTCACGCCCTTCACGCTGGCCGGAGCAATGGCACCCATCACGCTCGCCGGCGCCGTCGCCCAGCAGAACGCTGAGGCCCTCGGCGGCATCACGTTCGTGCAGACCATCAACCCCGGCGCACCGGTGATGTACGGCGGCTTTACCTCCAACGTGGACATGCAGTCAGGCGCACCCGCCTTCGGCACACCCGAGTACGTGCGCACCGCGATGATGGGCGGCCAGATGGCCCGCCGCTACGGCTTCCCGTACCGCAGCAGCAACGTGTGCGCCGCGAACGCGCTGGACATGCAGGCCGCGTACGAGAGCGTGTTCTCGCTCTGGGGCGCGATCATGGGCGGGGTCAACTTCATGATGCACGGCGCCGGCTGGATGGAAGGCGGCCTGCACGCCAGCCTCGGCAAGATGGTGCTCGACGCCGATCTGCTTGCCATGGTCGCCGCGATGATGGACCCGGTGCCGGTCAACGCCGAAACCCTGGCCATCGACACCATCGAGCAGGTCGGCCCAGGCGGGCACTTCTTCGGCACGCAGCACACGCAGGACCGCTTCCGCAACGCGTTCTACAAGCCGCTGGTCTCGGACTGGCGCAACTACGAGTCGTGGCAGGAGGCCGGCAGCCCCACCGCCGACCAGAAGGTCGAGAAGCTGGTGCAGCAGTACCTGGAGGCATACGTGCCGCCCGCCATGGACCCGGCCGTGAAGGCCGAGCTGCGAGCCTTCGTCGACCGTCGCGTCGCCGAGGGCGGCGTCGCCACCGACTACTGATCACACTCGAAACGTCAACGAAACGTCAACAAGGGGAATGCAATGAAGTCATCCGCACAGGTCGTGGTCGTGGGCGGCGGCGTCGTCGGCGCCAGCGTGCTCTACCACCTCACCAAGGCCGGCTGGACCGACGTGGTGCTACTGGAGCGCAAGCAACTCACTGCCGGCAGCACCTGGCATGCGGCCGGCGGCATGCACACACTCAACGGCGACCCCAACGTGGCGCGTCTGCAGCAGTACACGGTCAACCTGTACAAGGAGATCGAGAAGGAATCCGGGCAGGACTGCGGCATTCACCTGCCCGGCGGCATCCAGCTGGCCGACACGCCCGAGCGCCTCGACTGGCTGCGCATGGCACAGGCTCGCGGCCGCTACCTGGGCATGCACATGGAGATCATCTCCATGAAAGAAGCCAAGCAGCTCAACCCGCTGCTCGAGGAGCGGTTCTTCGTCGGCGCCTTGTACGACGAGGACGAAGGCAGCGTCGACCCCTACGGCGTCACGCACGCCTACGCGATCTGCGCACGCAACCGCGGCGCCGAGGTGTACACCGACACCTGGGTCACCGATCTGCAGCAACGCCAGGATGGCACCTGGGACGTCATCACCGATCGCGACCACACCATCCACGCCGAGCACGTCGTCAACGCCGGTGGCCTGTGGGCCCGCGAGGTCGGCCGCATGGCCGGCCTGGAACTGCCCGTGCTGGCGATGGAGCACCACTACCTGATGACCGAGCCGATGCCGGAAGTCATCGCCTACAACGAGTCCACTGGCCGCGAGCTGCCACACATGATCGACTTCGCTGGCGAGATCTACGCCCGCCAGGAGGGTCAGAGCATCCTGCTGGGCACGTACGAACAGGACAACCGCCCGTGGGCGCCCAAGGAGACCCCGTGGGACTTCGTGTTCCAGCTGCTCCCCCACGACCTCGATCGCATCGCCCCCGAGCTGGAGAAAGCCTTCGAACACTTCCCGCTCGTCGGCAAGGCCGGCATCAAGAAGTTCGTCAACGGCCCGTTCACGTTCAGCCCCGACGGCAACCCGCTGATCGGCCCGATCAAGGGCATGCGTGGCATGTGGATGGCCAACGCCGTGATGGCCGGTCTGTCGCAGGGTGGCGGTGTGGGGCTCTCACTGGCCAACTGGATGGTGCACGGCGACCCCGGCGCCGACATCTGGGGTATGGACGTCGCCCGCTACGGCGACTACGCAACGCTGGCGTACACCAACGCCAAGGTACGCGAGAACTACTCGCGCCGGTTCCGTATCACCTTCCCCAACGAAGAACTCACTGCTGCGCGCCCGCTGCATACCACGCCCATCTACGACCGCCTCACCGACCACAACGCGGTGATGGGCGCCGGCTTCGGCCTCGAGCACCCGCTGTGGTTCCAGAAGCCCGGCCTCGAACCCAAGGAGGACGTCACCTTCTACCGTTCGAACGCGTTCGACACGGTTGGCGAGGAATCACGCGCTGTGCGCGAACGTGTCGGCTTCAGCGAAGCCTCCAACTTCGCCAAATACAAGGTCAGTGGCCCCGGTGCCGCCGAGTGGCTGCAGGGCCTGTTCACCAACAGTCTCCCCAAGGTCGGCCGCACCAACCTCACCGCAATGCTCAACCCGCAGGGCCGCATCGAGGGCGAGTTCTCGGTCAGCCGCATCGGCGACGACGAGTTCTTCTTGTTCGGTTCGCAGGCCGCCGAGGTGCACCACCCGCGTTGGTTCCTGGCCCACCTCCCCGAGAACAGCCAGATCCACTTCGAGGTGCTCGCGCTCTCGATGGTCGGCCTCACCGTCGCCGGCCCGCAGGCTCGCAATGTGCTGCAAAAGCTCACCGACACCTCGCTGGCCGGCAAGGACTTCCCGTTCATGGCCTTCCGCAAGGTGGACCTGGGTATGGCCCCGGTGTGGCTGTCGCGCATGACGTACACCGGCGACCTCGGTTTCGAGATCTGGATGCAGCCCGAGTACCAGCGCTACCTGTTCGACCTCATCTGGGATGCAGGCCAGGAGTTCGGTATAGGCCTGTTCGGCTTCCGGGCACTGATCACGATGCGTCTCGAGAAGAGCTTCGGCACCTGGTACCGCGAGTACCGTCCGATCTACACGCCGCTCGAGGCCGGCATGGACCGCGTACTGAAGTTCGATCACGACTTCATCGGCCGCGAGGCCGTCGAGGCCGAAATCGCCGCCGGCGGTCCCAAGCGCAAGCTGGTGATGTTCAAGGTCGACGTCGACCCGGACGCACCGGCGGATGTGCTCGGCGACGAGCCGGTGTGGCACACCGGACCCAACGGCAGTGAGGTTGTCGGCTGGATCACCTCCGGCGGCTACGCGCACTACAGCAGCGTCTCGCTGGCACTGGGTTACGTGCCCGCTGAACTGGCCACCGAGGGCACCGAAGGCTTCGAGATCGAGATCATCGGCCGTCGCCGTCCGGCCGCGCTGCAGCACGAGCCAGTGCTCGACCCCAGCGGCTCACGGATGCGTTCCTGACACAACTGATTCAGGTCATCGACAGGGCACATCGGCGCGGTTCGCCGGTGTGCCCTTCGTCACGAGCCGCGCCCTTGGCTACAGCTCAGCAAGCACCGGATTCACTCATTGTCGATGCTTGAATCGCGTGCTACGTTGCCCGCCTCCGGCCGTTCGAATTCGTTGTACGTCTGTAACACGAATCGCCAGCAGGGGGCACCGAAGGGGGGTGTGGGTCTGCAAGACTCGCGCCACCAACGACTAGGGGGAAACATGACCAAGAAAGACTTCCGGGGTATCGACTCGATCCGGAGCACTCAGGGCCCGATCGCCAACCACGTGATCGACGAGTTCGTTGCCGGGCGCCTGTCGCGTCGCGCGTTCATCCGTCGTGGCACCATCGTCGGGTTGTCCATCCCGACCATCGGTGCGCTGCTCGCAGCCTGTGGTGACGACGAGCCCAGCACTGACGGCACCACCGGCGGTACCACTGGTGGCGCCACCGACACCACCACTGGCGGCACCACCGCTCCGGTCGCGGGCGGCACCATCAAGGCAGCCGGCGGCGCCCCCTCGGCGGCATCGGCCACGCTCGACCCCGTGCTCATCAACGACGGCGCCGGCCTCACCCTGCTCAGCCAGGTGGGCCAGTTCCTCGTCGTGTCGCAGTCGGACCTCACGCTCGCCGGCAGCCTCGCCACCGAGTGGACGCCCAACGACGACGGTTCGGAATGGACCTTCAAGCTGAACCCCGCTGCAACCTTCAGCGACGGCGCACCGGTCACGGCCGCCGACGTCGTGGCCAGCATCGAGCGCCTGCTCAACCCCGACAACACCTCCAACTCGCTGTCGGCGTTCGCCACCGGCAAGCTCTCCCCCGGCGGCGTCACTGTCGTCGACGACGGCACGGTGCTGTTCACCCTCAACGGTCCGATGGGCAACTTCCCGTACATCGTGTCCAGCGACAACTACAACTCCGTCATCCTCCCCGCCTCGGTCGGCGACACCACCAACTTCGCTGCCGACGTCATCTCGGGCAAGATCGCCACCTCCGGCCCGTGGACCATCGACTCGTACGACGCAACCAGCGGCATCAAGTACAAGCCGAACGCCAAGTATTGGGGCACCCCGCTCCTGCTCGAAGGCCTCGAGTACATCTTCTACAGCGACGTCGCGGCACAGGTCGCGGCCTTCCAGTCCGGCGAAGTCGATGCCCTGGTCAAGTTCGAGGTCTCCGGTGGCGAGTCGCTGCTGGACAACCCCGACGTCACCGTGTACGAGCTGAAGTCGGCCAACCACCGCCAGATCCACATGCGCACCTCGGAGGGCCCGTTCGCCGACAAGCGCATCCGTCAGGCCATGGCCATGGCGGTCGATCGTCAGACAATGATTGACGGCCTGTTCCAGGGCAAGGCGTCCATCGCCAACGACACGCCGTTCTTCGACGTGTTCCCGTCGTCGGGCGATCGTCCCGCCAGCACGTACGACCTCGACAAGGCCAAGGCGCTCGTCGCCGAAGCCGGCGGTGGTTTCGATGTCACGCTGTACGGCATCAACTACTTCGAGGGCCCGGACCTGGCAGTGCTGTTGCAGAACGCCGCGAAGGAGATCGGCATCAACCTGACGATCGAACTCCGCGACGACTACTACGACAACAACTGGGTGCGCACCTACGACCCCAGCGTCCCCGGCTCCGACATCGGCATCACCGACTACGGCCACCGTGGCGTGCCCGACGTGTTCCTCAACGCACCGCTCAAGTCGTTCAAGAGCGTCGACGACGGCGCCGGCGTGTGGAACGCAGCCGAGTTCGCCAACGCGGACTACGACGCTGCGGTCGACACCTACTCGTCGTCGTCGGACCTGCAGAGCCAGAAGGCTGCTGCCGCCACCATCCAGAGCATCTTGATGGACGAAGTCCCGATGCTCATCCCGTACAACATCAACTACCTCGCAGCGACCAAGACCAACGTCACCGGTGTGGTGCCCACTGCGATGGGTCACTTCTTCACCGATCAGGCCTCCAAGGCCTGAGACGCAGCAAGTAATGGCACGCTACGTTCTCCGGCGGCTCGGCCTGACGGCAATCACCCTTTTCATTCTCAGCATTGTGGTGTTCGCTGTCTCGGCCGTGCTGCCGGGGAGCGTCGGCCGTGCCATCCTCGGCCCGTTCGCCGATGAGGCTTCGGTAGTGAAGCTCAACCAAGAGCTTGGCGTCGACGGTCCACTCATCTCCAGGTACTTCGACTGGATCGGCGGCGCGTTGCGTGGCGATTTCGGCAACTCGTACAAGTTCCGGGCACCGGTGATGGACTTCATCCCCACGGCATTGTTCTCCTCGCTCAAGCTGGCCGCGATGACGCTGATCATCGTCGTGCCGCTGGGCATCATCGGCGGCACCTACGCCGCCCTCCGCCAGGGCAAGGCCGCCGATCGGTTCATCACCATCGCCGGTCTCAGCCTGGCGGTCACCCCCGAGTTCGTGGTCGGCATCGTACTGATCCTCGTGTTCGCGGTGAAGCTCGACTGGCTCCCCGCCGGTGGTTCGGCGCGTGGTTCGGTCGTCGACCAGATCAAGGTGCTGATCCTCCCAGCGCTCACGCTCACCGCCGTGTTGTTCGGCTACCTGTCCCGAATGGCCAGGGCGGGCGCCATCGAAGCGCTCGCGTCGGACTACACCCGCACGGCAACGCTCAAGGGCCTGCCCCGCAGCACCGTGTTGCGCCGCCACGTCCTGCGCAACTCGCTGCTGCCCACCATTGCTGTCATCGCCAGCCAGATGAGCTACCTGCTGGGTGGTTTGCTGGTCACCGAGACGCTCTTCAACTACCGAGGGCTGGGCCTGCTCATCTCCGATGCCGCCGGCGACCGCGATGTTCCCATGCTGATGGCAGCGGTGTTCATCGTCGGTGCGCTGGCCATGCTGATGACGCTGCTTGCCGACCTGCTGATTGCCTGGTTGAACCCACGTGTACGGCTCGGAGGCAAACAGTGACCGATCCCATCACCCAGACCGAGGCCGCCGCCGGTTCGGTGCCCGCCACCAGCACGCGCGCTGTCCGCCGGGAATTGCGCCGGCAGCTGTTCCGCTCCAAGACCTTCATCATCGGCTCGCTGATCCTGCTGTTCTGGGTCTTTTGTGCCATTGCCCCTGGCGTGGTCGGCACTCACGACCCGTCGAAGCAAGATCCGGCCAGCAAGTGGATACACCCGTTCTTCAAGGAAGGCCACTGGCTGGGCACCGACCGCTTCGGCCGCGACGTCTTCACCCGAGCCATCTATGGCGCCCGCGAGATCATGATCATCGCGCCGGCGTCGGTCATTCTCGGTACGGCCATCGGCGTTGTGCTGGGCCTGGCGATGGGCTACTTCCGCGGCAAGCTCGACGACATCATCAGCCGCGTCATCGAAGCCCTGATGAGCCTGCCCGTCATCCTCGTGGCCCTGCTTGCACTCACCTCGCTGAGCGGCGGCCGGCTCACCATCATCCTGCTCATCGGCTTCCTGTTCGGCCCGGTCATCGCTCGCACCATTCGCGCCGCGGTCATCACCGAACGAGACCTCGACTACGTGCGTGCTGCCGAACTGCGTGGCGAACGTTCGTGGTACATCATGTTCGTCGAGATCCTGCCCAACGTGTTCGGCCCGATCGTCGTCGAGTTCACGGTGCGCCTCGGCTACGCGGTGTTCACCATGGCGGGCCTTGCCTTCATCGGCTTCGGCACGCAGCCCGGTTCACCCGACTGGGGCCGCACCATCTTCGAGGAACGTTCCAGCCTCCTCAGCGACGTGTGGTGGCCATCACTCGTACCGGCGTTGGCGCTCGCTTCCCTGGTGGTCGCGATCAACCTCGTCGCCGACGCCGTTCAGGGATTGATCGACCGATGAGCACTCCTGCACTCGAGTTCCGCGACCTCCGTCTGGCATACGTCGTCCGTGGCCATGCTCGCGAGGTGCTACGCGGTGTGTCCTTTGCGGTGCAGCCCGGCGAGACCTACGGGCTCGTCGGCGAGAGCGGCTGCGGCAAGTCCACCGCTGCCTATGCCGCGGTTCGCTACCTGCCCCGCAACGCTCGCATCCTCAGTGGCGAGGTACACCTGGCCGGCCGAGACGTGATGTCGCTCGACAAGCACGAACTGCGCGATCTGCGAGCGAACAACGCGTCCATCGTCTACCAAGATCCCGGCCAGGCACTGAACCCCACCATCAAGGTCGGTCCTCAGCTGATCGAAGCGTTCCGGCTGATCGGGCTGAACAAGACCGAGTCGCTCGGTCGCGCACGCGAGATGCTCAAGAAGGTGCAGATCGCGGACCCCGACTCCGTGCTCGGTCGTTACCCGCACCAACTGTCGGGTGGCATGCAGCAACGCGTGATCATCGCCATGGCGTTGGCCTGCAGCCCACAGCTGCTCGTTCTCGACGAGCCCACCACTGGGCTCGACGCCACCGTTGAAGCGGAGGTCCTTGATCTCGTCCGTGGCCTGCGCGACGAGTTCGGCACCTCGGTGCTGTTCATCTCGCACAACCTCGGCGCCATCCGTTCCATGTGCGACCGCGTGGGCGTGCTCTACGCCGGCAAGCTCGTCGAGGAAGGTTCGTCGCAAGAGGTCGTCGACCACCCGCAGCACCCGTACACAGTGGGCCTCCTGCGCTGCCTACCACGTCACGGTTCGCGCCAAAGTGCACAGCGACTGGAGACCATTCCTGGGTTCCTCCCCCTGCTGGGCGCAGATCTGCCCACGTGTGTCTTCGTCGACCGCTGCCCACTGGCCTCCGACAAGTGCCGCTCGACTGCCCCGCCATGGTCGGCCGACGCCGGCCGGTTGGTGCGCTGCCACCACGTCGACCGCGTCGACGAACTGGCCGCAGCCGAGCTGCCCAAGGGCATCCCGACGGTCGTCGACCGCTCCGGCGCCCCGTTGCTGGTGCTCGATGGCGTCAGCAAGACCTTTCAGCAGGGTGGCCAGTCCATCAAGGCCGTGCGCGATGTGTCGCTGGCCCTGTACCCGGGCGAGACGCTCGGCCTGGTCGGCGAGTCCGGCAGTGGTAAGACCACGCTGGCGCACACCGTGCTCGGGCTGCACGACCCGGATCGGGCCGATTCCATCACGTTCAACGGCACCCCGCTCAAGGCGGGCACCCGCAGCCGGCCTCTCGAGCAGGTCCGCGGCATTCAGATCGTCTTTCAGAACCCCGACTCGGCACTGAACCGCCGGCACTCGGTCCGGCGCATCATCGGCCGCAGCCTCAAGCGTCTGGCGGCACTTCCCAAAGCCGAGATCGATCCGGAACTACATGCCATCACTGCTGCCGTGCGGCTCACCGATCGCCACCTCGACATGCGGCCCTCGCAGCTGTCGGGTGGCCTCAAGCAGCGTGTGGCCATTGCCCGGTCCTTCGCCGGCAAGCCGCGCATCGTGGTCTGCGACGAACCCACGTCGGCACTTGATGTGTCGGTGCAGGCCGCCATCCTCAATCTGCTCGGCGACCTTCAGCGCGACCGCAACACCAGCTACCTGTTCATCTCGCACGACCTGCGCGTGGTGCGGTACCTGTCGGACCGCATCGCGGTGCTGTACCTGGGCCGCATCATGGAGCTCGGGCCCGCCGAGCGGGTGTTCGACGGTCCGCACCACCCGTACACCGAGGCCCTGCTGTCGGCGGCCCCATCGGTCGACGGCGACACGCGTGAGCGCATCAAGCTCTCCGGCGAGATCCCGAGCGCAGTGAACCAGCCTGCTGGCTGCGTGTTCCACACGCGGTGCCCGCGTCGCCTCGAGGGCGACATCTGCTCGACGGTCGAGCCCGAGCTCACCCCCACGCCCGACGGTGGCGTCATCCGCTGCCACATCCCGTTCGACCAGCTGGGCGGCCAGCCGGTCTCGATCAGCTTCGCGGAGCGCTGACCGCTACAACGACCCGTAGCTGAGGCCCGGGCGGAGCAAGGCGGTGTTGTGCTCCACTTGGTCGCGTGCATGCCGGTAGAGCTCGCGCTGGGCCGCGGCAGGAGCGACGCGACCGGCGGCTCACACTTGTCGACCGCCAGCCGCAACGTGTCGCCGCCATGTTCCTTGAGCAACCCGACGATCTCGACCGCCCCCGCTGCGGCGCGTGCCTCGACATCGCCGCCGTAGAGGTAGATGAAGTTGGTGGCTACCCGGGCTTCATCTACGAGTGGCGAGGCGGCGGCGAGGTGCTCGGCACCCTTATAGGCGAAGTCGAAGGTGGGGCCTTCGGCGAACACGAGCGCGGTAGTGCGACGAGTTGTGCAGCATCCAGACGTTCATATTGGAGACGTCGAGTGCGTACATGATGTTGACTGGGTCGTAGAGCAAGATGGCAGGGCAGGCCGGCGCGGTGAGTTGGCCGCGGACCCGGGCAAGACGGAAGCGTGCGGCACGCACACGGGTGTGTTCGGCGACGGGGCTGGGCAGCGGGTGGTCCGCTGCTGCCAACGCTCGGGGCCCGCCGACCACGTGGGCAGCCACGTGGTCATTGGACCACTACCCGGTAGTCGTCGCGCAACGCCCGCATGCCAATGATCTCGAACGGCTGCTTGGTCAACCACTGGTGCCATTCGGCCGTACGAAACAGTTCGTATTCCTCGGTCCGGACATGGCAACCGTGCGGATCTATGGCGCTGATGTCACCTGCCGAAGTCGGGTGGAATGCACAGAACACCAGGTCGCCGACGACGCCCGAGACCACCGAGCGATAATCGGCGGATTGGTTCGGCGGGCGGGTGAAGTCGGTTTGCACGACCTGGTCGAACACGGGTAGGCCGATCTTGCGGGCGTAGTCCGCGTAGGGCGAGAAGCGCTCGTCGCTGACGTCGGCGAGGTTGGGCAGCCGAGGCGCATAACCGCGCAGCGAGGCGGTGAGCACCACAGGCACGCGGTACTCGGCACCCATCCGCACGTAGCGGTTGCACAGCTCGGGAGCTAGGGCCGCGCCCATATGGGTGTCGAAGTGGGTCACGTCGATGCCTGAATCCAAGGCGCGTTCCGCCTGGGCGCGCCATTCGGTTTCCACCGCGTCTGGCTGCGCGTGACGACGCACGCTCGCCACATCGGGCCACAGGTAGCCGTCGTCGTCGAGCAGGCCGCTGGCCGCGGTGACGTTGCTGACCGGCCGCCACCGGTACGCGCTTCCCTCCGCACACAGGGTGAGGTGCACGCCCACATCGAGCGCCGGCGCAGCGGCCGCCGCAGCGGCGATCTCCGGGAACCAGGGGCCCGGAACCATCACCGAGCCCGATGAGATGGTGCCACGCTCGCTGAGCTCGACGAAGGCGAGGTTGCCTCCGTGGCTCATGCCCAGGTCGCCTGCGTGGAGCACGAGGCGGCGCGGTACGGTCACATCGCTGACAGTAGCCGTCTCCGTCACAGCGTGGGCCGTTGCGGATCGCGGCCGTTCCACATCGTGGGCGTGTTCCATCAGACGGAATCGATGGTGTACAGTCGTTCCGGAAATCCGCCTGCGCAGAACCAGCAGCAGCACGTCAAAGGGGTACCCGTGTCCTTCCCGTCAGATCTCGAGATCGCCCGCGCCGCCACGTTCGCGCCACTCACCGACATCGCCGCGCTGATGGGCATTGGCCCGCACCTGCTGGAGCAGCACGGTGACACGCTGGCCAAGATCAAGCTGGAGGCCATTCAGGAGCTGAGCGACCGTCCGAAGGCGAAGTACGTCGTCGTCACCGCCATCACCCCCACCCCGCTGGGCGAGGGCAAGACCACCACCACGGTCGGCCTCGGCCAGGCAATGCAGCACATCGGCAAGAAGGCCGTCATCAGCCTCCGCCAGCCCAGCATGGGCCCCACTTTCGGCATCAAGGGCGGCGCGGCTGGCGGCGGCTACAGCCAGGTAATCCCGATGGAGCTGCTCAACCTGCACCTCACCGGCGACTTCCACGCAGTCACCGCTGCCCACAACCTGCTGTCGGCGATGGTCGACAACCACCTGCACCAGGGCAACCAGCTGGGCCTCGACATCGACAACATCACCTGGCGCCGCGTGCTCGACGTCAACGACCGCAGCCTGCGCAACATCATCGTCGGCCTCGGCGGCAAGATGGACGGCGTCACCCGCCAGACCGGCTTCGACATCACTGCCGCCTCGGAAGTAATGGCCATCTTCGCGCTCGCCACCTCGCTGGAGGATATGCGGGCCCGCATGGGCCGCATCGTGGTCGGCTACACCAAGGACGGCACGCCGGTCACCGCCGAGCAGCTGCACGCTGCCGGCAGCATGGCCGTGATCATGAAGGAAGCACTCAAGCCCAACCTGCTGCAGACGTTGGAGCACACTCCCGTCATCGTGCACGCTGGCCCGTTCGGCAACATCGCACACGGCAACAGCAGCATCATCGGCGATCTCATCGGCGAGCGATGCGGCGACTACCTCATCACCGAAGCCGGCTTCGGCGCCGACATGGGCGCCGAGCGCTTCTTCAACATCAAGTGCCGTACCTCGGGCATGGTGCCCGACGCTGCCGTGCTGGTGGCCACCGTTCGTGCGCTCAAGGCGCACAGCGGCAAGTTCAAGATCGTCGCCGGCAAGCCGCTGCCCGCCGACCTGCTGGCCGAAAACCCCGACGACGTGCGCGCCGGTGCGGCCAACCTGATCAAGCAGATCGAGAACGTGAAGGTCCACGGCGTCTCCCCCGTCGTCGCCATCAATGCCTTCCCTGGCGACTTCGAGAGCGAGCACCAGGCCATCCGCGAGATCGCCGAGAGCGTCGGCGCACGCGTGGCCGTGTGCACGCACTTCAGCGACGGCGGCAAGGGTGCCACGGATCTGGCCCGCGCCGTCGTGGAAGCCTGCGACGAGCCCAGCGACTTCCAGTTCGCGTACGACGCCGAAGACTCGTTGAAGACCAAGATCGAGAAGGTCGCCACCAAGATCTACGGCGCCGCCAACGTCACCTACTCGGCAGCAGCCAACACCCAATTGGCCCGCTACGAGAAGAACGGCTTCGGCAATCTGCCGGTCTGCATCGCCAAGACCCACCTCAGCATCAGCTCCGATGCTTCACTGAAGGGTGCACCCACCGGCCATACCGTCAACGTGCGCGAGGTTCGTGCCAGCGTCGGTGCCGGTTTCGTCTACCCGATCTGTGGTGACATGACCACGATGCCTGGCCTCGGTTCGGCACCCGCCGCTGCCATCATCGACTTCGACGAGCACGGCGAAATCGTCGGCCTGTCGTGACCGGCACCGATTTCGAACGCACTCCCGGCGGCGCCATCTTGATGGACGGCATCCGGCTGCGCGATGAGATCATCGCTACGCTGCGCGCCACCATCGAGGCCGCCGGCTCCCCCGCTGTCTGCCTGGCCACCGTGCTCGTCGGCGACGACAAGCCCAGCCAGCTGTACGTGGCCAGCAAGCGCAAGCTGGCCGGCGAGGCAGGCATGGTCTCGCGCCACGTCGGGTTGCCCGGCGACGCAACACAGGCCCAGGTCGAAGACGCGGTCGCAGCCCTCGTCGCGGACCCCGAGGTGCACGGCATCTTGTGCCAGCTCCCGCTGCCGGCAGGGCTCGACCCCGAGCCGGTGCTCGCACTGATCCCGCCGGAGAAGGACGTCGACGGGCTCACCGAGCGCTCGATGGGCCGGCTTGTGCGCGGGCTGCCGGGTCACGTCGGCTGCACGCCGCTGGGCGTGATGCGGCTGCTGGAGCGTTACGGCGTCGCCACCGCCGGCAAGCGAGCAACGGTCATCGGCCGCAGCACGCTGACTGGCCTGCCGCAGGTGCTGCTACTGGGCCGCAAGGGCACCGACTGCACCGTCACGCTCGCGCATTCGCGCACCAGCGCCGACGACATGATCGACATCTGCCGTGCCTCCGACATCATCGTCGCCTGCGCAGGGCAGGCCCGCATGGTCACGGCCGCGCACGTCAAGCCCGGTGCTGCGGTCGTCGACGTAGGCGTTTCACGCACCGAGGCCGGCATCATCGGCGATGTCGATTTCGATGCAGTCCAGGCCATCGCCGGCGCCATCACTCCCATGCCGCGCGGCACCGGTCCGATGACCATCGCCTGCCTGCTGGAGAACACGCTCTCGGCCGCTCGCATGCTGGGCGCCTTCCCGGCCTGAGCAACGGCAGCATCGTGACCACCATCCTCACCCTCGACGAGGTGGAAGCGATCAGCTTCCGCATGCTCACTGCCAGCGGTGCATCGGTACTGCAGGCCACCGCAACGGCGCGCAGCATCCGCGACGCCGAGGCCGAGGGCATCCGTACCGTCGGGCTCAGCTACCTGCCCACCTATTGTGACCACGTCGCCTGCGGCAAGGTCGTCGGCGATGCGGTGCCGGCGGTGACCAGCCCCAGGCCGGGCACAGTGGTGGTCGATGCAGGGTTGGGCTTCTGTCATCCGGCGTACGAAGCCGGCGAGAGTCCACTGGTGGCGGCAGCGCGGGCCAACGGCATTGCGGTGCTGGTACTCACCCACTCGTACTCTGCGGGTGTTCTCGGCTGGTTCGTCGACCGGCTCGCACGTCAGGGCCTGGTCGCGCTGATGTTCGCGAACTCTTCGTCGTCGATGGCGGCCTACGGTGGCAAGCGGCCGTTCTTCGGCACCAACCCGCTGGCATGGGCCGCCCCGCGAGCACACGGCAACCCTGTCGTCGCAGATCTCTCGTCGTCCACGGTCGCGTGGGTGAAGGTCAACGCTGCCGCGATCGCCGGCGAAGCCATCCCGCTGGGCTGGGCCCTGGACGCCGACGGCACCCCCACAACCGATGCCCGGGCGGCGCTCGCCGGCTCGATGGCACCGGCCGGTGGCCACAAAGGCTCGGCGCTGGCCCTGCTCGTCGACGTCATGTCGGGCGGCGTCGCGGGTTCCCATTTCTCCTTCGAGGCGTCCAGTTTCGGCGGCAACGCCGGTGGCCCACCCGACGTCGGCCAGGTCATCATCGCCATCGATCCCAGCGCCACGATGGGCGACGGGTTCATCGATCGGCTGGAGACCGAGTTCCGCGCCCTCGCCGCGCAGGAGGGCGCCCGCCTACCGGGCGACCGCCGGCACGCCGACCGGGCACACACCTCGGTCCACGGCGTGGAGGTACCGGCCGAGCTGATGGACGTGCTCACCAGCTACGCCGAGCACGGGGATGAGCGATGAGCACCGTGCAGTCAATCGACCGGGCCTTCAGCGTGCTGCGATCACTCGCGTCGGGGCCCGCAGGCGTGACGGAGATCGCGGAGCGCGTCGGCCTACCCAAGAGCACCGTGTCGCGGATGCTGTCCACGCTGGAGGAACTGGGCGCAGTCGAGCAGGTCGCTACTGGCGGCGACTACCGCATCGGCTGGGCCATGACCGAGCTTGCTGCGGCCGCCAAGCCCGGCCGGTCGCTGATCTCGCTGGCCCGGCCACATCTCGCCGAGCTGGCGCTGGCCACCGGCGAGGCGGCCGGTCTGTCAGTGCCGGACGGCACCGACATGCTCTACCTGGACCAGCTCACCCCCGATAGCGAACTGCAGGTACGCGACTGGACCGGCCACCGCATACCAATGCACGCGGTGCCGTCGGGCCACGTGGTGCTGGCCGCCGATGCCGCGGCCGTCGACCGCATCACTGCCGCCCCGATGCCGGCATTCACATCGCACACCATCACCGACGCGGCGGCGCTGTATTCGCGCCTCGAACTCGTTCGCCACGACGGCTACGCGTGGGCGCTGGAAGAATTTGCCACCGGCCTCAACTCGGTGGCGGCCGCAGTCCGCAACACTGAGGGTCTTGTCATCGCAACGCTGCACGTTTACGGCCCCGCAAGCCGCTTTCCCGGCGAGCGCGACCCGCGAGTGCTCGGCGAGCTGCTCGCGGCCACCGCCGCCAACATCCGTACCGACTGAACAGGAACTCACTTGGATCGTTACGACTACATCATCGTTGGCGGCGGCTCGGCCGGCTCCGCTCTCGCCAACCGGCTCAGTGCCGACCCCACGCACAAGGTACTGGTGCTCGAAGCTGGGCGGCCGGACTACAAGTGGGACGTCTTCATCCACATGCCCGCCGCGCTGATGTTCGCCATCGGCAACCGCTTCTACGACTGGAAGTACGAGAGCGAATCCGAGCCGCACATGAACGGTCGGCGCGTCTACCACGCACGCGGCAAGGTGCTCGGTGGCAGCAGCAGCATCAACGGCATGATCTTCCAGCGCGGCAACCCGCTCGACTTCGAACGCTGGGCGCAGCAGAAGGGCATGGAGACGTGGGACTACGCCCACTGCCTGCCGTACTTCAAGAAGATGGAGACCTGCCTCGCCGGCCCCGATGAATGGCGCGGCGGCGAAGGGCCGCTCGTGCTCGAGCGCGGCCCCTCGCAGAACCCGCTGATCGATTCGTTCTTCGACGCCACCGAACAGGCGGGCTTCCAGCGCACCACCGACGTCAACGGCTACCGCCAGGAAGGGTTCGCACGCTTCGACCGCAACGTGCACCGCGGCCGGCGCCTCAGCGCCGCTCGCGCGTATCTGCACCCAGTGATGAAGCGCCCCAACCTGACCGTCACCACTCGCGCAATGGTCAGCAAAGTCCTGTTCGACGGCACCACCGCCACCGGCGTGGAATACAGGGTGCGCGGCAAGCGCAAGGTCGCCCACGGCAAAGAGATCGTGCTGTGCGGCGGGGCGTTCAACACTCCCCAATTGCTGCAGCTCAGCGGCATCGGCAACGCCCAGGAGCTGACCAAGCTGGGCATCCCAGTCGTCAAAGATCTGCCGGCCGTCGGCGAGCACATGCAGGACCACCTCGAGGTCTACGTGCAGCACTCGTGCACGCAGCCAGTGTCGCTGCAGCCCAGCCTGGCAATGTGGCGCCGCCCGTTCATCGGCCTGCAGTGGCTGTTCCGCAAGGGCCCCGGCGCCAGCAACCACTTCGAGTCCGGCGGCTTCGCGCGCAGCAACGACGATGTCACCTACCCGAACCTGATGTTCCACTTCTTGCCCATTGCCGTGCGCTATGACGGTTCGGCGCCGGCAGGCGGGCACGGCTACCAGGTGCATGTGGGGCCGATGTACTCCAACTCGGAGGGCTCGGTGAAGATCGTCTCCACCGACCCGAAGGTGAAGCCGGCGCTGCGCTTCAACTACCTGTCCACCGAGCAGGACAAACGCGAGTGGGTGGAAGCAATCCGCGTCTCGCGCCAGATCCTCGCCCAGCCGGCAATGAACGAGTTCAATGGCGGCGAGATCTCACCCGGACCGACGGTGGCCACCGACGAGCAGATTCTCGATTGGGTGCGCAAGGACGCGGAAACGGCCCTGCACCCCAGCTGCACCTGCCGCATGGGCGCCGAGGACGACGACAGCGTGGTCGACCCGCTGACGATGAAGGTGTGGGGCGTGGAAGGTGTGCGCGTGTGCGACGCCAGCGCGATGCGCTTCGTCACCAACGGCAACATCTACGCACCGGTGATGATGATGGCCGAGAAGGCTGCCGACCTGATCCTGGGTAGGGCTCCCCTGCCGCCCGAGCCACTGGAGTTCTACCGCCACGAGGGCTAGCTGCGGCGAGGGCTGGCTGCCACGCTCAGCCAGCGAGCGCGCTCGGCGGTTCAGCTGAACCGCAGCTCCGTCAGCTCCGTCAGCTCCGTCAGCGCTCCGGGAAGGCGCTGAGGGCGTCGAAGTCGACGATGGCTTGGGCACTGCGCCCCAGGAGCAGCTTCACCAGTTCCTGGCTGCGCTCGGGAAGGTCGTCGTAGGAGGGAAAGTTGGCGACGCCATAGATGAAGCACTGGGCGACAGCAACCTTGAACTGGTGTTCCACCTCGTCGCGGTCGCGCACCACACCATTGGCGGCCAACTGCTCGACGTAGCGGTCGAGGAGCGCTGACTCGCGGCCCGCGCGAACGGCTGGGGCGATGGACTGGCTGACGAAATAGGCGAGGTCGTACACGCCGCTGGCGAGACCGGAGATCTGGAAGTCGATCACCATCACGTCGTCGCCGTCGAAGAACAGATTGTCCAGCCGCCAGTCGCCGTGCACGAGGGTGGTGGGTGTGTTGGCCGTGGTGAGCATGAACTCGAGGTTCTCTCCGTACTGATCGCCGAACAGCACGAGCTCGGGCGTGAGGTAGTCGGCGCCGTGCACCTGCGCGTTGACCCACCCGGCCTCGAAGATTGGCGGTAGCCCGTGCAGGTAGCCGGGGTTGAGCATCGGCGGGAAAGTGTTGACCAACTGCTCCAGCTCGGGGTGCTCGTGCCACTTGGCGTGCAACGCTGCCATCGCATCGATCGACGCCAAGGTCTGCTCCCATGTGGCACCCACTCGTTGGTCAGGGGTGGTGCGGTCGCTGAGGTCCTCCATCACCACCACGAAGTCGGTGCTGTCCTCGGCGATCATCGCGGCGTGCACGACCGGCGTGCGTACCGGCGAATGCGGGGCCAGTTCACGATAGAACCGGATCTCGCGAGGGTAGAAGCCCAGCGAATCGGCGATGCCGCGCTGGGTGGGGATGTCGGTCGGGAACTTGATGATGACGCTCACCGGGCCACCACCACCCGAGTACGCAGGCACCGCCCGGTACAGCAGGCTCAACAGCCCGGCACCGACCGCGAACGGCTCGACCTCCATCGAGGCAATCTCGGTGACCGTGTCGATGGCCCCACTGGTACGCAGCACCGCCGTCAGCCATTTGGCGTCGACCTCGTCGATACGGCGCGGCAAACCGACTTCCAGCCCTGCAATGTTCCCCATGCCCAGATGGTAGACCCGCCGGCCGACGGCAGGCGACGCACTTTTGGATTGTCAGTCGGAGTTGAGCTGCACGTCGCCCATGGCCATCTGCCCAGCAGAGCCCATCGTCGCCCACGTACCGATATGACGGCGTTCAGGCTCGGTGTGGGCACCGGCGCAGTCGGGGTGCACCTCATGCTCACCCACCTCGATGACGTCCTCACCAACGCGCAGTTCGAATGCCACACGGGCGACACTCAGCCATCACGACCTCCATTCAACTGGCGTTCCAGCACGGTGAGTCGGCTCACCAGTTCGTCGCGCTCGATGTAGCAACTCTGCAGGTGGCGGGCACCACCACCGCTGAACCCTGTGCGGCCGTGCATCACTCGGCGGTTGTCCACCAGGTACATCTCACCGGCGCGCATATCGAGGCGCAGTTGGTATTGCTCGCTCTCGCGCATGCGGCCGAAGGCCCTGTACGCCTCGTAGTACGGCCCCATCACCTCGGCGGGCAGCAGGAACGGGCGTGCCGAGTGGTTCGAGTAGCGGATCGAGTGCAGCTCGCCTTCGGGGCTGAGCGTGATCACCGGGCCGGTGGCCGCGTGCTCGGCGGTGGCGTCTGCGAAGTGGAACTGCAACGAGTGGTCCACCAGCAGCTGGAACAGGTCCGGGCGGGTAGCACGCAGGTCGGCGGCGACCTTGAAGCCGTCGGTGAGCGTGGCTGCCCCACCGCTGGTGTCGCTGCGCAGGAAGTGCTGCAGCTGAATGGTGGGCGCCGGGTCGCGGTAGCCCTCGTCGGTGTGTACCAGCAGCGCCAGGTTGGTGTATGCAACCGAGTTCGCGTCCACCATCGAGACGACGTCGAACACCGTGCCCCAACTGGTGGAGCGAACGATGCCCAGTTCGGCGCCCACCTCGAGCACCGTGCCCGGCTCGTTGGGCACGCCAGACAGCAGCGCCAGGCCGTAGTCGCAGAAACCGCGCAGGAAGTCACGACGCAGTTCGTTGTCGGCCAGCAGTTCCGGCCACACGGCGCGGGGGATTGCACTCGCGGCCGATGCGTCCCACAACGTCGGCTGGGCGACCGCGTGGCGGGCGCCGTTGGAGTAGTCGTTGGCCCGCAGCCAGTCCGCGGAGTAGACCGATGTGTGGCCGTCGTGCGCCCAGGTCACGTGCAGCGCACCGTCAATGAGGGCGCAGTCGCTGGGGTGCACGTCGTCGGGGATGGTGGACGTCTCGACGACGCGGTGCCGGGTGGACGCGTGCAGCAGTTCGGGTGCGTTGTCGCGCAACCACAGCGACAGCAACGAGCTGGTGGCACCGCCGGCCCACGTCAGCTCGACCAAGCTGGGCCCGACACCGGGATTGGCGCTCGTGTTCGCAGTGGCGGTGAGCAGCGACGTCACGATGCGTAGTCCGAGCCTTCGTGGTCGAGGATGGACAGCAGCTCGGTGAAGTGCAGCTCGGCTGCCTGCGGGTACCCCCGCCATTGCTTGCATGCCAGCACCGCCGTTTCGTGCGGGATCAGAGCCAGCGGGCGCCCGGTAGACATCGCCAACACCTGCAGTTGCGCGGCCTTTTCCAGGTAGTAGAGCTCGTCGAACGCTTCGGCCACGGTGTTGCCGACCACCAGCACACCATGGTTGCCCAGGAACAGCACGCTCTTGTCATCGCCGAGCAGGCCGGCCACCCGCGCGCCCTCGCTATCGTCGAGCGCCATCCCGCTGTAGTCGCGGTCGTAGCCGACGCGTTCGTAGAAGCGGCAAGCGTTCTGGTCGAGCGGCAGGAACTCGAAGTCGCGCAGGCAGGTGAGGGTGGTTGCGAAGGCCATGTGCGTGTGCAGCACGACACGCGCCCGCGGCACGCGCTGGTGGAGGTGTGCGTGCAGGTACCAGGCGGTGGGGTCGGCGGTGGGGTGCACTCCCTGCTGCCCGGCAGCGGCAGCGTTGAGCAACAGCAATTCGCTTGCCTTCATGCGCGAGAAGTGCCGACCGCGTGGGTTGAGCAGGAACTGGCTGCCGTCGCCGGAGACTGCCGCGCTGAAGTGGTTGGCGGTGGCTTCGTGCAGATCCAGCCGTGCCGCCCAGCGAAAGGCCGCAGCCAGCTCACGGCGGGTGCTCAGTTCCGTGTCGTTCGTGTCGTTCGTGTCGTTCGTGTCGTCCGTGTCGTCCGTGTCGTCCGTGTCGTTCGTGTCGTTCGTGTCGTTCATTGCAGGACCTCCGGGAAGCCTGGGGCACGCAGGTCGGTGCCCAGCGCATCTTCCAACAGTTTGACCACCTGACTGGACCACGCCCCACCGCCGTACTGCGAGCGGGCACGGATGAAGGTCTGCTCGGTTTGGCCGGCGAGATCCAGCGGCACGCCGAACTCGCGACCGAATTGGGTGGCGAAGCCGAGGTCCTTGCAGGCGAGATCCATCGTGAAGCCGATGTTGTAGCTGCCGTTGAGGATGACCTGGCCCTCGGTCTCGTGCACGAAGCTGTTGCCGGAGCTGTTGAGGATGGCTTCGAACGACTTGGCCAGATCGAGGCCACCGCGCTTGGCCAGCATCAGCGCCTCACCGACCGACACCAGGTTGATGAACGCGAGCATGTTGGTGATCACCTTGATCACTGCCGCGCTGCCCAATGGGCCCATGTAGAGCACCGGGTCACCGATGGCCGTCAGCAGGTGATGGTGCTCCTCGAACAGGGCTTCGTCGCCGCCGACGAGCACGGTGATCTCGCCCGCCGCCGCCTTGTGTACGCCACCGGTGACCGGCGCCTCCAGCGTGCGGACACCGATTGCGGCTGCCAGTGCTGCCAGCCGCAGGGTTTCGTCGCGGTCGTTGGTGCTGTTGTCGATCCAGGTGCCGCCGGCCTTCATCCCGGCCAGCACGCCGTTGGCGCCGGTGACCACGGCATTGACTGCGGCCGGTGACGGCAGGCAGGTGAACACGACGTCGCTGGTGGCGGCGACGGCCATCGCAGTGTCGGCCCACGCGGCACCGGCGGCGAGAAGGCCCTGGGCGGAGTCAGGGTCGAGGTCGGTGACGGTGACGGAATGGCCGGAGCGCAGCAGGCTGGCCGAGAGGTGCACCCCCAGGTTCCCGAGCCCTACGTACCCGACCGACACTGGTCTACCGCTCACGATTTCCCCCACGACTCGATTTCCCCCACGACTCGATTGCCCCCACGACCTTCGCGCGCCGACAGTCTGCAACACGATGCAACAAAGTATCCACCGACAGCGAGCATCCAGCAAGTGAAGTGTCAGGCAGCTGAGACAGCGCTTGGTTGCTGCTCGACGCACTACTGTGCGGGCCATGCGGACACCGATCCCTTCCCTGATCGATCTCGAGGCCTTCGAGGCCGCGGCGCGGCACGGCAGCTTCGTGGCCGCCGCCGCCGAACTGCACCTCACCCCTTCGGCCATCAGCCACCGAGTCCGCTCGCTGGAACGGCAGCTGGGAGTCGTCCTGTTCACCCGCCACGCACGCCGCATCGAGCTCACCGACCATGGTCGGGCCTACACGCCGTCGGTGCGCCAGGCCTTTGACGAACTCGCTGTTTCCACCGCCGGGCTGTTTGGCTTCGTGCGTCCCTCGCGCCGGCTCACCGCCCGCGTGCCCATCTCATACGCGGTGTCGTTCGTCGCGCCGCGGTTGCACGAGTTCAAGACGGCTCACCCCGACATCGAGCTGCGCCTGGTCTCGGCAATCTGGGCCGATGCGTTGGCCAGCGAGGACATCGACCTCGACGTGCGCTTCGGCGCTGGCAACTGGGCAGGTCACCAAGCCGAACTGCTGCACCGCGAGACAGCAGTTGCGGTGTGGGCACCTTCGTTCGAGGCCCAGTCCAACCCCATCGACGACCTCGCGGTGCTGGCTGCCGGCCCGCGGGCGCACGTGCTGGGTATGGAGAACCTATGGTTCGAGCTGCTCGGGCCGGCCTCGTCGCCGCTCGCCAGCGGCGACATCACGGTGGACACGTCGCTGGCCGCCATCGAGCTGGCGTGCAGCGGCACCTGCAGTGCACTGCTGCCGCGCCGCTTCGTGGCCCGCCACCTCGCCGACGGACGGCTACGCACCACGCCGGCGGCGGCAGTGCCGATGACCGAAGCGCACTTCCTGGTTCGCCCGTCGTCGCTCACCACGGTGAGCACCGAGGCGACGCTGTTCGCTGATTGGCTGCGCAGCCTTGACGAGTAGCGACGCCACACGGCGACAACGCACACGCCGAAGCGTGACGTCGCCGCCGTGTGGCATCGAGTGAGTGAGGCGGTGTCAGTGAGACGGTGTCAACGGCTCAGGCGAGCCAGGCCTTCCACACGTCGGGGTTGGCGTCGACCCACTTTTTGGCGGCCTCGGCGGCAGTGAGACCATCACGGTCCACGTAGCCGGCAATCTCGCTCTGCTGCTCGGTGGTGAGCGTCATCTTCGAGAGCATTGCAAACGCCGAGGCGTTCTTGGCTTCGAGACCGGCGTTGGCTGCCTTGTAGAGCTCGTCGACAGGATAGTCGCATGCGTAGCTGCCGTCCTGCGAGGCCAGCGCGGCTTCGCACTCAGGGGTGATGTCGGGCAGCTTGACTTCCACCAACTCGACTTCCAGTTGCTTCCAGTGCGGCTTCCAGAACTGCATCAGGATGGGCTTCTGGTCGGCGATGCTCTGGTCGATGGCAGTGAGCAGCGCAGCCTCGGTGCCGGCCACCACGTACTTCAGCGGCAGGCCAAGGTTGTCGATGATCTGCGCGTCGTAGGTGACGTAGCTGGGATCGCCCATCGTGAACTGGCCCTGGTCGCCGGATTCTGCGGTGGCGAACAACTTGGCCAGCTCGGGGTTCTGGAACCCTTCCCACGTGGCCAGCTCAGGGTGCTGGTCAACGATGAACTTGGGCACGAACCAGCCGATCTTGGCGGCCGGACCGAGCTTGCCCATATCGACTACCGATTGCTTGCCGGTGATGTAGGTCTCGTAGTCGGCGGCGTGACCCGACGGCCACACCTCGAGCACAGCGTCGATGCTGCCATCGTCAAGGCCGACCCAGGTGGCGTTCTCGTCGATCTCGATGATCTCCACGGCAGCGCCGAGGTTGGCCTCGATCACTACTTTGGCCACGGCAGCGTTGACGGCGGAGCCCGTCCACGGGTTTGCAGCAATTGTGATGGCCTCGGTGCCGGAGCCACCCGGTGCGGTGGTCTGGTCTGGTGCCTTGCTTTCGGATGTGGTGCTGTCGTCGCCACATGCCGCGAGTGCGGTTGCCAGCAGGATGCCTGCCACGGCAACTCGCCTGGCCCTACGGATGGATGTCATGTACTCCCCTTTTTTCGAGAACTCGATCTGCCTTGCGGTGCGACACGTCCTGCAGTCATGCGACACGTTCTGTATCGGTGCTGGTACCCCAGGCTTGAGTCAGGCGGTCCAGCATGATCGCTAGCAGCACAATACTCAAGCCACCGGCGGTGCCAAGGCCAAAGTCAATGCCGGGCTTGGCCGCCGCCCGGTACGCCAGCAGGCCCAGGCCGCCGGCGCCGATCAACGATGCGATGATCACGGTGGCGAGCACCATCATCATCGTTTGGTTGATGCCCAGCAGGATTGCCTTGCGGGCCAACGGCAACTGCACGTTGCGCATCTCCTGGCGCGGTGTGGCGCCGAACGAGATGGCCGCCTCGCGCGGCGTGTACGGCACTTCACGCATGCCCAGTGAGGTCAGGCGAATGCACGGAGGGATCGCGTAGATCACGCACGCCACTACGCCCGCGGCACGCCCGATGGAGAACAGGAAGATGACCGGCAGCAGGTAGACGAACTGCGGCAGCACCTGCGCGATGTCGAGGAACGGGCGCAGCGTGCGTTCGACGCGGTCCGAGCGGCCCGCCCACATGCCCAACGGCAGCGCGATGGCCACGCTGATGACAATGGCCACCAGCACCTGGCTGAGTGTGTCCATCGCGTGGTCCCACAGCACGGTGTCGTTGTCGTAGCCCATGGTGGCAATCAGCAGCAGACAGACGCCCATGGCGCCGGCGAGCCGCCAGCCCTTGACGAGCCAGCCGAGGAAGGCGGCAAACACCACGACAGCCAGCCACGGCAGAGCCAACAGCAGGTCCCGCACGGGGTTGATGATGCGCACCACGAGGAAGTCGTTGATGGCCTGTGTGCCGCCGATGAGCGGCACGTCCTTGCGCAAGTTGCGCTGCACGGCGTCGACCCAGCCGTCGATGGTGGGGGCGATGTCGACCTTCAGGCTGGACGGGAACCCGGTGGCATCGAACACGCGGGCGGCGAGGATAGCCGCCACCGGCACGCCGATCGCGATGATGGTGCGCCGGCGACCCTTCACCCGTGGCAAGTTGCGGGCGAAGCGCGAGATCACCCGAGTCTTGTCGCCGGTGGTGATGCGGTCGAGCGCCACGGCCATCAGCACGATGGCCAAGCCGGCTGCCGAGGCCTTGCCGACCTCCTGCTTCTGCACGTTGCTGACCACGACCTGGCCGAGGTCGCCGGTGCCCAGCAGCGAGGCGAGCACCACCACGCCGAAGGCCATCATGATCACCTGGTTGAGCCCGAGCAGGATGGTGCGCCGCGCCAACGGCAGTTGCACTTTGAACAACTGTTGCCGGCCGGTGGTGCCGAACGATCTGCCGACCTCGTTCATCACCACGGGCACCTGGCGCAGGCCGAGGTTGGTGAGGCGCACCGCCGGTGGCAGTGCGTAGATCACGGTGACGACGACGGCAGCGGGGAATCGAATACCGAAAAAGATCTGCACCGGGCTGAAGTAGACGAAGATCGGCATCACCTGCGCGGTGTCGAGCAGTACCCGGATGACGCGCTCGGCGCGATCCGAGCGTGCGGTCCAGATGCCCAGCGGCACACCGATGACGAGTGCGATCATCACCGCCACGGCCATGATCGAGAGCGTCCGCATCGCAAGGTCCCAGTCGGCGAGGACACCGACTCCGAACATCGCGGCCGCGCCAGCGAGCGCGGCACGCAGGCCGCCGGTGCGCCAGCCGATCACACCGGTGATAGCCACCACGCCCGGCCAGCGCAACCAGCTGAGCAGTGACTCGACGTGTTGCACCGACCAGTTGAGCAGGTCGCTGATCGGGTTGAACATCGCCGTGAAGATCGGCGACGTCTGGCGGTTGACGATGGACCACTTATAGCGGTCCTGCGCCCAACGCTGGATGCCGATGTCCATCCAAGAGGGCACCTCGTGCACCAGCACGAACGCAACGACAGCAAGCGCAGCGAACACTGCGAACCCGATGGTGCGCTGTTGCCGGCGGGCGCGCTCCACCTCGACGGGCACCAGCGTGGGTAGAGCCTCGACCGAGACGGCCATCAGAGGTCCCCGGTCGCGATGACCGACAACACACCCACCCGGTCGATCGTGCCGACGGTGAGGCCATCGCGGGTGACCTTCACCGGCAGCTCGCTGTGCGCCACCAGGTTCACTGCGTCGCGCACCTTGGTGCCACTCGCGACTTCGCCGGCGAACGGGCCGTCGGTGGGGGCCGACATCACGGCATCCACCGGGACCACGTGCGAGCGCGGCACGTCGCGCACGAAGTTGGCCACGTACTCGTCGGCTGGTTCCAGCACGACCTCGGCGGGCGTGCCCACCTGCACGAACTTGCCGTCGCGCATGATCGCGATGCGGTCACCGAGCCGCAGTGCCTCGGACAGGTCGTGGGTGATGAACACCATCGTCTTGCCCAACTCGCGGCGCAGGCGGACGATCTCGTCCTGCATCTCTCGCCGGATCAACGGGTCGAGCGCCGAGAACGGCTCGTCGAACAGCATGATGTCGGGGTCGGTGGCGAGCGCTCGGGCAAGGCCCACGCGTTGCTGCTGCCCACCACTGAGCTGGTGCGGCTTGTAGTCGCCCATGTTGGGCAGACCCACCAGTTCCAGTGTGCGAGCCGCGCTCTCGCGCCGCTCGGCCTTGCTCACCCCGCGCAGTTCCAGCCCGAACGCGACGTTGTCGAGCAGGGTGCGGTGCGGCAGCAGGCCGAAGTGCTGGAAGACCATCGAGACCTTGTGCCGACGGATCTCCAGGAGGTCGTGGTCGTTGGCTGCCGTGACGTCGGTGCCGTCGATGATGACTTGGCCGGCGGTCGGCTCGATGAGGCGGGTGATGCAACGGATCAACGTGCTCTTCCCGCTGCCCGACAACCCCATCACGACGAAGACCTCGCCCGGGGCAACATCCAGGTTGACCTCACGCATCGCCACTACGTTGCCGTGGGTGGCCTGCAGCTCACCACGGGGAAGGTCTGCGGCGGGCGCGCCCACGATGCGTTCGGCCCGCGGCCCATAGACCTTCCACAAGTCCCTCACCGAGATCATCGGATCGACCACTGCCCACTCCCCCTCGACAACTTCCCCCACATGTGCTGCAGCAGCCTAGACCGTGCCCCGACAAGGCTGAACGACTGTTCCATGAACGTCAGGTACGTGCTCTACGCTCGACCGTCAGATGAACGAGCTCGAACTGCTCAAGGCCTACGAACCGATCGTTCGGTTTCAACCTCGGGGAACTCTTCTTCCCGACTGCAGTGGAGGACTACCTCGCGTCCTGTGAACTGCTGGAACGCGTCGCCGGGCAGGCACCACCGGTGGTGGTACCCAAGGGTGAGCTGACGCTCGACCGTCTCGCCGAGATCGGCGCTGCGCGCCCTACGGCGTCAATGACCATGAAGCCGACTGGGAACAGGTCGTTGTCTACCTGGCGGAGCATCTGGATGGCCCGCCGCTGCCGTCATGGGTGGTGTTCTCTGCTCACGACCAGACGGGAGACGACATGCGTCGCCGATGGGACGACCCAGACCTCACCCGCGTCGGCGACCATCCGGTGGTGTTCGCCGGGCCCGGCTCGCACAGCGGCGCCTGCCTCCAGGGCGAATACCTCACCAACTTCGACCCGCCCGCGTTCAAGCGGTTCATCCGCTTCAGCCGCAGAGTGGCGCGGCGGCTGCTGCCGTGGGCGCGAGCCAACCCGCAGGCGGGCGTCGGCATCTCGTACATCGACTACGCGAGAGGTGACGAACTGTCCGTGGGCCCCGGCCAGGACCGGCAGTGGCACGGGGTGCTGGACGACGACGAGACGCCATGGGTGTTCCACTATCAAGGACTGTGGGGGTAACGACACCGCCGACCCGCTGGGCGGCGAGCGTGGCCCAGCAGGCCCCCGCTACGAGAAGACCGGCATCGTGCGCCAAGCCTGGGGCGACGTCGTCGGCTGGTCCGGCCTGTCCAAGGTGGCCCCCAACCACGCCGTTGCCGCCGACCTGATCCGCCTGCGACTCGAGCAACTCGAAGCCGAGGCCCAGGCGGTCACCGCTGAGCTGGAAGCGCGCCGAACGCAGCTCCGCGCCGACGTGGCCAGCGGGGTCAGCGTGACCCTCGTACAGGAGCTGGAACTGAATGCGCTCGCCACCAGCCGCGTGCGGTTGAGCGATGAACGGCGCCGGCTCCAGTCGCGACTTCTGAGCCCGCACCAGACCCGGGGCCGCACGATCACCTACGCCATCGGCACCTCCCAGCAACCGGCGAGACGCGTGCCCGGCTGCGGCTCCTCTCGGTGTGGTCCGCACTGAGCACTCCGCTGCTCCTGGGTGTCATCGGCCTGGCCTTCCTACCCGCCAGACCATTCGCGATCATCTCAACTGTCCTGCTCTGGACGCGGGTCGTGGTCGGCATCGAGGCGGCAGCTCGGAGACACCTTCTCGGCTTCCTCCTCGGGGTGGTCGCCGTCGCTGTCGTCACCATGGTCGTCGCGTCGTTCTTCCTGTCCGTCATCACCTGGGGATGGCGCTACGCAGTCACCGGCACCTTCTGGTCACTGGCCATCATTCTGCTGATCGCGAACGTGCAAGAACTGGGCCGCGACTGACAACAACGGCGGCTGGCGCCAAGGCATGTTCTTCCGCTCTGGACGGCTGGGCATCCGTCACCACGACGTCGCCCACACGCAGGTGTGGCAGCGACACGAGCGCGGAGCGTCCGAACTTCGACGAGTCGACCGCGAAGATGCGCGCCTCGGCGATATCGCTCATCGCCGCCGACATCTCGGCCTCGGCGTGCTCCTGCACCATCAGGCCGCGTCGCGCGTCGACGGCGGAAGCGGAGAGAATGGCCAGGCGAACCTTCATCGACCGGACCACGGAAAACGCCTGCGCGTCGAACGATGCACCATCATGATTGCGCAGCTCCACGCCTGCCATCAGCACCTTGTTGCCGGCAATGGTGGCCAGGCTGGTGGCGATGAACGTGGAGTTGGTAACCACGGTCAGCCCGCGATGCCGGCGCAGCGCCTGCGCGATGAAGCCGGTGGTACTGCCCGTGTCGAGCGCAATCACGTCGCCGTCGCGCACCATCGACGCGACGCGACCTGCAATGGCCACCTTCGCTCGCTGGTTGGTGGACATCCTGGCGAGGAACGGTGCCTCACCGGGGCGGGTCCTGCCGACGACGGCACCGTGCACCTTCTCGACCTCACCGCGTTCGACGAGTGGCTTGACGATGCGCCGTACGGTCTGCTCGCTGACATTGAGCAACATCGCGAGTTCGCGCACGCTCACCGACCCGCGGAGCGCGACCGCATTCATCACGTCCTGTTCGTAGCGCGCCATGTGAGCATTCCAACACAAAGCAACACATCCGGCCACAACTGTTGCTATCCGCGCGAAGATCCTGACTCGTGAACGCCCTCCCCTCCCACGCCCGCACCGTCGTCATCGGGGGTGGCATCGTCGGCTGCTCGACGGCGTACCACCTCGCCAAGCTGGGCTGGACCGACACCGTGCTGCTCGAGAAGCACAAGCTCACTTCCGGCAGCACGTTTCATGCGGCGGGCCTCGTCGGCCAGTTGCGCACCAGCGCCAACATCACCCAGCTGCTCGGCAACTCGGTGGAGCTGTACAAGACGCTGGAGGCCGAAACCGGCCAGGCCACCGGCTGGAAGATGAACGGTGGCTTGCGGCTCGCGTGCAACCAGGAGCGGTGGACCGAAGTCAAGCGCCAGGCGACCACGGCGAAGAGCTTCGGGCTGGAGATGCACCTGCTCACGCCCAGCGAGGCGCAGGCCCTGTGGCCACTGATGCAGGTCGACGACGTCGTCGGCGCGGCCTTCCTGCCCACCGATGGCCAGGCCAACCCCAGCGACATCACGATGGCACTCGCCCGCGGCGCACGCATGCACGGTGCCACCATCTGCGAAGACACCGAGGTGCTGCGTATCGAGGTGGAACACGGCGTGATCAAGGCCGTGGTCACCATCGCGCCCGACGGCAGCGAGGGCCGCATCGAATGCGAGAAGGTCGTGGTCTGCGGCGGCCAATGGACCCGGGCACTGTGCGCGACCGTGAGCGTCAACGTGCCATTGGTGTCGGTGGAACACCAGTACGTGATCACCGAACAGTTCACCCCCGAGGCACCGCGCGACCTACCCACACTGCGCGACCCGGACCGGCTGACCTACTACAAGGAGGAAGTCGGCGGCCTGGTCATGGGCGGCTACGAGCCCAATCCCATCCCGTGGGCGATGAAGGGCATTCCGCGCCCCTTCCAGTTCCAGTTGCTGGACAGCGACTTCGACCACTTCGCCCCGATCATGGAGCTCGCCATCGGCCGCGTGCCGCAGCTCGCCGACACCGGTATCCGCACGCTGATCAACGGGCCAGAGAGCTTCACGCCCGACGGCAACTTCATCCTCGGCGAGGCACCCGAGCTCGCCAACCTCTTCGTCGGCGCCGGCTTCAACGCATTCGGCATCGCTGCCGGCGGCGGCGCCGGCCAGGCACTGGCGGAATGGGTGCACGACGGGCAGCCTCCGTACGACCTGTGGGTCGTCGACCTGCGCCGCTTCGGCCGCCCGCACACCGACACCGACTGGGTGCGCACCCGCACGTTGGAGGCGTACGGAAAGCACTACACGATGGCCTGGCCGTTCGAGGAACACCACAGCGGCCGCCCGGCGCGCACGTCGCCGCTCTACGGCCGGCTGCTCGCGCAGGGCGCGGCCTTCGGCGAGAAGCTGGGCTGGGAACGGCCCAACTGGTTCGCGTCCGCAGCGCTCGGCGAATCTCCACGTGACGAATACACCTACGAACGCCAGAACTGGTTCGCCGCCGTCGGGCGCGAGCACACCGCTTGCCGCGAGGCAGCCGTGCTCATCGACCAGACCTCGTTCGCCAAGTTCGCGCTCAAAGGACCCGATGCGCTCACAGCACTCGACTGGATCTGCGCGAACAACGTCCGCCGGCCAGTCGGGTCGCTCACCTACACACAGATGCTCAACGACCGCGGCGGCATCGAGGCCGACCTCACCGTGGCTCGTGTGGCCGACGACGAGTTCTACATCGTCACCGGCACGGGCTTCGCCACCCACGACTTCGACTGGATCCGCCGCAGCCTGCCGGTCGGCGCCAACGCCCAACTGTTCGACGTCACCTCTGCATACTCCGTGCTCACCCTGATGGGCCCGGCATCGCGGGCCATCCTCGGGGCCGTCACCTCCGCTGACCTGTCGAACGAGGCGTTCCCGTTCGGAACGTTCCAAACGGTGGGCATCGCCAGCTGCCCGGTGCGCGCCCTGCGCATCACCTACATGGGCGAGCTGGGTTGGGAGCTGCACCTGCCCGTCGAATACGCGCCGAAGGTGTACGACTCGCTGATGGAGGCGGGCGCGCCACTGGGCCTCACCAACGCTGGCTATCGGGCGATCGAGAGCACCCGGCTGGAGAAGGGCTACCGCGCCTGGGGCAGCGACATCGGCCCCGACCACACACCCATCGAGGCCGGTCTCGGCTGGGCGGTGAAGATGAAGAGCGGCATTCCGTTCCGCGGTCGCGACGCAATCGAGGCACAACGCGCCGGCGGGGTGCGCAAGCTGCTCGCTGCGTTCACGGTGGATCCCGCCCACATCCTGCTCGGCCGCGAGACCATCTATCGCGACGGCGAACGCGTGGGCTGGCTGACCAGCGGCGGCTACGGCTACACCATCGACCGCTCGATCGGGTACGGCTACGTCCGCAACCCGCTGGGCGTCACCGCCGACTGGGTCCTGGCCGGCAGTTACGAACTCGAGGTCGCCGGCCAACGAGTTCCTGCCACCGTCGCCCTGCAGCCGCTCCACGACCCCACCAACGCACGAGTGAAGGCCTGACCAACATGAGCACCGCCACCTCCACGAAGCAGCTCCCCCAGCGCGCACGCATCGTCGTCATCGGCGGCGGCATCCTCGGCTGCAGCATCGCCTATTGGCTCACCAAGTACGGCGAAGCAGACGTCGTGCTGCTCGAGCAGCACCAGCTCACCGACGGCGCCACCTGGCACGCGGCCGGCCTCGTCGGCCAGCTGCGCTCGTCGCGCAACACCACCCGCATGCTCGAGCAGTCCGTCGAGATGTACCGCAGGTTGGAAGCCGAGACCGGCCAGGCGGTCGACTGGCACGAGACCGGCAGCCTGCGCCTGGCCTGCTCGCCCGAGCGGGTGCTGGAACTGAAGCGGCTGACCACGATGGCCAAGAGCTTCGGCCTGCCGATGGAAGTCATCTCTCCGCAGCGCGCGCGGGAGCTGTTCCCGCTGATGAGCACGCAGGACGTGCTCGCCGCCGCGTTCCTACCCACCGACGGGTACATCGACCCCGCGTCGGTCACCCAGGCGATCGCCCGCGGTGCCCGCAGTCGCGGCGCGCAAGTACACGAGCAGACCAAGGTCACCTCCATCACCGTCGACGGCCGCCAGTGCACCACTGTGCAGACGAGCCGCGGCGACATCGAGTGCGAGATGATCGTCAACGCCGCCGGCATGTGGGGCATGGAAGTCGGCCGCATGGCCGGCGTGCGCATTCCCGCCACCGCGGTCGAGCACCAGTACCTTCTCAGCGGCCCGATCGAGGGCTACACGCCCGTCGAGCTGGGGAAGATGCCAACGATGCGCGACCCCGACCACCTCGTCTACTACAAGCCCGATGGTCCCGGCCTGCTGATCGGTGGGTACGAGCCCGACACCATCGCATTCGGCACCGACGGCATTCCGTCCCCGTTCCAGCGCAAGCTGTTCGAACCGAACTTCGACCGCTTCGCGCAACTCGCCGAGCTGGGCCAGAAGCGCACGCCATGCCTCGAGCAGGCCGGCATCCGCACCCTGCTGAACGGGCCCATCCCCTACTCGGCCGATGCGGACTTCGTGATGGGTCGCGTGCCCGAGCTGGACAACTACTACGTCGCCACCGGCTTCCTGTACGGCATCGCTGCTGGCGGCGGCGCAGGGAAGATGATGGCCGAGTGGATGCTGGAGGGCAGGCCCAGCCTCGACCTGTGGCCGCTCGACGTTCGCCGCTTTTCGTTCCACCACACCACGCGCCACTTCATGGACCGGCGCATGGTCGAGATGTACGCGCACCACTACAAGCTGGCCGCGCCCGGCAGCGAGAAGGTCACCGCCCGCGGAGTGCGCCGCAGCCCCTTGCACTCGATCCTCGCCGGGCATCGGGCCGTCTACGGCTCGCGCAGCGGGTGGGAGCGGCCGAACTGGTTCGCACCCGAGGGCGTCGAGCCCGTCGACGAGCCGTCGTTCACGGAGCCGAACTGGTGGCCGCACGTTCGCTCGGCTCACCTGACTGTGCGCGACGGTGTCGGGCTCATCGACCAGACCAGCTTCGCCAAGTTCGAGATCACCGGCCCCGGCGCGCTCGCCGCGGTGCAGTGGCTGAGCGTGGCCGACATGGACAAGCCGGTCGGCACGGTCATCTACACCCAGCTGTGCAACGAGCGCGGCGGCATCGAGTGCGACCTGACGATGACCCGTGCCGCACCCGACAGCTTCTACGTCGTCACCGGCTCGGCCTTCGGCGCCCACGACATGGGCTGGATCCGCAGCAACTCACCCGACGACGGCAGCGTGCTCGTTCGCGATCTCACCTCGGCGCGAGCTGTCGTCAACATCGTCGGCCCGCGCAGCCGCGACGTGCTGCAGTCGGTGTGCGAAGAGGACATCTCGAATGCGACGTTCCGCTACGCGACCGCCCGCGAGATCACCATCGGCTCGGCCCCGGTGCTGGCCGCTCGCATCGGTTACGTCGGCGAGCTGGGGTGGGAGCTGCACGTCCCCACCGAGTACGCCGCGCATGTCTACGAACTGCTGCACGAGGCAGGCCAGGCGTACGGCATCGTCGATGTCGGCTACCGCACCATCGACACGATGCGTATGGAGAAGGGTTACCTGTACTGGAGCACCGACATCACCCCCGACACGACACCGTGGGAGGCCGGGCTCGCGTGGCGCGTGAACTTGAGGAAGGGCGACTTCCTCGGCCGCGGCGCGCTCGTCGCGCAGCGCGAGGCGGGCGTCACCCGCCGCCTGTGCACGTTCACGCTCGAGTCGATGGCATACCCCGTGAGCGGCGAGTCGATCATGCTGCCTGGCGGTGACGGCAGCGTCGTCGGTTTCACGACCAGCGCAAACTTCGGCCACACCATCGGCAAGCCGATCGTGTACGGCTACCTACCCGTCGAACTGTGCGACCGCACCGACTTCGTGATCGAGGTGTACGGCGAACCGATTCCAGCGGTCCGCCACGACCTCCCGTTGTACGACCCCGACAACACTCGCCTCAAGTCCTGATCGCACCACCTCACGGTTGTTTATGATCGCCGACGTGCCAGCCTCCCGCCTTGCCGATGCCCTCGCTCGCATTCCGCTACTCGCCAACATCGACCCTGCCACGATCACCCGCCTGGCCGGATTGACCAACATCAACTACCTGGTCAACACCGACAGCGAGCGGCTGGTGCTGCGCGTGCCAGGTGAGGGCACCGGCGAGTACATCGACCGCCGAATCGAAGAGATCGCCGCTCGCTCGGCCGCCGCCGCCGGCGTGAACGCGGAGATCCTTTTCTTCGATGCCACCGACGGGCTGATGGTCACCCGCTTCGTCGAGGGTGCGGCCACGATGACACCGGAGCGCTTCCGCGACCTCGGCGCCGTCGAGCGCGCCGGTCGAGCGTTTCAACGGCTTCATACCACCGCCACCCCGTTCTCGACCGACTTCCAACTGTTCTCGATGATCGACGACTTCAAGCGGCTGCTCGCCGAGAAGGGTGCGGCTCTGCCCGACGGGTACGCAGCCGCCGAGGCCCAGGCCGACGCCACGCGGCGCGCCCTGGATGCCACGGTACGCCCACTGGTGCCGAGCCACTGCGACCCGCTGTGCGAGAACTTCCTCGACACCGGCGAGGGAATGGTGCTCATCGACTACGAGTACAGCGGCAACAACGACCCGATGTGGGACCTCGGCGACCTCAGCGTCGAGGGGTTGTTCGGCCCCGAGCAGGATGCGGCGCTGCTACACGCCTACTTCGGCGGCGAACCCCCAGCCCACGAGGTGGCCCGCATGGTTGCCTACAAGGCGATGTGCGATCTGCTGTGGACACTGTGGGGCGTGTTGCAGCATGTCAACGGCAACCCGGCGGAGGACTTCTGGGCGTACGCCATCGGTCGCTTCGAACGCTGCCGTACCCTCATGGCAACAACGCAGTACGCAGCCCACCTGGGCTGCATCACTGCAGGATGACTGTGCTAGGGTTCCACCATACGGTTCTGTTCCACATCGTGGACAGGCAGTGTGACCCCCAGTGCACAGTCCCCGGGTGGGACGAACAAAGGACAGCGGATGAGCGACGGCGACGACCTGGATCTGGCAGCACTCCCCGACGACGAGCTCGTCACGCAGATGCACGAGGATCTCTACGACGGCATGGGCCCCGAAATCATCGAAGGCACGATGATCCTGCTCGACCGCGGCTGGACCCCTGACCGGGTGCTCAACGACGCACTCGTCGAAGGCATGCGCATCGTCGGCATCGACTTCCGCGACGGCATCCTCTTCGTGCCCGAAGTGCTGCTCTCGGCCAACGCGATGAAGGGCGGCATGGAAATCCTGCGGCCGCTGCTCGCCGAGACCGGCGCCGAGCCGATCGGCAAGGTCGTCATCGGCACCGTCAAGGGCGACATCCACGACATCGGCAAGAACCTGGTGGCGATGATGCTCGAAGGCGCCGGCTTCGAAGTGATCGACCTCGGCATCAACACCGACGCCGACAAGTTCCTTGCCGCCCTCGAAGAGCACCAGCCCGACATCTTGGGCATGTCGGCCCTGCTCACCACCACCATGCCGTACATGAAGGTGGTCATCGACACGCTGCAAGAGCGCGGCCTGCGCGACAAGTACATCGTGTTGGTCGGCGGTGCCCCGCTCAACGAAGAGTTCGGCGCAGCCATCGGCGCCGATGCGTACTGCCGCGATGCCGCCGTCGCCTCGGAAACGGCCAAGGAACTGGTTTCGGCCCGCCGCGGCCGCGGCCACGCCGAGCCGCCCGGCCCGTCTGTCTGAACCACTGCATCATGGCCCGGCCACTCGTGCTTGCGTGCGGCGCACTCGTCGCCGAGCTGCGTGCCGTGCTCCACGCCAATGAACTCAACGATGTGGTCGAGGTGCGCTACCTTCCGGCGAACCTGCACAACCGGCCTGATCGCATCGTGCCTGCGCTGCGCGACCTGCTCGCCGAGCACGATCCGGCAGCCGATCGCCCGGTGCTGATCGGATACGGCGATTGCGGCACCGGCGGCGCGCTCGACGCGCTGCTCGCCGAACGGCCCAACCTACGCCGGCTGCCCGGCAACCACTGCTACGAGTTTTTCGCCGGCACCTCCGCCTTCGAGGCGTTGGCAGACGCCGAGCTGGGCACGTTCTATCTCACCGATTTCCTCGCCAAACACTTCGACGCGCTGGTCTGGCAGGGGCTCGGCCTCGACCGCCACCCCGAGCTGCTCCCGATGTACTTCGGCCACTACACACGCCTGATGCTGCTCTCTCAATCCGGGGATGCCGCGGTCACGGCGGCCGCCGAGGGTGCTGCCGGTGCACTCGGCCTGCGTTTCGAGCAACGCCATGTCGGCCTCACGCAGTTCCAGACGGCCGTTACCACCGTCCTCGCACCCACACGAAAGGTCGCCTGAGCCATGTCACGCCGCGGAGGCAGTGAAGTCGTCGTCATCATGTGGCGCGACATCCCTGCACAGATCAACGGGAAGTCTGGCGCCGACAAGCACCAAGTCATCCTCCCCCACCGGTTCCAAAAGGCCATCGACCGTGCCGCAATGGTGGCCGGCAAGAAGACCGCACAGGAATACGTAGGCGAGTGGCGGCGCACCAGCTACCCGCTCAGCGGCGAACTGGCCAGCACCATCGACGGCATCGCCGCCTCGATCGAGGTCGAGTTCACCAACGACCGCCTGCACGAACTTGTGGACAACGGCGGCTGGGACCCAGCCAACCCTCACGACGCCCAAACCCACGAACCGATCACCATCGACGACGAGACTCGCGATGCCATCGCGCGTGCCGATGTCGCCGACGAAGCCGCGATCTCTAACGAGACCAATAGCGCGACCACCAACGCGATCACCAACGACAGCGCAAGACCCGGAGACGAACCGTCATGACCCACACCGTCATCAGCTCAGCAACCAAGCAAGTCGTCATCGGCTTCGACCGACCGTTCGTGATGATCGGTGAACGCATCAACCCCACCGGGCGCAAGCTGCTCGCCGAGGAGATGAAGAACGGCGACTTCAGCCGCGTCCAGGCCGACGCACTCGCGCAGGTCGCCGCCGGCGCACACATGCTCGACGTCAACGCCGGCATCCCGCTGGCCGACGAGCCCGCGCTGCTCGCTCGCGCCATCCAGTTGGTCCAGAGCGTCACCGATGTGCCGCTGTCCATCGACTCGTCCATCATCGAGGCTCTTGAGGCCGGCTTGGCCGTGTACCAGGGCAAGGCGCTGGTCAACTCGGTCACCGGCGAGGACGAGCAGATGGAACGCGTGCTCCCCCTCGTCGCCAAGTACGGCGCTGCCGTGGTGGCCATCAGTAACGACGAGACCGGCATCAGTGTGGACCCCGATGTGCGCTTCGCTGTCGCCCAAAAGATCGTCCGCCGTGCCTCGGACTACGGCATCCCGGCCTGCGACATCGTCGTCGACCCGCTGGTCATGCCCATCGGCGCAATGGGCACCGCCGGCCGCCAGGTCTTCGCACTCCTGCGCCGCCTGGTCACCGAGCTGAAGGTGAACACCACCTGCGGGGCCAGCAACGTCAGCTTCGGCCTGCCCGCGCGCAACAACATCACCGGCACCTTCCTGGCCATGGCCATCAGCAACGGAATGACGTCGGCGATCATGAACCCGCTGCACCCGGAGGTCAAGGCCACGGTGATGGCTGCCGACGTGCTGGCCGGCAACGACCAGGACTGCATGGCCTGGATCCGCGCCAACCGCGACCCTGACGCAGCCGGCGGTGCCCGTGAAAGCCGCGCCGGCGGCGGCCGCCGTAACCGCGGCGGCCAGTAGGGCATCATGCCCCACGTCGTCTTCACCCCCTCGGGCCTCGGTGGCGAGGTGCCTGTAGGTACCCCGGTACTGCAGGCTGCACGCGAGTTCGGTGTCGACCTCGACTCCGTGTGCGGCGGCCGCGGCATCTGCGGCCGCTGTCAGGTCGCCTTCGAGCCGGGGCACTACCCCAAGTGGGCCATCGAGGCCACGGCCGACGCGCTCACCCCGTGGGGCGACACCGAGGAGACCTACGAGCAACGCCGCGGAATGAAGCCCGATCGCCGGTTGGGCTGCTGCGCGCGAGTGCTCGACGACCTGGTCCTCGACGTACCGCCGGAGAGCCAGGTACACCGTCCGGTGGTGCGCAAGAGCCTGGACCTCAGCGATGTCGTGCTCGACCCGGCGGTCTCGCTCTCGTACATGGTGCTGCCGCCCAGCGTGCTCGGCGACGCAGAGTCGATGAGCGATCTCGTCATCGCCGAACTGCAGGCCGAGTTCGGTCGCACCGTCTCGCGCTTGTCGTTGGAGGCGCTGCAAGAGGTGCACCATGCCTTTGGCGGCCAGGACCGCGCCGCAACGGTCGCCGTGCGCGGCGACGTCGTGGTTGCTGCTTGGCGCGGCTATGTCGACCGTGTCTACGGCATCGCGGTTGACATCGGCAGCACCACCATCGCCGGCCACCTGTGCAACCTGCTCACCGGCGAGATCCTCTCCTCCGCTGGCCGGATGAACCCGCAGATCCGTTTCGGCGAGGACCTGATGAGCCGGGTCTCGTACGTGATGATGAACCCAGGCGGCGACCGCAACCTCACGGCCGCGGTCCGCGAGGCGCTCAACGAACTGATCGCCGAACTGTGCCGCGACGCCGACGCCGACGCCGATGCCGACACAGTGGTCACCCCCGACGACGTGCTGGAGATCGTGCTGGTCGGCAACCCGATCATGCACCACATCGTGGCCGGCATCGACCCCACTCCCCTGGGCCAGGCGCCGTTCACGCTCGCGACCGCCGAAGCCATCTCGGTGCCGGCCTCCGCCTTCGAACTCGCCGGCCGCCACGCGCAGGTATACCTGGCGCCGTGCATTGCCGGCCACGTCGGAGCCGACACCGCGGCTGTCATCCTTTCCGAAGGCCCGCACCGGTCGGCAACGATGCAGCTGCTGGTCGACGTCGGCACCAACGCCGAGATCGTCGTCGGCAACGCCGACCGCCAGTTCGCTGCGTCCAGCCCCACCGGGCCGGCCTTCGAAGGTGCCCAGCTCAGCTGCGGCCAACGCGCCACCGCCGGCGCCATCGAGCGCGTGCGCATCGACCGCGACACACTCGAGGCCCGGTTCAAGGTGATCGGTAGCGACCTGTGGAGCGACGACCCCGGCTTCTCGGCATCCACCGAGCACCTCGAGATCTCAGGGATCTGCGGATCGGGCATCATCGAAGTCATCGGCGAGATGTACCTCGCCGGCATCATCGACGCCGACGGCGTGGTGCAGGGCTACCTGGCAGCACGCACGCCTCGCATCGTCGAGGACGGCCGCACGTTCAGCTACCTCGTCCACCAGGCCGATGGTGTGCGCCTCGCGATCACACAGAACGACGTGCGCGCCATCCAGTTGGCCAAGGCCGCGCTGCGCGCCGGTATCGACCTGCTGTTCCAGCACGCCGGCGTCAGCCAGGACGGCGCCAACCCCGTGCACGACATCCGCCTCGCCGGCGCCTTCGGCAGCCACATCGACCCTGTGTACGCGTTGGTGCTCGGGCTGGTGCCCGACTGCCCCGTCGACTACGTGCGTTCCGTCGGCAACGCCGCCGGCGCCGGCGCAGTACGCGCCCTGCTGTCCGTGGCCGCCCGCCGCGAGATGGAAGCCGCAGTGCGCAACGTAGTCAAGGTGGAGACCGCCACCGAGCCGGATTTCCAGACGCTGTTCGTCAATGCCATGGCTTTCCCTCACGCCACTGCACCCTCACCGCACCTTGGGGCGGTGCTCACCCTGCCCGAACCCGTCTCGTCGGCCACGGCCGGTGAGCGCGGTGGCCGTCGTCGCCGCCGCGACCAGACACCGGCCGACCAGCCAATCTCCGACCAGACACCCGCCGACCAGACAATCGAGGAACCATGAGCGATCCGACCAGCGTCGATCCCGTCGCCACCGAGCCCACGGCAGCCCCTGCCGACGGCACGTCCAGCGGGCGTCGATCGGGTGGCCGCGCCGGGCGCGCTGCCCTGCGTGCCTCGCACGTCATCGAGGGCGTGCCGTACCTCACGCGTACGCTGCAGCCGTTCGAAGTGGCCAGCGACGAAACGCTCGCGCTCATCGAGTACACCGCCGACACCGTGCTCGAGGAGGTCGGCATCGAGGTGCGCGACTACCCCGAGGCGCTGCCCATCTTCAAGGCCGGCGGCGCCATCATCGACGGCACACGTGTGCGTTTCCCTCGTGGCCTGTGCCGCCAGATCGTGTCCTCGAATGCACCTGCCACCTACGTGCAGCACGCCCGCAACCCGTTGCACAACGTGGTCATCGGCGGCAACAACACCGTGTTCGCCCCCAACTACGGCAGCCCATTCGTGCACGACCTGGACAACGGCCGGCGCTACGCGACACTGACCGACTTCCAGAACTTCGTCAAGCTCACGTACATGTCGCCCTGGCTGCACCACAGCGGCGGCACCGTCTGCGAGCCAGTCGACGTGCCGGTCAGCAAGCGCCATCTCGACATGGTGTACTCGCACCTGAAGTACAGCGACAAGCCGTTCATGGGCTCGGTCACCGCCGGTTCACGGGCTGCCGACAGCGTGGAACTGGCACGCATCGGCTTCGGCGGCGAGCTGCAGGACCGCACCGTGATGACCAGCCTGATCAACGCCTCGTCGCCGCTCGTCTGGGACGGCACGATGCTGGCCGCCGCCCAGTGTTACGCCGAGAACAACCAGGCATGCATCATCACCCCGTTCATCCTTGCCGGCGCAATGGCACCGACCACCAGTGCCGGTGTCGCCGTACAGACCCTGGCCGAGGCACTCGCCGGCATGGCCTTCACCCAACTGGTGCGCCCCGGCGCACCGGTCGTGTTCGGCTCCTTCGCCAGCAGCATGAGCATGCAGACCGGGGCCCCCACCTTCGGCACACCGGAGCCGGCGATGGTGCTGTACACGATGGCCGCGCTCGCCCGACGCCTCGGCGTGCCGTTCCGCTCCGGCGGTTCACTCACCGCCTCAAAGCTGCCCGATGCACAGGCCGCCTACGAGAGCGCCAACACGCTGCAGCCCACCGTGCTCGGCGGCGTCAACTTCGTACTGCACGCGGCCGGCTGGCTCGAAGGTGGCCTGGCTATTGGCTACGAAAAGTTCGTGCTCGACTGCGACCAACTGGGCATGATGACCACTTTCGTGCGTGGCCTGGATGCCAGCGAGAACGGCCTCGCGCTCGATGCGTTGCGCAGTAACCCGCCCGGCAACCACTTCCTGGGCACCGCCCACACGCTGGCCAACTTCGAGACCGCGTTCTACCGCAGCGACACCGCGGACAACAACAGCTACGAGCAGTGGAGCGAAGAGGGCGGGCTCGACGCGTCGCAGCGGGCCAACGCGCTGTGGAAGCGGCGACTGGCCGAGTACGAGGCTCCCGCACTGGACACCGCCATCGACGACGAATTGCTTGCCTACATCGAGCGCCGCAAACAAGAACTGCCCGACGAGTTCGCATGAGCCAGTTGGCCCCGCAATCGCACCCGCGCACACGCACACCAACGACTCCCACCAGAAAGACGACACCCATGTCGACGCAGCGCCAACTCATCACCGATGCCCGTTTCGAGGTGATCCCGATGAAGAACCTCGAATCGCAGATCGAGTTCATCCCGGCCGGTGCTTCCGTGTCGGTCACCTGTAGCCCGGCCAAAGGCCAGCAGGCCACCCTCGACCTGACGGCGCGCATCGCCGACCTGGGCCGCATCGCGGTGCCGCACCTCTCCGCACGGCTCACCGAGGACACGCTCGCCGTCAAGAAGCTCGCCGAGTTCTGTCGCACACACGCTCTGCAAGAAGTCTTCCTCGTCGCCGGCGATGCACCCGAGCCTGTCGGCCAGTACGACGGCGTGGTCACCTTCCTTCGCGACTTCCTCGATACCGATCACGGGCTCACCCGCATCGGCATCACCGCCTACCCCGATGGGCACGCGCTCATCGACCAGAAGGTGGTCCACAACGCACTACACGCGAAGCAGGCGCTGCTCGCCGAGGCAGGGGTGGATGGCTTTGCCAGCACCCAGATGTGCTTCGACCTGAGCACCTGGACGGCGTGGGCCACAGCCGAGCGCGCAGCAGGTTTCACGCTCCCGCTGCACATCGGGGTGCCCGGCGTCATCGACCGCACCAAGCTGTTGACCATGGGCATGCGCCTGGGAATCGGCAACAGCATGCGCTTCGTGAAGAAGCAGGGTGGCGTGCTGGGAAAGCTGTTCAAGCCGGGTGGCTACGACCCGAACAAGCTGATCACCCCGCTGAGCAAGCAGGCCGACGAGCTGGGCATCGAGGGAATCCACCTGTTCACGTTCAACAACGTGCAGGCCACCGCGCAGTGGCAAACCCGCATGTTGGAGCGAATGCGCTAGGTCAAACCGTGGCTGCGTGACAGGGCTGCGACACAAGCTGATCGACTCCCGCAGCCAAAGCCCGACGTGTGTGGTCCTGCGGCCCAAGCGCCACCATTCGGCATACGGAGCGCCATCCTGTAGAAAACCTAAAATCCTGCGGAAGAGCCTCGGGGGCTTGGCGGACCGGCAGTTCGGGCCGTCTCGGTCGCAACTGTGAATTCACAGAAGGTGACGTTGCCTTCTGTGAATTCACAGTTGCGGTGACAAGCATCTTGAGGAGTGCGCGAATGACGCCGGTTCGAGATTGCTGCAGCGTCACGACCCCGCTCAGGCCGAGCGTCGCCGACGGCTACGGCGCCGGCCCATCGCGACAATGGTGGCTGGCACGTAGAACGCACGCGCCGGCAACGACACCTCGTTCCACGGGCGCTTGGCCAGTGGCGAACGCCACGCCAGCATGCGGTAGAAGAAGAACACGGCGATCAGGCAGTGCATCACGATCAGTGCCCAGTAGAAGCCGGTGGGCCCGATGATGCCCATCGCCGCACCAGCCAGCAGCGGGCCGGCGATCGCGCCGAGGCCATACATCTTGACGATCTGCGATGCGGCGGCACTGAGGTGCTCGGGCTCGATCCAGTCGTTGGTGTAGGCGCTGACCAACGAGTACAGCGGGTAGCTGCAGCCACCGAGCAACGCGATCAGCAGGAATGCCATCGGCTTGGTGGGCGCATCCAGCAGCAACAACGCGGACAAGCCGGCTGCGCACGCCGCTGCCACCACGCCCACCGCCCGGCGGTCGATGTCGTCACTGGCTGCCGAGATCGGCCACTGCAGCACCACGCCGCCGATGCTGGGCAGCGCGACGAACAGGCCAACCGCGCCCGGCGAGAGGCCAACGCGGGTGGCGTACACCGCAGCCATGCCGGCGATTGCGCCGTGCGCGACGCCAACCAGGAAGCACGAGTACACGCCGGTGGGCACCACTCTGGCCAGCTCGCGCAACGAGATGTGCCCGGACGCCGCGATGCTCGGCGCCACCGCTGCCTCGGAGAGCGCCACGGGGGCAACCGCCAGCGAGGTGACGATGGCGGCAACACCGAAGCCGGTGACGGCGATGGGGTCGAATGCCGACACCATCACCTGCCCGATGCCGAAGCACGCCACCGTCAGGCCGCCGTACACCGCCAGTAGCCGGCCGCGATTCTCGTTGTTGGCCAGGTCGTTGAGCCACGACTCGGCAACGACGTACAGCCCCGCGAAGCACAGGCCGGTGACCAGTCGCAACAGGATCCAAACCGCCGCATCGCTGGTGATGCCCACCGCGACGATGGCCGCCGCGAGCAGTGAGGCCAGAGCGGTGTACACACGGATGTGCCCGACCCTGCCCAACCCGCGCAGTGTGAGCACCGAACCCGCCAGGAACCCGACGTAATAGCTGGCGCTGATGATGCTGCTGACGACGGTGGGTAGCCCACGCAGCTCGGAACGAACACCGAGCAGCGTGGAGAACAACCCTCCCGCCATCATCAGCAGAGCGAGACCGACGAACAGGCCCCAGGTGGCCATCGCCAGGTTCCGGCGACCGCTGGGCATCATCGGCCAGCGGTCGCTTTCAGGGTGGTGATCAGAGGAAGACCACGGACTCGAGAATCACCTGGGCCAGGATGCCCGCCGACGACGCCTCGACCTCGCCCTGTGCGTAGACCAGTAGCACCATGCCCGCCGACGGGACCTCGACCGCCATGATGGCCTTCGAGCCTGCACCGGGCGCGCCGATGCCACAACCGCTGTACAACACCAACTCGGCGAGACCGAATGTCGTCTCGACGCCGCTCTGCAGAGCGGATTCTGCGCACACGCCGTCGGATGGGGCGAACAACGTGACGAGCTCCGCAGCAGAACTGACAGTGAGCGGCACCCCTACCGCGCTGTAGCCGGTGGCTTCGTCAGTGCCGTAGTACGCCTCCAGATCAGTGGAGATCGAGATGGAGCCGAAGGTGCCGGTATCGGTGACCAGCGGCGTGGTGTCCACCTCAGCGGCAGATGGCCTCGGCAGCGAGAACACACCGGTGTCGTCGACCACTACATCTCCGACCGGGTCAACCGGCGCAGGGGTAGTGGTGACCGGCGGCAGCGTGGCTGGCGGCAACGTGACGGGCTGAGTTTCCTGCGTGGTGGTCTGCGGTGCCAACGTCGGCGCGACCGTGGTTTCAGGGAGCACCAGCGTGGTGCTGACCGCAACCGTCGTGGCCGGGTCGTCGTCGCCGCCGGTGAAGAAGAGCACACCGCCGACGATGAGCGCGAGCGCAGCGATGCCGCCCCCGATCAGCAGCGCAGTATTCTTCCTCGGCGGCACCGGCGGCATGCCCGTGGGCGCGTAGCCCTGGGGCGGATAACCGCCCGGCTGCTGCTGGTAGCCCTGGGGCGGATAGCCGCCCGGCTGCTGCTGGTAGCCCTGGGCGGGCGGGTACTGTTGCTGCGGCGGGTACTGCTGTTGCTGCGGCGGGTACTGCTGCGGGTACTGCTGGGTGGGCGGGTACTCCGGCTGTGGCGGCGGAGTGTACGGCGGCGGCACCTGCGGTGGCTGACCAGGCGGAGGAGGAGGCGGAAGCGGCTCGTTGTTTCCCATCGGCGCAGCCTATTGCTCAGCCGCGACGGCGTCGGACTTCGGCGGTGATGGCGGGCACAATCTTGTGCAGATCGCCAATCACGGCGTAGTCGGCCTTGCTCACCATGTTGGCTTCCGGGTCGGTGTTGATCGCCAGGATCTTCTTCGACGCCATCGCCCCCACCCAGTGCTGGATGGCTCCGGAGATACCACAGGCGATGTACAGATCCGGGGCGATGCGCGTCCCGGTCTGGCCCACCTGATCGGTGTGGTTGCGCCACCCGTTGTTGGTGACAGCACGCGAGCAGCCCACGACGCCACCGAGTAGGCCCGCCAGTTCCTCAAGCGGAGCGAACGCGTCGGCGGAACCGACGGCTCGGCCGCCACCGACCACCAGCGGCGCGGTGGCCAGCGTGACACCGGCGGCACGCTCGACGCGGTCGGTGACAATGGTGCGCGCCAGCGATGGGTCGAGGTCGACGGCCAGCGGCGATGGAGTACCCGCGGCCGAACTTTCGCTGGCCTCGAAGGCGTGGTGTGAGACGGTGAGCAGCTTGGTGGCCGCCGTCAGTGTGCACGACTCGAGCAGCGAGCCACCCCACCGCACGCGGGTGACGCCCCAGACGTCGGCCTCACTGACCGAAATCACGTTGGCGACGAACGGCAGGTCCAGGCGCGCTGCGGCCTGCGCCATCACTTCGTTGCCACGGTCGGTGCCACAGGCAAGGACAGACGATGGCTGCAGCGCACGGACGGCTTGGGCCACCGTCTCGCCCCAGGCCTCGGGACCGAAGTCGGAAAGCAGATCGTGGTGGACCTGATGCACGACCACGGCGCCATGTTCACCCAGTTCGGCAGCAATGCTGTCGGCTGCCGCGCCCAGCGTGAGCGCGTGGACCACAGGGTCGATGGTGCGAGCGGCTGTGAGAGCCTCCAGCGATGCCGGGCTGAGCGCACCGCGGTCATGTTCGATGACAACGAGCACGGTCACTTGAGGATCCCCAATTCTTCCAACAGGTCGACTATCGCAGGGGCCGCCTCTGGGCCGTTGCCCAGCATGATCGTGGCGCTGGCCGGCTCGGCCGATTGCACCAGGTTGACCATCTGCTGGCCGCCGAGCACAGCCTCTGGCACAAGCTGGCCGACCTCGATCTTCTTCGAGCCAAGACGACCCTTCAGCGTTGGGTAGCGCGGCAGGTTGATGCCTTCCTTCACGCCCAAGACCGCAGGCATCGACAACGAGTAGACCTCGACGCCCGAGTCACTTTCGCGCCGCGCCTTGAGCGAATCTCCATCGATGTCGATGCCTTTGATGCCGTTGACGATCGGTCGTGCAAGCGCGTGTGCCACCCGCACGCCCACCTGGAAGTTGCCTGCGTCGGCGCTCTCGTTGCCAAAGAGGATCAGGTCGAACGGCCCGTCCGTTGCCTCGATGCCCTGGATTGCCGAGGTGATGGCAGCAGCGGTGCGCTGTGGGTCCCACTCGGCGCTGTCGATGGGTAGCAGCACGGCCTTGTTGACGCCGATGCTGGCTGCGTAGCGCAGCTGCTCATCGGCCTCGGCCGGGCCGAGCGTGAGTACGGTGGACTCGCCACCGTGCCGCTCGACCAGTTGAACCGCTTCCTCCACTGCGCATTCTTCGTGGGGGCTGGTGGTGAACGCGAGGTACGCCGTGTCGACCGCGAGGCCATCTGCAGTGATGTTGATCTTGGCGCCCGGCGCGGGCACCCGCTTGACGCAGACGAGAACCTTCATCGTCAGCTCTTCATGCGTGCATCGGTGGGGTCGAACAGCGGCGTGGCACCGGCGACGTCGACGGTGACCGGGTACAGCTCGTTCATGTACATCACCTGCAGCTTGGTGCCCACCCTCGCGTGCTGCGGCGGCAGGTAAGCCAGCAAGATGTACTTGCCAACCGACGGGCCGGCCCCGGCAGTGGTGACTCGCGAGACGCGGCCCTTGGCATCAAGGATGCGCTCACCGTCGAGCGTGAGGATCGGCTCGTTGCCACCGGTCGGGAAACGGTCGTAGCCGTCGGCGCACTGCTGCGAATCCATGGTGAGCGTGCACATCACGGCCGCCGGAGCTTCCTCACGTGCGGCGAGGTACGCAGCCTTGCCGATGAAGTCGGCGCTCTTCACCTTCGGGCGGTTCAAGCCGGCCTCGACCGGGTTGTACTCGCTCTCCAGCTCGGCGCCCATCAGGCGGTAGCCCTTCTCTATGCGGCCGGTGACGGCGTACACGCCAATGCCCACGGGAATGATCTCGAACACTTCGCCGGCGGCGAACACGGCATCCCACAGGGTGAGGCCGTGCTCCATGTTGGTGTAGATCTCCCAGCCGTTCTCGCCGACGTAGCTGATGCGGAACATCGTGCACGGCACGCCAGCGATCAGCACCTCGCGGACGGCGCCGTAGGGGAAGCCCTCCTGGCTGAGGTCGTAGGCGGCAGTGGTGTGGTCGGTCGCAATCTTGGCCAGCGTTGCGGCCGCATTCGGGCCCCACACGCCCAGCGTGCACAGGCCCTGCGATCGGTCGGTGAACGTCACCGAGTTGCCGGTGCGCTCGTTGAACTCGTGGCGGTACTTGTTGAACCAGTAGTTGTCGCGACCACCGTCGAACGCGCCGGTGATGACGCGGTAGTGGTGCTGGCCGAAGCGCTGAATGGTGAGGTCGCCGCGGAATCCACCGTGCGGGGTGAGCAGCGGCGTGTAGACGCTGCGGCCAACGGCCACGTCGACGCTGTTGACGCACATGTAGTTGAGGTACTCCACAACGCCTTCACCTTCGAAGTCGAATTCGTTGAACGCGGTGAGGTCGACCACGCCGACGCTCTCACGCATCTGCAGGTGCTCGGCATTGGTGACCGGGTTCCACCAGCGAGCATCCCACTCGTGGGTGCGGGGGGTGAACGCCTCTGGGAACTTCGCCTGCAGCTTCCCGTTGCTCGAATACCACTGCGGGCGCTCCCAGCCGCGAGCGTCGAAGAACGTCGCGCCCAGCGCCTCTTCACGTGTGTAGAACGGGCTACGGCGAATGCCGCGCTGGCTGGCCCACTGCTCACGTGGGTGCACGATGCCGTACGTCTTGTTGAAGTGCTCGTTGCACCGAGCGTTGATGTGCCACTCGGTCTTTTCGTGGGGGTAGAAGCGGCTGATGTCGCTGCCGTGCGGGTCGCACATGTGCGGGTAGCCGTAGGTCATCCACTCGGCGACGAGCTGAGCGATACCGGGGCCTTCCTTGATCCAGACTGCGGCGGCGCTCCACAGGTTGCGCACCTCAGGGGTCTCACCCAGCACCGGGTTGGCGTCGGGGGTGAGCGACAGCAGGCCGTTGATGGCGTAGCGGATCTCAGCGTCGCCGAGCATCTCCATCAGCTCGATGGCCTGCTCCATCTGCGGGTCGAAGTCGTCGTAGGTGAGAGGAAGCTCGGTGGGGGTGAGCGCGGATTCCTCGTTGGACGGGATGTCGTCAGGGCGCATCAGGATGGGGCGGTGTGCGTAGCTGCCCACTTCCATCGAGCCGGCCGACTGGCGTTCGTAGCAGAACGTGTCCATGTCGCGGATGATCGGGAAGGCGAGCTCTTTGTTGCTCTCCTGCAGGATGTCGATGGGGCCGACGTCGGCCATCTGGTGCACGGCGGGCGTGAGCGGAATGTTGGCGCCGGCCATCGCGGCGATGCGCGGGCTCCAGACACCGCAGGCGACCACCACGTACTCGGCCTCGATGCGACCCTTGTCGGTGACGACTGCGCTGACCTTCGGGCCACCCGGACCGTCAGTGGTCTCGACGTCGAGCACTTCGGTGTTGGCGAACACCTGCAGGCCGGCTGCCATGGCCTCCTCGCGCATCTTGGTACCGGTGGCAAGCGAATCGACCACGCTGACGCTGGGGGTGTAGTAGCCGCCGAGGAGGATCTCCTCGTTGATGAACGGGACCATCGCCTTGATCTCGGCGGGGGTGACCAGGCTGGCCTCGATGCCCCACGCCTTGGCCGAGGTCATCCGGCGCTTGAACTCCTCCAGGCGCTGCGGCTCACGGGCCACTTCGATGCCGCCGCAGGTGTTGTTCATGTCGGCGTCGATGTACTGGTTCTGGCTGTCCAGGGTGAGGAACGCCATTTCCTTGTTGTGGTCCGTGGGGAAGATGAAGTTCGACGCGTGGCCGGTGCTGCCGCCGGGGTTCGGCAGCGGGCCTTTGTCGATGAGCACCATGTCGGTCCAGCCCAAGCGGGCAAGGTGCCCCACCAGACAGTTGCCGACGATGCCGGCTCCGATGACGACGACCTTTGCCTGAGACGGAAACTCGCTCATTGCTTCTCCCCTGGATGTGCTGGTCGCGTCGGGCGGCGAACCGTGATATATGATCACCATATCACAGAGCCGGTGTCACTTTCCGAACGTGCCTACCTCGAGATCCGCCGCTTGATCGTGCGGCTCGACCTCGCGCCCGGCGACGTGATTCGCGAGGAATCGCTGCAGGAATCGCTCGGGCTGGGGCGCACCCCCATCCGTGAAGCGCTGCAACGACTGGTGCGCGACCAGTTCGTCACAGTCATCCCCCGTCGCGGGATGTACGTCAGCAGCATCGACGTCGGCGACCTGGCCCTGCTGTACGAGACGCGCGCCATCCTCGAGCCCTACGCGATGCGGCTGGCATGCGCTCGCGGCTCGAACGATGCCTGGGACGACATGGCCACCTTGCTCGAAGGAGCCACCGCCAACTCCTCACCAGTCGAACTGCTGGCCATCGACCGCCGCTGCCGCGAACTGGTCTGGGCGGCCGCCGACAACCGGTTCCTCACCGATCACCTCGACATGCTGTACGCCCACAGCGACCGCCTGTGGCATCTCTACCTGGGCGATGTCGCCGACCTGCACGACATGATCGCCGAGCACCGCGAGATCCTGGTCGCACTCCGGGCACACGACGCAGACCGCGCCGCGGCACTGATCGACGCTCACATGCACCGCTTCGACCAGCAGATCCGCGACGCCGTGCGTCGCCGGCTGGATTCACCACTCGCCGGCTGATCCCGACCGCGTCCGGCTCAGATGGGGGCGCGGGTGCCCAGGTCTGTTGCCATTGCAGTGTCGAGGACCAGGCGGGCGGCGGCCAGGTCTTCTATTGCGTGGCCGGTGGATTTGTACACCGTGAGGGTCAAGTCGTTCTTGCGACCGATGGCGCGACCGCTGAGGATCTCGCCCATCTCGACCAAGGCGGCGGGGTCGAGATCCTGAAGTTCGTGAGCGCCGGCCGGCGGTGCGTTCACGGCAGCGCCGCGCCACTCGACGATCACCACGCCGTCGGCAATTGCGGCGGCCACGGTGGCGGCCGGGATTTCCGCTCCCCTGCCGACCGACGACACGTGCACACCAGGCGCGAGCCACGCGTGGTCAATGACCGAGCCCTCCGCGTCGGTGCACAGGCAGACGACGTCGGCGTCGCGCACGGCTTCCTCGAACGTGGCGACAGCACGACTACCTGGGTATTGGGCGGCGAGCGCTTCTGCGTGTGCATGCGTTCGCGACGCGACGCGAATGTCGGTCCACGGGCGGATGCCCTGCAGCACTCGCAGGTGCTGGTGACCCAGTGCGCCTGCGCCGACCACTGCCAACGAAGTCGCGTCAGGGCGCGCCCCGACGTCGACACCAATCGCTGCGCACAGCGCAGTGCGCACCTCGGTGATCAGCGACGCATCCATCACGGCCACCGGCGAACCGTTGGATTGGTCGAAGAGTGCGATCAGCCCCTGATGCGACGGGATGTCCGTTCCGTGGTTGCCGGCGAAGACGGTGACTGCCTTGAGGCCGAACCCGACACCGGGCACGAAGCCCGGCATCGCACCGAGGAAGCCGTCAGTGGCGAACGCAGCGACGCGCGGCGGCACCGAAGTGGCACCGTCACTGAACGCGATGAACGCCTGCGTCAGCCGCTCACGTAACCGTGCCAGATCGAGACAACGCGACACGTCGTCGCGGGACAGGACAACTAACTCGGCCATCGCACCCTCGATCTAGATCGGCAGGTTGCCGGTGGCGGTCCGCGTGCTGCCGAAGTCGCGGTACGCGCCGATGGTGCGCTGCGCGATGCGCATCTGGTGGATCTCGTCGGCACCGTCGGCGAAGCGGGCCCAGCGGGCGTGCTGGAACATGTGCGCGAGCGGCGTGTCGGTGCTGTAGCCCAGCGCGCCATGCACTTGGATGCTGCGGTCGATGACGCGGCCGAGCATGTTGGCGACGAAGTGCTTGGCCATACTGACTTCGCTCTTGAAATCGGCACCACTGTCAATCAGGTACGCGGCGTGCAGCACCATCAGCTTGGCCTGGTAGATCTCCATGCTGCTGTCGGCGATCATCCACTGGATGCCCTGCTTCTCGGCCAGCACGCTGCCGTGCGAGTACCGCACCAGTGAGCGGTCCACCATCATGTCGAGCGCCGTTTCAGCCTGGGCGATCCATCGCATGCAGTGCGCAAGGCGGGCCGGCCCCAACCGGTACTGACCAAGCATGTGGCCCTGCCCGCGGCCACCGAGCATGTTGGCGGCAGGGATACGCAGGTCCTCGATGACGATCTCGCTGTGCCCACTGGCACCGTGCATCGTCTCCACTTCGCGCACCCGCTTCCAGCCCTCGCTGGGCAGGTCGACGATGAACGCGGTGTTGGCAGCCTGCGGCAGATCCGGATTGTCTTCCGTGCGGCATACGAGGATCGCGAACTTGGCGCGCTTGGCGTTGGAGATGAACCACTTGTGCCCGTTGGCAACCCATTCGTCGCCGTCCTGCACCGCAGTTGTCTTGATCAGCGTCGGGTCGCTGCCAGCGACCTCGGGCTCGGTCATCGCGAAGCAGCTCATCGCGGTGCCGTCGCACAGCGGCTTGAGGTACTTCTCCTTCTGCTCGGGTGTGCCCCAGTGCAGCAGGGTGTGCATGTTTCCTTCGTCGGGCGCTTGGCAGTTCAGCACCCACGGACCCATGCTCGCCTTGGCGGCCTCGGCCTGCACCATTGCCAGTTGCACGTGCCCCAGGCCCATGCCGCCCCACTCCTTGGGCATGTGCGGCATCCAGAGTTCGGCGGCCATCGCCTGCTTGCGCAGTGCGACCAGCTTGCTGATGTAGTCCGCGCGGTCCACGTCGCGCAGCTTGTCGAGCTCGGCTTCGGCGGGCTTGACGACGTCGTTGACGAACGCGCGCACCCGCAGTCGAATCTCTTCCAGCTCCGGACTCAGCGTGAAGTCAATGGCCATGCGGTGTTCCCCTGTCTAGCGTCCTCGAATCGCGGTGACGATCCCCCGAGTCGGCCACTGTAGGTTCCGATCGTGCCGCAGGACTTGTTCGAGCTGACAGGGAAGGTCGGCATCGTCACCGGGGGTTCGCCGGGCCTCGGTCGCGAGATGGCGCTGGCATTCGCCGAGCATGGCGCGGATGTCGTGATCGCCAGCCGCAAGCTGGCCAACTTCGACGCAGTTGCCGACGAGGTCAGCTGGCGGGTTGCCCGATCAGCCCGAGGGCCTGTTCCAGCAGGCTGACGGTGTGCGCGTGCAACAGGTCGCCGGTCGCTTTCGGGGCCAGGCCGGCGAAGGCACGCGCATGGGTGCCCTCCAGGATCAGGCCCAACCGGTAGCAGGCAAGCACCCTGAACCAGAGCAGGTCGTCGAGCGACCGCGTGGACTGCTGCGCGTAGCGCTCGATCACATCCTGCTGGGCCGCTAGGCCCGGTGCATCCACGTTGACGGTGACGGAACCCGCCACCGGCCACGTCGCCAGTAGATGGCCGAGGTCGAGCAATGAATCGCCGATCGTCACCAGTTCCCAGTCCACCATCGCGGCCACAGCGGGGCGGTCACGGGCGATGAGCACGTTGGCAAAGTGGAAGTCTCCGTGCATGACACCCGCCTGCACATGCCGGGGCATGTGCGCACCGAGCCATTGCCCCACCTCGTCGACGCCGAGGATGTCGGGCCCGGGGTAGCCGGGCAGCTCGCAATAGCTGTCGAGCTGCTTGCGCCAACGGCCGACCTGCCGCTCGGCCCAGCCCTCGAAACGACCGAGGTCGGCCAGACCGACGGCGACGTGGTCCACCTCGGCCAGCGCCGCGATCGCATCCGCCATCGAGAGGCCCATCTCGTGCTGCCAGCTCCGGTCCGAGGCAAAGGGCTCGGGCAGGCCCAGCGTCGCGTTGAAACCATCCACGGGCTCCATCAGGTAGAAGGCCGCACCAAGTACTTCGTCGCCGGGCTCGGCGGCGATGAGCGCCGGGTGCGGTACACGGCTGCCGGCCAGCGCTGCCAGAACGCGCGCTTCGCGGCGCATCGTCTCGTCACTGTCGGTCCGCTTGTGCACCGGCGGTCGCCGCAGCACGTACTCGCGGCTCGCTCGCGTGAAACGCAGCAGCACGTTTTGCGTGCCACCGGCGATCAACCTGGCGTCGAGGAGTGCACCGTCACCCAGTGAACGTGCATCCATCCAGCGACGCAATGCTGCCAGGTCGACACCGGGGATATCGGCTGCACTCATCCGGCAGAGTTTGGAGCCCACTGACCGCTCCGCTCTCACTGGACGGCAGCAGCGGGTAGGGACACGCGGCCATACTGGCGGGGTGTCCTCGGCACTGCCGGCACCCCGGCTCCTCACGCGCTGGGCTTCGCGAACGCAGTCAGCGATCGTCGGCCCGGTAGCGGTTCGGCAGCTGTCGCTGGCCCACGCCATCGACGATCTGGCCGACGGCCTGATCAACATCTCGTTGATCGGTTCCCTGTTCTTCAGTGTCTCGCTGGAGGCATCGCGCGAACGCATCCTTGTCTACCTCCTGCTCACCGTCGCGCCGCTGGCCGTCATTGCGCCCACCATTGGCCCACTGCTCGAGCGCACCAGGGCCGGCTACCGATCGACGATGGTCGCCAGCCAACTACTGCGGGCACTCGCCGCCCTGCTGCTGTTCGGGTCGCTCAAGTCACCCGCCTTCTACCCGCTGGTGTTCTTGGTCTTGATCAGCCGCAAAGCGTATGCACTTGCCCGCACCGCGATGATGCCGCACCTCGTCCCTCAGCCCGATCAGTTGGCCGACGCGAGCGGCCACCTCAGCCGCGTCGGCACGGTGGCGGGTGGCCTCGGCACCGCCATCGGTGGGCTCGCGATCGTCATGTCGGAGGCCGAAGTCGTGCCGCTACTGGCGGTGCCTGTGTTCATCGTCGCCGCCCTCGCCGCTCACCGCGTCCCGGCCGCCGAGGACCCCCCGACACCCCACCCGTCCACGGTGCGCACGGCCGTGCCGCAAGCCGTGCGTCGCGCTGGCATCGCGGTGTGCGGCATTCGGGCTTCCTCGGGCGCACTGGCCTTCCTACTCGCCTTTTCGATCAAGCGCGGCGGCACGGGCAGCTGGGTGTTCGTGGTGGCGCTTGCGGCCACGGGCGTGGGCTCGTTCCTCGGCACGCTGGTCACGGGTGCACTCCATCGCCGTCTTGGCGCCGACCAGGTGGTTGCGCTGGTCCTGCTGGCGCCCGGACTGGTCACACTGCTGGGCGTACTGGCCGCCGGGGAACTCGCCATCGTCGCGGTTGCCTTCACCATTGGCTTGGGCAGCAGCGTCGCGACCAGAACCATGGACGCGCTCTACGCGCAGGTGCCAGAGGTGGCACGCGGCCGCGCCATCTCGGGCAACGAGTTGCGCTTTCAACTGTCCAACGTGACAGGGGCGGTGCTGGCCGTGATGCTCACGCCCAGCCCAAGGGTCGGCTTCCTCGTCGTCGCTGTGGTGCTGCTGCTCAGCGGCGCTACCTATACATCGCAGCACAACCAATCGCTGCGTCGCGGCGCCGGGGCGCTACTGCTCGGCAGGACCCGGTACTCCTCCACGGCGCTGCTGCCGCGTGCGTTGCTCGACGAGGCAACGCTGCAGGGGCAGCAGGGCGCATGGCGACTGGCCATCGTCACCGCGCATGCCGCCATCCGCTCGGCGTTCGCGCAGGGGGCGGCGCTTCCCGACGCTGACTGGCCGAAACTCGTGGCCCAGGCCGACGATGTACTCGCCGGGGCACCAGCCACCCCTGCACTTGTCGACGACATGCTGGCGGCGGCCAGTCGGGTGGTGCACCAGATGGAAGCAGACCGCGCTACGAACCGTCCGGAACGATGACTTCGTCGGTGGCAGTGTGGCCCGCCACGACCCACTGCTCGCCGTCGCGACGGAGCACGAAGCGGTAGGTGCGCACCATGGTTTCGTCAACGTACTGGTCGACTTCGACGTCGACATCGGCGGCGTCGTTGGGCACGGGCCCGAAGGCCAGCAGGATGCCACCATCGCGCACGGTGAGTACGCCGTCGCCCAGGTCCTCGAGCGCCTCGTCGCGTCCGTCGATGAAGCGCACCTGCGCCACATCCTCGACTGCGGTGACGACCTCGGCCTGCACGTCGAGGTTGATCGACGAGCCTTCTCCGCGCGGCTCGACGAACACCTTCACCGGCTCGTCGGCCTGCTGCTCTGCGGCGAACCACCGGATCACCGCGACGTAGACGTCGCTGGCGCGCTCCTTGCTGGGCGACAAGTCGGTGCACGAAGCGACGAGCGCGCACAGTCCGAGTAGGACAGCGATGGAACGGGGCGTTCGCACGCACCCGACCGTACCACCGGGTGCGGCAGGCTCAGCCGGTGCTACGTACTCCTGCGCCACCGTCGATCACGTACGTCTCACCGGTGATCCATGATGCGGCGTCCGAGGCGAGGAAGACGGCCAAATTGGCGATGTCCTGCGGGTCACCCAGGCGCTGCAGCGGCAGCTGTGCGGCCAGCTTGTCGCCGAAGTTCTCGACGAGGAACGCGGCGAAATCGGTCTGCACCAGACCCGGTGCAATGCCCACCACGCGGGTGGGCCCTAGCTCGCCCGCCAACTGCCGGGTGAGGTGGATGAGGGCTGCCTTCGTCAGGTTGTAGACGCCCAGCCCACCTTCGGCGCGCAGCCCGCCCACCGAGGCGATGTTGATCATCACGCCCGGGCGACCGTTCGCCGCGCTCGTCTTCATCGCCTGTTCCCATGCGGCTTGGCACCAGAACAACGGACCGCGGAGGTTGACGCCGAACGTCTTGTCGAAGCGTGCCTCGTCGACCCCGAGCGTGGGGCCGTAGTAGGGGTTGGTGGCGGCGTTGTTGACGAGGATGTCGAGGCCGCCGAAACGCTCGAGCGTCGCGCTGACGCATGCGCCGGCGGCAGCAACATCGCCAACGTTGGCAGCGAAAACCTCGAGCTCTGCCGACGGTGTCGCGGCGACGATCTCTGCCGCGGCGGCCTGCAACGCGTCGAGCTTGCGCGAGGTGAGCATCACTTTCGCCCCCGACGCTGCCAGCGTCGCTGCGATGGCCTTGCCGATGCCCCTCGACGCGCCGGTGACCAGCGCGACCTTGCCGTCCAAAGAGATCTGCATGAGCGCGGACGCTACACCTGTGACGGGTGACCACCTGCTGCCAGCGGTTGGGATCGGCCCGGAGTGGTGCGCTGCCCGCTATGGTGGGGGCGCTGTGACACGGTTGTCACAGAGGTCGAGTGCAGCGGTTGTTGGCAAGTCCCAACGCGGTGTGAGTGCATCCACGGCCACCCCTACACAGAGAGACCACTATTTTCATGTCATCCCCTCAGTCCGCGTTTTCGTTCGCGTCCCTGGGCGTGCCGACGCCAATCATCAACGCCCTTACGGCTGATGGCATCACGGCCCCCTTCCCCATCCAGGCAGTCACGCTCGTCGATTCGCTCGCCGGCAAAGACCTCCTCGGACGCGGCAAGACCGGCTCCGGCAAGACCATCGCCTTCGCCATCCCGCTCGTCGCCGCCCTCGCCAAGAGCGGCGAGAAGGCCCGCCCCGGCTCGCCCCGCGGGCTCGTGCTCGTTCCTACCCGCGAGCTGGCCAACCAGGTCGCTGCCACCATCGCCCCGCTCGCCAAGGCCATGAACCTGCGTCACACCGTGGTGTACGGCGGCGTCGGCTTCGGCAACCAGACGGCAGCCCTGCGCCAAGGTGTCGACATCGTCGTCGCCTGCCCCGGCCGCCTCGAAGACCTGATGCAGCAGGGCCACTGCCGGCTCGACCGCATCGAGGTCACCGTCCTCGACGAGGCCGACCACATGGCCGACATGGGCTTCCTGCCCGGCGTCAAGCGCATCATGGACCGCACGCCCAAGACCGGCCAGCGCATGCTGTTCAGCGCCACGCTGGACAACGATGTGAAGGTGCTCATCGACCGCTATCTGGTCAACCCGGTCAACCACGCGCTGGACCCGGCCGACTCGCCGGTCGAGGCAATGACGCACCACCTGGTCGAGACCGCCCTCGCCGACAAGCTCGGAGTGGTCACCCGCCTGGCTGCCGGCGCCGACCGGGCGCTGTTGTTCACCCGCACCAAGCACGGCGCGAAGAAGCTCGTCAAGCAGCTCGGCCAGTCCGGCATCCCTGCCGTCGAACTGCATGGCAACCTGTCGCAGAACGCTCGCGAGCGCAACCTCGCCGACTTCTCGTCCGGTAGCGTCCGCGTCCTCGTCGCCACCGACATCGCCGCCCGCGGCATCCACGTCGACGATGTCCGCCTGGTCGTGCACGTCGATCCGCCGGCAGAGCACAAAGCGTTCCTGCACCGCTCGGGCCGTACGGCTCGCGCCGGCGCCGAGGGTCTCGTGGTCACCGTCGTCACCCCGGACCAACGCAAGGACGTGCGTTCGATGACCCGCGCCGCCGGCATCAAGCCGATCGTCACCGAGGCCGTGCATGCTGCACACCCGATGCTCGAAGACCTCGCCGGTCCGGCTCAACCCGCCCGCCGCATCACGCACGCACAGAGCCAGCCGATGGCCGAGCGCGGCCCGGCCGGCGGCGCTCGCCCCGGCCAGCGTGCCGGCAGCCACCGCCAGGGCCAGGGCCAG
>Ga0105047_10000523_pt1 | contig 65378 bp, 57 predicted proteins | sample MAT04_FD_78384 | JGI IMG/M metagenome (GOLD analysis project Ga0105047, IMG submission 78384) | Freshwater microbial communities from Lake Fryxell liftoff mats and glacier meltwater in Antarctica - MAT-04 (megahit assembly) | ecosystem: Environmental > Aquatic > Freshwater > Ice > Liftoff... | reverse complement strand
CGCGCGGCTGCGATGGTCTCGGCGATGTCGGCGTCGGTGTGCGCTGCGCTGACAAATCCGGCTTCATACAGGGCTGGCGCGAAATAAATGCCGTGTGTGAGCATGCCGTGGAACAGCCGGTTGAAGCGTGTGTTGTCCGACTTCATTACCTGGGCGTAGTTCTGTGGCAGTTGCTCGAGCAGGAAGAAGCCGAACATGCCACCTTCGCAGTCGCCGCAAAAAGCGACACCCGCCTCCTTGGCTGCATCGCTCAAACCGTCGACCAAGGTGCGCGACTTGCGCGCCAGGTCGTCGTAAAAGCCCGGTTTGGATATTTCGGCCAACGTGGCCAGACCGCAGGCCGTGGCCACCGGATTACCCGACAAGGTGCCAGCCTGGTAGACGGAGCCAAGGGGTGCCAGGTGCTCCATGACGGCGCGTTTGGCACCGAATGCGGCCAGCGGCATGCCGCCACCGATGACCTTGCCCATGATGGTCATGTCGGGCGCAAAGCCTGCTATCGCCTTCGCGTAGACACTTTGGGCGCTGCCCAGGGCCACGCGGCAGCCGGTCATGACCTCGTCGAATGCCAGCAATGCGCCATGTTCGGTGCACAACTCGCGGCAGCGTTGCATGAATGCCACACTCGCACGGACAAAATTCATGTTTCCGGCAATGGGTTCAATGATGACGCAGGCCAGATCCTTGCCGTGCAACGCGAACGCTTCCTCCAATTGGGCGATGTTGTTGTATTCGAGCACCACAGTGTGCTGTACCACCTCGGGCGGCACGCCGGCACTGGTCGGATGGCCAAAGGTCGCCAGACCCGAGCCGGCCTTGACCAGCAAGGCGTCAGCATGGCCGTGATAGCAACCTTCGAATTTGATCAGCTTGTGGCGGCCGGTCACGCCGCGGGCCAGTCGGATGGCACTCATGGCCGCTTCGGTGCCGGAACTGACCAGACGCACCATGTCCATGGACGGCACCAGGTGCAGGATGGCTTCGGCCAGTTCGACCTCGCGCTCGGTCGGCGCGCCGTACGAGAAGCCTTCGAGTATGGCCGCCTGCACCGCCTGTACGACACCAGGGTGGCCATGGCCCAGGATCATCGGGCCCCACGAGCCGATGTAATCAATATAACGTTGCCCTTCGACGTCCCAGAAATACGCCCCCTGGGCCCGTTTGACGAATCGGGGTGTTCCGCCGACCGCCTTGAAAGCCCGTACCGGAGAGTTGACGCCGCCGGGGATAACCTTTTGGGCGCGGGCGAAAAGTTGATCGTTGGTTTCAGTGTTTGGTGTCATGTGCAGGCAGGTCGAAAAGGGCGGCGGCGGCCTGTGCTTCTTCCGAGACTTCTTCAATGTCCGTCTCGGGTTGGGCCCAGAACAGGCGATCGGGCACGATGTGGCCCATGCCGGGCCGAAAGCCGGCGTCCAGGCAGCGGTCGAGGTAGCCGAGCGCTTCCTTTACCGATTCGGCCAGGTCGCTGCCACTGGCCAGCAGCGCGGCGAGCGCCGCCGACAAGGTGTCGCCGGCACCGGCAAACGTGGCTTCGAAACGCTCGAAACTCTCGCTGTACAACACGGATTGCGGCGATGCCAGCGTGTTCTCGATCTGCTGGTCGGGCGCCAGGATGCCGGTCACCAATGTGTAGGGAACCCCCATCTCGTTGGCGGCACGCGCAATGTCGCGCGGCCCTGGGCTCTTGTCCGAACTCCAGTCCGGCAAAAGCCATCGCCACAGCGTACTGTGGTTTCCAACCAACACGGTGGTTTGCGGCAATATCAGTTCGCGAAACGCATCCAGGTACAGGTCGATCTGCACCTCGTCCCACCAGGAAAGGTCAGGCATGTAGGCAATGACCGGCACGTCCGCATAGTCCGCGGAGATCTCGGCGATGGCGCTGAGACTCTCTGCTGAGCCACAAAAACCGATCTTGATGACCTGCGCCGTGACGTCTTCGAGAATCGTGCGCGCCTGCTCGGCCACCGCCTCATCGTCCAGCGCGTGATGGTTGATGATCTCCGCGGTGTCGCGTGAATAGGCGCCCGTGACAACCGGCAAGGCATGGGCCCCTACGGATGCAATGGTGTTGATATCGCTGGCGAGTCCGCCGGCTCCGCTGGGATCGTTGGCATTGAAAACCAGTACGCAGGCTGGTTGGGCGGATTGCACATGGGTCTCGGATGTGTCGTCGGGCAGAACGGTGGACATGATCAGAACGGGGGCCGCTGAGGCAGAATATCGTGGGTTCCGGCACGTCAGGCGCGATTCGCCGGGACCGTCTCTATACAATGTTTGCATTCTATTCGAAGGCCCTTTAAGCTGTGAGCGAACCTAAAACCTGGATGTGTCTGATTTGTGGCTGGATCTATGACGAAGAGGCTGGCGCCCCTGACGACGGACTGGCCCCTGGCACCCAATGGGCAGATGTTCCGATGAACTGGACCTGTCCCGAGTGTGGTGCGCGCAAAGAGGATTTCGAGATGGTCCAGGTCTGAAGCCTGCCGTCGCAGGCGCATGGATCGGCCCGATGACCCGGTCCCAACTTCAGTGCAGGAGAGCAACCGCGTGAACCCTATCGGATCGACCTTCAAGGTCCTGGTCATTGATGACAGCAACACGATCCGGCGAAGCGCCGAAATTTTCCTCAAGCAAGGTGGGCATGAAGTCTTGCTTGCGGAAGATGGGTTCGATGCACTGTCCAAGGTCAACGACTATCAGCCCGACCTGATCTTCTGCGACATCCTGATGCCGCGTCTCGATGGCTATCAGACCTGCGCCATCATCAAACGCAATGCCCGGTTCTCGCAAGTGCCGGTGGTGATGCTGTCGTCCAAGGACGGTGTTTTTGACAAGGCACGCGGGCGTATGGTGGGCGCGCAAGATTACCTGACCAAGCCGTTCACCAAGGACCAGCTGTTGCAGGCGGTTACGCAGATCTGCGCCAGCGTTCCAGGAGACGCGTGATGCCCATTCGCAATGTGCTGATCATTGACGATTCGAAGACGGAACTCATGTTCCTGACCAATCTGCTGCAGAAGAACAACATGTCGGTGCGTACTGCTGAAGGCGCAGACGAGGCCTTCAAGCAGTTGGCCGAATCCAAGCCGGACCTGATCCTGATGGATGTCGTGATGCCGGGCCAAAATGGCTACCAGCTCACACGCGCGATCAGCCGCTCGCCCGATTACGCGGGCATCCCCATCATCCTTTGCACCAGCAAGAGCCTGGAGACCGACCGGGTCTGGGGCATGCGCCAGGGCGCACGAGATTACGTCACCAAACCGGTCAACCCGACCGATCTCCTGGCCAAAATCAAGGCGCTGGGCTGAGCGCCACGCAAGAAATGGCCAATCGCGAAGCCATCCGGGAACTGCAGACGCGTCTGGCCAACCGGTTGCGTACCGCCCGCGACGGAGGGCTGTCGGTGTCCTGGCTGGCGGTTCGCATTGCCGGCATGAATTACCTGTTGCCGCTGGCCCAGTCCGGCGAAATCTTTCCCCTCGCTGCGGTGCAGCCGGTGCCTTATGCGCAACCTTGGTTCCTGGGTGTAGTGAATCTGCGCGGCGGCCTGTATGGTGTCGTGAACATTGCGCAGTACGTGGCTGGCGAGACCGGTGTGCCGGTGGCAGGTGGCACGCAGCGCAAGCCGGGTGCCGCGCAGGTCGTGGTCACACTCAACGCCGCGCTCGATGTCAATTGCGCGTTGCTGGTAGACGAACTGGCCGGACTGCGCAATCCTCATATTTTTTCTGCAACCGAGCCAAGGGCGCCGGACGCGCCACCGTATTTCGGCAACCGGTTCACCGATGCCGCAGGCCAGTCCTGGCAGGAGATCAATATCCAGACCCTGTCCCAGCATCCCCGTTTCCTGAGCATCACGGCTCAGGCCCATTCCTGAGGCACCAACATGTCCGCAGACCGGCTCAAAAGTTTCTTTTCGAAAACAGTCGCCGACTCGAAACATGGCGACACGGTCATGCAAGCAGGCCACTCGACGCATTCGGGGCATTCCGAGCAGCATGCGTCGGGGCCGGCATCGCTGTTGCCCCAGGATCAGAAGGTCGCCGAGGTGACGCTCACGCCGGATGGCCACGTGACGCTGCCTTTGCTGGGCGCCCGCGCGCCAGAGCAGCACCGTCAGGTTCTCAAGGTCGGTCTGATGCTCTCGGGCTTGCTGGTGGCGGGCGCTGCCTTGTTCGCACTGACCTTGTCGGACCCGGCCGGTGCACAGATCGGTCTGGTCATGCTGATCGCGCTGGCGCTCGCCGGGTTGTGCGGCTACGCGATTTCGCGGCTGCAGTCCGTCGCCGGTTCGCTGCAGCAGGCCTTGGCCGAGTCGCAGATGCATGAGGCCGAGCGCTTGCAGCATGACGCCAAGCGCGTCAATGACGCGAACCAGGCTGCCATTTTGCGGCTGATGAACGAACTGCAGACGGTGGCCGAAGGCGACCTGACGCAACAGGCGACGGTGACCGAAGACATCACGGGCGCCATTGCCGATTCGGTGAACTACACGGTTGAGGAACTGCGCAACCTGGTGACCAGCGTGCAAAGCACTGCCTCCAAGGTGGCGCAGACAACGTCTGATGTGGACCTCACCTCGACGGAATTGTTGGCGGCCTCCAACGAGCAGATGAACGAGATCCAGGCCACCGGCAAGTCCGTGCTTGAGATGGCGGCACGCATCAACACGGTGTCGACCCAGGCACAGGAATCGGCCGCCGTGGCACGTCAGTCGCTGGTAGCGGCCGACTCCGGCCTCAAGGCGGTGCAAAACGCGATCGGCGGCATGAACGCCATCCGTGACCAGATCCAGGAGACTTCCAAGCGCATCAAGCGCCTGGGCGAATCGTCACAGGAGATCGGCGAGATCACCGAGCTGATTTCGGACATCACCGAACAGACCAATGTGCTGGCGCTCAACGCTGCGATTCAGGCCGCATCTGCCGGTGAGGCCGGTCGCGGTTTCTCGGTGGTGGCCGAGGAGGTGCAGCGACTGGCGGAGCGTTCCGCCGATGCCACGCGTCAGATCACGGCGCTGGTGCGCGCAATTCAGACCGACACCCAGGACGCGGTGGCCGCCATGGAGCGCTCGACACAAGGCGTGGTCGAGGGCGCCAAACTGTCAGATAACGCGGGCACGCAGTTGGGCGAGATCGACCAGGTCTCGCGTCGCCTGTCCGACCTGATTCAACAGATCTCGGATGCATCCTTGCGCGAGGCCAATCTGGCCAATGCTGTGGCCGACAGCATCCAGAATATTTTCGCTGTGACCGAGCAGACAAGTGAAGGTACACGGGCCACTGCCGGGCAGGTGCGCGAGTTGTCCCGCATGGCAGAAGAACTGCGCCAGTCCGTGGCACGGTTCAAGATCACCTGATGGCCAGCCATTGGACCGGGCCAACCGCAGCAGTGGACACGCAGATGCAAACACAAACCTCGCCAGACGCTGAAACCGACATCGCTGTCAATGACTTGGGGCCCTTGGCATGGGTGCTGGACGAACTGCGCAAATCACTCGATGGCGCGAGCAAGGCGCTGCGACGCTTTGTGAGGGACGCCGAACTCGCGCGTGGCTCCGACTTGGCCGAACTCGACGCCAGCCAGCTGCGTATCGCGCGCCAGCAGTTGCACCAGGCGGTGGGCGCGCTCGAAATGGTCGGGCTGGGCGTGCCGGCCAAATTGCTTCGTGGCATGGAGGCGCTGGCGCAGAAATTCGTGCAGCGTCCCGAGTTGTGCAGCGACGAGGCGGCGAACAAGGTCGAGCGTGCCAGTTTCGCGTTGGCCGAGTATCTTGAAGGCGTGCTCAAAGGCCGCAAGGGCTCTCCGGTCGCACTGTTCTCGCAATATCGGGACGTACTCGACCTGGTTGGCGGCGATCGAGTGCATCCGGCTGACCTGTGGCCGCACGAGTGGCGCTGGATCGATACGCCCATCCCCTTCAACGTATTGCCGCTGGACTACGGCCCGGCGGTGCGCGCAAAGCTCGACCAGGCAGTGCTCAAGGTTGTGCGCTCGGGCGACGCAGCTTCGGCGCGGGCCATGGAGCAGATCAGCCTAGGTCTGGCCGAGGCAGCCACGGCCAACGAGCCTCGGGTTTTCTGGAAGATCAGCGCCGCGTTTTTTGAGGCCTTGCGTCTGGGCCTGTGCCCGAATGATGTCTTCGTCAAGCGTACGGCCTCGCGCGTGATCGCGCAGTACACGACGCTTGCGCGCGCAGAGACGGGCGTCATCGACCGCCTGGCACAGGACCTGCTTTTTTACTGTGCCCATGCCGTGCCGGAGCAGGAAGCGGCTGCGCCCATCCTGGTCGCCGTACGCAGGGCATATGGCTTGTCCCAGTCGCCTGCGCTCGATTACGCGACGGCGCAATATGGGCGATTTGATCCGGCCGTTCTGGCGCAGGCGCGAAAGCGTATCGCTTCGGCTACGGAGACCTGGGCCACGCTGGCCGGTGGCGACACCAGCCGCGTCAAGACAGCGGTCGAGCAATTTGCCGCGGTGGCCGATTCCATGGTCAGGCTGCATCCGGAAAGTGCCGACCTGGCCCATGCGCTGACGCGTACGCTGGATGTGGTCGCGCGCACTGGTGAACCACCCAACGCTTCGGTGGCCATGGAGGTCGCGACCTCGGTGCTGTATCTGGAAGCTGCGTACGGTGATCTGGATCCGACCGACTCGCAGATGGCGCAGCGCTGTACCCGCCTGGCGCAGCGACTCGAACTGGTGCTCGGTGGCCAGCAGCCCGAGCCGCTGGAGCCGTGGATGGAGGAGTTGTACCGGCGCGTCAGCGATCGCCAGACCATGGGCAGCGTGGTCGACGAATTGCGCACCACGCTGGCGCTGGTCGAAAAATCACTCGACCAGTTCTTTCGCAATCCGCAGGAGCGTTCGCCGTTGCACGAGGTGCCAAGTCAGCTGGCGCAGATGCGCGGTGTGTTCTCGGTGCTGGGCCTTGACCAGGCCTCACTGGCTGCGCGGCGCATGCGCGACAGCGTAGAGCAGTTCCTCGTCGACCAGGTGCAGGAAGGTGGCTCGGCGGTATTCGAGAAACTTGGCAACAGCCTGGGTGCGATGGGGTTCCTGATCGACATGCTGAGTTACCAGCGTGCGTTGGCCAAACAGCTGTTTGTCTACGACGAAGAGTTGGCTGAGTTCCGGCCATTGATGGGCCGCGAGAAAATTGCGGCCGCCCCGGTCGAACCGGTCGAACTGGCTGCCCACGTCGCTGCCAAAGAACCCGCCGCCATTCCGGGGGAACAGGCGCCGCAGGCGCCCCAGGTGCCGACATCTGCCGCCGCCCCGGCTCCAGTAGCCGAGCCGGCTGTCAATGCGTTGTCGGACGACGATGCGGAAATGCGCGACATTTTCCTGGACGAAGCCCGTGAGGTCGTGCAGACCGGCTTGCTGGCGGTGACGGCGCTCGATACGGCACCGGATCACCTGGGCCAGCAGACGACGCTGCGCCGTGCTTTCCACACGCTCAAGGGCAGTTCGCGCATGGTCGGCCTGACCGAATTCGGCGAAGCCGCCTGGGCCATGGAGCAACTGGTCAACACCTGGCTGGCAGACCAGAAGCCGGCCAGCGAGGATTTGCGCATATTGTGTGGCGAAGCCATGCGCCAGTTGAGCCGCTGGGTCGAGGATATCGCCACCCATGCGGATACGCCTTGGTCGGCCCAGCCTTTCCGCGAAGCAGCTGACGCGCTGCGCGTCGAAAACCGGCCCGTGGCATTGTTGCCCCCTGGTACGCTGGCACAGTCCGCGGCCGATACCTCATCGGCCGGGGAGCTTGCGCGGCAACACGCACTGACCGACGAGCCGGCACTTGCGCCGACACCGTCCGAAGCAGCGCCGATGAATGTGACGTCACCCGGGGCACAGGATGCGGCTTTGGTCGACGAGCCCACCCCGGTCACCAGCGTCGATAGCGCCGCGCTGGCCGGCGAGGCGCAGGAACAGACGTCGACCGACGCCAGCGCCGCGGACGCCGGAGCGCTGGCGGAGACAATGCAGGTGGATGCGCCCGCGGTGCAAGCACCGACAGGCGCCAAGCCGGCTGACTTTGCCTCCACCGAGATGTTTCAAGGTGGCGACTCGATGTTCGGTCCTGCTTCGGTCTCGCCGGACTTCGGCGCTACCGAGCTGTCTTTCGCGGACGATGCTGGCCCTGCGACCGAAGTGCCCGACTTTCAACCCACCCAGACCTTCGAGGGCTCAACCTTCGGTACGGTGCAAGAAGAGTCGACGCACGTCGCGCCGCTGCCCGGTCTTGATGCTCTCGATTTTGACTTCGGCACCGATGCCTCCGGTGGGGACTCGGTTGCGCCAGAGCAGCGTCCCGATTTCGAGACCGAAACCGAACGTGGTGCCTTGCTCGATGAGTCAGAGCCCGCTGGCGAGCAAGACGAACAGGAAGAGCCGGTCAAGGTCATTGGCGACCTGCGTATCGGTATCCCGCTGTACAACGTTTATCTGAACGAGGCCGATGAGTGGTCGCGCCGACTGCAGACCGAGCTCAGCGAATGGGCGCTGGAACTCGACAAGCCAATACAGTATTCGACCGTTGGTCTGGCGCATGCGCTGGGCGGCAGTTCGGCCACGGTGGGATTTGTCGCCGTCGCTGATGTGGCGCGCCTGCTCGAGCAGGCGCTGGAATACGTGCAGCGCCATGGTCAGGGCCGGGCCGAGCATGCTCGCACGTTCAACCAGGCGGCCGAGGAAATCCGCCGCCTGCTGCACCAGTTTGCCGCCGGTTTTCTCAAGGAAGCCGATCCGGCCATCGAGCCCGCATTGCGCGCAGTTCTGGCAACCGAGTTCGATGCGGCACCTGCGCCAGCGGGCGCGGCGCCGTTGATCGTGAGCACCGACGAGCATTCCGACGCGGTGGATGCGCTCGACGCCGACCTGTTTCCGATCTTCGAGGAGGAAGCCGCCGAGCTGTTTCCGAAGCTGGGTGCGGCCCTGCGCCAGTGGGTGGCGCAGCCGGAAAACCGTGCGGCCCGTACCGAGGCGCTGCGTGTGTTGCACACGCTCAAGGGCAGTGCGCGATTGGCCGGCGCCATGCGCCTGGGCGACATGACACATCGGATGGAGTCGGCGATCGAATCGCTGGGTTCCGAGTCCGTTGCGGTACACCGCATCGAACCACTGCTGGGGCGTTTCGATCACCTGCAGTCGGTGTTCGATGGTCTGTGTGATTTCGTGCACCAGAGCGCGCTGGGGCCAGCTGATGGCATGAACGATTCCGGTGCGGCCGACGCGTTTACACCGGTGATCGTGGATGTGGCAACTGCCGCGCCGCGGCTTGGCGCCGCAGCGCAGAACGTGGCCGAACGTCGCAACCGCGAACGAGGTGCAGGTGCTACGGTGGCACCGCGTCCGACCGCGGGCCAGAGCGTGCGCGTGCAGGCGCAGCTGCTCGATCGGCTGGTCAACCAGGCCGGCGAGGTCATCATCACGCGCTCACGCCTGGACGGACGGATTGCGCAGATGCGCGGGTCGCTCAAGGACCTGACCGGAAATCTCGACCGCCTGCGTGAGCAATTGCGCGAAATGGAAGTGCAGTCTGAAAGCCAGATGCAGTCGCGCATGGCCCAGACCAAGGATCAGGCGCGCGACTTTGATCCGCTCGAATTCGACCGTTTCACGCGGGTACAGGAGCTTACCCGCATCATGGCCGAGTCGGTGTCCGACGTGGCCACTGTGCAGCGCCAGTTACAGCGCTCGATGCAAGGCGCCGAGGACGACCTGATCGCCCAGGCGCGCCAGGCACGCGAGTTGCAGCGTGACCTTTTGCGTACCCGCATGATCGAATTCGAGTCGGTGTCCGAGCGGCTGTACGGAGTGGTGCGTCAGACCGCCAAAGAAACCGGCAAGCAGGTCAAGCTCGATATCGAAGGCGGTTCGATGGAGCTCGATCGCAGTGTACTGGAGCGCATGGTGCCCGCTTTCGAGCACATGCTGCGCAACGCCATCGGTCATGGCATCGAGACTGCGGCGCAACGCGAGGCTGCCGGCAAGAGTGTTTCGGGCACCATCACGATTGCGCTGCGGCAGGAGGGCAATGACGTGTCCGTGGTGATCGGTGACGACGGCGCTGGCCTGAACCTCACGCGTATCCGGGACAAGGCCTTGGCCAAGGGGCTGATCTCGGCGCAGCAGACACTCGGTGATGACGAGACGGCCAGTCTGGTTTTCATGCCGGGTTTCTCCACAGCCGAAAGCGTGACCGAGTTGTCCGGCCGCGGGGTCGGACTGGATGTGGTGCGCGCCGAGGTCGATGCGCTGGGCGGTCGCATCGAGACCACCAGCGACTGGGGCAAGGGAACCCAGTTCAAGCTGGTGGTTCCGCTGACCACCGCGGTGACCCAGGTCGTGATGTTGCGACTGGGTGACATGTCCATGGGCGTGCCGTCCAACCTGGTCGAGATCGTGCGACGGGTGCCGGACGCCGAGGTGAAGCAGGCCTATGTGTCAAAGCAGTTCGCGCACGGCGGAGAGCAACTTCCGTTCTTCTGGGCCGGTGCTCTGCTCAAGCAGTCCGGCGCCAGCGCGGCGCCGACCCAGAAGCACCGCGCAGTGGTAGTGTTTCGCAGCGCCGGTCGCCGTGTTGCGATGCACGTGGACGAGGTGCTGGGTAACCAGGAGGTGGTGGTCAAGAATCTCGGCCCGCAACTCTCGCGTTTGCCGGGCTTGACCGGCATGTCGGTGCTGGCATCGGGTGCGGTGGTGCTAATCTACAACCCGGTCGCACTGGCGACAGTGTATGGCGAGTCGGCTTTGCGACTGCAGGTCGCGGCCCATACCCCGGGTGACACTGGCGCGGCGGCGAGCGCCGCCGCGCAGGGCCAGGCACCGATCGTGCTGCCACCGGTTGCCAGTGGCCAACCGCCGCTGGTCATGGTGGTCGATGACTCGATCACCGTGCGCCGCGTCACGCAGCGACTGCTGCTGCGCGAAGGTTATCGCGTGGTGCTGGCCAACGACGGGCTGCAGGCGCTCGAACGCCTGCAGGACGAGTTGCCGGCGGTGGTGTTGTCGGACATCGAGATGCCGCGCATGGACGGTTTCGATCTGGCGCGCAACATCCGCGGCGACGAGCGCATGCGCAGCCTGCCGATCATCATGATCACATCGCGTATCGCCGAAAAACACCGCGAACATGCGGTGGAACTGGGCGTCGACCATTACCTGGGCAAGCCGTATGCCGAAGACGAACTGCTGGGGCTGATCGCCCACTACTGCGCCCGCGAGGTCGACGCCGAAGAACTAGACTAACATTTTTTCGGAAGTTGGCCGTTGGCTTTCGGATGCCCCTCGGCGCGTGGAGCGCCAGATTCAGCGCCGGTTGCCTGCGCCGGCCTTGCCAATATCAGGTTGCGTGGTCCGCACCACCGCATAACGCTCCAGCGTCTGTTCACGTGCCGTGGCATGGTCGACCACGGGTTGCGGGTAGTCCTCACCCAGCTTGATGCCTGCAGATGCCAATTCCACGGCGCCACAAAGCCAGGGCGCATGCACTGCTTTGGCAGGGAGTGCGGCGAGTTGTGGCAAGTAGCGGTGGATGAACTTGGCTTGCGGGTCGAAGTTCTCGCTCTGGCGTACCGGGTTGAAGATGCGAAACCAGGGTTGGGCATCACAGCCGCTCGAGGCCACCCACTGCCAGCCACCGTTGTTGGCCGAAAGGTCGAAGTCGTTGAGTTTTTCGGCGAAGTAGGCTTCACCGCGGCGCCAGTCGATGCCCAGATCCTTGACCAGAAAACTGCCGGCCACCATGCGCAACCGGTTGTGCATGTAGCCGGTCTGGTTGATCTGCGCCATCGCGGCGTCGACGATGGGGTAGCCGGTGCGCCCGTCGCACCAGGCCTGGAACAGTTTGTCGGCGCCGGCGCCGTGGCGCCAGCGGATCGCGTCAAAGGCGGGCTTGAAGCTGGACTGCACTACATGCGGAAAGTTCGCCAATATCTGGAAGTAGAACTCGCGCCAGATCAGTTCGCCGAGCCAGACTGCCGCGCCGGTGCTGCCGGCCATCGAGGCCTGCAGCGCGGCAGCCGCCAGGCGGCGGATCGACACGGTGCCGAAACGCAGATGCACGCCCAGATAGCTTGGCCCCTTCACCGCCGGAAAGTCGCGTGTCGTGTGGTACAGGTCCATGCGTTCAAAGAAATCGGCAAACAGTGCTTGCCCGCCACTAGCGCCCGGCGACATGCGCAGCTGGTGCAGGTTTGTCGTCTCGAAGCCCATTTCCTGCAGGCTCAGCACTGGCTGGCGCAGACTTTCGGGGCGTGGCGCCAACGCTGCGATGTGGGGCAAAACGTCGTGGCTGCGCAGCCGCCGTTCGTCGACCAGCGCCAGCCAGGCCTTCTTGTAGGGGGTGAACACGGTGTAGGGCGTGCCGGTGCGTGTGAGCAGCTCGCGCTGTTCGAACACCACATGGTCCTTGACCGTATGCATGGCGATGCCCGCATGGGCCAGTGCGCCCAGCACCATGCGGTCGCGCTCCTGCGCCGACGGCTCGTAGTCGTGTGCAGCAAACACCGACTGCACTTGCAGTTGTCGGGCCAACGACACGATCTCTTCGATGGCCTGCCCATGGCGTACGACCAGCCCTGCGTGGGGGGCGGCGCCGGCATCGCGCAGGGCCTGGTCCAGCTCGACCAGGCAGTCGCGGATGAACTCGACGCGCCGGTCGGCACGCGGCAGGGGGTCGAGGATGGCGCGGTCGAACACGAACGCGCAATACACCTTGCGGCAACTGCGCAGTGCCAACGCCAGCGCAGCGTTGTCGTCGAGCCGCAGGTCGCGTCGCAGCCACACCAGTCCACTGTCGAAAGTCTTGCTCATGGAGGTCGCTAAAATTGAGACATGCCCGAAGATTCCTCACCGATCAACCTGACGAATCATTTTTTGATCGCCATGCCCGGGCTCGAAGATGCGGCATTCTCGCGCAGTGTGATCTATGTGTGCGAACACAGTGAACGCGGCGCGCTGGGCTTGGTCATTAACAAGCCCAGCGATATCAACCTCAAGGGACTTTTCGACAAGGTGCATTTGCCGCTTGGCCGCGATGATCTGCAGCAGCTCCCGGTGTTCCAGGGCGGGCCGGTTCAGACGGACCGCGGCTTTGTGCTGCACGAGGCGTTCTTCAGTGCGGCCGACAAGCCGCACGAGCCAGTCTACGCATCCACCATGTCCATTCCCGGGGGCCTGGAGATGACCACGTCCAAGGATGTGCTCGAGGCCTTGTCCAGCGGCAACGGACCGCGCCGTGTACTGGTGTCGCTGGGCTACTCGGCCTGGGGCGAAGGTCAGCTCGAGTCCGAACTGGGCGACAACAGCTGGTTGACCGTGGATGCTGACCTGGGCGTTATCTTCGATACGCCGGTGAATCAGCGGTATGACAAGGCCCTGGGCCTGCTGGGTCTGGAGATGTGGATGCTGTCGCCGCAGGCGGGTCATGCCTGAGACCGGAGTCGTCGCGGCCCTGGTGGGTGCCGGGTTCGACAGCTTCCTGGCGCTGGATTTTGGCAGCAGGCGCACCGGTGTCGCCTATGCATCGCGTCTGCTGGGCCAGGCGCGGCCGTTGGCAACGATTCGCGCACAGTCAAATGAAGACCGGCTGGTGCAGGTGCAGGCCCGGATCCTGGAGTGGCAGCCCCAGGCGCTGGTGGTCGGCGTCCCCTTTCATCGCGATGGTGCCGAGCACGAAAATACGTTGCTGGCGCGCAAGTTCGCGCGCAGCCTGCGCAACCGCTTCAAGTTGCCGGTGTTCGAGGTGGATGAGCGCTACACCACCACCGAGGCCTTGTCTGAAGGTGCCAGAGATGCCGATGCAGGCGCTGCCTGCATCATCCTGGACCAATACCTCAGGACTATTGCGTGACCCACGCCCCCCCCAATGACGCAGCGGCTGCGGTCGCATTGGCCGTTGATGCCGTGCGCGACGCGCAGGCCCTGTACCAATCGCTGCTGCAAGGTGTGTCGGCCATGTGCCGACCCGATACCCGCCTGGTGGGCATCACCACCGGCGGTGCCTGGCTGGCCGAGCGGCTGCACGCCGATCTGAAGATGACCGGCGAGGCCGGCGTGTTGTCGTCGGCACTGCATCGCGACGATTTCGCCGAACGTGGCCTGTCGGCGCGGGCGCCAACACGGCTCGATTTCGACGTCAACGGCGCCGACATCATCGTCATCGACGACGTGCTCTACACCGGACGCACGATACGGGCTGTTGTCAACGAGTTGTTCGATTTCGGTCGTCCGGCTGCGGTGAGACTGGCCGTGCTGATCGAGCGCAACGGTCGCCAGCTGCCGATCCAGGCCGACTATTGCGCGGCGCATGTCGTATTGCCGGCCAACCGGTCCGTGGCGCTGCGCCGGGACAATGCCGGCCAGCTGTCGGTCGTGATCGAGGCGCGCGCCTGATGCGCGCATCGATCCGGCGACACATCAACATCTGATCTGAAAGCCCTAGACGTGTTGTACCGACGAAACCCCCAGCTCAACAAGAACGGCGAACTGGTCCATCTGCTGTCGATCGAGGGGTTGCCGGCGAGCATCCTGCGCCAGGTGCTGGACACCGCCGAGAGTTTTGTCAGCGTCAGCGACCGCGAGGTCAAGAAAGTGCCGCTGCTGCGCGGACGCAGCGTGTTCAACCTGTTCTTCGAGAACTCGACGCGCACCCGCACCACTTTCGAGATTGCCGCCAAGCGCCTGAGCGCCGATGTGATCAACCTGGACATCGCACGCTCGTCTGCGTCCAAGGGAGAGTCGCTGCTCGACACCATTGCCAACCTGAGCGCGATGGCGGCCGACATCTTCGTCGTGCGCCACAGCGAGTCGGGCGCACCCTACCTGATAGCCAAACATGTGGCACCCCATGTGCATGTCATCAATGCCGGCGACGGCCGCCATGCGCATCCGACCCAGGGCCTGCTGGACATGTTCACGATCCGGCACTACAAAAAGGACTTCTCCAGCCTGACGGTGGCGATCGTCGGCGACGTATTGCATTCGCGCGTGGCACGCTCCGACATCCATGCACTGACCACGCTGGGCTGCGCCGAGGTGCGCGTGGTCGGCCCCAAGACCCTGGTGCCAGCCGACATGGCGCAGATGGGCGTGCGGGTCTGTCACACGCTGGTCGAAGGTATCCGCGACTGCGACGTCGTGATCATGCTGCGCCTGCAGAACGAGCGCATGAGTGGTGCGCTGCTGCCATCGGCGCAGGAGTTCTTCATGAGTTATGGCCTTACGCGCGAGAAGTTGCAACTGGCCAAGCCCGACGCCATCGTCATGCATCCGGGGCCGATCAACCGCGGCGTGGAGATCGATTCGGCCGTGGTCGACGGTGACCAGAGCGTGATCCTGCCGCAGGTGACCTTCGGCATCGCGGTGCGCATGGCCGTGATGAGCCTGGTTGCCGGCAACGAGGCCACGCCCTGAGGCGCACACCAGCGGGACGACAAGGCATGAAGATACTGATCAAGGGCGGCAGGGTAATGGACCCGGCCAGTGGCGCCGACCAGTTGGCCGACGTGGCCGTGGCGGCAGGGCATGTGCTCGCAATCGGTCACGCACCGGCCGATTTCACGCCTGGTCGCACCATTGATGCCACCGGATGTTTCGTCGTACCGGGGCTGGTCGACCTGGCAGTGCGCTTGCGCGAACCCGGCCATGAACACGCGAACAGTCTGAAGTCGGAAATGGCCGCGGCCGTCGCCGGTGGGGTGACCAGTCTGGTCTGCCCACCTGACACCGACCCGGTGCTGGACGAGCCGGGTCTGGTGGAGATGCTCAAGTTCCGCTCCGAGCGCTTGCATCAGGCGCGGGTCTACCCGTTGGGGGCATTGACGCGTGGCCTGCGCGGCGAGGTACTGACCGAGATGGTTGAACTCACCCACGCCGGTTGTATCGGTTTCGGTCAGGCCGATGTGCCGCTGCCCAGTATCCAGATACTGCTGCGCGCTCTGCAGTACGCCAGCACGTTTGGTTATTGCGTCTGGTTGCGCCCGCAAGACCGCGATCTGGGCACTGGCGTCGTGGCCAGCGGCCCGCTGGCCACCCGCATGGGCCTGTCGGGTATTCCGGTGGCGGCCGAGACGATTGCGTTGTTCACCATCATCGAGCTGATGCGCTCGAGTGGCGCGCGGGTGCACCTGTGCCGCATCAGCAGCGCCGCCGGCCTGGAACTGGTGCGCCAGGCCAAGCGCGAAGGCCTGCCACTGACCTGTGACGTGAGCATCAACTCGCTGCATCTGATGGACACCGACATCGGATACTTTGACAGCCGCTCGCACCTGATCCCGCCGCTGCGCCAGCAGCGCGACCGCGATGCCCTGCGCCTGGCGCTGGCCGACGGCACCATCGATGCGCTGGTCTCCGACCATAGCCCGGTCGATGACGACGAAAAGACGCTGCCGTTTGCCGAGAGTGAGCCAGGCGCCAGCGGTGTCGAACTGCTGCTGGGGCTGGCGCTGAAATGGGCCGAAGATTGCGGTGTGCCGTTGTCACGCGCGTTGGCGGCCGTGACCATTGAACCGGCGCGTATTCTGGCCAACTCCGCCGGGAAGCTGACAAGCGGCGCCGGCCGTCTGGCGGTCGGTGGCGTGGCCGACCTGTGCGTGTTTCACCCGCAGCAGGAATGGGTCATCGGCGCGCAAACATTGCGCAGTCAGGGCAAGCACACACCGTTCTCCGGTTACAGCCTGCAAGCCAAGGTGCGTGCCACGCTGGTCGGGGGGCATCTCGCATTCGAGGCGTGAAGCTGCTGCGGGCAAGTGGGCGTGCAGGCCGGGTGCTGGCCCACATGGTCGGGGGCCTGGTCACCATCATGTTCCGGTTTCCACGCATGGAGCAGATGCAACGTGACCGGCAGGTGCAGGTCTGGGCCACAGAGATGCTGGCACGTCTGGGCGTGCGTCTGGTGGTGTTTGGCACGCCGCCCGACACCGGCCCGGTGCTACTGGTGTCTAACCATATTTCCTGGCTCGACATCGTTGTTCTGCATGCGGCGCGGCATTGCCGTTTTGTCTCCAAGTCCGATGTGCGGCAATGGCCGCTGATTGGTCGCCTGGCCACCGGAGCGGGCACCTTGTATGTGGAGCGCCGCTCGCGGCGCGACGCGATGCGGGTCGTGCATGCGATGGCGCAGTCGCTGCGCGACGGCGATATCCTGGCCATCTTCCCCGAGGGCACGACGAGCGACGGCGATGTGCTGCTGCCGTTTCATGCGAATTTGCTGCAGGCCGCCATTTCCACCAACGTGCCGATTCAGCCGGTGGCCTTGCGTTTTATCGACGCGCAGGGGCAGTCCACAAAGGCCGCCAGCTATATCGGCGATGAATCGCTGATCGGCTCGATCTGGCGCACCTTGTACAGCCCGGGTGTCGTGGCCCACGTGCGATTTGGAACGGCTCAGTGGGCGCAGGGGCGCGACCGGCGTGGCTGGGCGCAAGATCTTTGGTCCGAAGTCGAGCGGCTGCGCAAGACCTGACTGTGGCCCTCAGCGCCAGGCGAATGCCGGCTGGTCGAAATGGGCCACCCGGGTCGCGCGCTGCAGCAGGCAGACTTCCCTGAACTGGTACAACACGGCCGCCGTGGGCGCCGCGATCCAGTGCTGACCGACCGGCATGCGCAGCACCGGGTGTTCCGTGCCCGGCAGATGATCCAGCATCGGCGCATCGGCGCGCAGCCACTCCTGCAAGGGAATGCGGTGGATCGACGCCACCTCGTCGGGGTTGGGCACCATCGCGCGTGCAGCGTCGGTCCACACCACGACGGGTGTGATGACGAAGCCCGATCGTGTTGCATAGTCGTCCAGCCGGCCCAGAATCGCATCGGGAGTCAGCACCAGCTGCACTTCTTCGTGCAGTTCGCGCAGCGCCGCCTGCTCGGCGCTCTCGCCGGTCTCGATACGACCGCCGGGCAGGGCCCACTGGTTCGCATGGTGGCGCAAATGCCCGGCGCGGCGTGTCAACACGGTGGCCGCCTGTTGGCTCCAATGGGCGTGCTCCGGCATGCCGGCCAGCTGCGCGCCTGGCCCTTCCTGGCTGATGACCACGGCCACGGCGGCACGCCCGCGCGCGGCGTTGGCATCGGGCAGGGCCTGAACGTCAAAGCGCTGGAGCGACGCGTGAATCGATAGCCGCAGCGTCTCGTCGTGTTGCATGGGCGACGCCGTGGGCAGGCTTGATCCCGCCTACCAGCTGTTGCGCAGCTCGCGCAGCCGGACGAACACGGTGCGGGCGTCCGGGTTCTCGGGCAGGTCGGGAAAACGCTCGCGCAGCCGGGCGATCACCGAAGCGCCGGAGAGCCGGAAAAAAGTGTTGAACTGCTTCTCGTCGGCCAGCGTGGAGACCATCGAGGTGGCCGGGTCGTGGTCGACGGCGCTCGGCAACAAGGCCTTGGCCGCAGCGTTGTCGGGCTCGCGGTCGAGTGTGAATTTCAGGTTGTTCTCGAGGTAGTCATGGCCGGGATAGACCCGTGTGTTGTCCGGCAGCCTGGCGAGCTGGTCAGTGAAGCTGGCGTACATCAGGAGCGGGTCGCCGCCGTTGTGGCAGTTGCCCGCGCCGGCGTTGAACAGGGTGTCGCCCGAGAACAGCGCCGGTTGCTCGGTATGCGAGCGCAGACAGATATGGCACATGGTGTGGCCGGGTGTGTCCAGGCATTCGAGTTCGACCGTCTTGCCGACCTTGATCACGTCGCCGGCACGCACGCCGCGGTCCATGCCCTCGATTTTGCCGCCGGCCTTGTGGTGCGCGATCACCTTGGCGCCGGTGGCCGCGACGATGGCGTCGTTGCCGCCGGTGTGGTCATGGTGCTCGTGGGTGTTGAGCAGTTGCGTGATCTGCCAGCCGCGCACCTTGGCGGCGCTCAGGCATTTCTCGTGGTCCAGCGGGTCGATCGCCAGTGCTTCGCCGGTTTCCGGGCAGGCAATCAGGTAGTTGTAATTGCGGTAGGCATTGCCGGTCCAAATGCGCTCGACGATCATCGGTTCCTCCTGAGATGGGTGCGGGTATGCGGCCATTGTAGGAAGTGGGACATCGCCGTTGGCGGTGCCGATTGTTGGCGGTATGGGTGACCCGTATCAGGCCCTTTTGCCAACGGCATCGAGCAGCGCCGGATAGAACCAACCCAGGCTGACTGCGCGCGCCACGTAGTTCACATACAGCGCGGCCCACAGGCCGTGGTTGCCCCAGGGCTGCAATGCCCACCATGCGAACAGGAATACGGCGGTCGAGACGAGCATGGCATTGCGCATGTCCGCCGTGCGCGTGGCTCCGATAAAGATGCCGTCGAGCTGGAATGCCCATACCCCCAGCAGCGGCGCGCCGATGGCCCACGGCAGGTAGACACGGGCGGCGGCGCGCACGGCCGCGTCGACGCTGAGCAGATCGATCAGTGACTCCCCTAACAGCCACAACAACAGGGAAAGCAAGGCGGCCACACCCACGGCCCACAGGCTGGTCCTGCGCGCTGCAGCTGCCAGTATCGTGCGTCGCCCGGCCCCGGCTGCGCGCCCGACGAGCGCTTCGGCGGCAAAGGCCAGGCCGTCCAGGAAATAGGCGCTGATCGCGATGAACTGCAGCAGCACGGCGTTCGCGGCCAGGCGCACATCACCTTGCGCCGCGCCTTGTGCGGTGAACCAGACCATGACAAAAATCAGCGCCAGCGAGCGCACCATGATGTCGCTGTTGACCATGATGGTGCGGCGCAATTGCTGTGGCACCAGCAAGTGCGCCAGTGACCAGCGAGCGCCGATATGGCGCACATGGCGCGCCGCCAGCACCAGACCCAGGGCTGCCGCGACGATCTCTGCCAATAGCGTGCCGGCCGCAACACCTTGCACGTCCCAGCCCAGGCCGAGCACGAACCACAGGTCGAGCGCAACATTGACCAGGTTGAGCACCAGTTGCAGCAGCAGGGCGATGTCGGTGCGTCCCAGGCCGATGAACCAACCCAGCAGCGCGTAGTTGGCCAGCGTGGCGGGTGCTGACCAGATGCGAATGTCGAAATAAGCGCGCCCGAGTTGCTCTACCGCTTCGCTGGTACCCATGAGTGCAAACGCGGTTTCGCGGATCGGCCACTGCAGCAGCACCAGCGCGCCGCCGGCCGCCAGCGCGATCAGCAGCGAGCGTCCCAGACTGGCCACCATCTCTTCGCGGTTGTCCGCGCCCAGCGCCTGTGCGGTCAGGCCGGTGGTGCCCATGCGCAGGAATCCGAAGGCCCAGAACAGGAAGCTGAACACCATCGAGCCGATGGCGACTGCGCCGATGTAGGCCGGGTCGGGAATCTGGCCGACGACGGCGGTGTCCACCGCGCCCAGCAGCGGAGTCGACACGTTGGACAACATGATCGGCATGGCAATCGCCAGAATGCGGCGATGGCTGACCAAGGCGTTCGGGTCTTCGGAGGGTATTGGCGGCATGGCAGTGTGGGGGCACAGCCAGGTCGGTTGGCGACGCGGCCGTGGCTATCATAGGTGGCAGTTTCGTGCGCCGCGCTGCAATCCGCAGCAGGTACCATTCGCGCGCTCGCGCTTGTTGTCTCCGTAAGGCATAAATTCATGAACCCCAAAGCCATTCCCGACGTCGCGTTTGCCGGTGTCACGTTTCAAAGCCTGCAAGGGCGCAGTGTCGTCATCACGGGGGGCGGCAGCGGTATCGGCGCCGACCTGGTACGTGAATTCGCCAGCCAGGGATGCAAGGTCGGTTTCCTTGACGTCGACGAGGCGGCCGGCCAGGCCCTGGCGCGTGATCTTCCCGATGTGTTCTTTCAGGCCTGCGACGTGACCGATGTCGATGCACTGCGCCGGGCCATGACGGCGTTGATCGCGCAGACCGATGGTGTCGATGTGCTGGTGAACAACGTGGCCAACGATGCGCGCCATACGATCGAGAGTGTCACGCCGGAGTTTTTCGACGAGCGCGTGGCGATCAACCTGCGCCCGCACTTCTTCGCGATGCAGTCGGTGCTCAGCAGCATGCGCGCGCGCGGTGGTGGCGCGATCATCAACATGGGTTCGGTCAGCTGGAAGTTCAAGGGCACCGGTTATGCGGTGTATGCGACCTGCAAGTCGGCCATGCTGGGCTTCACCCGCGTGCTGGCGCGCGAGCTCGGTGGCGACAACATCCGGGTCAACTGTGTCGTGCCGGGCTGGGTCATGACCGAGCGCCAGGTCAAGCTGTGGCTGGACGAGAAGGGTGAAGCTGCGATGGACCAGAACCAGTGCCTGCCCGGGCGCATCGTTGGCATCGACATCGCCCATATGGTGATGTTTCTGGCTGCCGACACGGCGCGTATGGTCACCGCACAGGAATTCGTCGTGGATGCAGGCTGGTCCTGAGCGCACGATGCACAGGGCGTCAACCGGCCTGCTGTGTGGGTCGGCGCCGGTTCAGGGCAGGGCCCGACTTGTGTCCGCCACCACGACGGCGATCGGCCGGGTTGCCGCTTCGGTCGATCCGACCTGTTTCTGGCACGCGCCGGGGGCAGCCGCACAAGGCAGATGGCACATCGCGCCCTGGCCGGCAGGACAGATGCGGTCGAACGTGACCACATGGTCGACCTCGGCGCGGATGCCGATCCACTCGCCGACGCGGTGGTCGTGGTGGCTGGGCACATGGGCCAGCACGGTCTCGCCGCTGCGCAGGCGCAAAGTGTACAGAAACTCGGAGCCCCGAAACGCCTTGCGCACGATCTGTGCTTTCACCGGCGCGTTGTCGTCATGCACGATGTCGTCGGCGCGCAGCAGCACATCGCACTGACCTTGTTCAAACGCACCGGGCAGCGGGCATTCGGCGATGTCGGTCAGGTCGCCCAGTGCGGTATGCACCACCATCGCACCGCCCACTTCACGAATCGTGGCCGGTGTGAACACACCGTGCCCGATGAAGTCGGCCACAAAGCGTGTGGCGGGTCGGTGGTACAGGGTGTAGGCGTCGTCCCACTGGTGCAATCGGCCTTCCTGCATTACGCCGATGAAGTCGCCCACGGCAAACGCCTCGAGCTGGTCATGTGTGACGAACAAGGCCGTGGCATTGGCCGCCTTGAGGATGGCCCGCACCTCGAGCGCGAGCCGCTCGCGCAGGTCCACGTCCAGATTGGAAAAGGGTTCGTCCAGCAGCAACAATTGCGGCGCCGGCGCCAGCGCACGTGCCAGTGCCACGCGTTGCTGCTGTCCGCCCGAGAGTTCATGCGCGTAACGGCGTTCGCAACCGGCAAGGCCGACCAGCTCCAGCACCTGGGCCACGCGCCGGGTGCGTGACGCGCGGTCCATATGGGCAATGCCGAAGGCCACGTTCTGGCCCACGTCGAGATGTGGAAACAAGGCGTAGTCCTGGAACACCATGCCGATGCGACGGTTCTCGGCGTTGACGTGGATCTGTTCACTGCTCACGATCACATCGCCCAGCCGGATCGTGCCGCTTTGGACGTGTTCGAGGCCGGCGACCGCGCGCAGCAAGGTGGTCTTGCCGCAGCCCGATGGGCCGATCAATACTCCGATGTCGCCAGTCTGCAGACCCAATGTCACATCCTGCACGGCAGAGCGATCGGCTCCGGCATATCGGACCTGCAACTGGGCGACCTCAAGGAACATCGAAACATTCTAGATGAATACAATTCTCATTCAACTGGCTCCGATCGGAATCTCCATGCCGCTGCGTCGGCTCTTTCAAACTGCTTCGTTGTTGCTCGCTGCCTTGTTGTGCCTTCCGGTGCTGGTGGTGCTGGGCTCGTGGCTGCAATGGAATGCCACCAGTGCGCAGATCCTGGGCGAGATGGCCGCGACGGTGCTGCCCGACTACCTTGTGACCACCGTGGTGTTGTGCCTGCTGGTGGCCGTTGGCGTTGTGGTGGTCGGTACCGCCAGCGCGGCCGCCGTGACGTTGTTCGACTTCCCTGGCCGGTGTACCTTGGAGTGGGCGCTGTTGCTGCCGCTGGCCATGCCGGCTTATGTGGTGGCATACGCCTATACCGATTTTCTGCAGTTCGGCGGGCCGCTGCAAAACACGATACGTGCCGTCACGGGGTTGCAGGGCCGCATGCTGCCCGAGGTGCGCAGCCTGGGCGGTGCGGCCTGGGTTTTCACTTTTTCGCTGTATCCCTATGTCTACCTGCTGGCGCGCGGCGCGCTGAGCGAGCGTGCCGGCCACTTGATGGAGGCTGCCCGGCTGCTCGGCGCGCCGCTGCATCGACGCATCCGCGAAGTGGCGCTGCCGCTGGCCCGCCCCGCGGTGGCCGCCGGCGCGGCCTTGGCGTTGATGGAGACACTGGCGGACTTCGGAGTCTCGAGTTATTTCGGCATCCAGACCTTCACCGCCGGCATCTACAAGGCCTGGCTGGCCATGGATAACCGGCTGGCCGCGGCGCAACTGGCGACCATGCTGCTGGCGCTGGTGGCGCTGCTGCTGCACCTGGAGCAACGTTCACAGCGCCGCGCTCGTTTTGTTGCGAGCCGGGGTGCGCGCGCTGGTGGCGCAGATGCCCAGCCAGTGCCATTGCAGGGCAGCGCGCGCTGGCTGGCCTGGGCAGTTTGTGGCCTGCCGGTGCTGATGGGCTTCGTGTTGCCGGTGGTGTTCATGTTGCGTCCGCTGGCAGCCGAATGGGAATTGCTGGCCTGGGGCAAGTTTCTGGAGTGGTCTGGCAACAGCCTTCGGCTGGGTGCCATCACCGCCTCGCTGGCGGTGATGATTGCACTGGTGCTGGCCTTTCGCTTGCGCCGCAGCCCGGATGCCGTCACCCATGCGGTGGTGCGCATTGCCGGCTTGGGGTATGCCGTGCCTGGTGCGGTCATCGTCGTCGGCCTGTTGCTGCCGGTGGGTTGGATCCAGTCCGTCGCCCCGTCGCTGGGGGTGGGATATCTCATGACCGCCACCTCGATCGGGCTGGTCTGGGCCTATCTGGTGCGGTTTTGCGCGGTTGCCTTGCAATCGGTGCAAAGCGGTTACACCCGCATTCCGCCGAGTTACGACGATTCGGCGCGCATGCTGGGTGCAGGCGGCTTGCGTATGATGGCACAGGTGCATTGGCCACTGCTGCGGCGCTCGACGGCCGCGGCGGCCTTGCTGGTGTTTGTGGATGTGATGAAGGAGCTTCCGGCAACGCTGGTATTGCGTCCGTTCGATTCCGACACGCTGGCGGTGGTTGCCTACCAGCTGGCGCGCGACGAGCGCCTGGGCGAGGCGGCGCTGCCGTCGTTGGCGCTGGTGCTGGTCGGTCTGCTGCCGGTGGTGCTGCTCAGCCGCACGCTGCGTTCATCGTCGCGCTAATGCGGCGAGACCCAAGAATTAAACCGCGCACCCCGAGCCGAAGCTTCCGCTGAAGCTCAGGCAGGCCCGTGACAGGAGCGACGAAGAGGATGACAACGCAGCAGATCGCGCTCAGCCTGGTGCTGGCGACCATGGTGTTTTCGGTGGCGCTGGAACTGCGTTTGCACGATTTCCGGCGCGTCGCCGCGATGCCGCGCGCGGTGATTGCCGGCCTGATCCCGCAGTTCCTGTTGTTGCCGGTGGGTACCTGGCTGGCGACGCTGGTGCTGGACCTGCCGCCCAACATCGAGGCCGGCATGATCCTGGTGGCGGCTTGTCCGGGCGGATCGTTGTCGAACTACATGACCCATTTCGGGCGCGGCAACACGGCCTTGTCAGTGACGGTGTCGTGTGTCGCCGCATTGATGGCGCTGGTGCTCACGCCCTTCAACTTCAGCTGGATGGTGGCCACCAATCCCGCCACGGCAGGCTGGTTGCGCCAGCTCGACATCGACCCCTCCGGCATCTGGTTCAGTCTGCTGGTGCTGCTGGCGGTGCCGATGGTGGCTGGTATGGGCATGGCACACCAGTGGCCGGACCTGGCGGCGCGGGTGCGCAAGCCGCTGGGTCGCTTCTCGCTGTTTGCCCTGTTTGCCTTCATCGTGTTGGGGCTGATCAGCCAGCGCCAGCTGTTGACGCTGGGCCTGCTGCCAATGATGCTGATCGTTGTGCTGCACAACGCCAGCGGCCTGATGTTCGGCTACCTGACAAGCCAGGCGATGCGCATCAACGTGGCCGACCGACGCGCGGTGATGCTCGAGGGCGGCATGCAGAATTCGGGGCTTGCGCTGGGCATCATCGCGGTGCAGTTCAACTCAGACCTGGGCATGGTCGTCATCGCCAGTCTGTGGGGCATGTGGCACATCGTCAGTGGTTTGGCCTGTGCCTTGTGGTGGCGCCGCTCACCGGTCCTCATAGCGCAAATGGAGCCTCCCCATGTTTGACCTCTTGTTTCGATCCGCCATCGTCATCGACGGCAGTGGCGAACCACCGGTGACGGCCGACGTCGGCATCCGTGATGGACTGATCGCCGCGATCGGCCAGCTCAGTGGCGCCACCGCGCGCGAGACGGTCGACGCCAGCGGCGCCTGGCTGACGCCGGGTTTTGTCGACATCCACACCCACTACGACGGCCAGGCCACCTGGGACGAAACCTTCTCGCCCAGCATCCACCATGGCGTGACGACGCTGGTGATGGGCAACTGCGGAGTCGGTTTTGCGCCGCTGCGCGAGGGCGAGCAGGATAGTCTGATCAGCCTGATGGAGGGGGTCGAAGACATTCCCGGCGTGGCGCTGGCCGAGGGCATCGACTTTCAGTGGTCGAGTTTTCCGCAGTACATGGACCGGCTCGCCGCCATGGCGCATAGCCTGGACTTTGCCTGCCTGGTGCCACACGATCCGCTGCGCATGTACGTGATGGGCGCGCGCGCACGTGGGTATGAAGCGGCCACGCCCGATGACGTTGCGCAGATGCGCGCACTCTTGCGCGAAGCGCTGCAGGCCGGCGCCATCGGTTTTTCGACCGGACGCAGCGACAACCATCGCACATCGAAAGGACAGGAGACGCCGGCGTCCGAGGCCGATGTCTTGGAGCTGACCGGGCTGGCCAAGGCTTTCGATGGCCTGAACCATGGCGTGGTGCAATTGGTCAGCGATTTCGACGTGTTGCGCTCGCCAGAACGTTTCGACCCCGAGTTCGATCTGGTCGAACAACTGGCGCTGGCCAGTGGCCGGCCGCTGGCCATGACCTGGCTGCAACGCGACCCGGGCGGCGAACAATACAAGCAGGTCGCGCGCCGGGTTGAGGCCGCCGTGGCGCGTGGCCTGCCCTTGTACCTTCAGGCCGGTGCGCGTGGCATCGGGGTCATCACCGGGCTGGACGCGAGTTTCCACCCGTTCATGGGTTTCCCCGGCTACAAGGAAGTGGCCGGCCTGCCGCTGGCCGAACGAGCAGCGGCATTGTGCGAGCCGGCGCGGCGTGGCCGGATCCTGGCCGAGAAGTCAGAGCGCCTGGCCGGCGACGGCTCGTCGGTACCGCCACTGGTGGACTTGCTGCTGGCGCGCATCGACATGATCTCGGCGCGTTTGTTTCCGCTCGGCGACGTACCTGATTACGAACCCGCGCTGCAGGACTCGATGCTGCTGCGCGCCAGAACGCAAGGCGTCACGCCGCTGGCCGCAATCTACGATTACCTGTGCGAGGACGACGGTAGCAGCCTGCTCTATTTTCCGATCTTCAATTACAACGAAGGCAACCTGAACATCGTCGGCGAGATGCTCCGGCATCCACGCGCCTTGTTCAGCCTGGGCGATGCGGGCGCGCATGTGGGCACCATCTGTGACGCGAGCTTTTCGACCTTCCTGCTGACGCACTGGGTCGCGAAAAGGCACATGCCGGTGCAACAAGCGGTGCAAATGCTCAGCAGCCGCAATGCCGACTATCTGGGCTTGCACGACCGTGGGCGCATTGCGGTAGGGCTACGCGCCGACCTCAACCTGATCGACCCGTCACGGCTGGCCTTGCCCAAGCCGCAACTGCTGCGCGACCTGCCTGCGGGTGGCAAACGGTTTGTGCAGACGGCGGTGGGGTATGTGGGGAGCTGGGTGGCAGGCCAGTGTGTGCAGCGCGAGAGCGTCATCACCGATGCGCGGCCGGGGCGGCTGGTGCGGGCTCGGTGAGTCGGTGACCCGGGTCGATCGTGCCTTGTGATGTTCGATAGTGCTGCGCCAGAGAAGGATTCCAGCATCTTCGCGTGTGCGCTTTTTCCCATCCGGACCGGATCTCTCGTTCGCGGAGGCGGACTCAGACCTTCAAGGCGGCTTTGCCTGCAGCCAGCAGCACCGGATCCCAGACCGGCGAGAACGGCGGTGCATACGACAAGTCCATCCCGGCCACCTCCTGAACGGTCATGCCATTCCACAGCGCGGTGGCCAGCACATCCACGCGTTTGCCCGCATCTTCGCCGCCAACGATCTGTGCGCCGAGCAAACGGCCCGTCCGGCGCTCGGCCACGATCTTGATGCGCATCGATTGCGCGCCAGGGTAGTACCCCGCCCGGCTCGACGCTTCGGTGGTAATGGCGAAGGCATCGAACCCTGCCTTTACAGCCTCGTGTTCAGTCAGCCCGGTGCGACCGATCTCCAGCTGCTGAAATTTGGTGATCGCCGTGCCCAGCACGCCACCAAAGCTGGCGTCACCACCCGCGATGTTGGTGCCGGCCGCGCGGCCCTGTTTGTTGGCATGCGTGCCCAGGGCCACCACGACGCCGCGCCCGGTGATCCGGTGGCGGGACTCCACGCAGTCACCGGCAGCCCAGACATGTGCCGTGGCGGTGCGCAGATGGTCGTCGACGATGATGCCGCCAGACTCTCCCACTTTGACCCCTGCGGCATGCGCCAGTTCTGTGTTGGCGCGCACGCCCAGTCCAATGACCACCAGGTCGGCCAGGGCAGGCCCTGCCTCGGTCTCGACGGCAGTGACGCGCCCTTCGCTCACCGTGAAGCCGGTGACGGAGGTGTTCAGTCGCAGGTCGATACCGGCGCTACGCATCGCATCTGTGACGGCAGCGGCCATGTCGGTATCGAGCACGGCGCCCATGGGCGCGTCGAGCTTCTCGATCACAGTGACGGCCAGGCCGCGAGCCCGCAGGCCCTCCGCGACTTCCAGCCCGATGTAGCCGGCGCCGACCACCACGGCGCGCCGAGCCCCAGCGACAAGCCGCTGCTGCACGTTGGCGGCGTCGTCGAGCGTGCGCATCTGCAGGATCCCGTCGGCGTCTATCCCCGGCCACTTTGGTGTGACGCCCGATGCTCCGGTGGCGATGAGGAGCTCGTCGTAATGGGTTTTTGATTCGCGACCCGTGTCCAGGTCGTGTACCGTCACCGTGGATGCCTTGGTATCGATCGCAATGACCTCGTGCCGAATCCGAACGTCGATGCCCTTGGCCCGGTGCTCTTGTGGGGTTCGGGCGACAAGCTCGTCCGGGGACTCGACGATCCCGCCGACCAGATAAGGAAGGCCGCAGGCAGCGTAGGAGGTTCGAGATCCGCGCTCGAAAGCCACGATCTCGAGCGCGTCGGCAGGTGCCATCCGACGCGCCTGCGCGGCTGCGGACATTCCTGCAGCGTCACCACCAATGATTACCAGTCGTCGTGTCATATCCGGTCCTCCATTTTTGCAGGGTGGTCGTCGCTCGATCAAAGAATTGCCATGTGCAGCGTCACGCGGGCCAGATCACGCCACCGTCGGAATTCTGCTCCCGACCTGCCGGAGTTTCTCACCGAGGTGGATTCCGGTTCGCCAGCTTGAAATTGGCGCTATCTCTCTGCAATCCGTCATGCCGAGCCCGAGCGAGGCAAAGCAAGGAAGAAGCGCACCATCTCGGCGGATGCATCCGGGCCGTTGCCATCGGCATAGGTGCCAGTCGCGCAGCCGCCAGACCATGCATGGCCGGCACCATGCACCGTCCAGGCCTCGATTTGTATTTGCCCGTGGGGATCGACATGTTTCGCTCGGCTGTAGCGTCTCCCGCCTGGGGACGTGCCGCTCTCGGTATGAATGCGCAGGCCCATGTTGCCGGCCTGCGCCGCATGGGCATTCGTGGCCTGCCGCACAATCTCGGCACCGTTGGCATGCTGCACGGTGTGATCCCGGTCGCCGTGGAAGACGATGGTCGGCACGGCACGGGTAGCCTTGTTACGGCGAGCCGACGCGCCCCCCGCCGGATTTCCGATGCCGGCAAGCTTGCTGCGTCCCCCCTTCATCGCCGCCATCGCAGACGGAATGTCATGCGCACAGCCATACGGTAGCCCCGAGTGGGCGCCAACACCTGCGAACAGCTCCGGATAAGTCTCGCCGAGAATCACCGCCATGGCAGCGCCGGCCGATAGCCCCGCGACAAAAATGCGGCGCGGATCAGTGCCTTGGCGTTCGGTCACTGCACGTGCGATGCCGGCGATCAGAGACGGTTCTCCGCTGTCGCGCGCCTGATCAGGCGCATTGAACCAGCTCCAGCATTTTGTGGGATTGGCGCTGGTGGCTTGTTCCGGGTAGGCGACCACAAAGCCGTGTTCCTCGGCCAACTGGTTCATCCGTGTGCCCGCTGCGAAGTCATCCGCGCACTGGGTGCAACCATGCAGCATCAACACCAGCGGCGGTGAGGCACCGATCCCGGCTGGCACGTACAGCTTGTAAGCCCGTGAACCAGCGCGGTTGCTGAATGTGTGGGTGTCGAAGGAGCCGCGCGCATGCGGCCGGTCCATCGGCGGCTGGCGCGCGGGCTCGCCGTGCTGGAGATTCGGTTCGTCCACGACCCGCGCAGCGACATCGATCGCGTCATCCATGGCGACCTTGGTGCTCTCGGCGGACGTCTTGCCCTGCGATCCCAAGGCACGTCGGATGGTTTCGGTCACTTCGCGCATCGGACCTGAGTCCGTGTCCAGGCCAGCGGAACCCAGCGCTCGTCGGATCGTTTCGTTGATGGCATTGGCGTCGAAGGAGGGGGCTCGAATGTTGAATGGGGTTTTCATGTGTGTTCCGTTGTGTTGGGGAGAAGGTCAAAGGATGCGATCGGACAAGGCCCGCCGCACAGTGGAGCTGGCCTGGAACGCGCCAAGAACGGTCACCGATTCGATGGCCGCGAGCGCCAACTCGGGCGTCACATCGTCTGCGATGCGTGCGAGTCCAACGACCTGGACCTTGAGTCTCTGACCCGTCGCCACCGCGTTCTCGAGGTCGGCGCGGCTGAAGTGCTGCAGGCCAACTGTCAGCGTGCGGCGCGACACGGTCTGTTTCACCGTGTCCGCATGCAGGGCAAGTTGGTTGCGCAGAGCAGTCCGAACAAGGTCAGAACGGTTCGAATAAAAACCTTCTTGCACGAGCAGGTCCACGTGGCCAAGATCGACCACACCGACGTTGACCGTCATCTTCTCCGTCTCGCCTGCACGCTGCCGTGGCTCCAACACACTATTTCTGGCCATTTCATCCTCCTGGATTCCAATTAGAATCTGATTAGAGCATATTTGTGACTTGAATGCGGCATCGAGGGCGATTGAACTCGCGCGCAGGCGGCGGTTGCGAGCGCGCAAACGAGTCAGATCGACAAAACCAGGCAGGTTGTGAATCTGCGGCGCGTCGCCGTGCACTTGGCGCATGATGCAAGTTGTTCATGAAAAAATCCCGATCCGCCCTGCCAAGCACCGCTTTCAAATACATCCTGCGCGTGAGCGGGCGGCACCAGATTGGCTTGGTCGTGCTTTCGATCATCGTTTTCCTGCTCAGCACAGTGCCGCTCGAGATTCAGCGGCGTCTCGTCAACGATGCGTTTGTTCGCGGCCAGGTGCAAACGATCGTATGGTTGGCGCTGGCTTACTTCGGCGTCGCGCTGCTGGAGGGTGGCATCAAAGTCGCGCTCAACGTCTATCGCGCGTGGGTCAGCGAGACTGCCGTACTGGACTTGCGGCGCCTGGTCGGAGCACTGACGCCAACACCGGCACAGGCCGATGCAGCCGAGTCGCAGGGCACGGAAATCTCGATCGTGTTGTCCGAGGTTGAGCCGATCGGCGGGTTCGCCGGCATCAGCGTATCAGAACCCGTGCTGCAGACAGGCGTGTTGCTCAGCGTGTTCGGCTACCTGGTCTATCTGCAGCCCATGGTGGCGCTGTTGTGTGCGCTGGCCTTCTCTCCGCAGTTGGTGTTCGTTCCCTTGATGCAGCGTGCCATCAACTTGCGCTCGGCGACGCGGATCGAAGTCCTGCGCGGGGTCGGTGGCAGCATCGTCGGCGCCGATCCCCAGGCGCCACTCGCGGCGGACGCCCACGACGTGGAAATTCGGCAGGTTTTCGCGCTGAACATGGGCATCTTCAAGATAAAGTTCACGATGTATTTCCTCATGAACCTGATGCACCACCTGGGGGTCGCGACCGCACTGGGAGTCGGTGGCTACTACGTCGTGCAGGGTCGCATCGACATCGGTACGGTGGTGGCTTTCGTGTCAGGGCTGGCCAAGGTCAATGACCCCTGGGGCGACCTGGTGGACTGGTTCCGCGAGATGACGCTGGTCCGCACGCGCTACGAACTGTTGCGCGATGCGGTGCAGGTGATGGAGCACAAGCCGGAGCAAGAACTTGTCGATACGCCGTTGGAAGGTGCGCCGGGGCTGACGCCAGGCAGCTCTTTGGAGAAAAGTTTGTCCAGCACTTGAGAAACTGGCGCAACCGGCCAGTCCTTCTCTATCGCTGCGAAGGACCGCGGCGTCCCATGAACAAGGGGATACGTGGCCGACCCGCCGGTCGATTGCAGACGACGCTGGCGGAACTTGTCCAACGCGGCGAGTTGCCTGCAGTGCGGGTCGACGGCGATGCGCCGCTGGCTATTCTCACGACGCAGCCGGGTTCGCTGGGCGTTATCGATACCGTTTATCGATATGCGGAACGCTTTGGCCACCTGGTGGGCGTTGCAATTGGGCTCCGTGCCATCAGCCCGGTTCACCCTTGTGTTGAACTTGCAGGCGTGAGCGGCATCCAATCGGTTCGCGTCCAGTGCGATTCCGAAAGGAGCATGCGCATGAGTTTCCTGTTTCCTTCGGTCTTGTTGTCCAGTCTGGTCGTTCTGACCGCGTGCAGCAGTTTTGCACCTCCGTCCGATTGGACCGGCGCGCCCAAAGATCATGTCGTCGCGCGGTTGGGGCAAGCCGACACACAGCGGCAGCTCGGCGGTGGTATCACCCGACTCGAATTTTCCACCGGACCTTATGGCCGCCACACCTGGTTTGTCGATCTGGACTATGCCGGCCTGGTCGTTCGGTCCGAGCAGGTTCTGACGGAGAAAAATTTCAATCAGATCACCCCCGGCATGGACCAGGCCGAAGTGCGCCAGCGGCTTGGCCGGCCAGGCGAAAGGCGAATGCTGGCGCGTGCGCGCGGCGAGGTCTGGGCCTACCGGTACGAAAATCCGTTCTGTCAGTGGTTCCAGCTCGAGTTTGCCCAGGACCAGAGGCTGCGTTCGGCCGGATACGGCGAGCCACCGGAATGTGATCGACCTCAGGAGATCATCATCCCGAACTGACGGGGGGCGAACAACTGACCACGAAGCGTTCTACGGAAGGCGACGCTTCTGGTGCCGTGCGGTCGGGCGCCGTGCGCTCGCGCCTTTAGACTAGCCGGGTTGCGGCATCGAGCGGCGCATTGGATGGACGGACCTATCATCATGACCAGCAAAACCTTCACTGGCGGGCGCATCCGCAAGGCCGACTACAACCCATCGACGCGCCAACTCGACCTGAGTTGGGACAACGGCCAGGTGCTGGCCTACAAGCAGGTGCCCGACGAAGTGTTCCGGCGCCTGTGCAGTGCGCCAAATCCGGCGACATATTGGGAAGACCGGATTTCAGAGGAATATCCGAAAGCGCGGCCGACAGTCGGTGGCAAGAGCACGAACGGCGCCAAGGGGTTCGACGACCTGTTCGATGCTGGCGATGGTGTCAGCCGCTGAGCAACCAGCGCAACCGCGTTTTGAGCCTGAACATCAACGAAAGCTGTGCCGGGTGTCAGGGGCGCCGCCGGTCCAGTTGGGCCTCTTCGTAATAGCGCGCCTTTTCGTTGAACATGGCCTTGTCGGCCGCGTTCAGCGTGGTCTCCACCTCGGCCGCAGTGTCGCAATTGGCGATACCGATGGCCAGGCTCAAGTGGTGCCCTGGGTAGAACTGGTTGTTCAACTCAATGATCGACTCGATGCGCTCTTTTAGTGCTCTGGCAACCCGGTCATCGGCACCGGGCAGCAATGCGACGAATTCGTCGCCGCCAATGCGTGCAACACACCAGGGTTGGTCGGCCGTGGCCGTGGTCAGGACTTCGCCGATCCGGCGCAGCAACGCGTCGCCTGCCGCATGGCCTTCGTCGTCGTTGACGCGCTTGAGTCCGTTGAGGTCCATCGCCAGTACGCTCAGAGGCCAGGGCCCCTTGCGCGTGATCCGGTTGAGTTCTTCGACGTAGAAGGCGCGGTTGCGCAGTCGTGTCAGCGAGTCGTGCTTGCCCAGGTATTCCAGATAGGCTTCGGCCTTCTTGCGGGCCGTGATATCGACCAGCGAGACCAGCACCAGGTCCCATTCGGCCTCGTGGTCGGGCAACACGGCGAACTGCATGTGGATGTTGATCAGGTCGCCACTGAGTGCATAGTTGACCACTTCGCGGGTTTGCGCAATCTTGCCGTTCCACAGGTCGATCAGCTGCTCGGCGAACTGCGCATGCATTTCATCGCGAAATATTGCGCCGAGCTTGCCCAGCAGCTCGTGCTGGCTTTGAGCCGCGAACATGGTCAGCGTCTGGCGGTTGACGCTGATGACCCGGATCTCCTCCATGCATCGGGTCACGAACTCCGGGTGCACGCTCAGAAACACCCGAAAGTCCTGGATGCCCCGTTCGCGTGCCTCATCCAGCAGCCGCTTGACACCGCTGAAGTCCTCGACCCATAGCGACACCGGTGAGAGGTCGAAAAGGCTCCGCGCATAATGCTCACTGTTGACCAATTGCGTTCGCGCAGTGACAGAGTGCGTGATGTCTTCGAGCGACACCAGCACCCGGTCCCAGCTGGCTTCATGGCCCTGCAGGATACGGACATGGATCTGCACGTCGATACGCCGGCCGTCCAGACCGTAATTGACGGTCTGGTTGGAGAAACTGGTGTGGCCTTCCCACAAGGCCGCAAGCTCAGGCAGCATCTGCCCGAGCATGTCGTCCCGAAAGACCTCTGGCAGGCGCGCCACCAACTCTTCCTGGCTGCCAGCACCGAACACCTGCAAGGTTTTGCGGTTGACCTTGAGCACCTTCAGGCTGGCCGCACATTGCTTCATGTGCGCGGGATCCTGGCCCAGGTGCGCTGCCAGGTCCGTCACGCCTTGTGTACGCCATTGGCCGAACAGGATCTTGAGCGCGCTGTAGTCTTCCAGCCAGAGGGAAATGGGTGCAGATTCGAACATCTGCGCATCGTCCGATTGCGGCGCGGTGAGTGCCATGCGAGTTTTCTTCATCCGCACGATTGTCCTGCTGCGCATCATGCGGTTGAGCGCACGTCGGGAAAATTTCGGCTGGCGCTGGTGAAATTCGACATGGATACTGGTTTTCGCGATGCTCAACACAAGCCCTGCGACCTCTCAATTGGGCGTCTCCGTGATGCCCGAATGGTTTCAGTGTGAAGGCGTGGAGAACGTGCTGGACCGTCTGCAGGCGGCCGGCGCCACGGCCCTGGCCACCAGTCCCTATTTGCTTGAAGTGGCGCCTGCGGGTAAGGCGCGCGCGAACCTCTGCCGGACGGCGACGCCGGTGGTGTGCGGCCGCTTGACCGGCTTCTGTGGGGGGTGTGCGCGAGATGTGGGTCCGCACGGCGCCTGCCCGACGTTCGATGGTGGTGTATCTGCAGGTTCGCTGATACCGCCGCTGGCCATTGGCATTCCGGGCAGGTGTTACCGCTGGACTCGCGTATGCAACTGCGCATGGGCAAGCGCAAGCCGGGTGCCCGCGCACCGACGAACCGGTATGTTTATGAACCCTTGGGCGCGCCGCAATTCGAGTACACCGCCATCAACGGCAAGAACATGTCGCAAACGATCAACCACCGGCCGCAACGGGCGCGCTTTGAACCGGTCAGCGCAGCGACGCCATGTGCTGCCTTATGCGGCGGCAGGCCTCGGCCAGTTGCTCGTCGTCGACCACCAGGCCCATGCGCAGAAACCCTTCGGCCGACGGTCCGAAGGCCTGGGCGTCGAGCAGCGACACGCCGGCCTGGCGAAACAGTCCCCAGGCTACATCGGATGACGTAAGGCCGCTGGCGCGCACATCGAGCAACACGAACATGCCCGCTTCAGGCACCGGGCAGCTCAGGCCGGGCACATCGGACAGCAGTGCGCACACCAGGTCGCGGCGGCGACGGTAGATTGTGCGGATCGCGTCGGTCACCCTGTCGTAGTCGTCCAGCGCCTGGCAGGCCGCGTCCTGCACGAAACCGGGCGCGCCGTAGGTCATGCACAACAACAGGTTGCCCATGTGGCGCGCCAACTCCGTGGGCGCCACCGCCCAGCCGAGTCGAAACCCCGCCATCGCATGCGACTTGGACAGGCTGTCCACAGTGACCGTTCGCTGCGCCATGCCGCCCAGGCCGGCGATGCTGACATGGTCTGCTTCGAACACCAGGGAGCCATACACCTCGTCCGACACCACCCACAGGTCGTGTGCGATCGCCAGATCCGCGACAGCCTGCAACTCATCGCGGCGCATTGCGACGCCGGTGGGGTTGCAGGGTGTGGCCAGGAAGACGGCGCGTGTGCGTGACGTGACCGCCGCGCGCAAGGCGTCCAGGTCGAGCCGGAATCCGGACTCCGCGCGCACCGGAACCGGCACCAGCGTGGCGCCGGAGGCGCGCACCGTGGCCTCGTAGGTCAGGTACAGCGGCTCGGGCACCAGCACTTCATCGCCGCGTTCGCACAGGCAAAGGCTGGCGACGAACAAGGCATTCTGCGCACCACTGGTGACGACCACGTGGGACTGGTCGACGCTCTGGCCGCTGATTGCCTGGTGACGGCGTGCAATGCGTTCGCGCAATGCCGGTCGACCGACGATCGTCGTGTAGTGCGTATCGCCAGCGCGCAACGCTGTAACGGCACGTTCGGTGACCGCCTCAGGAGCCGCAAACTCCGGGTCACCTACGCTGAGAACAATCACGTCCTCGCCGCGAGCTGCCGCAGCGGATGCCTCGGCATGGATTTTCCAGGCGTCGACCCGATTGCCGCCGATGCGGGAAACGAGGGACGACAACTTCGGCAGGGTCGGTGGCATGGGGCAGGCGGCGCTCATGGGACCGGCATCTTTACCGGTCGGTGGATCTTGTAGCCATTGTGCCTGCGGGCGCTGGGGCGGCCTGATCGCCGGCCTGGTCTGGATGGCTGCGGTTCTGGTGTTTGCGATGCGCCGCGGCGGGGGCTTGTGGAAATGGGTCGGCGGCATGGGTGCGGGCCTGGCGGTGGCTGGTGCATGGGGATTCAGTGCGCAGGCGGCGGCGTCGTCGTTCGACGTGGTGCCGCTGCAAGGCGTCACCTTCAGTGGCCCTTCGGCCGAAAGGATGATGCGCGTGCTGGCGGTACCTGCGTCCGAGGTCGGCTTCCATTTCGGCCTGCTGCCCGGTGTTTTCGTCGGCTCGTTTGTCGGTGCCGGGTCGGGGCGGTGACCTCAAGCTCAAGGGTTTTGGTGATGGCTACTGCATGCCGCGCTACATCGCAGACGCCATTCTGATGGGCTTCGGCGCAATGCTGGCCGGCGGCTGCGCCTTGGGCGCCGGCATAACCGGGGGCTCGATCTTTGCCTTGACAGCCTGGGTCACGCTGATCGATATGGGGGTGGGTGCCGGCGGGACCGACAGGCTGATGGAGCGGCGGGCGCAGCTGGCGCCGTAACCAGTCGATAGCCGGTTAACGTAACCGCGCAGCCAGCCGCAAGGGATTGAATCCGGTGATCAGCGCAGTGGCCAGCAGGATCAACAAACTGCCGGGTAGCATTCCGGCCGTGACCGGTTCGCCGAGGAACAGGCCGCCCCAGGTCACGCCGAACAAAGGGATCATGAAGGCCGCGGAGGTGGCTGCGCTGGCCGGGATCTCGCGCATCAAGCGCATGCTGATCCAGTACATGAAGCCCGAGGTGACCAGGCCCAGCATGGCCACGGCCAGCCAGACGCTGGTGCTCGGTTGCATCGTCGGCACGGCGACGCCGACCGGGATAGCGAGCATCAGTGCGGCGGCGATATGGATGGTGGCGGCGGCTGCCAGCGGCGGATGGTGGGCCGAGGCGCGTTTCATGAAGATTGTGCCAACACCGTAGCAGGCAGACGCCGCCGTGCAGGCCAGGGCGGCCAGGATCACGCCGGGCGTGGCGTTGACCGGGCCCAGCTGCACCAGCAGCGCAACACCGGCGAAGCCGGCAACACAGCCGAGCAGGCTGCGCCTGGTGATTTTTTCGTCACCCGCCATGGCTGCACCCAGCACACCAAACACTGGCGCCGTGGCGTTGAGCACCGCCGAATAACCTGCGGGCAGTGTCAACGCAGCCCAGTTGAACAACACGAATGGTGCGACCACGGTCAGCAGTGCCAGCGCTGCCAGGGCCAGCCAGGTGGAACGAGCGGGCCAGCGTTCGCGCAGCACGCGCATCAGCAAGGCCAGCACCAGCGCCGCCAGCGCGCACCGTATGCCTGCCAGCGCCATCGGCCCGAATGCGGGGCTGGCGATGCGCAGCAAGGGGAACGACGCACCCCACAGTGCGGACATACCGATCAGTTGAAGGAAGTGGCGGGTTTTCACGGGTGTTCAGGGTCGGCATGTGGCGCTGGGGCACGCAATGCCTGAGCGGGCCATTGTCACGCAGCCGGGGGGCTGGCTTGTCATTACGCGCGACGGGCGGGCTCGGGGATCACTTGAAGGCGAGGGCTCGACCGTCTTTTCGCTAGAGCGACCTGTCTACGGAAAACCCTGAAATTGAGGTGCAGACCCTAGGCCTTGTCGACACACTAGCCCCATTCCCGATTCGAACCGGTCCGCTAAACGCGCTCCTTCGGTCGGATCAGTTCCATCAATCCTAAGGAGTCCCGCATGTCCCATAAAAACCTTTCCAGCGTTGCCACCGACGTCATTGCCACCTACGGCATCACCGCGACCAACGTCATCAACACCTATCGATTCGGCGGTGAGCGCATCGCCGGCTTCGTTGACCAGCGCTTTGCGGCGGCCGTCAACCGCGGTGCGGCAGCGCTGCGCAAGGACCTGCGCTCGAATCTGATCGGCTCACAGCAACGTGTCACCGGCTACTACGTCAAGGGTGTGCACTTCGGCACCGATCGTGCGCAGAACGTCGTGGGCGTGGCCGTGGATCTGGCCACCAAGGGCGTGAGCCTGGTGGCCGCGAACGCCAGCCGTATTGACCGCGCTGCCAACCTGAACGCGCTGGTCACGTTGAACCGCATTGCAAAACCGGCTGCCGACCTGGTGATCAAGGTTGCGGAGCGCATCGAGGACGGTAGCAGCGAACTGGTCAAGCGCGTCTCTGGCAAGCCCATGCCGGCCAAGGCTTTGGCCACGCGCAAGTTGAAGGTCGCAACGGGCAAAGCCACGGCGACGCGCAAGCGCCTCACCAAGGTAGCCACCCGCAAGGCCAGCACGATCGTCGCCGAAACCGCCACCGAGACCTCCAACACCGCGCGCCGTGTTGCGCGCAAGACCCGGGCCACTGGCAAGCAAGTGATCGCGGCCGTCGCCAACACCGCGACCGGGACATCGAACGCTGCGCGTCGTGTGGCTCGCAAGGCCAAGGCGACCGCCAAGGCCGCTTAACCGGTCATCTCGGCGCGCGCCGCTTTAACGTCGCGCGCCCGGTAACCGATTCCAGACGCATACGTCTGTAGCGATACGGGGGTCAGCTTACCCACCGTATCCCCTCACGAACGCACATCATGCAGCGTGGCATCTGCGGGGAAAAAAGCAGGCAGAGTGATATTTCCAGCAACGGAAACGCCAGCGCAAGAATGCCGTAGCGTGTAAACGTTAACGCTCAGCGACCCTGAAAGACCGCCGCACGCTTTTCCTTGAATGCCAATTGGGCTTCTTTGGCGTCTTCCGTCTTGCCGATCAACGCTGTCATATCCTGCTCGTAGCGGTATCCGTCGCGCAGGCTCATGTCTTCGATCACGTTGAGCGTGTGTTTTCCGAGTCGCGTCGATACCGGACTCTTCGCTGCGATGGTCATTGCCAGCTCCATTGCGGCGGGCAGGAGTTCTGAGGGTGCTGTACAGGTTTCGACGATACCGAGCCGATAGAGCTCAGGGCCAGATACCCGCAGTCCCGTCAGCATCATGCGACGAAGACGGGAGTGGCTGAACAGACGCATCGCATGTCGGCATCCTCCAAGCAGGCCGACATCGACCTCGGGCAAGCCGAGGGAGGCAGATTCCGAACACAGCAAGATGTCAGCGGAAGCCGCAATCGCGAGCCCGGAGCCCAGCGCTGCGCCGTTGATGGCACAGATCACAGGTTTGGCACATTCGCGAACCGCATGAAAACATTCGCGGGTGCGGCGTGCGTGGGCGACCAGGTCGCCCGCGTGCTTGATGTTCTCTGCCCGCCCCTTCAGATCTGCGCCAGCGCAAAAGACTTTGCCCGCCCCCGTCAGTACGACAACCCGTATGTCATCCATTTCGGAAATCTGGTCCAGTGCAGCTGTCAGTTCGTCATTGAGCACACGTGTCAACGCATTCACAGGTGGGCTGTTGAGGGTCAGCACGGCGACATGTGCGTGCACCGTGATGTCGAGTTCCTTGAAATTTTGCATAGGCGATATGGCTGGAGGATGCATCGGTCAGTGCGCCAGCTTACTCAAGTTTGATGTTGCCTTTTCGAATCACTGGCAACCAGCGGTCATACTCGCTGCGCAGATACGCCGTGTACATTGCACTTGTCGTGGGGGAGGAGACGCCGGAGAACTGGTCGAATCGGGCGACCAGTTCAGGTGATTTCAAGGCTGCGTCTATCGCCGGCGCCAGTTGCCGCATGACCGCATCGGGCAACCCCGCCGGCGCGACCAACCCGTAGGCACCTTCCGCCACAACGTCTGGCAGTCCCACTTCGACCGCGCTGGGCACATCGGGCAACCATGTGGCGCGTTTGGTATCGGTCGTGAAAAGTGCCTTGACCTTGCCAGCCTTGATCAGTGGCAGCGCTGCCGGTGTCTCGACGAAAAACACGTCTACCTGGCCACCCATCAGGTCCTGCATCGCGGGCGCCGCCCCTTTGTACGGCACGTGCAGCAAGTCAACGCCTGCGCGCTGTTTGAACAATTCGGCCAGGATGTGCGTGCTGGTGCCGGCACCAGCCGACGCGATCGTCAGCTTGCCAGGTGCCGCCTTGGCTTGTGCAACCAGTTCTTGCACCGTCTTCGCCGTGACGTGGGGGCCGGCGATCAGGATGTTGGGTGTGGCGACGACCTTGCTGAGCAGGGTCAGGTCCTTGAAGGTGTCGAAGAGGTGCTTCTCCTTCTCCATCAGCAACGGCAGGAATACGGTGGCACCTCCCCCTGCCAGCCCCAGCGTATAACCGTCGGGAGCGGATCGGGCGACCGATTGCACGCCCAGGGCTCCGCCGACGCCGGATCGGTTCTCCACGACGACGGGCTGTTTCAATTGCAGGGACAGTGCCTGTGCAAACGCGCGGCCATACCCGTCTGCGGGACCGCCGGGCGGGAACGGTACAACCAGCACCACCGGCTTTTCGGGGTAAGCGGCCAATGCGGAAAGTGGCAGCAAGCTCAAGGGTGTAGCCACCGCTGCGGCGGCGAAACTGGAAAGGATCTGACGGCGTTGCATGGACTGTCTCCGGGAGTTTTTCGTAAGGTGGGAAAGCGCGACTGAGTCTAGGTCGTCTCCCCGCGCGGTGTAAGTGCCGTGCAGACAAGACAGCTATGCAGCCGGACGCAGGGCCCTGCAATGTGAATCCAGGCATTGCAGCCATGCGGATTGGCGTAATCGTCGGGCTCGCCAATGCAACTATGCTCGGACCTGCTAATGCGCGGCACCACGCGCCAGACGAAAGTTGTATCGATATGAAGATTGGGATCATCGGCGCCGGGGCGATTGGCGGCTTCTTCGCGGCGCGACTCGCGCGCAGCGGCCATGAGGTCAGCGTACTGGCGCGCGGCGCCACGCTCGATGCGCTGCGCAGCGGCGGGTTGCGTCTGGACAGTGGCGGGGCCAGTTTCACGGTCCAGGTACATGCCAGCGATGATGCACAAGCGCTGGGTGCCCAGGAGGTGGTGGTACTGGCCGTGAAGGCGCCATCGCTCGAACAGGTGTTGCCGGCGCTGAGTGCGATGCGAACGCCTGATACGGTTGTCGTGCCCGCGCTCAATGGCCTGCCTTGGTGGTACTTCCTGGGCGCGAGCGGACCCTTGGCGGGTTATCGCCTCGGTCTGGTCGACCCGCAAAGGGCGATCGAGCGCGCCGCGCCCATTGAGTCGGTACTCGGCTGTGTCGTGTTTCCCGCTTGCTCGGTTGCAGCTCCAGGCCATGTCGTGCATGCCAGCGGGAACCGGATCGTGTTCGGGGATCCCGCGGGTGGGACGAGCGAGCGCGCCCGGACGATCGCTGGCGCATTCTGCGATGCCGGCTTCGATGCCGAAGCCAGCGCTACGATCCGTCAGGAGATATGGTTGAAGCTGCTCGGCAATGCCTGCTTCAATCCGGTCAGCCTGCTGACACGCTGCGCCACCGACCTGCTGATCGACGATCCACGGGTGCACGCGCTGTTCGTACAAATGATGAATGAGGCGTTGGCGGTAGGTGCTGCGATCGGCATTGCGGTGGCGATCGAACCGGAGCAGCGGCTCGCCCTGACGCGCCGGCTGGGCAACATCAAGACCTCGATGCTGCAGGATGCCCAGGCTGGGCGACCGGTCGAAATCGAGGCCATCCTGGGTGCGCTGGTCGAAGTTGCCGGCGCCAGCAAGGTGTCTGCACCTTTACTGACAGCCGTTTACGCTCTGGCGCGTATGCACGCGATCAGCGCGGGTTTGCTGGTGCCTGCGGCGACGGATGGGGCGACTTGATGGCGATCACCTATGAGGCTGTCAAGGCGGTCAGCGCACAGTTGTACGACTGGTCGCTGCGCAAGGTGCCAGACGACGCGCGCAGTGCGTTGCGCGACCTGCAGGGGAGCGAACGCAATGAAACCGCGCGCAAGACATTGACCTTCATGCTGGCCAGCGCCGACGCCGCCGAACGCAACGGCCGATTCGTGTGCTCCGACGCCGGCGTGCCGGTTTACCTGATGCGCATCGGCACGGCGGCCCGGCTTGAGGGGCCTATCAAACAGGCATTCGTCGACGGATTTGCCGAACTCGTGGCGCGGATCGAACCGCCGCTGCTCGATCACGTGACGCATCCGCTGACGCTTGAGCGTGGCCACAGCGGACGCAACATGCCATTGGTGACCTACGAACTGATAGACAACGCGGATTACGTCGAAATCATCTGCTCGCCCAAGGCACTCGGTTCAGGGCGCTGGGCGGCGCTGGAGATCTTCTCGTTCCCGACACTCGAAGTCATTGAACGGTATGTGCTGGAAGTCGTCATGAAGGCGGGGTCGCAGCCTTGTCCTCCGGTTGTCATTGGCGTGGGTATTGGGGGCAGTTTCGATTACGCGGCGAAGATGTCCAAACAGGCAACGCTGCGGCCGGTGGGGCAGGCACATCCCGAAGCGATGGTGGCTGCGATGGAGCAGCGGCTGCTGGCGGCCGTCAACAAGACCGGTTTCGGACCGATGGGTACAGGCGGCGACGCGACCTCGATGGCGGTACATGTCGATTACTCCGCTGGACACGGTTTTACGCCTGTCGCGGTGTGTTTCAACTGCTGGATCAACCGGCGCACCAGCGCGCGCATCTACAACGACGGACGGGTGGAGCGAATTGACTGACAAGGTGTTGACGATGCCGCTGGACGCAGCCCAGGCGCGGGCGCTGCGTGTCGGTGATACGGTGCGCATCAGCGGCGATATTGTTGTCAGCGCGGGCCTGCCGACCTATCAGCGGATCGCCGACCATCTGCGCGATGGGCATGCGTTGCCGATCAATCTGCGTGACGGGGTGTTATTCCATCTCGGCTCTTACAGCCGGGAAACGCAGGGCGGTGATCTCGAGGTGCTGTACATCAACCCGACCACCAGCACACGTTTCAACGCCTTGATGCCCGGCATTATTCGCGGCCTCGGCCTGCACGCAGTCGGCGGCAAGGGCGGGCTTGACGCCGAATGCGTGAAGGCCATGCAGGATGCGGGCTGTGTCTACCTGTCCTTTCCCGGTGGCGGCAGCGCATTGCTGTCTGAAGCGCTGCGAGGCGTGCGCGAAGTGGCATGGCCCGAGTTGCTCACCCATTACCGTCTCGTCAAATTGCGTGTCGAAGGTCTGGGACCCGCGACCGTGGCAATCGACGCGCATGGCAACAGCATCTATGCCGAACTGCAGGCGGGCTCGCAGCAGCGCATGGCGCAGATTCTTGACGATCTGCAGCGGGACCGCGAGCAGCAAGGCCGAATCGATCAGCGATAAAGCCGCTTCGGGTTGTCCACCAGGATCCGGCGCACCAGTGTCGCATCGCCACTCCATCGCTTGAACTGGGCGAGCAAGGCTGCCGTGTCAGGCACTGGCTGCAGGTTCAGATGCGGCCAGTCGCTGCCCCAGACCAGTTGATGCGGGTTGACCGCGCACAGGCGTTGGTGGAAAGGTGCGCCGATGTCGGGGTCTGATGCATCGCGCAGGTTGCGGTAAGCCGTCAATTTCACCCAGACCCGATCGCCTTGCAGCAATTCGCACAAGGCTTCAAAACCCGGGGCTTGAATGCCAGCGCGATGGTCGAAGCCAGCCATGTGATCGAGCACCACCGGCACTGGAAGGTTTTGCAGCAGCGGGGCGATCTCCTGCAGCACGCTGCAATCGGTCCACACTTCCGCATGCAGCCCAGCCTCCGCCATTTGAGGTGCCATACGCTGCAGGTCGGTCAATAACGCGCTGCCCGGGAAGTTGCCTGCGCTGCGGTGGCTGAATCGCAAGGCTCGGACCCCGCGCGCGGACCAGTCGCGCATTGTTGACACCGGGGCGTCGGTGCTGACCAGTACGCCCCGCCAGTTCGGCTGTTTCTGTAACGCGTCCAGGATCAGCGTGTAGTCATCTGCGTACGCACTGGGCTGCACCAGAACGGCGTGATGCAGTTCGAGTTGCGCCAGCAACTGGAGGTAGTCGCCCTGCGTCGCTTGCGGCGGCGTGTAGCTGCGTTTGGCAGCCAGCGGAAACCTGTCATACGGACCGAATACATGAGCGTGGCAATCCCAACCATCGCCAACCATGTCAGTGCCAGTCATCGTGCGCGATCGGGAAAGCCGGTGCGGTGCCTTCGGGCAGGGGAATTTCATGCGCGTTGAGCGTCATCGCGACCAGCGTGTAGTAGCCCACCAGTGCAGTCAGCTCCATCACGGTGCGTGCATCAAAGAGCGCCAGCGCCCGCGCGTAGGTGGCGTCGGTGACCGAATGGCCCTGGTTGAGTTCGCGCGCGAAATGGTAAACCGCGGCCTGCGTCTCGGACATGTCTTCGGGTTCCCGCTGATTCAGGATGGATGTGATGATGCCCTGGGGCAACCCGGCCCGTTCGGCTTCGGGTCGATGCGCGTCCCACTCGAACGGCGAGCGGCAGTGGCGCGCCGTCACGAGAATCGCCAGCTCGGACAACTGCGGGGGCAACTGTGTTTGGTAACGCAGCTGCGCGCCGAACGCCTGCCAGCAGTCAGCCAGCGTCGGGTTGTACAAAGCCGCGCGAAGCGGACCGCGCAACTTGCCGCGCGGACCCGATACCACCTTGTCATAGACCTGGCGTTGTTGGGGATCGAGTTCTTCTGGTGTCGGTAGATGTATTCGAGCCATCGAGGTAAACGTGGTCAGATGCGGCGCGTCGCCAACCGGCAGCTTAATCCTTGCCCGCCTTGCCTGTCAGGGCATTTGGGGAATGGCTGGTTTGCGCCGCCTGCGCCAGGCACAGGCGATCAGCCTTCGTTCCAATGTTGGTCGCCAGCGACGGAGCCGACGATTTCGACAATGCGTGCCTCGATCTCGGTCACTGCGCGGCCCGGTGACTTGGTCTTGGAAGTTGCCATCATGATCTTGCGCTGCAACCTTGGATTGACAATGCGGGCCGCCTGCAAAGCCCCGTTGTCCACTTCATGTCGCACTGCATGCATCGGCAACACGGTGTACAGACTCTCCGCCGCCACAATCGACTTCATCAACTGAAGCGAATCGGCCTCCACCACCGGCGTGATGCTGATGTGTTCGGACCGTGCGACCGCGTCGAGCGCGTTGCGCAGCCCGTTGGGTGGACCCGGCAGGATGAAGGGCAGGCCATCGAGTGCCGAAAAATCGACTTCCAGGCGGCTCGTCACCGTGTCGCCGGCCGTACCGATCAGATAACTATCGACAACCGCAAGTTCGTGTTCGGTATCGACCGGCACGACCGCATACCGGTAAAGAATGGCGATGTCGATCCGGGCGTCAGTCAGCCATTCGTCGATCTGACCGCTCGAGCCTTCCAGGATACGCAGCTGGACTTTCGGCAGGGTCGATCGCACGCGCGAAAAAAGCGCTGGAATGATGGACGGCGCCAGCGACGGCAGCAAGCCGATCGTGACCTGACCCATGGGGGTTCCCGCACCCTGGTGGATCGACTGCTCGAGCCGTTCGGCGTCCTGCAGCAATGCGCGCACGTCGGGCATCAGCCGCGTCCCGGTCTCCGACAGCTCTACGCCTCTTCCGGTGCGATTGAACAGGCGGCTGTTGCAATCGCGCTCAAGCGCATTGATGGTGCGGCTGAGCATCGACTGGTTGGTGTTCAGTCGGATGGCGGCCCGCGTCAGACTGCCGAGCTCCGCTACCACCAGAAAGGCGCGCCAGCGTTGCAGGTCGTGACTGACATTGAGCCGGATGTCGCTTGCCTGGCCAATTTGCATTGATTGGATGCCCTTTCACAGCGCCGCGACTTTGCGCGGGGGTAACGTTGCCTCGGGCCGATTGTAGGGTTGCAGTGTCGCGCAAACCTGCTTTATGCCGACGCGGCGCGCATGCGTCGATCCGGCGTATGACAATTCGCCCTGTCACTTTCCAACCGGTGCCACGACGCAAAGCTCCGGCCCAAGCGGGGTGCCTCACAATCCATGAATTCAACCAGCATGACCGCAGAGCAAACTGATTCCTGGCGCCTGTCGCGGTGCGGCGGCGCATTGACCGACTCGGCGATTCGTGCGTTGACCAAACGCATGGCCGGACGCAGCGACATCGTGTCTTTCGCGGGTGGCATGCCGTCACCGCAGACGTTTCCAAAGGCCGAATTTGCACGCGCCTTCGACTCCGTCATGTGTCAGGACGCCGACGCAGCCTTGCAATACGGTCCGACCAACGGCTACTTGCCCCTGCGCGACTGGATTGCGCAATCTCTGTCGCAACCCGGCGCGACGGTGTCGCCCGAACAGGTTCTGATCACCTCCGGTTCGCAGCAGGGACTGGATCTGCTGGGCAAAGTGCTGCTCGACCCGGGCGACGCCGTCGGCGTGGAGACTCCGACCTATCTGGGCGCGTTGCAGGCACTCGGGCAGTATTTCCCCCTTTTTGTCGCGCTGCCTGGAGACGACGAAGGATTGTTACCCGATGCGATGGCAGACGCACTTGAGCGCGCGGCCGAAACGCCCGCCAAATTTCTGTATGCGATTCCGAATTTCCAGAATCCGACCGGGCGGACCTTGTCCGAGGCGCGTCGTTCGGCACTGGTGGATACGTGCCGGCGTTTGAGGCTGCCGTTGGTGGAGGACGATCCGTATGGCGCACTCGACCATGGCGGGCGGGTCCGCAAGACGTGTCTTTCGCTTGACGGCGCAAATGTCGTCTACCTGGGTTCCTTCTCGAAGATCTTGTCACCGGGCATCCGCCTCGGATACGTTGTCGCGCCGCTGGCGCTGGCGCGCAAACTCGAACTGGCCAAACAGGCCTGCGACCTGCACAGTTCCAGCCTGTTGCAGCGCGTGGTGTTCGAGATCGTCAAGGATGGTTTCCTGATCAGCCATCTGGCGCAGTGTCAGGCGTTTTACCGGCGCAATGCGCAGGCGATGGCTGTTGCACTGGAGCAGCACATGCAAGGTCTGGCGCATTGGACGGTTCCGGCGGGCGGCATGTTCCAATGGCTCGAGCTGGCCAACGGGGTCGATGCCGAACAATTGCTCGAGAGTGCCTTGGCTGCAGGCGTGGCGTATGTTCCCGGGGCGCCGTTTTATGCCCACGAACCCCGGCGCAACACCGCAAGATTGTGTTTCAGTACCGGCACGCCGCAGTCGATGGACGCCGGCGTCGCGCTTCTGGCGCGCGTCGTGCGGGAAGCCCTGGTGCGCGCCTGACTGCCACGCGGAGCGACGGTATGCCCCGTCGCGCATGGCTGGTTTGTCATTGCTGCGGATACCGCATGCGAGCGGTGCAACCTACAGTCAATCCCTATATTCATTTTTGGCGCGCATGAAATCATCTGACGGTCCCTTGTCGCACGTTCGTGTGCTCGATCTGAGTCGAATACTGGCCGCGCCATGGGCTGGACAGGTACTCGCCGACATGGGTGCCAGCGTGGTGAAGGTCGAACGTCCGGGTAGCGGTGACGATACCCGCAGCTGGGGCCCTCCCTTCCTGCGCGATGCGAACGGTCAGAACACCAGCGAGGCGGCATACTACCTGGCCGTCAACAGAGGCAAACGCTCGATTACGGTGAGTCTGGATCAGCCTGAAGGGCAGCAGATCGTGCGCGAACTCGCGCTGAACAGCGATATCGTTTTAGAGAACTTCAAGGCTGGAACGCTCGAACGTTACGGTCTGGATCAGGCGTCGCTGCGGGCGCTGAACCCGCGGCTGATTTATTGCTCGGTGACGGGTTTTGGCCAGACCGGTCCGCGGCGTAGCCAGGCCGCCTATGACTTCCTGATCCAGGCGATGGGTGGGCTGATGAGTGTCACCGGAGAGCGCAATGACCGGCCGGGCGCCGGGCCCCAGAAGGTCGGTGTGCCGATCGTCGACCTGATGACCGGCATGTATACCGCGGTAGCGGTGCTCGCAGCGCTAGCGCGACGGGACCGCACGGGCAAGGGCGACTTCATCGACATTGGCATGCTCGATGTGCAGGTCGCGATGTTGTCGAACCAGGCGATGAATTACCTGGTGTCGGGCAACGTGCCACAACGCGGCGGCAACGCGCATCCGAACATCCAGCCGCAGGATGTATTTGACTGCGCTGACGGCGATGTGATTCTGGTGGTTGGCAACGATGCACAGTTTGTCAAGCTGTGTGGCGTGCTGGGCCAGCCGCAGTGGGCCCTGGACGATCGGTTCGGGAGCAACGCGCAGCGCGTGGTGCATGTCGATGCATTGATGCCGCTGCTGCGCGACTGCTTCTTGCAGTGGCAGCGCGGTGACTTGATTGCCGCACTCGACCTGGCAGGCGTACCTTGTGGCGCCATCAACAACGTGGCGCAGGTGTTTGACGATCCTCAAGTGCAGGCGCGGGCAATGTTGCGCATGGCGGCGCACCCGTTGGGAGTCGACGTGCCGCAGTTGGCGAGCCCGGTGCGCTTTGCCGATGCGGCGATGGACCCGGTTGCTGCGCCGCCGATGCTGGGGCAGCACAGCGACGAAGTATTGGCCGAACTCGGCTATACGCCCTCGCGCATCGGTGCGTTACGTGAAGCAGGAGTGATCGGATGAAGCTGCATTGGTCGCCCAAGTCGCCCTACGTGCGCAAGGTCATGGTTTGCGTGCATGAACTGCAATTGTTGACGCGCATCGAACGGGTGCGTTCAGTTGCCGCCATGCTCAAGCCCAATCCAGCACTGATGCAGGACAACCCATTGAGCAAGATACCGACACTGGTGCTCGATGATGGCTCCACGCTGTTCGACTCGGCCGTGATCTGCGAATACCTCAATGATCTGGCAGGCGGCTCCCTGTTTGCACTGCGCGGGCCATCGCGTTGGTCGGCCCTGCGCTGGCAGGCGTTCGGCGACGGCCTGCTGGACGCGCTGATCCTGTGGCGCAACGAACGCGAGCGCGCGCCTGAGTCGTGTTCCAAAGAGTTGATGGCGGCGTTCGAGCTCAAGACCCGGGCAACGCTTGCGCAGCTTGAACGCGAGGTTCCTGCGTTGCGAGATGCACCGTTCGGCATCGGTCATATCGCCGTTTTCTGCGCGCTGGGGTACCTCGATTTTCGATTCGACACGCTCCAGTGGCGCGCCGCATGCCCGGCTTTGACTGCTTGGTATGCAAGCTTGCAGACCCGTCCCGCCTTTGTTGCGACCGAACCGTCACTGGACGGCTGAAGCGCAACCGGTGTCTTCCCCTTTTTTTCCACTGCCTGAAGGAATCGACATGTTGAAATTCAAGAAATCCCTGATGCTGGTTGGCATGCTGGCCGCGCTGGTTCACAGCCACAGCGCGTTGGCCCAAGCCTACCCGAACAAGCCGGTGCATATGGTGATTCCATTTGCGGCCGGCGGACGTGTGGAAGCCGTCGGACGCATGGTGTGTGATGCCTTGACCCGGGATCTGGGACAGCCGTGTGTCATCGACATCAAGGCCGGCGCCGGAGGTGCGATAGGCGCCGAATACGTTGCGCGCGCCAAGCCGGATGGCTACACGGTGCTGTTGGCGTCGGCCGGCATCATGGCGATTCTGCCGCACGTGCAAAAGAAGATCAGCTACGACCCGCGCAAGGACTTCACGGCCATCTCGCGACTGGTTGTTGGTTTCACGTATATCGGCGTCAACAAGGACGTCAAAGCCAAGACGTTCGCCGAACTCGTCACGATGGCGCGTGAAAAGCCGGGCACGGTCGGCTACGCCACATCGGGTATCGGTACTTATGGACATCTGGCCGGCGAACTGATGACGCAGGCGGCGGCGTCGCCTATGATTCATGTTCCCTACAAAGGCACCGGTGCTGCCGTGGCCGATATCCTTGCCGGTCACGTCCCGGTGATGATTGCGGGCGAACTTGGTGACCTGGCCAAAAGTGGCGGCGTGCGTATCCTGGCGACGACCAACCAGGTGCGGCCGCCGGATTTTCCGAACGTGCCGACGATGAAGGAACTGGGGTACCCGCAGTTCGTCGCCGATTCATGGATCGGACTGTTCGGGCCGGCCGGCATGGACCCGGCGATTGTTGACAAGCTCAACGCGTCCATTTCCAGGACCCTGGCCAATCCCGAGATCGCCAGCAAAATTCGTGGGCTGGGCAGTGATGTGGCGTTTGTCGACGGCCCGGGACTGGCCAAACAGGTCGGTATCGATCTGGACATCTTTGGTGGAATCATCCAGAAAGCCGGTCTGAAATTCGAATGACAGCATCCGTCTGGCAGAAGCGGCCTTTGCAGACACGGTGTTTCGGGTCGCTTATTTGTTGCTCGATCGAGGGCAAGTCATGAGTATTGCTGCCGTCCACACCCGCCGCGTTGATCTGCCGCTGAGCGATCCTGAATGGCGGTTCGTGCGTGGATCGATACCGTCGATCGCCGGGTATGCGGTCGAGATCGTTGACGAGCAGGGGCGCAGCGGCCACGCCTATTTCAGAACCATGCCGCCGGCGACCCCGCCGCTGGAGGCGCTCAAAGCGTCGTTCGATCATCTGGCAAAGGCGGTGATCGGTGCGGACGAGCGCAACATCCGCGCGATCATGGCGCACCTCGACGATTACCAGGAGGGTATGGCGCCGCTGAAGGCCAGTATCGAATGCGCCTTGTACGATCTGCTGGCGCGGGTGCTGAACCAGCCCTTGCACGTACTCTATGGCGGGCGCCGGCACGTCGCGTTCGCCAATGCCCGCATCGTGCCGTTGAAGGCGCCTGCGGCAATGGCCAAGGTCGCGTCAGAGTTGGCGGCCCAGGGTTTCGGGTTCCTCAAGGTGAAACTCTCTGGCGACGAGGCGCTGGACGTGGCGCGTGTCAAGGCGGTTCGTGAAGCGGCCGGCCCCGGTGTGCGCCTGATGGGCGATGCCAACGAGTCTTACCAACCCAAGGCCGCGATCCGGATGATCAACAAGATTGTCGAATACGGCATCGAACTGATTGAGCAGCCCACGCCCGGTCACGACCTGGCGGGCCTGGCCCAGGTGACGCGTGCAGTGCCGATTCCGGTTGAAGCGGACGAGAGCGCGCCGGATATCACATCCATACTGCGCATCGCAGAGATGCGGGCTGCGGAGTCGATCAGTTTGCGTGTCATGAACCTGGGAGGTATCACGAAAACCCTGCAGGCGGTCGCCGTATGTGAGGCGGCGGGACTGCAATACCGCTTTGGTGCGATCTTTGGTTCACGGGTGATGCATGCACACACCTTGCAGCTGGCCTGCACACTGCGCCCCTCTGCATTTGCCCATGAGTTGTCGGAATTCAGCCTGTTTCTCAACGATCCGTTTGACGGCTTGACGCTGCAACAGGGAATGGTTGCCGTTCCAGAGGGACCCGGCACCGGCGTGCACATGCGCACCAGCTGATTCTGCAGTCCGATTTGTACGCCAGCCTGGACGACTGGATACTGGCGGCCCGCGGCCGACCGCACGTGGTTTTGTGGCGGATGCGGGAAATGCGGCGCAGCGACACGACGCGCGACATCCAGGCTCACTATTTCATCCGACGAAACAGCCCCGCCCCGCCCAGTACCAACGGCTCAGCTAAGATGAACCCGATGGGGATGTGTGTCTCGCCGGCCCGCGAGTGAAACGTCCTTCGCTCACCGCTCCCGGATCCGAACCCGCAACCGATGAAAGACCGAATGGCATTACACAGTGACGTGTGGGCGGTGCACGAGGGCGTGGCCGGCGAAAGCTGGCCGGTAGTGGCGCGGGCGCGCAAGATTACGATCTGATCGCCTGCTTGCCACGGGTGCCGCCATGCAGTCTGTGCCAGACCCACTACCCGAAGGCGCTTCATTCGGCGCGCAGAGCGGAGCTTCGCCAGCAACCGCTTCGGTGCGATCGCCGATGCGGGCCCGATTCGACTCCGACGGGTATGTCTGCCCGTTGCCTGCCCTGACTGCGGCTCAGACGGCGCACTACCGCGGGCACTACCTGGCCTTCCACGCCCGGCACAAGGAGAGCCTGGACGCGTTGACCGCCTCCAATCGCTGGCAAATCTACGCAGACACCCATTTCGTCTTGCCATGGGTCGACGCCTTGACCCGCGAGGCAGGCATCCTGGACACAGTGCAGCAGGTGCTTGGCCCTGACTTGCTGGCCTGGAACACCAGTTGGTTCGTCAAGATGCCCGGTGACAAGACCTTCATCAGCTGGCACCAGGACGGCGCGTATTGGGGCCTGGCACCGATGGAGGTCGCCACCGCCTGGGTCGCTCTGAGCCCGGTGACGGTGGAGAACGGCTGCATGCGGGTCATCCCCGGTTCGCACCACCAGCCCCACCTGCCGCAACGCGACACCTGGGCCGACGACAATGCTCTGTCGCGCGGTCAGGAGACCGCCGTCGAAGTCGATAACACCCGGGCGGTGGACCTGGTGCTGCAACCAGGCCAGATGTCGCTGCACCACCTGTGGACCGTGCATGGCTCCAACGCCAACCTATCGAACGAGCCGCGCATCGGCATCGCGATACGCTATGTCGCACCTTGCGTACGACAGCAAGGTGGCGACAAGCCGCTGGCCATGCTGGTGAGCGGACGCGACGAATACGGCCATTTCACAAGGGCCGAACAGCCCAACGATCCGCATGCGCTGGCCGGTGAAGGACGGCATGCGCAGATCCTGCAGCGGGTGCACTCGGCGGTGGCCAAAGGCAAGGCCGCGCGCTGATAGCCGAGGGACCCGTCGCAGTCTCAGGGGTCAACCGTAATCTATGCGCGGATCGATATATGCATACAGCACATCGACTGCCAGGTTGATCAGCACGAACACCACCAGGATGAACAGGATGCAGCCCTGGATCAGCGGGTAGTCGCGGGTGGAAATGGCCTGGATCAGCAGCCGCCCCAGTCCAGGATAGGTGAACACGGCCTCGGTGACGACGGTGCCGCCAATGAAGGTCGCCATCATCAGACCGACGATGGTGACAAATGGCAGCAAGGCGTTGCGCATCACGTGGCGGCCGATCACGTCGCGTTCGGGCAAGCCCTTGGATCGTGCGGTGCGCACGTAGTCGGCCTTGAGTTCGCCCAGCAGTGATGCGCGCAGGAAACGCGCGAAGATGCCCGACACATAAACGCCGAGCGTCACCGCCGGCAGCAGCACATTGCGCAGCGCCTGCCACGGCGACTCCCAGATCGAGACATAGGTGGATGCCGACGGCAACCAGCGAAGGTAAACCGCGAACAGCAATATCAATAGGATGCCGAGCCAGAATGTCGGCACTCCCAGCGCCAATGCACTCCAGCCACTGAGCCAGCGATCGAGCCAGGAACCCGGTTTGAGCGCGCTGATCACCGCCACCGGCACACCGAGCAGCAGGCCGACGACGGTGGCGGACACGCCCAGCTGTATCGTGGCCGGGATCCGTTGCACGATCAGGTCCAGCACCGGTTCGCGGTTCTGGATCGACAGGCCGAAGTCGCCGACCAACGCACTGCGCAGCCAGCTCCAGTACTGCACCACCATCGGCTGGTCCAGACCCAGGCGCACGATCGCTGCCTGGATCTGCTCTGGCGTGGCGTTTTCGCCCACGATGGCTCCGATCGGCGAGCCTGGTACGGCATAGATCATGGCCCAGATTCCGGTGGATGCGATCAGCAGCACGGGCAGCAGTTGCGCCAGCCGGCGCAGGATGAAACCCGTCATGGACGGCTCCCTGCGGACACGGCGCCGCCTTCGGCGACGTTTTCATGCCGGTCCGCCAGCACGCTGGCCAGGGACCGGCCTATCGTGTCGAGCGACAGGATGGTCAGGGTCAGCACCAGACCCGGCAAAACGGCATAGGTCGGCGAGTCATACAGGAAGGTCTTGCCGGTGCGCAGCATCTCGCCCCAGCTCGGAGTCGGCGGCGGGATACCCACACCCAGGAACGCCAGCGAGGCCTCGATCAGAATCGCCACAGAGGACAGGATCACCACCTGCACCAGGATCGGACTCCAGGAGTTGGGCAGCACGGTCCTGAACATGTTGTAGCTGGCCGAACCACCCAGCGCCTCGACTGCGGTGACGAAGTCGCGTTTGCGCAGCGACAACACCTGGGCCCGGGTGATGCGCGCAAAACTCGGAATGCCGGTGATACCCACCGCGACGAGCGCCGCAGTCTGGCTGCGCCCGAGCACGGCTATCAGCGCCATCGCAAACAGAATGCCCGGCAGCGACAGCAACACATCGACGAAACGCATCAGCAACGCGTCGCGCCAGCCACCGAAAAAACCGGCCACCAGCCCGATCGGTACGCCCACGAACGCGGCGATTGCCACCGAGCCAGCGGCGGTGATCAGCGAGGTGCGGGCGCCGTAGACCACGCGCGCCAGGATGTCGCGGCCCAACTCGTCGGTGCCGAACCAGTGCACCCGGTTGGGACCCTGCAAGATCGCGCTGAAATCCTGCGTCAGTGCATCGAAAGGCAGGATCCAGCGCGCCAGGCTCGTCGTGAGGATCAACACGCCCAGAAACAGCAGGCCCAGCATCGCGCCTTTGCGCCGGGACAGGCGCAGCAGCACCTCTGCGCTGCGCTGCAACAACGGCCTCATGCTGACAACTCCATCGCGTTCGACGGCATTGTGGTGCCGGCGACTGCGTCGACCGGGCCTGCATGGTGGCAGGCCACATGCGTCGGCAGGCCGGGATAGGCCCGGAACAACGGGGCCTCAGTCCTGCACACCGCACTGGCCTTGAAACAGCGCGGGTGGAAGTGGCAACCACTGGGTGGCGCGGCCGGATTGGGTATGTCCCCTTCCAGGATGATGCGCTTGCGGCTGTCGCGGGTGGACGGGTCGGGCACCGGCACCGCCGACAGCAGCGACTGGGTGTAGGGATGGGTCGGGTGTTCGTACAGGCTGGCGCGGTCGCTTTCCTCGACGATGCGGCCCAGGTACATCACCGCGACCCGATTCGAGATATGGCGCACAACCGACAGGTCGTGCGCGATGAACAGGTAGGCCAGTCCCAGCTCGCGTTGCAGGTCCTGCAGCAGGTTGATCACCTGGGCCTGGATCGACACGTCGAGCGCGGCCACCGGTTCGTCCAGGATCAGCAGTCGCGGCTTGAGCGCCAGAGCCCGTGCGATGCCGATGCGCTGGCGTTGCCCGCCAGAGAACTCCTGCGGAAAGCGGTTCACCATCGAGGAGGGCAGGCCCACCAGGTCGAACAGCTCGGACACCCAGCGCGCGCCGCCGGTCTCGTCATACAAGCCGTGGATCCGCAGCGGCTCGGCGACGATCTCGCCGACCGTCTTGATCGGATTGAGCGAGGAATACGGATCCTGGAAGATGTACTGCATGTTGCGGCGCACCCGGCGCATCTCCGACGGCGCCAGATGGGTGATGTCGCGTCCGTCGAATCGCACCGTGCCGTTGGATGTCGGCAGCAGGCCCATGATGGCGCGCCCGGTAGTGGTTTTGCCGCAGCCAGACTCGCCGACCAGGCCAACGGTCTCGCCGGCGCGCACTGTCAGGCTGACGCCGTCGACCGCCCGTACCCAGCCCACCCGCCGGCGCAGCAGACCCGCCTTGACCGGAAAAAACACCTGCAGTCGATCCACCTCCAGCAATGGTTTGACACCTGCCGTAGCGTCGCGCGCCTGCCCCGAAACGACGGTCGCCGGTCGTGGCATGCCAGCATCACTTCCGGGCTTGGCCGGTTCTGCAGCAGCGGGACTTGCACGGCTGGCACCTGCCTGCGCGTCGTCGGTCAACAGACCAGCCACCTCGTCGGGATAGTGGCATGCGCTGGCATGCAGGTTGCCCACATTGCGCAGCACCGGTGTCTGCTGCGCGCACAACGCCCGCTCGCGTCCGATCGCGCAGCGCGGGTGAAAACTGCAACCGGTTGGCAATTGAGCCGGACTCGGCGGTTGGCCGGGAATCGGCACCAGGCGCTCGTCTACCGTATCGATGCGCGGCATACTGCGCAACAGGCCCACGGTGTAGGGATGGCGTGGCAGGTGGAAGATGTCCTGCACCGAACCCGACTCGACGATACGCCCGCCATACATCACGGCGACACGGTGCGCGACCTCGGCCACTACGCCCAGGTCGTGCGTGATCAGGATCACCGCGGCACCGGTATCGCGCTGGCGCCGCGCCAGCACCGACAGCACCTGCGCCTGCACGGTCACGTCCAGCGCCGTCGTCGGTTCGTCGGCGATGATCAACCGGGGTTTGCCAGCCATCGCCATCGCGATCACTGCCCGCTGGCGCATGCCGCCGGAGAACTGGTGCGGGAACTGGTTTACCCGGCCCTGCGGATCGGGTATGTCGACCTCGCGCAGCAGTTCTACCGCCCGAGCATGGGCCTGGCCGCGCGCCACCCGGCCGTGCGCAACCTGCCCTTCGATCACCTGGCGGCCGATCGGCAGCACCGGGTTGAGTGTAGTCGTCGGATCCTGGAACACCATGCCGACATCACGGCCGCGCATCTGGCGCAGGCTTTCCGCGTCCAGCGTCGTGACCTCGACCCCGGCGAGCCGGATCGAGCCCTGCACCTGCGCCGTCTCGTCGAGCAAGCCGCTGATCGCCAGCGAGGTCACGCTCTTGCCGGAGCCCGACTCACCGACGATGCCCAGCACCTCGTTGGCGTGTACCTCGAAGTCGATGCCCCGCACCGCCGGTACCGGGCGGCCGGAACCGACAAAGGTGACCGACAGGCCGTGGACCGTCAACAGCGGCCCGGTCATCGGGCCGCGTCCTGAACCGTCACGAAGATCGGCGACGAGCACGCGAGCGCGCCGACCTGCACGGAACCGGCGGCCACAGAGGCCTCGAAAGTCATCGTCATTCGGTCATTCCAGCGCAACACAGCGCCAGCGACCGTTGTGGCAACGTCATGGGGAGATCAACGCAGCCCGATGGTACGCACAACCAGCATGTTGTCGATCTCGCGCGTGATGCCGCCGAGCTTGGGCGACGCCACGATCAGGCCGATGTCGTAGGTGTTGGTGGGGATCGCGAACGCCGATTCGACCAGCACCTTGTTCAGGTTGTCATACGCAGCCTTGACGTCGGCGCCGAACGCGGTGTTGACACGTTCGATGGCCGCCACGTAGGCCGGATGGGGATGCGGATCGCCCAGCACAGGGTTCTTGACGGTGCGGTAGATGCTGTTGGTCGCAACCCGGGTCGGGAACTTCTGCACGTTGCCGATGCCGCCGAAAGTGCCTGCGAACTTGCCGCCGAGCAACGCGTCGATGTATTCCGAACCCTGCTTGAGATCGAGCTCGACCTTGATGCCGACCTTGGCCAGCGTGCTCTGCACCACCTGGCTGATCGCCAGCGAGGCCTCGTCGCCGCTATTGACCAGCATCTTCCAGTCATTCATGGCCGCCTCGGACAGGCCGGATTCCTTGAGCAACCCCCGGCCCTTGTCCAGGTCGAACGCAAACCGGCTGTCATATGACTTGTCCACCGCCGGGCTCGCAGGCGCCCAGGGCAATGTCGTCACCTGACCCAGGCCGGCATAACCGATCTGCAGGATCGCCGCCCGGTCCATCAGATGGTTGAAGGCCTGGCGGAATTTCTCGTTCTTGAACGGCCCCTGCGTGGAGTTGATGCGAAACACCTGCACCAGTGGCCCAGGTCCCTGGATCAACTGGTTGCCGGCATTGCGCAGGCGCAGCGCAGAGCGCGAGCTGCCGCCATAGACGATGTCGACCGACCCCGACTCGAGCGCGGCGCTGGCGGCATCGTTGTCGCTGAACACGGTCAGTGTGATCTCGTTGATCAGCGGTTTCTCGGGCCGCCAGTAGTTCGGATTGACCACCATGCGCACCCGCTGGCCCAGCACCCGCTCGGCCAGCATGTAGGCGCCAGTGCCCGCGGGTTTGGTCTCGGCGGTCTCGATGCCAGCGGGCTCGATCGGCGAGATGAACTGCAGCAGGTCGGTGATCTGCTTGTCGGGCACGGCGTTGTTGAAGTTGAGCCGGATGGTGTACGGGTCGACGACCGTCCAGTCCTTGACCACCGACATCGTCGGGTAGACGTTCTTGCCCGTCTTCGGATCCGCCGACTTCTTCAGTGTGGCCGCCACCGCATCGGCGTTGAATGGCGCGCCGCTGTGGAACTTCACGTCGCGCCGCAGCGTCAGCGTCACCGAGGTATTGCCCGCGCCGATCTGCCAGGCACTGGCCAGGCTGGGAATCGCCTGGCCTTCGGCGGTGTATTCGATCAGGCTGTCGTACAGGTTCTTGATCAGCGCAAAGTTGACCGACGAAAACTGCGCCGGATCGAAGTTGGCGATGTCGGCCAGCACGGCTACACGCAGCTTGCCCGGTTTGAGCGCCTGCGCCTGCGCCATGGTTGGCAGTACCAGCACGCCGGCCGCCAGCAGCGAGCCAGCCATCAGCAAGGCGCGGCGAACTAGATTGATCTTCATGGTGATATCTCCTGTCAGGGTTGGTCAAAAAATACGCGCAATAGTGGTCTGGGATTGGCAACGTTCATGTCCCGGCCCCGTGCCAGTCGGTGATCGGCTCCAAAGGATAGACCGGCCTCGGAATCCGCTTCCAAGGCAATCCGAACACATCGGACTGGCCTGGCCCCCGCGTATCAACGCGGATAACCTGGGATGTCATTGACGCGAAGTACTGAAAGTTCGACGCCGTCTTGAGCACCGCCATTTTGTAGTCGAGCGGTTCGACCCCGAAGGCGCGATAGACATCGGGCAGGTTGGCGGCCACGCCGCGCAACTCGCTGATCAGCATCGTGATGGGGCCGACGTCGAACACCACGGTGCGGCCCATGTCGATCTCGTCCTGGTTATGCTTGGTCAGATTCACCTTGCCGCCGCCAATGCGGCGCACAGTGCCGGTGACCTCCAGCGGCGTGAAAAACTCCTTGGCCACGTTGCCCCCCACCGGCAGGCGTACCTGAGCGCCCTCGCCGGCCTGTATCAGCCGCGCCACCGCCTCAGGCGAAATCAACGGCACCAGCGCGCGGCTGCGAATGCCCAGACGCACCATGGCCTCCAATATCAGATTGCTGTCGCCGGCCGCGCCACCGAATACCGTGTCACCGGTGTCGCTGAGGACGATCAGGCCCTTGTCTGCGCCATCGGCCAAACGCACCGCATCGTCGATGGCCACCGCGTCCTTGCGCTGAAAGTCGGCCCGCAGAGACCAGGCCAGATCGGCCAGTTCGTCGGCCAGCCTTTCCGCCAGCGGCAGGTCGTTGTCGGTGACGACGATGGTCGACCAGCCACCCTCGGCCACGTCCAGCCAGGGCTGCATCGGGTAGTTGGATGCCTGGAGTACCTTTGGGTCAGATTCCATGGCGCGGGCGCGATCGAACCAGGTCTTCATCGGCCCCTGCGAGGTGAGAAACTGCTCCTGGTGCGACAGTAACGGCAACTTGCGCCAGGCGGTGGTCGGGCGCGCGCCGTCGAACAGGATTTTGAGCAGCACCTCGGCGCCGATGCGTCCGGTGTCATAAGGGTCATGCGGCTGGGTGCGGTGGCCTACGATGGCGGTAGAGAGCGCAATCATCTGGCGCGTAACGTTGGCATGGTGGTCCAGACCGAGCACGATCGGAATGCCGTCGCCCAGCACATCGCGACAGGCTTGCAGCTGCGCGCCCTCGACGTCGTCCATGTCTACGCTGGCACAGGCGCCGTGCAATTGCAGCGCGACGCCATCGAGCGGCCCTGCCGCCTTGAGCCCGTCGCGGATCTTGCGGTCAAAGAACGCATAGGACTCACGGTCGATGCGCCCACCCGCCACAGCCCAGCCCCGGACGATAGGCACCGTCTCGATCGTTTTGCCGGATTCTTCGACCGCGTCGAGATACCCGCCGATCTGCCCCATGCCTTTGAACCGGCGCAGCATCTCTTCGCCTTCGAAGATGCCGAACGACTGGTAGTCGCGCAGGGTGGTTGGCAACGGGTTGAAATCGTTGGTTTCCTGACCGACATGAATCAACGCAATCCGCATCCAGCTCCTCCTGCGCAAGAATTCCGAACGGTGCAAGGCGACGGTGTCGCAACACGCTGAAAGACCACCGGCGCCGGGTATTCCGACCCCGATTTTTCCATCATAGTCAGGCTATCACACTGGCCTGGACAATGCACGTTTCGTGGCACGAAACGATGTGTCGGAGCTGCGGCTCCAGGTCTGCTGCCGCGCCATGGTTAGCCGTTTGCCCGTGCCATGCGTCGGTCAGAGCGGCATCTGTACGGTCGATCACAGGATGCCGAAACGCTTGAATACCTGCGCCAGCGACTCCCCCTTGCGCAGCGCATCGCGGGTGTTGTTCTCCCCCTGCACCTTGGCAGTCGCTTTCTCGAGCACTGCATGTTCATGCGCACGCGGCACCACCACCACGCCGTCGATGTCGCCGAACACGATATCGCCCGACTCAATGACCACGCCCGCGCATTCGACCGGTACGTCCCGATCCACCATGCGTCCACGGCCCTTGGTGTCCAATGGGCCGATACCGCCGTGGAAGACAGGGAAACCCATGTCCCGGATCTGCCGGACATCGCGCACCAGGCCGTCCGTCACGCAACCGGTTGCGCCGCGCAGCTGCGCCGCGGTGGTCAACAACTCTCCCCAGGGCGCAAGGCGCTCCGTAGGGCCGTTACATGCCAGCACGATCACCTCTTGCGGTTTCAGGTCGTCGACCAGCGCAATTTCCACGTCGTACGGGTTCTCGCCTTCGCGCAGTGCGTACGTCGGCATGTACAGACCGGTGCGGGCACGCCCCACCAGGATCTTGCCATCGTCGATCGGCCGGACAAAGGGTCGCATGGCGCGACGTACCAGTCCCAGACTGTCCATGACGTCCGACAGGACGGATGAACTCAGTGCCTGCAATTGCGACGGATCCAGCGTTTTCATCAGAACTCCCTTTGCGCTTGGGTTGGATGGGGCGACAAATGTGGGCGGATGCTACTGCCGACCGGTGTGAACATCAATCACCAGGCGCTGCCCATCAGGAGTGGCGCAAATCGCCAGATCGTGTATATTGATTTGGCTATGCGAACTGCAAACACTCCCCATCAAAACAGGATCGTCCAGACCAAGGTGGGCTGGCGCTCGACGTGCCGAAACACCCGCATCTGAGGGAATCTCCATGACACGGCGGATCTCCCCAAGGCAACATGTGTATCGCACTGCACTGCGGGAAGCCCCATGAGTCTGGATCGTCGTTATATCGTCGCGCCGGTGCACAAGTCGATGCAGTTGCTCGACGCATTGGTCAGTGGCAAGGGACCGATGGCGCTGTCCGACCTGGCTGCCAGTACTGCGCTTCCCAAAACCACCGCTTTCCGATATCTGTACACCTTGCGTGCCTCCGGTTTCGTCAGCTACGACGAACGCACCGAACGATATGCCATCGGACCCCGTGTGGCGGTCGCCTCGCCGCTGCCAAGTTTTGCCGAACGCATCAAGGAGATCGCGCAGCCGGCCTTGTTGCGCCTTCAGCGCCAGTTCAACGAAACGGTCAATCTGGGTATCCGAGACGGCACCGACATCGTCTATATCGACATGGTGGGCTCGAGCCGCCTGCTGCATGCCGAAGCCAAGATCGGCAAGCGCGACCCCTTGCACTCCACGGCACTGGGCAAGGCCATCCTGCTGACGCTGGGTGCATCAGAGATCGACCGCGCCGTGCCCCGGCGCATGGTGGCACGTACGCCACATACCATCACCAACCGGGACCATTTTCTCGACGACATCGCGCGCAGCGTCGCACGCAAATACGCGCTCGACATCGAAGAAAACGAACTCGGCGCGCGCTGTGTCGCCGCCGCGATTTGCCAGCCTTCGGGCCGCAGCGCCATGGCGGCAATCAGCATTTCCGGTCCTAGCCAGTTGATGTCCGACGACACGCTTGCGCGCATGGGTCGGGTGCTCGCGGGCACCGCGAGCAGCATCGATATCTCGTCTGCCCTGAACTAGCGCGGCTTCGCGCGCGCTGGCGCGACAGGTCGACCGCACCCAAAGCGTTGCGGCCTGCGAAACGGGCGCTGCAAAACGTTTCGCGGCGCGAAACATGCCCAGCCCGCTTCCGCGCCTTACCCAGGCCGCAGCCCGGTTTTCCGGCCTGACAATGTTTTCCTGTTGCCGACATATCTACAGGACACATCGATGATCCGCATTGCCACCGCAGGTTTTTTGCACGAATCCAACACCTTCTCGACCATCCCCGCCAGTCTGGCCTTGTGGGAGCGCTCCGGCATCCTCGAGGGCGACGCAATCCGCAAGGAATACGCCACTGCGCAATCCACCGTGTCCGGATTCCTGGCGCTGGAACAGGAAGATCCGCAGGTACAGGTTGTTCCGCTCGTCTTCAGCAAGCTCACGCCGATGGGCGCCATCACCGAGGAGGCGATCGAGCACCTGATGCAGCGCATCGTAGACGCGATCCGCGACAACGGGCCTTGGGACGGTGTGCTGCTACCCCAACACGGCGCCGCAGTGTCCGACCCGTATCTGGACCCCGACGGCGAACTGCTGCGCCGGGTGCGCGAACTGGTCGGGCCGGCGGTGCCGATCGGCATGGCGCTGGACATGCATGGCAACGTGTCGCGCGCCATGGTCGAGCCGGCCGATATTGTCACCGTTTACCAGACCAATCCGCATATCGATGCGCGCGCGCAGGCGCTGCTGTGCGGCCGTCTGCTGCTGCGCACGATCCGCGGCGAGATTCGCCCGCGCATGGCCCTGGTCACGCCGCCACTGGTGGTCAACATCCTGAACCAGGGCACCAGCGACCGACCGATGTTGGACCTGCTGGCGGTGGCTGACACGCAGCGTCAGCGGCCGGGGGTGTTGTCGGTCAGCGTCGTCGAAGGGTATCCGTATGCGGACGTGCCACAAATGGGCATGTCCTTCATTGCCGTCACCGACAACGACCAGGCGCTCGCCGACGATGTCGCGCAGCAACTGGCGCGCGCGGCCTGGGACTTGCGCGAGGCGCTCAACCAGGGAGGCACCGCCGTCGATGACGCGCTCCGGCAGGCCGCCGCCGCGCCGGTGGGTCCGGTGGTACTGTTCGACGTCGGTGATAACGTCGGTGGAGGCAGTCCCGGAGATTCGACCCACATCCTGCACGCGGCACGGGCCCTGGGCATCTCGAAGCTGCTGCAGGCTGTTTGCGATCCGCAAGTGGTGCAGCAGTGCCAGCAGGTCGGCGTGAGCGGCCGTATCACGGCAACCGTTGGGGGCAAGAGCGACCACTTGCACGGTGCGCCCTTCGCTATCGACGCCACCGTCACCGCACTCGGCGACGGTCGCTACGAAGAAACCGGCCCGACACACGGCGGATTTCGTTTCTTCAACGACGGCCCCAGCGCGGCGCTGCGCACCGATGACGGCTATACGCTGTTGCTGACCTCGCGCGCCGCCGGTTCGTCCAGCCTGCAGCAATTCCGTTCACTGGGCATCGAACCGACGGCGCATCAGATTGTTGTCGCCAAGGGTGTGCATTCGCCGCGCCCCGCCATGGAGCCGATCGCGAAGGCGATGTTCTGGGTCGCCACGCCGGGCGTGACCACGGCCGATCTGACGACCTTCACCTACCGGCATCGGCGGGTACCTTTGTATCCGCTGGAGCTGCAGGCGTCCTGGCCATGAAAACATCGTGAACCCGCAAGGAGCAGATATGCAGGCAGATGTGTTGATTCGCGGCGCGCAGATGGTCGACGGCACAGGGGCGCCGCCGCGCCTGGCCGACGTCGCCATCCGGGGCCGATTGATTGCTCATGTCGGTGACGGCAGCGTGGTGAATGCTGACCACGTCATTGACGCCCGGGGGCAGGTCGTTGCGCCCGGATTCATCGACATCCATACCCATTCCGACATCAGTCTGCTGCTTGACGGCCGTGGCCAGAGCAAGGTCACGCAGGGCGTAACGACCGAGGTCACCGGCAACTGCGGCTTCTCGCCGTTCCCGATCAATCCGGAGCACATGCAGTTGCACCTGGATCTGCTGGCCGGTATTGGCGACGATGCCCTGGAACTCACCTGGACCGACGTTGAGGGTTACCGCCAGGAGGCCGAGCGCCGTGGCATTGCCGTCAATATCGCGCCGCTGGTCGGGCATGGCGCATTGCGTATCGCAGCCATGGGCGTGGACAGTGCTGCGGCCAGCGCAGAACAGCTGGCGACCATGCAAACGCTGCTGGGTTCGATGCTCGACCAGGGCGCGTTCGGCCTGACCACCGGGCTGACCTACGTGCCGTCGCGTTACGCCCCCACCGAGGAGCTTGTTTCCCTGTGCGAAACACTTGCGCAGCGCCAGCGGCTGTACGCGTCGCATGCACGCGACAAGGACCTGCTCGGAGACGACCATCGATATGGCCCGTTGAATGAGGCGCTGCATCTGGGGCGCACCACTGGCGCGCGGGTGCAGTATTCGCATGCGGCCATCAATACCCCTTCGGAGTGGGGAAGTGCCGGGCTGTGGACCGAGCGCTTCGACAAGGCCGTGCAACAAGGCCTGGACGCCGCATTCGACGTCTACCCCTACGACGCGTCGAGTTCGGCCTTGACGCAATACCTGCCGGCCTGGGTCCAGGAAGGCGGCGTTGCGGCGATGCGCGAACGCCTGCTGGACGAGGCGGTAATGGCGCGGGCGCAAGCCGACTTGGCGCTGGGCTGGTCGGCCCATCGCATACCGTGGTTGTGGGACCGGGTGGTGCTGGCGCGCACCGACGGCTTGCTGGGGGCCAGGGAAGGCCAGAGCATCGAGGCTGCCGCGGCCGTGGCAGGCAAGACCCCGGAGCGACTGACGCTCGAGTTGTGCCGTGAAGGCGGCAACCGCATCATGGTCGTGTTGTTCTACCGGACCGAGGAGGACATGCGGACCTTCCTGACCTGCCGCCATTCGGTGATGGGATCAGACGGCTCGGCCATCTGTTTCGACCAGGGGAGCCGGCAGCCCCATCCGCGCAACTTTGGCGCAACGGCCCGGGTTTTGAATCGCTTCGTGCGCGAACTCAAAGACCTGGACCTGGCAACTGCGATCGCCAAGATGAGCGGCCGGGTGGCCGAACGACTGCGTTTGCACGACCGCGGCACGCTGGCAATGGGCAAGGCGGCCGACATTGTGGTGTTCGATCCGAATGAGGTGCGCGACCGCGCTACCTACCTGGCGCCATGCCAGCAGGCCAGCGGAATATCGCATGTATTCGTGAACGGCGTGGCGGTGTTGACGCAGGGCCGCCAGACGGCCGCGAGGCCCGGCCGGGTATTGCGCGCCGCATGAACGAGGGGAGCGAACAGGCCATGACATCAACTAGTCTGCCCACGCTGCCCGACTGGTTGAGTTTGCGCCAGCAGGTCGCGGTCGTCACAGGCGGCG
>Ga0105047_10000522_pt1 | contig 65419 bp, 50 predicted proteins | sample MAT04_FD_78384 | JGI IMG/M metagenome (GOLD analysis project Ga0105047, IMG submission 78384) | Freshwater microbial communities from Lake Fryxell liftoff mats and glacier meltwater in Antarctica - MAT-04 (megahit assembly) | ecosystem: Environmental > Aquatic > Freshwater > Ice > Liftoff... | reverse complement strand
GTGTTTGGGGTGCTGGGGGTGGAAAACTCTGTCCGCAGCCGCACCTCCTATGGCGGCACGGCGCCCGAAAGGGTCCGCGAGCAGGTGGCGCTGTGGAGGGCGCGGTTGGGCTGAGGACCGGAAAACAGAGTCGGGCGAAGGCCCGGAAAACAGAGTCGGGCGGATGCCCGGAAGTCATAATCGGGCGGATGCCCGGGAGAGAAAGGAAATGATCGTGTACAGACAAATTCTCATTGCGGGCCTGGTACTGCTGTCCCTGGCGGCCTGCGGCGTCGATGGTCCGCCGACTGCACCGGAGGCAACGCCGACGGGTATCACGATCAGCGGAGACGCGCGCGTGGGCGTCGTGGTGCCATGAACCGGTTGCGGATTGCTTATCTCGCATTGGCAATCTGGGGGACGGTGCATCCGATGTACTGGTTCGTAACCCACATGCAGCAGGCAGGAACCGGGCTCGGCGGATTGATCGACGCCTGGTATGTCAACGCCTCGACCACCGGGCTGACCTGGGACCTGACGATTGCTGCGGTGACGCTGACAGTCTGGATCGTGGCGGAAGTGACGTCGCGCAAGACCTGGGCCCATCTGGTGGCAATACCCGCCACCTTCTGCATCGGCGTGTCCTGCGGGTTGCCATTGTATCTGTTCTTGCGCAGCGGGGCGCGGGCAGGCGGGAAGCGCTAGCGCTCTGCCTTGGCCACCGGGGGGGGGTCACACCCCCCCGGCCCCGCCCCGTGGGATATTTCTGAATAGATGAAGGGTGGGCGGGGCGCGGAATTGCGCCGGGGCGTGCTTGTGCTATAGGGCGCAGGTGGCGGCGGAGCGGGGAGCGGCTTGGATCATTTTCTTTATCGGGATGGCGCGCTTCATGCCGAGGATGTGCCGCTGGCCGAGATCGCGGCGTCGGTAGGCACGCCGTTCTATTGCTATTCCACTGCCACGCTGGAGCGGCATTACCGCCTGTTCACCGAAGCCTTGGCGCCGTTGCCGCATCTGGTGTGCTATGCGGTCAAGTCACTGTCCAACATTGCGGTTCTGAAGTCCCTTGGGGACCTGGGCGCCGGGATGGATGTGGTGTCGGGCGGGGAATATCGGCGGGCGCGGGCGGCAGGGGTGCCCGGTGCGCGGATCGTGTTCTCGGGCGTGGGCAAGACGCGGGAGGAGATGCACCTCGCGCTGACCGGCGGCATCCGGCAGTTCAACGTCGAATCCGAGCCGGAGATGCGGGCCTTGTCGGATGTGGCGGTGAGCGTTGGTCTGGTGGCGCCCATCACCCTGCGGGTCAATCCGGATGTGGACGCGCGCACGCATGAAAAGATCGCGACGGGCAAGAAAGAGAACAAGTTCGGCATCCCCATTGCCCGCGCACCTGAGGTCTATGCCGAGGCCGCACGGCTGCCCGGGCTGCAAGTCATCGGCATCGACGTGCACATCGGCAGCCAGCTGACCGAGCTTGAGCCTTTCGAGCAGGCTTACCTAAAGGTCGCCGATCTGACCCGCCGCCTGCGGGCCGAGGGGCATACCATCACCCGGCTTGACCTCGGCGGCGGCCTAGGCATCCCCTATGAGCGGTCGAACGCGGCGCCGCCCTTGCCTTCGGAGTATGGTGCGCTGATCAAGCGGACCGTCGGCGACCTTGGCTGCGAGATCGAGATTGAACCCGGGCGGCTGATTTCCGGCAATGCGGGGGTGCTGGTGGCCTCGGTCATCTATGTGAAAGCGGGGGAAGGGCGGGATTTCCTGATCCTTGATGCAGCGATGAATGACCTTGTGCGCCCCTCGATGTATGGCGCGCATCATGACATCGTGCCGGTGCGCGAGGCGCAGGCAGGGGGTGTGCTGCAGCCGTTCGACGTGGTGGGCCCGGTGTGCGAGACGGGCGATACCTTTGCCAAGGGGCGCTCGCTGTCGCCACTGGCAGAGGGGGATCTGGTGGCCTTCCGCTCGGCTGGTGCCTATGGGGCTGTGATGGCGTCGGAGTACAACACCCGACCCCTGATCCCGGAGGTGCTCGTGAAAGGGGATCAATTCGCCGTCATCCGGGCCAGACCGAGCGTTGACGAAATCCTGAAGCGCGATATTCTGCCAGAGTGGCTGTAGCGCGGTAGTGCGTTCAAAAGGCAGGGGACATGACGGAAGCGGCGATTGCACAAGCCCTGAAGCGCCTGACCTGGCCGGTGCGGTTGACGCATCTGGGCCTGTGGGCCGAGCGGTTGAGCATTGCCTTCTGGCCGGTCTGGACTGTGTTGATCACGGCGCTGGCGGCTGCGGCCTTTGGAGTGCAGGATGTTCTGCCGCTGGGTTGGCTTCGGGCCGTGCTGGTGACAATGGCGCTGATTTTGATGGCGGCCTTTGTGACGGGCGCGCGCCGATTTGCGACGCCAACGCGGATCGATGCTCTGGCGCGACTGGACGCGAGCCTGCCAGGACGGCCGATTTCCGCGCTGATGGACCGACAAGCGATCGGCGGAGGGGATCCGCAGTCGCTGGCCGTCTGGGCGGTGCACCGGGAGCGGATGGCTGCGCGGGCGGCAAAGGCCGAAACAGTTGCACCCGACCTGCGCCTGTCGGCACGCGATCCCTATTCGCTGCGCTATGTCGGGCTGACCGCGCTGGTGATGGCGCTGATGTTCGGTTCGATCTGGCGGGTGGCCTCGGTTGCGGACCTCGGTCCCGGCGCGGCAGAGGCGATGGCGGGGCCAAGCTGGGAGGGCTGGGCGCAGCCTCCGGCTTATACGGGCAAGCCGTCTCTATATCTCAACGATATTGCGGAAGGGCCGCTGACCGTGCCGGTCGGCACGCGGGTGCAGCTGCGCCTTTACGGCACGCCCGGGGCACTGACGGTGAGCCAGAGCGTGTCGGGCATCGTCGAGGCGCCGGCTGCCCCGGCGGTTGCCGCAACGGGGGCGCCGGTCGAGGCCATGCAGGGGGTGACGGACCTCGTGGTGCAGCAATCGGGCAGTCTCGCGGTTGAAGGTCCGGGCGGCCGTGTCTGGCAGATCATCGCCACCCCCGATGGCGCCCCGGCGGTGGAGGTGAAGGGCGAGGTGGGCCGCGAGGCCGATGGCCACTTCCGCCAGGGTTTTTCCGCGCGTGACGACCATGGCGTGACGAGCGGGCAGGTCACCATCACGCTCGATCTGGCGCGAGTAGAACGCCGCTTTGGCCTGTCGATGGCTCCCGAGCCGGTGGAGCCGGTCGTGCTCGACCTGCCGCTGCCCATGAGCGGCAGTCGCACGGCGTATGACGAGACGCTGATCGACGATCTGTCCGAGCATGTCTTTGCCAACCTGCCTGTAACACTGAAGATGACGGTCACCGATGCCGCCGGACAGACGGGGGCTGCGGCGCCCTACCCGATCATCCTGCCGGGGCGGCGCTTCTTTGATCCCCTTGCCGCCGCGATCATTGAAATGCGCCGCGATATCCTGTGGAACCGCAAGAATGCCGCACGGTCGGCGCAAATCCTCAAGGCTGTGACCTGGCAGTCCGAAGACTTCATCCGCAACGAGGACGCCAGCTTGCGGCTGCGCGTGGCGCTACGGACGCTTGATGTGCAGTCCGCAAGCCTGACCCCCGAGACGCGCGATGCGCTGGGGGCGGAGTTGTGGTCGATTGCCCTCCTTGTCGAGGAAGGTGACCTTGCGAACGCGCTGGAGCGTCTGCGCCGCGCGCAGGACCGGCTGGATGAGGCGATCCGCAACGGCGCTTCACCCGAGGAAATCGACGAGCTGATGCAGGAGATGCAGCAGGCGCTGAACGACTACATGCGCGAGCTGGCCGAGGAGGGGCAGCGCAACCCCGAAAATCAGCAGTCGCAACAAGGCCAGACGATGGAGTTCTCCGCCGATCAGCTGCAGCAGATGCTGGACAAGCTGCAGCAGCTGATGAAGGAAGGCCGCACCGCCGAAGCGGCCGAGCTGATGGAACAGCTGCGCAAACTGATGGAAAACATGCAGGTCACGCAAGGCGAGGGTCAGGGCCAGGGGCAAGGCAAGGGCAACCCCTCGATGCAGGGCCTGCAGGAAACGCTGCGCGGCCAGCAGGGCCTGTCGGACGACTCTTTCCGCGGTCTGCAGCAGGGCCAGCAAGAGCAGCAGCCGGGCGAAGGCGAGCCGGGCCAGAACCCGCCGCGTGGCAAGCAAGGCGAGGGGCAGCAGGGCCGGGATGGGCAGGGGCAGGGCGACCAGCCCGGCACCTTCGCCGAACGCCAGCGCGCGCTGCGCGAGCGGTTGCGTGACCTGCAGGCAGGACAGATGCCCGGCGACGGGTCTGAAAATGGCGAGACCGGTCGGCAAGAGCTGGAACGAGCCGACCGCGCGATGCGCGAAGCAGAGGATGCGCTGCGCGACGGCGACCTGCCCAGCGCCATGGACCGCCAGGCCGAGGCGATGGAAGCCCTGCGTGACGGCATCCGCAACTTTGGCGAGGCGCTCGCCGAGGAGCAGCGCGAAGAGTTGGGTACCACGAGCGAAGGCGATCAGGCAGGCACCGCCGATCCGAGCGGGCGTGACCCCCTGGGCCGGGAGCAGGGCGACAGCGCGGCCCGGCTGGGTTCAGACGGCAACATGCTGCAGGAAAGCCCGGGCCAGCGTGCGCAGGCGCTGCTTGACGAGATCCGCCGCCGATCGGGCGACCAGACCCGCCCGAATGAAGAGCTGGATTACCTGCGGCGGCTGTTGAGCTTGTTCTGAGTAGAGCCTCTGCCCCGAAGCCCGTGCTTCCATCGATGATGGGTCTTACGCTTCGTACGCGGAGGGACTTGAGGCACGTTTCACGCCGACAACTCACGCCCAAAGCTGCTGACCTTCGGTCCTTAGAACGCCGCGGATGACTTGAAAGGGGCGCTTCGTCGCCGCCGAGAGAGCTTCGGTCGCCAGCATCGGCTATTCCAGCGCGTCGGAGCGCAGTGCCTTGAGCGCGAAGTGGCTGATCCCACGGGCATGCGTGCTGATCCCGGCCCACCATGCCGACGCAGACCACATCGGACACCTTTCGGCGGTAGAGAGGAGGGCATGGCCCGCGAGGTCGGGGCCGATTGCCGCTATCTCCGCGCGCGGCCTCGATTTTTTGGGCTTGTGGCGGGCTGACGATCACCGGATGCGGCGAAATTGAAAGGCCCGCCCCGGCCTCAGGACTTGCGCCGAGGGTTGCCCCAAGTGACGAAGGATGTGGCCACATAGTTCCACACCACCCCCACCACCGCCCCCGCAACCCCCGAAATCTGCCACGAGTAGTGCCCGGCGAAATAGGCGTATGAGGCGACGCCTACATTGGCCGCGGCGCCAAGCGAGCAGACCGCATAGAAAGATAAAAGGCCCCAGACCAGCTGCTGTCCCTTCAACCGGCGGTCGCGGTAGGTAAGGCTGTTGTTCAGAAAGAAGTTGAACGTCATCGCCGTGATGACCGCCACGGTCTGCGCCACATCAAAGCGGATACCGAGGCCGAGGCCGGAATACAGGGTCAAGAGGTGCAGCCCCAGACCCAGGGTGCCAACAAAGGAAAACAGGACGAACTTCAGCGGAATCGTCAGACCTATTGCCTTGTTGATCACCAATAACAGGTATTCGATGATCACGATGCTATCGAGTTTGCTCTCGCCATGCAGGCGCGACCTGAACTCGTAGGGGATCTCGGTACTGCGCAGGCCGGGGGGGCTGGAGGCGCAGATATCGAGCAGGATCTTGAACCCCTGGCCGCTCAGCTGCGGCAAGGCGGCGTCGAAGGCTGCACGGCGCATGGCGAAAAAACCGCTCATCGGGTCGGTCAGATCGCGTTTGGTGACGATGCGCGACAGCTGCGTGGCGGCAAGGCTCATCCGGGCGCGTGCGGCTGACCAGTCGCCGATGGCGCCGCCTGCCATATAGCGGCTGCCGATCACAAGGTCGGTGGTGCCGGATTGCAGCAGGCGCAGCATCTGGGGCAGTCTGGTTTCGTCATGCTGCAGATCGCCGTCGATCACCGCAAAAGCGTCGGTCGTGGTGGACAGGATGCCCTCGATACACGCGCTCGACAGTCCGCGCCGCCCGACGCGGCGCAGGGTGCGCACGCGCACATCCTCGGCGCAGATCTGCTTGATCATGACGTTGGTTCCGTCGGTTGATGCGTCATCGACAAAGATCAATTCCCACTTGATCCCCTCCAGGGCCTTGCCCACAAGGGTGCAAAGCTGCCGGATGTTTTCCGCCTCGTTGAAGACCGGGACGATGATGCTGAACTCGGGCATATCTACCTTTGGAGAAGAGCTGTGCTCTTTAAACGGAAAAAGGATCACGGCGCTGCTTTCCCGGGATTGAGCGGTTTAGTAAAGAGGGAAAACATCGCGTCGGGATTTTCGCTCTTGCAGAGATCGACGTAACCCGCCGCAGTCATTCTGTCCGGTACGGGGGAGTACGTTTCAGTTGGGTGGTTGATGGCCACAAACCAGAGGCGATAAGTACTACCAAGGTCTGTAAGGAACTCCTCTCCGATCCGCAGTCGAGGCTGGACGTGTCCCGCGCGTAGTCATCGAAGCGCGTCCCGCGCGGTTTCAGATACACCACTGTGTCTCAGGCTACGCAAGTTCATGATAGCTGTCAAAAACCGAGCCAAGCTGGTTGCGCCATCTCGGTTCGGAGATTTCGTCCAGACGACCTAAGCTCGGAATGACAAGCACGGCCACCGCTGCGGCTCTTACAGCCGGATGCCTGAATAATACCGTCACAAACATTGCGATCAGGATGAAAACGGCAGGCAAGATGCCGATCAAGTACCGGTCCCAAAAAATGGTCGTGTACAGGACGAAGATCGCAATTGCCACCGCAATTGGGACAAGGATCCAGCCGTAAAGTGTGAAGATGGAAAGCGAATACCTGGATGTGTCTGAACGAAAACATGGTGCAATCGGCACGGCCGAATTAAAATGCGACAGTATCGCAACTCATGAGAAATTCCCTTCTGAAAAGGATGTGGCTGTCGGTCAATGGCCACTTTAGCGAACGTCTGGAAAAACCTGCCACTTTCGGCCTGATCCGGTACACTTGCGGCATCCCTGCAAGGAGCCTAGCCGATGCCGAAACAGCCTGCCTTTCCCGGCCTTCGCGATGCGATGAAGAAGAAAGTGACGCGGCGAGAGCAGTTCCTGGCGGAGAGGGACGCGGTGGTGCCCTGGGGGCGTCTTTCGGCGCTGACCCCGCCGCACCATCCGAGAGTGGGGCCGAAGGGTGGCCGTCAGCCGATGCCGCTGGAGACGATGCGTTCGCGCTCGGCAACCTGTTCCTGGTGCGCCGGAGGCTGATGCCATGAGGACGAGACTGCCCGAAATTTGCCAAGCCGACCAAAAGGCGGCCCCAAAGTGACGAAATCAGCCGCCTAAAACCGTCTCGCGCCTGCCAAACCGATCAGGCCACCATCTCGGCGCAGCCGAACGCGTTGATCAGACGTTCCTTAGATAAGCGATTTCAGTAAAACTTCGTGGTTTCCGAGGCCCCGCAGATTCCGGCGGCATTTCGACGGGTCTGACGATGCGTGCCGGGGCCGCGCCCGTGGGGGGCCGGGTGTTCGCAATCGTGACTCACCCAATCAGCATCTTGTCGATGAGGTGATCACTACGGTCCATCGCTGCAAACCGTCTTCCACGTAACGGCTGCTGACCAAAAAGATCGGTGGTGCCGGATTGCAGCAGACACAACGCCTTGGGCAGCCCGAAGCCGCGCGGGGTGCACACGCGCGCACAAAGCACGGTTGGGGATGAATATTTGCATCCGTGGAACTGCCATCCACAAAGACCAATTTCCGGCTCGCATCCGACATCTCGGCACTGATCAGTGCCTGAAGGATGACGATATTACTGCATGCCGAGGTATCATTGTGGAATTGCGGTCAGGGCGTCGGCGCGCCGGACGCGGGAGGTCGGGTGAACAGCGAGAACACCATCCTGTCATTGTCGGCCCGGACCTCTTCAGTAAAGCCTGCGGCGACCAGTTGATCCATCAGTGCGCCCAGATTGCCGCGCTCTTGCAACAGGGCAAAAACCCAGACCCTGTTCAGCCGGAGCATATCTTGGGGGGCTTTCTGACCATATGCCCAGTCGAACACCTGCAGATTAAGCCTGGATCGGTCTCGGACATAATATTGAAAGGTCGGGTCGCGGAACGGCACGAAGGCAACCGTGTCGCCCGCCTCGCGCAAATCTTCGAACCGGGCGAAATCCGGGGACAGGTGCTTGCGCCAGTCCGTCTCTGCAATCACGTCCAGCCGTACCGTTGTCGGCAAGACCAGAATTGCGACGGCCCCCGCCCGGAACAGGGGATGTCTGAATGCCACGGTGACGCCATGGCCGACCAGAATGAAGACAGCGGGCAGGGAGCCCATCAGGTATCGGCTGACCAGTAGCGGCGTGAACAGCCAGGACATTACAAGGGCTATGAAAAACGGCACGAAGATCAGAGCGTAGATCAAGATCAGGGAAAAGGTGTAGTCCGACCGCACCTCGCCCGCCATGACCGGGACGCCCGGCGTGGATGGAAAAATCAGAACTGCGAACATACCGGCAAGGGCGACCAGCACCAGCGCCCAGACCATGGAAAGCCCGCCGAGAAAGGTCTGCAGCACGAGGGTGACATGGCTCAGCGTGGGGTCTGCAATCCAGCCGATAGTCTCTTCGGCATTTGGCAGGCGTATCAGCAAAAGCAAGGCCCAGGGCAGAAACAGCAAGACAGCAATCCCTTGTCCGATCAGCCATTTTCTGAGGCTTGGCGCCGCCAGTCTTCGATCAGACGCCGCCTGGACAAGAATCGCTGCGTTCACGGCGATAAAATTGAACATGCCAAAGACATGGCTGTAGAGCATCAGAGCGCCGCAGATCGCGCACAGGATATGCGGGCGGAGGCGATCCGTACCCCGCGCGTGAAGCGCGCTCCAGACGTAAAGCACCGTGGTAAAGCAAAGCAGCGCATACATCCGCGCTTCGATCGAATACCAGACATGAAACACCGAGACGCTAATCAGCAGCGCGGCAATGATCCCGGTGGAATGCCCGAACATCTCCCGTCCGACCCGATAGACGAGGTAGATCGTGGCCGTCCCGAGAATTACCGAAGGCACACGCAACACCAGTTCCGAATCTCCAAAGGCATTTTTTGCGAAGTAGAGCAGCACGTTGTGCAACGGCGGGTAGTTGTCCTTGCTGGTCGCGATGATCATCCCCCAGAAGGTGTTTGCAGACTGCTCCCAGGAATAGGCCTCATCCAGCCAAAGGCTGGTTGCGTCGATGCCCTGCACCCGCAGCAAAAGGCCGAGCAGCACGATGGCCACGGGCGCGGCTCTCCACAAAGGCACGTATCGGGACGGGGTCATCGGCTGATCCTGTCTGTCTTGCGCGCAGGCAGTCCCTGCCGCCGTCTGCGGCGGCCGCGCCTGTCACACGGTTTGACTCCGGGGATGGGTGCAATCGGTTCGATCATCGGTCGGCATCAGTGCTTTCTTGGGTTGAACTGAAGGTTCCACTTCAGCACGATGGCGGCAATCGCTCCTGTGCGGTTGCGGTGATCCCGGGGTTGCATGTTGGCGGAATTGCCTCACCTGGCGGCGCGTTTGACCATAACCTTGTCAATCCTGCGATCATCAAGGTCGATCACCTCGAACTGCCAGCCTTCGGCCTCGACCGTGTCACCAAGCTTGGGCAGATGGCGTAAAAGGTTGATCACCAGACCTGCCACAGTTTCGTAATCCCCGGCAAGACCGCGCGGCAGCCCGAGGCGGTCGCAGAATTCGTCCGCGGGCATCCAGCCTGCAACAAGGTAGCTGCCATCCTCCCGCTCGAACAGGGCGGGTTCGTCGGAAAGGCGGTCGGTCAGGTTGCCGGTGATCGCCTCAATGATATCGCCCGCAGTGATGATGCCTTCGAAATTGCCGTACTCATCATAGACCAGCGCCAGATGGTGTTCCGCGGCATGGACCACCTCCATCGCGCTTAGCGCATCCACAGCGTCCGAGACGACCGGCACGTCACGCAAAAGCGCGCGTACCTCCAGCGGTTCACGGCGCGAGACGGCGAGAAACGCCTCCTGCAGCGTGACGATACCCAGTACCTCGCCCGTCGTGCGATCCTCGACAGGCATGCGCGAACGGGCGATTCGGCGAATCGCGGCCAGCGTCTCGGCCGGGGTGGCGGTGACGTCCAGCATCTGGATGTCGCGACGCGGGGTCATCAGGGCGCGGGCGCGACGGTCGGCAAGGCGCATGACGCCGGCCATCATCTCGCGTTCTTCGGGTTCGATCAGGCCTTCCTGATGCGCTTCAGTCAGAAGGGTCTGGACCTCTTCGTCTGTCACGCGCGATTTCGAGACACCGGACTGGCCAAGCACCCACAAGAGCCCGCGGCCCGAGCGGTCCAGAAGCCAGACAAGTGGTGAGGCCACGCGCGCAAGGAGGGCCATCGCCGGAGCCATTGCTATGGCGATGCCTTCCGCGTTTTTCAGCGCGATCTGCTTGGGCACCAGTTCGCCCGCGACAAGCGAAAGGTAAGTGAGCACGATGACCACCCCGCCTACGCCGAGCGTATTGGCGAAGTCGGCGTCAATTCCGCCCGCAGCGAGCCTGTTCGCCAGCCTCGCGCCGAGTGTGGCCCCCGAAAACGCGCCGGAAAGCACACCGACCAGAGTAATGCCGATCTGTACCGTAGAAAGAAACCGCCCCGGATCCTCTGCCAGTTTCAAGGCGACCAGTGCGCCGCGATGGTTGGAGGCCACGGATTTCAGCCGCCCGGGGCGTGCCGAGACGATGGCAAGCTCGGACATGGCCAGAACCCCGTTCAATAAGATCAGGGCCGTGACTATTGCAATTTCCAGCAGCATCGGGGTTTTGACCTCCGGCTTCAGGGGGATCGACCCACCGCAGGCCGCGCACCCGTCGTGGCGTTGCCGTAGAGCCTATCGGTCGGCTTGGACGAAGGCGAGGCCGACAGGCCACATGCGGGATTTTTCGCCGGAAGAATGCCCGGGCCAACGAAACAACCAAATTCGCGGGGCCAGAGGTGGGCTGGTTCGTCGCGTGGCTTGCATTTCTTTGCGATTGGCTCTATGTGGCATTGGCGACGCTTACTTCATCGACCTTGCTGTTCCCTCAGGGCTTCAGTTTTCGATCAAGCCAACTGAGCCGGGTCACCACATGCTGTGGGTGGCGGATACACAAGGAGTTATCACGATGGCCAATGGCACCGTGAAATGGTTCAACGCTACTAAAGGTTTCGGTTTTATCGCCCCTGCAGGCGGCAACCGGGACGTTTTCGTTCACATCACCGCGCTGGAACGTGCCGGGATCCGCAGCCTCGCCGATGGTCAGGCTGTTACCTTCGACATCGAGACCGGTCGTGATGGCCGCGAATCGGCGACGAACCTCGCTCTGGCATAAGCCGGGCACCCTTCGCTTGAAGGGATGAAAGATTTGCGGGGGTGGCCAAGAAGGCCACCCCCGTTTTCGTTTTGGGCTCAGAACAGCAACCCGTCGTAGACAGAATAGGAACCGGCCGTGCTCTGGAGGCTTTCGGCCATACGGGTGTCTTGGGCGTAGGCCACAACCGCTGAATAGGTGCCCGGACCGAAAGAACCGTCGATGCCGCTGCGATAGTAGCCCTGCGTGGCGAGGCGGCGCTGGATCGCCTTGCGTTCAGCGGACGAATAGCTCTGGAAGGCGCGGGCGGCCGGGGTGGCGTAGATCGAGCCGTAGGAGGGTCCCGGTCTGTAGACCGGTTGAGGCTGGTAGACTGGCTCGCGTTGGTAAATCGGCTCGCGTTGGTAGACCGGCTGGGGCTGATAGACCGGTCGGGGCTGGTAGTACGGTTCGGGCTGGTAGGTCGGGCGAGGTTGGTAGACATATTGCGGCGGGGCGCTGCGGCCGCGTTGTTTTTGATTGATGTCGTTGATGATGGCGCCGACTACAACCGCAGTGGCGACGCCGCCGATGAAGTTCCGTTCGTTCTTGTCAAACGCGAGGGCAGGGGAGGTGGGCAGGCTCGCCACAAGGGAGAGCGCGGTGAGGGCCGCGATAGCGCGGGTTTTGACAGAGAGCAGCATGTCGTTTCCTTTCGCATGTACCACGGCAACGGGGCCTTGTGTCAAAAGGTTTAGGGGATGCTGCCCCGTTAGGCAAAATCAGCGCATTGATAGGCGATAACACGATAGAATTCAATACCTTATCCTAACACTGGCTCGGCCCGGTTGCGAAGGCCCCCCCGTCCTGCTCGCAGAAAGAGGTCAGGGGCGGGGCGCAATGGGTCCGGAAAGCCGGGCCGCTGCGTGCTATTTCAAGCGAAAGTCGAAATGTTTGCGCACGTCTTCCTCGATCCTCCAGGTGCCTTTGAAAGTGGGCTCCACTACAAAGGCGTCGCCGGCCTTGACGGTGACAGGGTCGCCGCCGTCGGGAGTGATGGTGATACGGCCGGCGATCAGGACCACATATTCGTATGCCGTGTAGGTCGCGTGATAGCTGCCAACAGTGCATTCCCAGATGCCGGACATCATGTCGCCGGCAGCCGATGTATGAAGCACCCAGGTCTTCATCGCCGGGCTACCTTCGATCTTGACCCAGCCGTCGAGGTCAGTGGTGGAGGCCTCAAGACCTTCGGTGGAGGGCAGTCTGATGACAGTTTGCACGGACGTTATCCTTTCAAGGAGTGAGAGGCACAGAATGGGGCGATTCGCGGCGGCTGTCGGGGTGATCCCCGACCTTTTCAATGCGGATGCGACGAGGACTAACGGCCGTCAAGCGCTGCCTTAAGCCGGAGAAGCCCTTCGTTCAGCCGTGCGGCGCGCCCGCCGCCCACACCGAGGCGCAGGTGATGAGGCTGGCCATACGCGGAGCCCGGCAGTACGAAGGTACGATGGGGTGCGGCCAGCAGGCGGCGGGCGAAGGGTTCGGCGGGCTCGCCCTCCAGCCGGGCGAGCCCGATCAGCCCCGCCTCGGGGCGGTGCCAGGAAAGGCGCGGCTCGGCGGCAATGAAGCGATCCAGCTCGGTGAGGCTTGTCTCTGCTTCGGCGCGTGCCCGGACGAGAGAGGCGGCAAGGCGGGCGGGGCGCAGGGCGATTTCGGCAATGTGTTCGCCGAGGATATTCATGATCTCGGACGCATTTTCGCGCAGGATCATCGCGTCCTGCAGCAGACTCCGGTCGCTGCTGATCATCCAGCCGGTGCGCAGGCCCTGCAGGCCAAGCGCCTTAGAAACCGACCCCGTGGTGATTCCCCGCGCTGTCAGGCCTGCGATGGCAGGCGGTCGGCGGGCGGCCCATTCGAGGCCTGCATAGACCTCGTCCACCAGAAGGAACGCCCCGGCACTCTCGGCAATCGCGGCAAGGCGGGCGAGGTCTTCGGGCGGGATCAGGCGGCCGGTGGGGTTGTTCGGGTTGGTCAGGAAGATGAGTCTGGTGCGGGCGGTCACGGCGCCTGCCACCTCCTCGGGGTCGAGCCGCCATCCGTTGGCCTCCTGCCGCGGCACTTCGATCAGCCTTGCACCGATGGCGCGGGCAATCACCCCCACCTGCGGCCAGCCGGGGGTTTCCGTCACGACATCATCCCCTGCCTGCAGAATCTGGCGCAATGCGAGGTAATTTGCCTCCGCCGCCCCGGCTGTGATCAGCACATCATCGGGGCTGCAGAGCCCCTGAAGCCCAGCCTGTTCGATCACCCGCGCACGCAGGGCGGGCAGGCCGAAAAAGCTCTGCCCGTTCCAGTCGAGCGACATTTCAGGGTCGAGGTCCGCCAGATACTCCGACAGTTTCGGCGGGGTGGAGAGCGAAAAGCCCAGGAAACACTCGGGCGGCTCGGCGGCGGTGGTTTCCAGCAGGTAATCGAACAGCTTGTGCAGGCGGACCTTCACCGCACGTCCCGCCCCTGATTGAGGATGAAGATGTTACCCGAGGAGATGTCGCCCGCAGGTGAGATCAGAAAGCTGACCCAGGCCGCGATCTCTTCCGGCCGCATGGCGTGCCCGTGCGGCATTGCGGCAATGGCGCGGGCCAGCACGTCCCTGGTCAGCACGTCGAACAGCGGCGTTTCTGTCATCGCGGGAGCGAGGGAGTTTACGGCGATGCGCTCGCGGGCATAGCGGCGGGCAAGGTCCTTGGTCAGCGTGTCCATCGCGGCCTTCGAGGCGCGGTAATGCGGCGGATCGAACACATCGAAATTGTAGGCCCCGTTGGACGAGATGTTTACGATCTTGCGCACCCCGGGACGACCCGCCATCGCCTTCACCGCCTGCTGGCAACAGTGGAAGGCGGAGGAGAAGTTGACCGCCATCTGCCGGTCAAGTTCTGCCGCCGGGATGTCCGGAAAATCGGACATGAAGCAGGTGCCCGCGTTGTTCACCAGTACATCCACCCCGCCATGGTGCGCGGTCACGCGGCCGAACAAGGTGGCGATGGACTGAGCATCGGTCAGGTCTACCGGCTCGGCCGTGAAGCCAGCGCGCCCCGTAGCCATGCCGATCAGGGCGTCCGCGTCGATATCCACGCCGACGACCCGCAGCCCATCGGCCAACAGCCGGTCGGTGATGGCCCGTCCCATGCCGCCAGCGGCCCCGGTGACAACGGCGATGCGGGGTTCGGGCATGAGGACGCTCCTGTCTTGTGGGTCGGCAGAGCTTAGGGCAAGGCGGCGGGCGGCTCAATCCGGCATGGGTGCTGCAGAGCGGCAGCGGCCAGTTGCCGTGCGCGCGGGTTTCTGCAAGTTTTGCACGACTTTCCAGCCCGGGCAGGAGGGGTGCGCATGCTGACGCTGATGTTCATCGCGGCGCGGGCAAAGCCGGGGCCTGCGGCCCATGCGGCCTTGGGGATTCAACGCGCCATACTGACGTGTCGACTGCGGTTCTGGCGATCCTGCCCGGCCCAGACTGGTCGCTCTGTGCGCCGGATCTGCAGGCGGGGGAGGCGGTCTTTGTACGACTGGCCTCCGGGCACGACCCGATGGCAGCGGGCTTTGTGTATGCAGACCGGTTCGCCCATGCCCTACAGGTGGCCGAGATGCCGATGGCCGCGCTCCTCGCGCTGGCCGACCGGATCGCGGCCCCGTCGCGGCTATCGTTCCTGTTCTCCACAGGGCGTTGCGGATCGACCCTTGCCAGCCGCATTCTTGCCGTCGTGCCGGGCTGTTGCAGCCCTGTCGGAGCCTGATTGCTTCTCGCCCCTCGCTGCCCACCGTCAGCGCCTGACGGCACCTGAGGCGACCCGGCTGATCCGTGCTGCAACCCTGTAGCCTGGCCGCAGCTTTGCGCCGACGAGCGTCGTCGTGATCAAACTGTGCAGCGGGGCGGTGCTGCAGGCAGCGCTTTACCACGGTGCCTTCCCGCAGGCGGCAAAGCTGTTTCTTTATCGCGACCTGCTGGGGTTTGCGAATTTCTCCTTCAAGTCCGGGCAGCGTGGGATGGGCCGCCTCGCTCCGTCCGGCCCGGAAGAGACGTGGCGCCCCTTTTGGCGGGTGCTGATGGTCGATGCGCCTGAGACGATCCTGACGGGGGCCTTTGCCCCGGATCATGGTCCGATCGGCTGGGAAGAGTTCATCACACTGATGTGGGACCTGCGGATCGGTGCGTACCATGCAGCCTTTCGGCAGGTCGTGCCCCTACGCGCGATCCAATACGAGGATCTGAACCGCAATCGCATGTTTTGCGGTAGCTGGAGGGCTGCGGTCTGCCCGCCGGGGCGCTGCCTCAGGCGCTTGCCGGGCTCGCCCCGGTGCGCATGCGGGTAATGTGTCCGCTAACACCACAGCTGCGCGCCCGGTTAGCGCTGAGGAGCAAGCCCGCTACCCGCCTGCTTTTGCGGATGGACAAGCGGGACTACGATGTCAGACGGCTGCCCTCAACGGCCTGACCGGCCCGGCCCGTTCCCCGATTAGCCTTGCTTGTCGAAATCGTGGGCGTCGTGCCGCTCGTGCAGCTGTTCAGCCTCCGGGCCAAAGGCGCGGTTCACCCGTTGGCCCCGCTGGACGGCCGGCCGGGCGTCGATTTTTTGCGCCCAGGCGAGGACATGGGTATAGCTGGTGACATCCAGAAACGGGCCCGCGTTATAGGACCTGCCCAGCACCAAGTTGCCGTACCAGGGCCAGATCGCCACGTCGGCAATCGTGTAGTCTTCCCCAGCGATGTAGGGGCGTGTGGCAAGCAGGCGGTCCAGCACGTCCAGCTGGCGTTTCGTCTCCATCGCATAGCGGTCGATGGCATATTCGATCTTGACGGGCGCGTAGGCATAGAAATGGCCAAAGCCGCCGCCGATGAAGGGGGCAGAGCCCATCTGCCAGAACAGCCAGGACAGGGTTTCGGCCCGCCCGCGCGGATCGGTGGGCAGAAAGGCCCCGAACTTTTCCGCCAGATGCATCAGCATCGCACCCGATTCGAACAACCGCAGCGGCGGGTCCATCGTATGGTCCATCATCGCGGGGATTTTCGAGTTCGGGTTGACCTCGACAAACCCCGAACCGAACTGGTCGCCCTTGCCGATGTCGATCAGCCAAGCGTCATATTCCGCGCCCGCATGGCCTGTAGCCAGCAGCTCCTCCAGCAGGATGGTGACCTTCTGCCCGTTCGGCGTGCCAAGCGAATAAAGCTGGATCGGGTGCTTGCCCACGGGCAGCACCGCATCATGCGTGGCGCCTGCAACGGGTCGGTTGGTGCTGGCGAACTGGCCGCCGTTCTCTTTGTTCCATACCCAGACATCCGGGGGGACATATTCCGTATCAGTCATGCAGGCTGTCCTTTTGGTGCCAGATCGACAGGTTAGAAGTCAGATCGATAGGCAGATGTATTTCATTTCGAGGTAATCTTCCATGCCGTGGCGGCTGCCCTCACGACCAAGGCCCGACTGCTTGACCCCACCAAAGGGCGCCATTTCGCTGGAGATCAGCCCGGTGTTGACGCCAACCATGCCGTATTCCAGCCCCTCCTGCACGCGGGTGATGCGGCCGATGTCGCGGCTGTAGAAATAGGAGGCAAGGCCGAAGATCGTGGCATTCGCCTTCTCGATCACCTCTTCCTCGGTGTCGAACACGAAGAGCGGGGCAAGCGGGCCGAAAGTTTCCTCGTTCGTCACCAGCATGGCATCGGTCACGCCGGTGATGATCGTCGGTTCAAAGAACGACCCGCCGAGCGCGTGGCGCCTTCCGCCCGTCTCGATCCGTGCGCCCTTGGCCAAGGCGTCGGCGATGTGTTCCTCCACCTTGGTCACGGCGGCCATGTTGATCAGTGGCCCGAACTCCACGCTGTCGGACAGCCCGTCGCCCACGCGGGTCTTGGCCAGTGCGGCCTGCAGTTTGGCTGCAAAGACGTCATAAACCCCGGTCTGCACGTAGATGCGGTTGGCGCAGACGCAGGTCTGCCCGTTGTTGCGGAACTTCGACGTCATGGCGCCCGCGACAGCGGCGTCGATGTCGGCGTCATCAAACACGATGAAGGGCGCGTTGCCGCCCAGTTCCATCGAGCATTTCATCACCTGTTCCGCCGCCTGACGCAGCAGGATGCGCCCCACCTCGGTTGATCCGGTGAAGGTCAGCTTGCGCACGACGGGGTTTTCGCAGAACTCCTTGCCGATGTCGGAGGATTTCTTTGACGTGATCACCGACAGGATGCCCTTCGGTAGGCCCGCCCGTTCGCCCAGCAAGGCCATGGCCAGCGCCGACAGCGGCGTCTCGGCTGCGGGGCGCGCAACAAAGCCGCAGCCTGCAGCCAGTGCGGGGGCCATCTTGCGCGCGATCATCGCATTGGGAAAGTTCCATGGCGTGATCGAGCCCACGACGCCGATGGGTTGCTTGATCACCGTGATGCGCTTGTCGCGCTGATGGCCGGGGATCGTCTCGCCATAGACACGCTTGGCCTCTTCGCCGAACCATTCGATGTAGGAGGCGCCATAGGCCACTTCGCCCTTGGCTTCGACCAGTGGTTTGCCCATTTCGGCGGTGAGGATCTTGCCCAGATCGTCCTGGTTCGCCGTCATCAGGTCAAACCATTTGCGCAGCACGACCGCGCGTTCCTTGCCCGTGCGCGCGGCCCACTCCTTCATCGCCACATTGGCCGCGGCAATCGCCCGGGCGGTTTCAACCCGGCCAAGGTCGGGCACCGTGCAGATCACATCGCCCCGCGCCGGGTTGGACACCGCAAACGTCGTGCCATCATCTGCCCCCACCCAATCGCCCGCGACAAAGGCCTGCGTGCACAAAAGCGTGGGGTCCTTCAAGAGCGAAGCCAGATCAGTGACGGAATCGAGCATGTGGGTCTCCCATTTCAACGTTGAGCATGCCATGCATCCGAAGCGGGAAAAAGTCCAGTTCGGACCGCGCGCATTGCCGCAGATTTGACCAGATCGGGGAGGTTTTCATGGATATGGACCGCGCCTATGCCAATGGCGATTTCATCCCGGGTGCGGCGGATTTCCCGCCCCGGTGGGCCGCCGATGCGCAGGCCTTCCGCGCGGGGCTGGGACCCCGGCTGCATGAAGGCCTCCCCTATGGCCCGGGCGCGCGGCAACGGCTGGACCTTTGCCTGCCAGCGGGCGCGCCGTGCGGGCTGATGGTCTTTGTCCATGGCGGCTACTGGCTGCGCTTCGGGCGTGAGAACTGGACCCACCTTGCGGCAGGTGCGTTGGCGCGGGGGTGGGCGGTGGCCCTGCCGTCTTATACCCTCGCGCCCGAGGCCAGGATTTCTGCGATTGCCGCCGAAATCGCGCGCGCGGTCGGGATGGCTATGGAGCGGGTGCCCGGCCCGACCGTAATCACCGGCCATTCTGCGGGCGGGCATCTTGCGGCCCGAATGGGCTCGGCCACCACCCCGCTTGCCCTTTCCGCCTGCGCCCGGCTGGCAAGGGTCGTCCCCGTCTCGCCCGTGGCAGAACTGGACCCGCTGATGCAGACCAGCATGAACGCGACCCTCCGCCTTACGCCCGAGGAATGCGCGATAGAAAGCCCGGCCCGCCTCGCGCCGCTGGACGGTGTTCAGGCCCATATCTGGGTCGGCGGGCAAGAGCGACCGAGTTTTCTGTGGCAAGCGCGGCTCTTGTCAGAGGAATGGGCCTGTCCCTGGACCGTGGAGGCAGGCCGCCACCACTTCGACGTGATCGACGGCTATATGGATCCCGCCTCAGCGCTGATGGCGGCGTGCCTTGACGGGCTGTAGATGCGCAAGCCCGGTGCCGCGCCTCTTTGGCCCCTACGGCGCCAAAATCACGACCAGCATCGGGGCAACGCTCTCCACTATACAGGGCTCATCCGTCATGATCAGATCGCAACCTGCGACGGCGTTCCCGGCAAATCCACCCGGGCCGGTGAAATAGACAGCCGTCCTTGCCTCCGTCGCAGCGATGGTCTGCAGGCCCGTCAGCACAAGTACTTCCGGCTTTGGATTCTCGGCGGCGGTCATCACGTTGAAATCGTCGGATGGGGCCAACACCCCGGCTGCGCGGACCGCCATATCGCCGCCAAACGCGATGGGCCGAAACGGATCGGCACGCAGCAGCACCCCGTCACCCACCAGATCGAAGCCCGGGCCGGTCAGCACCGTCAGATTTCGCTCCACCCCCGGGAAAAGCGAGAATGGCCCATCTTCCACCACGCTCGCCCGCGACAGGCGCCAAACAAGACGCCCCACACGATCCTCGCGCCAAAGCTCGGTGGTTGTGCCGCGACCGTTGGCCCAAGGCATCACCCGATAATCCGGGCCTGCCAGATGCCGGATCATTCGGCTGCGGTCCCCTGTGCCAGGACGCCCGGTGCCGTCGGCAGTGCAGGCACAATCGGCGCGGGCACAATCGCCGCTGGCCCAAGGTCCTCGAAATCGAAATTGTCGAGCCTGCGCGCACGTTTCCCCGCCTTGTCCGACGAGATCTTTATCTCTTCGATGTCCTTTGCGGCTTGCCCGAAATGGCGGTCAAGGTTGCCCACCCTTTCACCCAATCGCTCCACATCCCTATATAGCTCCGAGAGTTCGCGCCGGATGGCACCCGCCTGTTCGCGCATGCGCGCATCCTTCAAGACGGCACGCATCGTGTTCAGCGTGGCCATGCAGGTGGTGGGCGAGACGATCCACACCTTGGCATCAAACCCTTCGCGGACCACATCCGGGAAATTTGAATGCAGTTCAGCGTAGACCGCCTCCGAGGGCAGGAACATCAGCGCGCCATCGGCGGTCTCGCCTTCCAGGATGTACTTCTCGGCAATTGCGCGGATATGGGCCCGCACGGCCACCCGCATCATCTGCCCTGCTTCGCGCAGCTGCGCCGGCGTTTCGGCCCGGCGCAGCGCCTCATAGGCCTCCAGCGGGAATTTCGCGTCGATCACGATGGGACCGGGCGGGTTCGGCAGATGCACAAGGCAATCGGCCCGCTTGCCGTTCGACAGCGTTGCCTGCAGGGCATACGCATCGGGGGGCAGCGCCTTTTGCACGATGTCGCGCAGCTGGATCTCGCCGAACGCGCCACGCGTCTGCTTGTTCGACAGGATATCCTGCAGCGACAGCACGTTGCCCGACAGCTTCTCGATATTGGCCTGCGCACGGTCGATGGTCTCAAGACGCTGCTGCAGCTCCCCCAGAGAGCGCGCCGTGCGGGTTGAGGTACCGGTCAGGCTTTCGCCCATCGCGCGGCTTACTTCTGACAGACGCTGTTCCATCACCTGCAGCATGGCGGTCTGGCTCAGCGCCTGCGCCTCGGACACATGGTGCAAGCCGCCTGCCAGCCGCTCCTGCCCCTCGCCCAGCTGTTGCACCCGGTTGGAAAGCCACCCCATCTCGCGCATCAAGGGCTCGGCCATCCCCGCCGACCGCCCTGCGGCCCGCAGGATCAACACCAGCAGCAGCGCCAAAACCAGCGCGGCGCCGCCCGACAGCAACACCTCCGGCGCGTTCCACGCATAGCTCTGGCCAAACAATGTGATCATCGCCGCCCGAACAGCCGCTCGATGTCGTGCAGGCTCAACTCCACGTAGGTGGGCCGCCCGTGGTTGCACTGGCCAGAGAGGGGCGTCGCCTCCATCTCGCGCAAGAGCGCGTTCATCTCCTCTGCCCGCATCTGCCGACCAGACCGGACCGAGCCGTGGCAGGCCATCCGCGACAGGATGGCATCGATCCGGCCCTGCAGCAGGTGGCTCGTCCCGAGGTCCGAAATCTCGTCCAGAATGTCGCGGATCATTGCCTCTGCCGACACTACGCCCAGCACCGCAGGGGTTTCCCGCACCGCGATCGCCGCCCCGCCAAAGGGTTCGATCACCAGTCCAAGCTCTGCCAGATCCGTTGCCACCTCCAGCATTCGTGCGGCCTCGGCGGGCGAAAGTGCGACGATCTCGGGGATTAGAAGCGCTTGTGCGGCGATGCCCGAGGCGGCCCGTTCCCGCTTCAGCCGCTCATAAACCAGCCGCTCATGTGCTGCGTGCTGGTCGACGATAACGATGCCGGTCGCGGTTTGCGCCACGATGTAATTCTCATGCAATTGCGCCCGCGCGGCGCCGAGGGGGTGTGCATTCCCCTCCAATTCCGCCACTTCGGCGCGGGCTGCGGGCGCCTCGGCAAAGCCGGGCGGTGCCTGCATCGCAAAGGAAAAACCACGCGCGGCGACAGAGGGGCGGTCCATCTGGTAGGCGCGCGTGCCTTCGCTGCGGAAACGCGCAAGCGTTTCCTCCCCCACGGTCGAGGAGGCGCGGTGCCCGGCCTGCGAAAGCGCCGTGCGGATGCCGGTGATGATCAGTGATCGCGCCACATCGGGGCTGCGAAACCGCACCTCGGATTTGGCGGGGTGGACGTTCACATCCACTACCTCCGGTTCGCAGGTCAGCGTCAGCACGGCGGCAGGATGGCGGTCCCGGCCAAGCACGTCGAAATAGGCGGCACGCAGTGCGCCGAACAGCATCCGGTCCAGCATTGGCCGCCCGTTCACGAACAGGAACTGCGCCACCGATGATCCGCGCGAGTATGTGGGCAGGGCGGCATAGCCCGTCAGCCGCATCCCCTCGCGCGTGAGGTCCACCGGCACCGCGTTCGCCACGAACTCCGCGCCCAGAACCGAAGCGAGCCGCCCGTGCAGCGCCTCGAACAGGTCGCCCGGCGCTGGGTCGGCGCGAAACAAAACCCGGCTTTCGCCGCCGCCCGATACATCGCGCAGCACAAAGCCGACCGTAGGCTCCGCCATCGCAAGTCGCCGCACCACATCGAGAATTGCCTGCGCCTCCGCCCGGTCAGAGCGTAGGAACTTCAGCCGCGCGGGCGTTGCATGAAAGATGTCACGCAGCTCCACCACCGTGCCGCGGCCAAGGCCGGTGGGGCGCACCGCACCCACCCGCCCGCCATCGCAACTGATTTGTGCCGCCTCATGCCCCGATGCCCGCGACGACAGCGTCAGCCGTCCCACGGCGCCAAGTGAGGGCAACGCCTCGCCCCGAAAGCCGAACGTGTGGATGTTGAGCAGATCCGATCCGTCGATCTTTGACGTCGCGTGCCGCGAGAGCGCGAGCGGCAGGTCCGCCGCGGTCATCCCGAACCCGTCATCCGTGACACGGATTAGTGTTTTGCCGCCATCCGCGACATCAACGGAAATTCTCGCAGCCCCTGCGTCCAGCGCGTTTTCTAAAAGCTCTTTCAGGGCCGAGGCTGGGCGCTCTACCACCTCACCCGCCGCGATCCTGTTTATTGCCGCATCGTCCAACTGCCGGATAACGGGACGCGGCGTATCGGATATATGGGTGTCGTGAAGGGTCATGCCCCAATACCTAGCAGGCCCGGAGAGATTCGTCCAAGGGTCTCGAACATTGTCCCCGATTTTCGGCGTCTTCTGTCAGGATGTTCCGGGTCGGCGGTGGTGCCTGCTAAGCGGCTCCCTCACGGCCCGGTCACAACCCCGACCGGCTGCCCCACCACCGCGAAAGCCAGCGCATCAGGCGTCAGCAAGCGCTTCGCCACGCGGCGCACATCCTCCAGAGCGACCGCCCGGATCATCTCGTTCCGGCTGAGCACGTAGTCTGGCGCCATCCCCTCCATCTGCATCCCAACGAGGATCGAGGCAATGGGCCCGTTCCCGTCAAAGCGCAGCGGGTATGACCCGGTCAGGTAGGTTTTCGTTGCTTCCAGCTCTTTTGCCGTCACCCCTTCGGCAGCAATCCGGGCCCATTGCGTGCGCAACACCGAAAGAGCCTCGGCGACTTTCTCGTTGGAGGCGGAAAACTGCCCGATCAGCACTTCGGCACGGTCCATCGGCACAAGCGACGTGCCCACCCCATAGGTCAACCCGCGTTTCTCGCGCAGCTCGGTCATCAGGCGTGCAGAAAAGCGACCGCCACCAAGAATTTCGTTCAGCACAACCGCAGCAAAATAGTCAGGGTCTGCCCGCTTCAACCCTTTCTGGCCAAAGACGATCGTGGCCTGTGGGCTGGGAAAATCCGTCACAGAAATGCCACCCTTCAGGTTCCACGGCGCAGCGCCCGGCTGGGGCGCGCCGGTCGCAGGTAAGCCAATGACCAGCTTGTCGATCAATTTTCCCAGCTCCTCAACCGAGATATCGCCCGCGGCTGAGACATAAAGCCTGTCGCGTGCCATGGTCGCACGGTGGGCCGCGAACAGGTCCTCGCGCGTCAGGGCGCTGACGCTCTCGGTCGTCCCGTCGCCCGCACTCGCATAGGGATGGTCGCCGAAAGCTGCCGCGTAAAAGGCGTGCGAGGCAAGCGTGTCCGGGTCCTTCGCATCTGACCGCAGCCCCGCCAGAACCTGACCGCGCACCCGTTCTACCGCATCCGGATCCAGACCGGGGGTGACCAGCGCCGTCTGCAACAACGCCATCGCCGCGTCGCGATTATCGCTTAGAACCTTGACGGTCACGCCGATCGAATCGCGTGACGCGCGAAACCTGAAGTCGGCGGCCAGGGCGTCGCGCGCCTCGGCAAAGCCCTGCGCATCAAGATCGCCCGCTCCTTCCTCCAGCAGCGCGGACATCAGGTTCACGGCCCCGCGTTTTCCCGGCGCATCAAGCGACGTTCCGCCGCGAAACTGGATTTCCAGCGCGGTGAAGGGGATGCTTGCGTCCTGCACCAGCCAGGCCGGAATGCCCCCTGGGGACGTCAGCGTCACGATCTGCATTTCGGCCCAGGCGGGCAGGGCAAAGGCCAGGGCAGAGATCAGGGCCAACGCGGGGCGAAAAAGGCGGGTCATTCTGCGGCCTCCTTTGGTTGCTCAAGCCAGCCAGTGACCGAGTTTGGCGCTACCAGAATTTCACGTGCCACTGCCATCACATCTTCCTTTGTCACTGATTGCAGGATGTCGGGCCAGTCCTGCACATCCTGCACACTCAGCCCGGTCGCCAGTGCAGCGCCGAATTCCTGCGCCAGCCCGCCTACATCGTCCTTGGCGTATATGGTCGCTGCGCGGACCTGGGTCTTGATCCGCTCGAAAGCCTCAGGCTCCGGTCCGTCCTGCAGGAACCGCGCCAGCACCTTGTCCAACTCGTCCTCGGCATTCTGGGGGCTCACTCCGGGCAGGGGCACCACGACAAGACTGAAGGATGCATCGTCGATAGTTACCCCGGAATAGGACGCGGAAGTGTAGACTGCCGTCTGGCTGTCGAACTGCAGCCTCCGGGCGAGAACCGATGTGGTGGGCGAGCCGCCAAGGAGTTCGGCCAGCATCAGGGCCGCCGCCGCCTTGCGTTGATCGCCCGGGTCACGCTCCGGTGCCAGATAGTCCCGCACCACATAGGGTTGGGACACGCGCGGGTCCTCCAGCACGATCCGGCGCGCGGCAATTGGCGGGGGTTCTTGCGCGCGGACGCGGGGGGTAAGGCCCTCACTACGTGCAAGCGGGCCATAGTACTGTTTTGCCAGCGCCTCCACCTCGGCGGGGGTCACGTCGCCCGCCACCACAAGAATCGCATTATTGGGTGCGTAAAAGCGCTGATAGTAGCTCAGCGCGTCCTCGCGGCTCAGCGCCGCCATCTCGTGACGCCAGCCGATGACCGGGATTCCATAGGGATGGTTGAGGAACTGCGCCGCCTGCATCTGCTCGTTCAAAAGCGCGCCGGGGCTCGTCTCGATACGCTGTGCGCGTTCTTCCAGGATCACCTGCCGTTCGGTCGCGACATCGTCTTCGGTCAGCCGCAGGTTGCGCATCCGGTCGGCCTCCATCTCCATCATCAGAGGCAGATGCTCGGCGGCCACGTTCTGAAAATAGGCAGTATAGTCAGAAGTGGTAAAGGCGTTGTCATCGCCGCCCAACGCTTCGATCCGAGCCGAAAACGTGCCCGGTGCGATCTTTTCGGTGCCCTTGAACATCAGGTGCTCCAGAAAATGCGCAATCCCGGAATGGCCGCGCGGCTCGTCCGCAGACCCCACGCGATACCAAACCATCTGTACCACCAGGGGCGCGCGGTGATCTTCGATCACGACCGCCTCCATCCCGTTTGGCAGGGTGAACTGGCTGATGGTTTCCGCCATTGCGACCACAGGCAGAACGGTAACAACAGACAGAAAGAGACCTGCAAACAGGCCGGAGCGTCTCGGCATCGGAGTCTCCCACTTATGTCGATCTGAAATTAGGCCCGCGCACAAAGGGCGCAAGGGTCCGTGACGCAGATGTGAGACGTGCTATCTCTTCTTCTTGTCTTTCGGGAAGGGCGGGGCTGAAGGGTTGCCCACACCTGCACGGCGCCACCGGGCAAGCTCGGCTTCCTGATCGAGGGAAACCCTTTTATAGGCCTTGTAATAGACGTTCACGTTCAGCAGCCGCTCGAGGAAGCGGCCATTGTTCTTGCGCCGCCATTTGAGATCTTCGTCGGCCAGCTGCTGGCGGATCCCGCTTTCAACGCCAAAACGCGAGGCCTGAGCGTAGAGCGCGCTGTCGCCCGCGGGGATCCCAGTGCTGGCGTCGGGGCGCCCGCCAAGTGCCACAATGGCATCATCGAGGGGGCGAGGATCAGTCAGGTTCTCACCGCCTGGGGTGGGTTCTGGCAGGGCGGACAAATCCTCGGGCAGTTCCAGAGGTTTGGGTGGCAGGATGCTGAATTCATCCGGGCCCTGGCCATCGCTGCGCAGGTTCACCAGCCGAGGATCGACCTCCCCACCGCACCCTGCGAGCAACAAGGATGCCAGCATCAAAGCCACCAGATTGGCGACCATGCCGACATACCGCACCCCATGGGGCCGGTTCGTGCTGTCCAGGGCTTTCGCGCCTTGGCCTGCCCGCATGAATGCCTCCTCAACCCAGTCTTGTTTCGTCTTTAGCCTAATCGTATCCGGTCGTCACGGGGCTTTTCGGCCCTTGCGCGGCGGCTTGACGGCTGCATTCGTCGCAGGCGGGTTGCCGAACAGGATCAGACCGATGGCACCGGCAAAGATCGAGATGTCGGCCAGATTGAATGCATATGGATTGTCGATCCCGCAACAGGACGTGTTCAGGAAATCGGCGACAGCCCCGTACACCACCCGGTCGACCACATTCCCAACCGCCCCGCCGATCAAAAGACCAGCCGCGATCTGAGCGCGCGGCTGTGCCCCGTCGCGGCGGATCCAGAGCCAGACCCAGACAGAGATGGCCAAGGCGATGGCAACCAGAATCCAGCGCATGTAGTCGGCATCATGGGCGAAAAGGCCAAAATTGATCCCCTTGTTCCACGCCATGCGGAAGACGAGGTACGGCGGTGCCACCTCGATCACGCCGCGCTCGATCAGGTTCATGCCCTGTACGACGGCGAGTTTGGTGGCCTGATCCAGGCCAAAGATCACTGCGGCGGTCAGGGCGGCGAATTTCATCACGGGTCCACAAAAAAACGACAGGCACGAGTTAAGCGGGCGGAGGGAAAAAAGAAAGGGGGCAGGCTGCATCGGCGGCATTGGCTAGCTGATCGGCCCGCGAGAACCGCCCGAACCCGGGCTCATGTCAACATCGCATCCATCGTTTGGCACCCCCCTTTCGGCTGCACCCCCCGATCGCGCCGAAACGTCAGTGTCGGAAGTGGCGCATGCCGGTAAACACCATGGCAAGGCCCGCGGCATCTGCAGCAGCGATCACCTCTGCATCGTTCATGCTGCCGCCCGGCTGGATCACGGCCGTAGCCCCTGCTTCGGCTGCCGCCAGAAGGCCGTCAGGAAAGGGGAAAAACGCGTCCGATGCCACGACCGAGCCTGTGGACATGGGATGGTCGAGCCCTGCCGCCTCGGCCATGTCCTGCGCCTTGCGGGCTGCGATGCGGGTGCTGTCCACCCGGCTCATCTGGCCCGCGCCGATGCCGACGGTCGCGCCCGCCTTGGCATAGACGATGGCGTTGGATTTCACATGCTTGGCGACTGTCCAGGCAAAAAACATGTCCTCCATCTCGGCTTTGGTCGGATGGCGTCTCGTCACCACGCGCAAGACGGCGCCGATCAGCACCACGCTGTCGCGGTCCTGCACCAGAAATCCGCCCGCGACTTGCCGAAAGCTTAACCCCCGGGCCGCCGGATCGGGAAGCCCTGCGGTGGTCAGCAGACGCAGGTTCTTTCTGGTTGCAAAGATCGCCCGCGCCTCGTCAGACGCGCCCGGGGCAATCACCACCTCGGTGAACAGGGTCACGATTTCACCGGCTGTGGCGGCGTCGAGCGGCTGGTTCAGGGCGATGATCCCGCCAAAGGCCGAAGTCGGATCACAGGCATAGGCGCGCTGGTATGCCTCGGCCATTGTGACCCCACGTGCCACGCCGCAGGGGTTGGCATGCTTGATGATCGCGCAGGCCGGGCCGGCTTCGGGTGCAAACTCCGCCACCAGCTCAAAGGCGGCGTCGCTGTCATTGATATTGTTGTAAGACAGCTCCTTGCCCTGCCACTGCCGGGCTGTGCCAACCCCAGGGCGGCGCGAGCCATCAAGGTAGAAGGCGGCTTGCTGGTGCGGGTTTTCGCCATAGCGCAGGGACTGTGCAAGGCTTCCGGCAAAGCTGCGGTGGCGGGGGTTATGTTCCTGGAACTCGGTCGCGAGCCAGCCCGCCACCGCCGTGTCGTAGGCCGCAGTGCGGGCAAAGGCCGCCATCGCCTGCCGTTGGCGAAAGGCGAGCCCGGTGCCGCCATCATGCGCCGTCATCTGGTCGATCACGGCCAGGTAATCCGCGGGACTGGTCAGGACGGTGACAAAACGGTGGTTCTTTGCTGCGGCCCTGATCATGGCGGGGCCGCCGATGTCGATATTTTCGATGCACGTGGCATGGTCCGCCCCGCGGGCAACAGTCTCTTCGAACGGGTAGAGGTTCACGATCAGCAGGTCGATCGGCTCTATCCCATGCGCGGCCATCGCCACCAGATGCTCGTCGTCATCGCGCAATGCCAGAAGACCGCCGTGTATGTTGGGGTGCAGCGTCTTGACGCGCCCATGCATCATCTCGGGAAAGCCGGTTACCTCTGCCACGTCGCGCACGGCCAGTCCCGCCGCCCGCAGCATTCCGCTGGTGCCGCCCGTCGAGATCAGCTCCACCCCTTGCGCCGCCAGCGACCGCGCCAGATCGAGCAAACCTGTCTTGTCCGAGACGGAGATCAGCGCGCGGCCAATAGGAACAACTGCATGGGACATCGCGGTGCCGCCCTTCGGTCAAAGCGTAACCAGGAGGTCCTCCCGGTCAAGATCGCGGATGGCAATCGGAGTATCCTGTGCTTTCGCCAAGGTCCAGCCCAGGCGGGTCTCGTAGTCCCGGGCATCGGCCAGAAGCACGATCTGTTTGGCCGCGCGCGGCTTCAAGCGGCCTTTTTCGAGGTAAACCGAAGGGTCGAGCGACAAAGTAGCCACGCCACGATAGCGAAACACCCAGATTTCGCCGCTTTTCAGGGCAATCGAAACTGCCGTACGCCCCGGTTCCAGTGCTGCATCCACATCGGGATGGAGGTGAAAGCGCAGTGCGAATCGGACGCCTTCGTTCCCTGTGCGGGTCATCACTGACTCAAACAGCCGCCTCTCGGGGGAGGACACGCAAAGCAGCGCATCCTCCCCCGACAGGATTCGGCCATCGTTGGACAGCACGAGCCCACGGCTGGTGGTCAGCCCGTGGCTGGACGACCAGCCATCATGCGTCAGATGCAGATGCGTGCCATCCGGGCCCGTGGTCTGCCGTCGCGCGGTGACGCCGCAGCGATAGCTCAACGGTTCAATTCCATCCTTGGCCTCGCCGAGGCGCGAGGAGGAATAGCCCTCGACCGAAAGGGCGGAGTGCGAAGCCGTAGCGCGGCTGGCACGGCCCCATTCGACGCCAAAGGGCGCGCCGGCCCCGCAGTTCACGATGACCGGACGTCGCCCCGAGGTCAGCTCGAAGGCCGTGGTCGAGGCATGGGCCGTGCCCGCCGCCCGCCCGCTCGGAGGCGCTGTCGCATCGATGATCACCGTGGTGCGCCGCGCACCGAGCCGGGCAAACCCCATCGCCTGCCCCGGCGCACTTCCAGGGCGGGTGTTCGATTGCGCGAGGGCATGATCCAGCCGCCCCTCGATCCCGCGCCCGCCGGAGTGGAACCGCGCCACCCCCCCGTCGGCATGCCTGAGCGCCCGCAAGGCGAGGGCGATCCGGTCAATCGCTGCACCCAGTTCCGGCGGGGCGGAGTGCTCGGCCTCGGCCAGCCCCTCGGCAGCCCAGGTGAGCAGGGTGAAAACCTCCAGCAGTTCCTCGGGGTTACGGCTCTGGATGCCACCTTCGGCGTCGATCTCTGCACCGCAATCGCGGGCGAGTGCTGCCAGAGCCGGGTCGCAAAGCGGCTCCAGACCGGTCAGCGTCAGGCTTGCGGTCAGTAGGCCTGTAAGCGCCTCGAATCTTGGCAGGCCCGGGGGGGCGGCCTGCCAGCGGCGGGCAAGGTAGGCCGCTTGCCGGGTGGCCGCGCGGTAAAATGCGGCGGCCTCCGCCCCGGGGCGGCGATGCAGCAGAAGCGTGCCGTGATGCATCCAGCGGATCAGCCGACGCCCGGTCAGCCCTGGCGTCCAGCCGGGGCCCCGGCCCCGGCCAAAGCGGGCGATCCAGTCCGCCGTCCAGCCTTGCGCAAGACGCATCGCCGGGGCGTCGCCAAGGGCTGCCAAATCATCAAGCCATTGAAATCCCTGCGTTTCGGCAGCAAAGGCGGGGTCTGGGGCTGGTACGTCCCATAGGAGCTGGCCCGGCGCCTCGGCCAAATGTCCCGCCATCAGCAGATGCCCCTCGACGATTTGCTGACCGCGGGTATAAAGCCCAATGCTGCGCGGGACCGACGGGCGGGCAAAGCCGGTCGCGCTGCGCAGACGCCCTGCGCGCCAGATGGCGATCCGGTCGGCCAGCGCCAGGTGCCTTGCCGCCTTATGCTTACCCGTCACGCGCTTGCCTGCCACGCCAATGCCTCGCTTGCCCAACCGCTAAGTTGTGGGTCTTTGTCGCCCCTTGGCCTCGGGGAAAGGATAGCCGCGCCGCACGTCCCTGTCACGACAAAGGCAAGGTTGCGGGGGAACCCAGCCTGTCGGTCGGCTGTTCGGGTCCCGCGTCAGACCAGATGATCCACCCGCGCCATGTATTGCGCAAGGGTTGCCACCTCGCCCAGCCAGCGGGTCAACAGGCGCGGGTCATGCGGCGCTGCATGGACGCCGGCCGGGATTTCCCGTGCCAGCACCGCCTCCACCGCCAGCGAGACCGGCACCGACACGAGCCGTCCCATCGCCGTGCCGCGTGCATCACCCCAAGCATCCATTGCCCAGGTTTCATGAAACACTGCGCTTCCGTTCCGGTCCGCCTTCAGCGACACGAACAGCACCACGCGGTCCGGCTCATCCTCGCCATAGGCGTTCTCGGCCCAGAACCCGGCTGCCATCTCGGCCAGACGCGCATCGCCCGCAGCGCCTTGCAGCGTCTCGATCTCGGCGAACACCGGCGCCCAGGCCTCGGCCCAGCCGTTGAGGCGGATGGTTCCGCGCACGAAATCACGGATCTTCCAAGCCGCATCAAAGCGGTAATCGGCAATGAAGGGGGTGCTGTCACGGTTCGGGTAAACCTCGAAGCTTTCTGGCTGAGGCAGGGGAGCCACATAGGAGGTGATCGCATCCCAGGGCCGCGCCACCCGCAGGTCCGAGAAATTCCGCAAGCTGCGCGAGGGAGAGCGCAACGCCTTCAGCACACCCAAAGGCGACCAGCTGAACTTGTAGCGAAAGGCATTGGCGATCTTCGGCACCCCACCGCAGTAGGAGGTGAAGCTGAGCACGTTGTCCGCGTGATAACCGGACGAGGCGCGGTAGCGCGCCACCAGATCATGCGCCATCAGATGGTCGATGCCGGGGTCGAGCCCCACTTCGTTCACCGACCGCAACCCCGCCTCGCGGAACGCCTGATCCAGTGCGCGCATTTCCGGTGCGATGTAAGAGGAAGAGACGAAATGCGCGCCCTTGGCGAGGCACGCCTGCGCAATGGCCACGTGCTGATCGGCAGGCAGCATCGAAATCGCGATATCGCCGGGCGCCAGCGCCGCTGTCAGCGCCTCAAGGCTGTAGGGGCGGATGTCGGTGGTCAGATCGCCCACCGCTTCGGCCGCCTTGGCGACAGTACGGTTCCAGACCGTGACCGGATGACCTGCCGAAATCAGCCGCCTGAGCCCAGGTACCGACGAAAGCCCCGTGCCGCACCAATGGATCGTCATCTTTCCCACTCCCTTACAGATGCGCCGTATGGCGGGCGAAATCGTCCCCCGCCCGGTGCCAGACGTCACCGCCTACACCGCCTGCGCCGGGGCTGTCGAGGCCGCCAAGCGCCATCAGCGTCGGCAACAGTTGCGCCGCATAATCCTCGCTGCTTTCCACCGGCAGCAACGAGGGCAGATTGTCGATGGCCATTACATCAAGCGGAGGGGCGTCATGCACGCGCAGCGCGGGCGCGTCCCATCCGGTCGTGCGGTCATAGACCTTGATGGGTGAGAAATCCGATGTCGGATCACAGGCGATATCGCCGATCACCCGCAGCGCGCGCGGGGCGGTCTTGGCCGAGGCGGGCACAAAGACCGGACAGCCCGGGCGCGCGAGGATGCAGTTGAGGAAAATCTCGTGCGCCAATACCTCGGGAAACGGCCCGCCGTGGGCGGTTTCAGCCATGTCCCACCGGGTGACGACCATCCCCATCGCGGTGCAAAGGTCCGCAGCCCCCGTGCCCACCCGGCCAAGCGCGCCGATGATCAGTGCGCGGGGCAGGGGGTGGCCCGCCACCTCGGCGCCCAGATCAGCCAGTGAGGCGGCTTTCCCCGGATACTTGTGCACGGGCCCCGCTATTCCGCCCCGCAACTGCGCCGCCCAGCATTTCAGCGCCACCGCCGCCCCGGCAAAGCCCGCCCAGTAGCCAAAGGCCGCCACGCGTCGCCCGCTGGCATCCACAAGGGATTCAAGGTCATAAAGCGTCCCGCCCCCGGCCCTGAACCGCTGCAACAGCACCTGCCCTGCGGGCTGACCCTTGTAGGCATGGCCGAACAGGATGTGGCGGTGCGTCAGGGGGGAGCCATCCTCAGGCAGTTCCTTCAAACCGAAGATGATGGCGTCTGCTGGCGCGTCGGGCCACAGGTTCTCGGCCGCGATCTCGCAGCCTGCGGCGCGGTAACCGTCAATGGGGATGGCACGGACTGAGCTTTCCTCGACCGTCACACGCAGACCCGACTTGACCAGCGACGCCGCCCCTTCGGGTGTCAGGCCGACACGCTCTTCGTTCGGGCGCTGTTCGGCCCGCACCCACAGATGTGTCATCGCCTGCGTCATCCCTGGGGCCTCCCCGTCGCTTGTCCAGCCTGCCATACGCCGCCTGCAGGCGCAGGTCCAGCACGTCGGCCCTTGGAAAGATTGCCCTGCACACTGGCATTCCCTGCCCGGCGCCACCACATCCCGCGTAGGCGCAGCGGGAGAGTTCGGGATGCGAGGGATGCGGCAGGTCTTGTCAGGGGTGGTCGTTGCGGGGGCGGTCCTTGGCGGCATCTGGCTTGCCACCGCGCTGTTTGAACCCGCACCTCTGACGCCTGAGGCCTTTGCCGCCCGCTACGTCACCCCCTTGGCCCCGCCCGAGGCGCCGTTGGCCGTGTTCCACCTTGGCCATTCGCTGGTCGGGCGCGACATGCCGGTGATGTTGGACCAGCTGGCCGGGCCCGGGCATTCGCATGCAAGCCAGCTTGGCTGGGGCGCCTCGCTGATGAACCACGCGACCGGAGAGGTGAACGGCTTTGCCGAGGAAAACGCCCATCCCCGCTTTCGTTCGGTTGGCGAAGCAGTGGCCTCGGGCGCTTATGACGCCGTAGTGCTGACCGAGATGGTCGAGATTCGCGATGCCATACGCTATCACGATTCGGGCCACTACCTCGCGCATTGGTCCAAGGAGGTGCGCAAAGCCCGCCCCGGCGCGCGCGTCTTTCTTTACACGACATGGCACGAGCTGGACGACCCCGAGGGATGGCTTGAGCGTATTGACGTTGATCAGTCCCGCTATTGGGAAGGCGAGCTTCTGCGCCATGCAATGGCGCAGCCGGATGCAGCCACCATCCATGTCATCCCCGGCGGCCTTGTCCTGGCAGCCGTCGCCCGCGCAGCAGAGGCCGGAGAGATCTCCGGCCTGTCCCGGCGCGAGGATCTGTTCCTGCCCGGTGACGGCATCCATTTCAACGACATCGGCGCCTATGTCATGGCGTTGACCCATTATGCGGTCCTTTATGGCCGTTCGCCCGTCGGTCTTCCGGCGGCGCTCGCGAAGGCCGACGGCACCCCCGCCACGGCCCTTTCGCCCGAGGCCGCAGAGCGCGTGCAAGTGGTGGTCTGGGAAGTGATAACCCGCTATCCTCCCGCCGGAGTTCAGGGCTAGGATAAGATCTCCATGTCGGTATTCACGCTTCTGGCTCAGGTTTTGTTCATCGGGCACAGTCTCGTCGGGCCCGACCTGCCGCGACTGGTGGAAAGCGGCCTTGCCTTGCAGGGCGCACCGGCCGAGGTGCAGGCGCAGATCATCGACGGCGCGCCTCTCGCCTACAATTGGGAACATTCCTCAGAGGCCGAAGGGGTGGATGGCAAGAAAGCCCTCGCCTCGGGCCAGGTGAGCGATTTGATTCTGACCGAGGCGATCCCGCTTTCGGCGCAGGTCACGTGGAACGACACGCCGGGCCAGATCGCGGCTTTTGCGGGACTCGGGCGCGAGGCGAACCCCGGGCTGCGCGTCTATTTTTATGAAACCTGGCATTCGTTCAACTCCGGCCCCGGCATGGGCACGGCGGATGACCCGAATGCAGAACTGCCCTGGCGCGAGCGGCTGGATGCAGATTTGCCCCTGTGGGAACAGGTGGCGCGCGATGCCTCGGCCCGGGCCAGCGGAGGGCCGGTCACGATCATCCCGGCCGGGCAGGTGCTTGGCCTGCTCGCCGATGAGGTTGCGGCAGGGCGGGTGCCGGGGTTCACCAACATCCGGGATTTCTTTCGCGATGACATCCATCTGAACCAACGCGGGCTTTACGTGGTGGCGCTGGTGCATCTGGCAGTGCTGACCGGGCAAAGCCCTGTGGGTCTGCCGCCCAAGTTTACCCGCCGCTGGCCGACGCGGGATGCGATACTCACCGATGCGCAGGCGCTGGCTCTGCAACGGATCGTGTGGCGCGGGGTGTCCGAGTTTGCCAAAGCTCATGCCCGCCGCAACGCCGAGGCGGAGGCCACCCCCGTCGCCGCGCCTGCCGAGGCTGCGCCTGAAGTGATCGCGCCCGTCTCTGAGGGCACGCCGGACGTTCTGCCCACCTTCCCTCCGGTCCGGAACCCCAATCTGATGATCGGCCTTTCGGGGGTCAACGACTGGACCGTACAGCAACCTTTCCTGAACATCATGAAAACCTCGCGCGCATGGACCGGACATCTTCCGGGGCAATGGGGCGGCTGGGATCATGACGATCTGGCCCGGGCCGGGCTGCTTGGGCCGCGGGGCTGGCCGACGGCAGTCCCGCCCGAGCTGACCGGGATTTCCACGCTGATCCTGACGGACCTTCCCGCAGACACCCGGGGCGTCGCGGGGCGCTATGTGATGACCTGGCAAGGCAAGGCTACGATGAAGCTGGAGGGGCTATCGCGCATCGTCGATCAGGGTGAGGGGGTGTTGCGCTTTGACTTCGCCCCCGCCAGAGGCGCTGTGGTCCTGACGATAACCGAGATCGACCCCGCCGACCCGCTGCGCGACATCGTTGTCGTTCGCGAAGACCGCGCAGAACTTCTCGCCTCGGGCGCAATCTTCAACCCGGATTGGCTCGCCCGTATCCGGGGGGTGAAAGGCCTGCGCTTCATGGACTGGATGGCCACCAATGATTCGATGCTTGCCCACAGCGCGGACCGCCCCTTGCCATCAGACTACACCTGGACGCGGGTGGGTGTACCGGCCGAGATCATGGTGGCGCTGGCCAACGAACTGGACGCTGACGCCTGGTTCAACCTGCCGCATCTGGCCGATGACGGGTTGGTGCGCGACTATGCCCGCATCGCCGAGGCCGGGCTGGAACCCGGGCGGCGCGCCTGGGTAGAGTATTCGAACGAAGTCTGGAACTGGCAATTCGCCCAGGCTCCTTGGGCCGAAGAACAGGGCAAGGCGCGCTGGGGGCAGAAATATTCCTGGCTGCAGTTTTATGCACTGCGCGCAGGCGAGGTGGCGTCGATCTGGACAGAGGTCTTCGGTGAGAGGGCCAAGGCACGGCTGGTGCGGGTGATCGGTACGCAGACGGGCTATCTTGGGCTGGAAGATCAAATCCTGACAGCCCCCCTCTTGGTGGCCGAAGGGCGCCCGCAGCCTCACACCCTTTTTGACGCCTATGCCGTCACCGGTTATTTCTGGGGTGCCCTCGGAGCGGAGGAGAAAGTACCCGTGCTGAAGGGCTGGCTGAAGGAAAGCCGAACTGCGGCAGAGGCGGAGGCCACCGCCCTCGGACTGTCCGGGCAGGCTGCGGCCGATCATGTCGCAGCCCACCTCTATGATGCAGCTATAGCCCTTGCCGCGACGGAACTGAGAGACGGGTCTGTTCTGCGGACAAAAGAGGATACGGTCGAATACGCGACGGACACGCTTTTCCCCTATCATGCCGAAGTTGCCGCCCGATATGGCCTTGATCTGGTGATGTATGAAGGCGGCTCGCATGTGGTGGGCTTGGGTCCGGTGGTTGAAGATGCCGAAATCACGGACTTTTTCGGCCGACTGAACTACAGCCCTGAAATGGGGGCGCTTTATCAGCAGCTGATGACGGGCTGGGCGCGCGTGACGGATGCGCCGTTCAATGCCTTTGTCGATGTGGCTGCGCCGGGCAAATGGGGCAGCTGGGGCGCGCTGCGCCACCTGGGTGATGAAAACCCGCGCTGGGGCGCACTCGCCGCGGGCTGCGGCGCGTGCTGAGCGTGATCATTCCTGCGTCTGATGAAGCGGAATGGATAGGCCGCTGTCTTGCGGCGCTGCTTCGGTCGGACCCGGTGCCGGGCGGTGCCGAAGTGATCGTTGTGGCCAACGGTTGCCGTGACGGAACCGTGCCGGTCGCGCAAGGCTTTGCTAGCCGCGCAGAACGTGCGGGATGGGGGTTTACCGTGCTGGACCTGCCTGCCGGATCAAAGCCGGGCGCGTTAAACGCAGGCGACGCGGTGGCTGAAGGTGACCTGCGCGCCTATCTGGATGCCGATGTGACGGTTGCGGCCGAGGTGATGGCACAACTGGCGTTGGCGCTGGCCGGGCGGGACGGACTTTATGCCGGAGCCACGCCCGTCATTCCCCGGGCTGAAAGCTGGATCACCCGCGCTTATGGCCGCTTCTGGCTGCGCCTGCCTTTTGCGCGCAGCGTGGCGCCGGGCTACGGACTGTTTGCCGTGAACGCTGCGGGCCGCGCCCGGTGGGACGAGTTCCCGCGGATCATTTCCGACGATACCTTCGCCCGGCTGCAGTTCCGCCCTGAAGAGCGCGTTCAGGTCCCCGGTGCATACGACTGGCCAATGATCGAGGGTTTTGGCGCGCTGGTCCGCGTCCGCCGAAGGCTGGACGCGGGGTTGGCAGAACTGGCGGCTCTGTATCCGGGCATTCTGGACCGGGAGGGAAAAGCGTCGCTGTCTACGGGCCGCCTGACCCGGATGGCGCTGGCCGATCCCGTGGGGTTTGCTGTCTATGAAGCGGTTTCGCTGTCGGTGCGGTCGGGGCGCAAGGGGTCTGCCGCCACGCGCGGGCCCTGAGACCTGCTGCGCGAAAGCGCACAGAAATGGCGCGGTGGTGGGTCTTTTCTTCGCTTCGCGCACTGCCATCTATCCGGCATTGCACAAGCAAGGAGGTCCCACGATGACGACGCATATCCCCGGGCTGCATCATGTGACAGCCATAACCGGTCCCGCGCAGGCCAACGTCAGCTACTACACCGGCCCGCTGCGGCAGAAACTGGTGAAGAAGACTGTGAACTTCGACGATCCGGGCACGTATCACCTGTACTACGGCGACGCTGCCGGAAGCCCCGGCACGATCCTGACCTTCTTCCCGTTCGCGGATGCAGGCCCCGGGCATGCGGGACCGGGCATGGCCTCGGCCTATGCCTATGCAATCCCGCCAGAGGCTTTTGCAACCCTTGCGGACGACCTCGCAGCACGGGGAGGGATCGCAGACGTGGCCCCCGTGACGCGATTTGGCCAGCAGGTGATAACTTTGCGTGATCCCGACGGGGCCCCGGTAGAGCTGATCGAGACACCGGGCGCGAGGGATAGCCACGGCTTTCACTCCGTCACCTTGTGGGAGCGGGACGTGAACCGTACCGCCCGCCTTCTGACCGACGTCTTCGGATATGAGGCCGTAGGGCAGGAGCGCACCAACGGGGCAGAACGGTTGCGCCTGAAGGCGCCGGGGGTGGAGCGGGGAAACATCCTCGACATCCTGCGGACCGACGCAGCCGTGGCCGGAAGGCCCGGGGCGGGCACCATTCACCACATCGCCTTTCGCGCCCGCACGCAAGACGACCAGCACGCATGGCAGGACCGGCTGGCAACCGCAGGCCACCGCACGACCGAAGTGATCGACCGGCAGTATTTCAACGCCATCTACTTTCGCGAACCGGGCGGCGTGCTGTTCGAAATCGCCACCGACCCGCCGGGTTTTTCGGTGGATGAACCGGCGGGCAGCTTGGGTACGCGGCTGATGCTGCCGCCACGGTATGAGCCGATCCGTGACCGGATCACCCGGATGCTGCCGCCCTTGCAGGTGGCGCAATGAAACGGGCCGGAGCAACGCACGGCGCCCAGGCAGGGCTCGTGCTTGCGCATGGCCGGGGGGCGGATGCGGCCGATATTCTTGGACTTTTTGCCCGCGCCGGGCTGGAGGGAGTGGCAGCCGTTGCCCCCGAGGCCCCTGGGCGCAGCTGGTGGCCCACCTCCTTTCTTGCGTCGGCAGAGGACATGGAACCCCATGTCCTGCACGCCTTGGACGCAATGGAGGCGGGAGTTCGCCTGCTTGAAGCGGAGGGGCTGACCCGCAACCGCATCTGGCTGGGCGGTTTCAGCCAGGGGGCATGCCTTGCGCTGGAAACATTCGCCCGGCGGGGGGAAGGGCTGGCCGGGGTTCTTGCCTTCTCGGGCGGGCTGATAGGCACTGCCGACGCGGGCGGCGGCGCGCGGATCGAGCTTTATGGCCATGGCGAAAAACGCTTTGACGATTACGGGCGGCGCGATGGCGCGCAGGCCTGGATTTCGGTGCATGAACGCGACCCGCATATCCCGCTGGCCCGCGCCGTCCGCTCTGCCGAAGTGCTGCGGGCGTTGGGGGTCGGGGTGGAGCTGACCGTTTATCCGGGTGCCGGTCATTCGGTGCTTGCGCAGGATCTCGCGGCCCTCAGGCGTCTGGTTGCAGCCCCCGGGGGGTGAACCAGTATCGGCCCGGGTAAGGCGAAGCAAGCCCGTCAGGGACGACCCTTCGAGGCAAAGAGAGTGGCAAGTTTTTCAGCCTCGCGGTCAATGGCGTGACGATCCAGCACCCGGGCGCGCGCTGCACTGCCCATGGTGGCGAGCTGTTCTGCCGGGGTAGCGGCGAGGGTCGCTATGGCGCGCGCCAGGGCAGCAGCGTCGCCAGCGGGCACCAGCCATCCGGTCTCGGGCGTGACCAGTTCCGGCACTCCGGCAATCGCTGTGGCGATCACTGGGCGACCCGTGGCAAAAGCCTCCATCACCACCATGGGCAATCCTTCTGCGAAGGACGGCAGGACCAGCGCCTGCGCAGAGGTCAGGGCCGCACGGACGCGGGCCTCGTCCAGCCAGCCGGTCAGCGTGACGGCGGCGCCGATGCCAAGGGAGGCGATCTGCCCCTCGATCTCGGGGCGTAGCGGGCCGTCGCCCACCAGCGTCAGATGCAGTCCGGGGGCGGCGGACCGTGCCTGCGCCAGAGCCTCGATCAGCAGCCCGAACCCCTTTTGCTCGGCAAAGCGGCCGATGGCCACGAGGTGCGGGCCGCCTAGCGGCATCGGCGGGGGTTCGGGAAACCGCCACGGCTCGATCCCGCAATGCACGACATGCAGATGCGGCCATTCCGCGAGGCCCGCCCACCGGCAGAGCTGGCTGCGCCCAAAGCTGGAGATGGCGACAGTAAATGCCGCGCGGCGCACCTTTTCACCCAGAGACAGCGCTTGCGGCGCGTCAAACTCTTCCGGACCGTGCACGGTAAAGCTGTAGGGTGCGCCCCCCATCTCATGCGCCAGCATCGCCACAGTGGCGGAGTTTGTGCCGAAATGCGCGTGCAGATGTGGAATGCGCTGTTCGTGGCAGCGGCGGGCGACATGGGCGGCTTCCAGCAGATAGATCAGGTGGCGCACCGGCCCGATCCTGATCCCCGCCCCGCGCCGCCCGCAGGCCAGCGCCAGCCGCAACGCCCGCAGGCTCGCGCGCGGGTGCTGCACCATCCATCCGAAAGCTGATGCCAGAAGCGCGCGCACCTCCATCTGAAGCACGTGTTCTGTGCGGGCATCCTCGGCGATATCCGCGGGATCCACCAGCGCGCTCCGGTCCGACCGCATGGCAAGCCGGGTCACCTGCCAGCCCATCCGCTCCAGCGCGAGAATCTCGCGGCGGATGAAGGTCTGCGATGGCAGCGGGTAGGAATTGATGAGATAGGCGATCTTCACGGGCAGCCCTTTTGACCCAACGCGGCGTAGCATCGGTTGGGCAAGTGCCGGATGCAAGGCCGGGGTCAGGGCCGCCTGTGCCGTCACCGCGGATTGACGCCTTCCTGCCACTGTGGCTAGGGTCCGCGCCATCGAGTTGAGGCGCGTCATGACCCTCTTTGCCACCCTGAACGGTTCTGGTCTGTTTGCACGGGCGCTGCGCGGCTCGGCCTTTACCGGCGGAGCCTACGCGATCACGCAAGTGATGCGGTTAGCCTCGAACCTGGTCCTGACGCGACTTTTGTACCCCGAGGCGTTCGGGGTCATGGCACTGGTTTCGGTGGTGCTGGTCGGGCTCGCGCTGTTTTCCGACGTGGGCATCGGGCCCGCCATTTCCCAAAGCGCGCGAGGGGATGACCGGGATTTCCTGAACACCGCCTGGACGATCAACGTGGTGCGCGGGATAATCCTGTGGCTGCTGGCGATCGTGCTTGCATGGCCTGCGGGGCACTTTTATGACGTGCCGGAGCTGATGTGGTATCTTCCGGCTGCGGGCCTCACGCTGCTGATCTCGGGCTTCAACCCGACACGGATCGACACCGCAAACCGGCATTTGCTGCTGGGACGGGTGACGGCGATGGATTTGCTGTCGCAGATCATAGGCATCGTCGTGATGGTGCTGCTGTCCTGGGCGCTGCACTCGGTCTGGGGGCTGATCCTGGGGTCGATCGTCGGAGCTTTGGCAAAGCTCGGGTTGATGATGGCGTTTCTTCCCGGTGAGGCAAACCGCTTTCGGTGGGAGCCTGCTGCCGGACGGCAGCTCATCCACTTTGGTAAGTGGATACTCCTGTCTACCACCTGCACCTTTGTTATGTCGCAAGGCGACAAGGCCATTCTGGGAGCGTATCTCAGTCTGGAAGAGCTTGGCATCTACAACATCGGGTTTTTTCTTGCGTCGTTTCCGATCCTGCTGGGTGGGGCGGTAACAGGGCGCATCATGATCCCGCTTTATCGTGACCGGCATCCCGCGGCCTCGGTCGAGAATGCGCGCGCGCTGCGGCAACTGCGGTTCGGCCTGACAGGGGGGCTTCTGGTCCTGCTCGGGATCATGGCATTTGTCGGGGTGCCGCTGGTCCATCTGCTTTATGATGATCGCTATGCCGGGGCGGACCCGGTGTTGGTGGCGGTTGCTTGCGTGCAGATGCTGATGGTTCTGAGCCTGACCTATGACCATGCAGCCCTCGCGGCAGGCAGTGCGAGGACCTACTTCTTCGTTTTGGCCGCCCGGGCGGCGGCGCACACCATCGCCTTTATTGTCGGCGTTCAGGCGGCAGGGGTTGCCGGAGCATTGTTGGGGCAGGCGGCTGCAATCATTGTGACCTATCCGTTGGTGATTTTGCTCGCGCGGCGTTATCGCGTCTGGGACGGGCTGCATGATGCGATTTTCGGGACGGTCGTGGCCGCGTTGATCCTTGTGGTCGTCGAATGGAACCAGGCAAGCCTCGCGACGCTTTGGCCATGACCCTTCGCGGCGCGGAACTTTCCCCGGCTTGGCCCGCGGCCTCTTTCGCATGGGCCGCGAGTGTGCCATGGGCGTGCCTTGCCGCAGCCCAGCTTGCATGCGAGGCAGAGGCACCGAGGGAACCTCCATAACCCTTGGATCAGGTGGTGCGAACACAGAGTGCGGAGTTTGACGGCATGAAGCTACTGGTAACCGGAGGGGCGGGGTTCATCGGATCTGCCGTCGTGCGGCTGGCTGTTTCACGGGGGCATGAGGTGGTCAACCTCGACAGCCTGACTTACGCCGCCTGTCTGGAGAATGTGGCCTCAGTTGCGACATCGCCGCTGTATCGGTTCGAGAAGGCCGATATCCGCGACCGTGCGGCGCTGGACCGAATCTTTGCCGCCCATGCCCCCGATGCGGTGATGCATCTGGCAGCTGAATCGCATGTGGATCGCAGCATTGATGGTCCCGGCGCGTTCATTGAGACCAATATAAATGGCACCTATCAGATGCTGGAGGCGGCGCGCGCCTATTGGTACAGGGCCGGCAGCCCGGCGGGTTTTCGCTTTCACCACATTTCGACTGACGAAGTCTTTGGCTCACTTGGCCCCACCGGGCAGTTCACCGAAGATACGCCCTATGCGCCGAATAGCCCTTATTCCGCCTCGAAGGCCGCGTCCGACCATCTGGTGCGTGCCTGGTACGAAACCTACGGCCTGCCGGTGGTGATGACCAACTGCTCCAACAATTACGGCCCCTATCATTTTCCTGAGAAGCTGATCCCGGTGGTCATCCTGAATGCCCTGCGTGGTCTGCCAATCCCGGTCTATGGCACGGGAGCGAACGTGCGGGACTGGCTTTATGTCGAAGATCACGCCGATGCGCTGCTGCTGGTGGTGGAAAAGGGCAGACCTGGCCGCAGCTACAACATCGGCGGCGAGAATGAGCGGCGCAACATCGATCTTGTGAGCACCATCTGCGCCATTCTGGACGCAAGGCGGCCAAAGGCCACGCGCTATGCCGATCAGATCACATTTGTCGAAGATCGCCGCGGGCACGATGCGCGCTATGCCATCGACCCCGCGCGTCTCCGCACCGAGCTTGGCTGGCGCCCAAGCGTGACGGTGGAAGAGGGGCTGGAGCGTACGGTCCGATGGTATCTGGACAACGAGGCTTGGTGGCAATCCTTGCTGGCACGCAAGGGCGTGGGCGTAAGACTGGGCATGCGGAAATGACCGGGCATCGGGAAATGACCGGGCATGCGGAAAGGACCGGGCATCGGGAAATGACCGGGCTGGCAGAAGGAACGGGGCGAGCCGGCGCGAACTGTACAATGCGGCTTCTGGTTTTCGGCCAAACCGGGCAAGTGGCGCGGGAACTGATCCGCCGCGTGCCGCAGGGGGTGGTCGTGACCGCCCTTGGCCGGACCGAGGCCGACCTTGCCAATCCCGAAGCCTGTGCGGCTGCGATCAGGGAAGCACGGGCCGATGCGGTGATCAACGCCGCCGCATGGACCGCCGTCGACAGGGCCGAGGCGGAAGAAGCCGCGGCGACGGTGGCCAATGGTGCGGCGCCGACCGCGATGGCTAACGCTGCGGCAGCGCGCGGCCTGCCCTTCCTGCACATCTCGACCGACTATGTGTTTGACGGCGCGGGGTCTGTACCCTTCCGCACGGATCATCCGACCGGTCCGCTTGGCGCCTATGGCCGCTCCAAGCTGGCGGGAGAGGAGGGCGTGCGTGCCGCCGCCGGCGTGCATCTGATCTTGCGGACTTCCTGGGTCGTCTCGGCTCACGGCGCCAATTTCGTGAAAACGATGCTTCGCCTCGGGCGTGAGCGGGAAAGCCTGAGTGTGGTGGCCGACCAGATCGGCGGACCGACGCCTGCGGCGGCCATTGCCGATGCACTGTTTGTCGCCGCGCGCGCGCTATGTGACGGCGCGGTGGGCGGCACCCATCATTTCGCAGGCGTGCCCGATACGAGTTGGGCGGAATTTGCCCGTGCAATCATGGTGGGCGCGGGCGTTAATTGCCGGATCGACGATATTCCCGGCAGCGCTTATCCCACGCCGGCACGCCGGCCGCTGAACTCGCGGCTTGACTGTACCGGTCTGGAGGCGGCCTTCGCGATCCGCCGCCCTGACTGGCAGGCGGGCCTGACAGACATTCTGACCGAACTGGGAGCTGGAGCATGAAACGCAAGGGCATCATACTTGCCGGAGGATCCGGCACGCGGCTTTGGCCGATCACCATGGGCGTGTCAAAGCAGTTGCTGCCGATCTATGACAAGCCGATGATCTACTATCCCTTGTCGGTCCTCATGCTGGGCGGCATCCGTGAGATTGCCATTATCACCACACCGGACGACCAGTCGCAGTTCCAGCGCCTGATGGGCGATGGCAGCCAGTGGGGTCTTTCGCTCACCTGGATCGTGCAACCTTCGCCTGACGGACTGGCGCAGGCCTATCTGCTGGCGCGCGATTTCCTCAATGGCGCGCCCTCGGCGATGGTCCTTGGCGACAACATCTTCTTCGGCCATGGCCTGTCAGAGATGCTGGCTGCTGCAGATGCTGCGACCGAAGGGGGGACGGTCTTTGGCTATCATGTGGCCGACCCCGAGCGCTATGGTGTGGTGGCATTTGACAACGAAGGCCGGGTCAGTGCGATTATCGAGAAGCCAACGGTGCCGCCCTCGAACTTTGCCGTGACGGGCCTTTACTACCTCGATGGGCGGGCTTCTGACTTTGCGGCACAGATTGCCCCCTCGCCACGCGGTGAAATCGAGATCACCGATCTGCTGGAATTCTACCGCGCTGAAGGCAGCCTCCGGGTAAAGCGGATGGGCCGCGGCTTTGCCTGGCTCGACACAGGCACCCATGGCAGCCTGCTTGACGCGGGTAACTTCGTGCGGACGCTTGAGGCTCGGCAGGGCCTGCAGGTTGGTTGCCCCGACGAGGTTGCCTACCAGGTCGGCTGGATTGACCGCGAAGCCTTGGCCCGGCGCGCCGAAGTCTTTCGCAAGAACGATTATGGTCGATATCTTTTGGGTCTTTTGCACGATTGAGCGAGCCTTCGCCCAAACCTTCAGAGGATATTCATTTTTCCCTTGCCAGACTGGAAAGGTTGGAGGATTGTTGCCAAATCGTGGACAATCCCTTTTCTTCTGAATTGGACACTTTCGTGCGGATGGTGATGCAATGGTAATAGGCGTTCTTTTCTCTTCGGTGCTTGCCAGTCTGACTGGACTGGCCATCTCAGCAGGCTTCGCCGGAAATATTCCGATCATGATGGCCAGCTATGTCGTGTGGGGCATGACCGGGGCGCTTGGGTTTGTTTACGCCTGTATCCCCGCACTCGACCGCAGAGCCTGAGACGCCCGGAAATTTCGCTGCCAGCGCAAACCGAATCAGGTTTGCGCAGTCAGAGGTGATTTTTACAGGATTTCAACTTTAGGTTGTCGACTCATGGGCGCCGTGCTGACCAGAAGTTGCCTTAATTTGAACTTTTTTTGCGATATCGCCCCTATCGGGGGTATCCAAGGCATGTCTGTTGTCGCCAAGAGGCTCAAACAAAAATAAGATAAGTGATCGGCTTTTTGTATGAGTGTTGGTGATGGCTTCAGACAACTCCGGCTGCAGGCGGCGAACCGTTCTTCCCTTTCACGTTGGTGAAAGCTCGAATCTCAGCGCAGGCGACCCGGTGGTGCAGAGGGTGCGTCCATGACGATGAGCGTCACCAACGTCGAAACCCGCACAGCTGAAGGCAAGGTTATGCCACCTGTGGCAGAGCCAAAGGCAAAACCGAAACCACCTCCGGATAGGGAAGTCAGCCACGACACGTCCGGCGGGATTTACCGGTCTTTCTTCAAACGAGCGATAGACATCAGTGCCGTGCTCCTTGCGGTTCCGGTGGTCTTGCCGGTCATCCTTGGCCTCGCTGCGGTGATCTGCGCGTCCGGCGGGCACCCATTCTACATCCATGATCGCGTTGGGCAGTCTGGAAAGACTTTCCGGATGTGGAAGCTGCGCACGATGGTATGCGATGCTGATGCGCGGATGAATGATTATCTGGCTTCCAACCGCGAGGCGCAGGATGAATGGGACCGCACGCAGAAACTGGTCCACGATCCGCGTGTCACCCGGTTTGGACAACTTTTGCGCAAGTCCTCGCTGGATGAGCTGCCGCAGCTTTGGAACGTACTGAAAGGCGAAATGAGCCTTGTCGGTCCACGTCCGATGATGACCTGCCAGCAGGAGTTGTACCCCGGTCAGGCCTATTTTGCGCTGCGGCCCGGAATTACCGGCTACTGGCAGACGTCTGAGCGAAACCGCACGACATTCGAGGCAAGGGCCGAGTATGACGAGGCCTATGAGCGCGATATGTCGCTGAGAACCGATATCCGCGTGCTGATCAAGACTGTGTCGGTGGTACTTCGTGGAACCGGCTGCTGACGTCCGACCGTTTGGTCGAGGATCCTGTTGGGACTCTGGGCAGAGATCAGCAAAGATCGGTAAACGCAGCTGTCACGCGATAGGACTGCGAATGGCGCGCCGGCAGAACCGAGACTATCCGTTTGGACCTGTTCTTAGGAACAGACCTTCAGACCAGGACTGAAGCGGCCAGAAGCGCGGCTGTCGCACCACCCGCGACAAGATAGATCAGCGGGATGGAGTGCACGGTCCGCGTCAGAGTCGTTTTCCGCCTGCGCCGCGACGTGGCGCTTAAGATCGAAAGCTTGGGGATTGATACCACCGGACGCAAGCCAAGCTGGCGTTCAAGCTGCTGTGACGTTCGGATCACTGGGCGCATCTGTTCGATCATGAAGGCAAGCCCGATGCTTAGAAACAGGCTCGCACCTGCCCCTGCAACCACCAGCTTCTGGCCATTTGCGCCCATCGAATAGATCGGCGTGATCGCGCGTTCCAGAAAAGTAAAGCGTTCAGTCTGTTGGCGATCCGCCAGCTCCAGCTCGGTTTGCGCTTCAGCCAGCCTGCGGGAGACGACGCCATACCGTTCTTCCAGAGAGGTCCGCAAACGCCCGTAACGCGAGAGCCTACGTTCGACCTCGGGCGTTTCCGCGATTTCGGCCTCGATCGTGCGACGCTGCGCCTGCAGGGCGCTGACCTGCTGGTTCGTGATCGCGATCTGCTCTTCCAGAACGCCCAGCCTGCGCCGCTCGGTCTCGCGCAGCGTTTCTGCTCCGCCAAGGGTACTACGTTCGCGTTCGATGGCAACAAGGTCGGTCTGCAGCTCTCGCAGACTGGATTCCAGCGAGACAAGCTCGGTCCGGCGCGCTTCGACCAGTTCCGGCAGATTGTCGGTATGCGCGTTCTTATAGGTCGCGATCTCGGCTTCCAGAGCGAGCATGTCCTTCTCGAGCGTAGTAGCCTGCCCTTCAAAGAAAACATAAGTCTCCCGCACGCGGCCCGTGGTGCCGCTGGAAGACATGTCGACAATGCTTTGCGCAAAATCGTTGGCAACGCGGGCGGATTTTTCGGCGTCGCCCAAACGCACGGTGATGATGATTGCGGCCAGATTCTGCGCCGCACCGTAAGCCTGACTGCCCACGCTTGCCACGCTTTCCAGTGTGATAGAGGCGCGCAGTACGGTGACCATCTGGTCTGCAGTCATCGCCGGGGCATCGGCAAAAAGCCCATGCCGCTCTACCAGCGCCAGCAGATTGTCGCGTGCTGTCAGCTGTTGTTCCAGTGTCTGCATCAGTGCAGCCGATCCACTGGCCGGCGGCTCACCGCTGATCACCTGCGGGCTTTGTACCTGGATGACGGCTGTGGCCTGGAAGACGTCGGGACGGCTCTTGACATAAACCGCAGTGGCAAGCGCGCCGATGATCGCGACCAGCAGGATCAGAACCTTTCGGCGCAGCAGAAAGGAGACGAGTTCATCAAAGCTTTGGATCTGTCCCATGCTGCTCAGCGCCGCCCGTATTTGTAACGTGCAAGGCCACGATCTTCGGCCCGATTCAGCACGACACCCAGGAGCGGAAGCCGTCCTTCGAACAGCCGCTCACAGGCACGGATGTCTGCGGGCGTGGTCTGGGTGCCATCGACGACCAGAAGCACCGCATCTATCTGGTCTGCAATCGAAATGACGTCATCCGACCCGAGCGCCGGAGGCGTGTCGAAGATCACGATGTCGGGCTCCAGGTAATACTGCATGGCTTCAAGCGCTTCGCGGGTGCTGGGCGCTTGCAAGAGCGCAGCAGGCATCCCGATCGCTTCGCCGTTCAGCGCCAGCGCAAGGTTCGGCCCATAGCGGCGGAAATGCGATTCAAGCGGTTGGTCGCCCGACAGGTATTCGCGCAAGGGCGCAACGGAGGTCTGGCCGAACAACGGCCCCAAATGCGGGTCGCGCAATTCGAAATCGATTAGGACCGTGCGGCAGGACGGCAGCCGGGCCATCGCAAGCGCGAGATTTGCCGCCACAAAGGACTTGCCGCAGCCATGCGTGGGAGAGCTCACGGCAATCCGGCCCCACTTCTTTGCCGCCAGCGCTTGCAGGATCCGGGTGCGCAGCAGGTCAAAGGTTTCGGTGCTGGAGTCGGCCCCAACATCTGGAAACAAACCGTTTCCTTCCAGCACGTCGGAGGTCGTGGTGATCGGCGTGATCGATTCCCACACCCGCGAAGGGCTCAGCCGGGCCAGTGATTGAGGGGTAACGAAAATCTCACGGCCAGTGCGCTGGTCCAGTGTCATCCCCCGGTCGGGCAACACCTGACCCGGGCGAAAGACCGAAACCGCCTGCGGCTTGCGCCCTGCCAGGCGATCGGACTGATCCTTGTTCGACATCAAGGAAAACCCTTCATACGGCAGTTCAACAGGCTGCGCCCCCGATATGTTGTGCCTGATCATACGCGCGACGGGCCTCTGGTCATGGTGACCGGCACGTGCCGGTCGCGGTTGGTAAACTCCGCATTTCTGCGGATCCGAAACCGTGCTGCCCTTGCGTTAAAGAATGACGACACCGCGCCCACCTTCCCGCCTGAATCGCCCGGGCCCCCGCCCAGCCCTTTGACCATTAGCAGAGAAACGCTAAAAATGAAAGCCTTGCGCGGTATCGCAAAGCCGCTTGCAAGCCTTCGGGCAGGGCACGATCATGCACGCCATGACCGCAATTGTCCTACCCCGTGAGCCTGCCCCGATCGTTGATGCCATTGTCATCGGTCGCAACGAGGGGGAGCGCCTTTCTGCGTGCCTGGCCTCGCTGCAAGGCGGGGTGCGCAGGGTTGTCTATGTCGATTCGGGCTCGACCGACGGGTCCGTCGCGGCAGCCCGTGCAAGCGGGGCAATGGTCGTGATGCTTGAGCGGTCGGCCCCGTTCACGGCAGCCCGGGCGCGCAACGCCGGGTTGGCTGTGCTGAAGGCCGATCCCGATCCCGCCCGCTTCGTGCAATTCGTGGATGGCGATTGCGAGGTGCGCGAGGGCTGGATCGCGTCCGCACTCACGGCCTTTGCCGGCCGTCCCGCAGCCGTGGTGGTTTGCGGGCGCAGGCGCGAACGCTTTCCCGAGCGGTCGATTTGGAACCGGCTGTGCAACCGCGAATGGAACACGCCGCTGGGTCTTGCGCGGGCTTGCGGTGGCGATGCGCTGATGCGGCTGGACGCGGTCCTGGACATAGGCGGCTACCGGGACAGCCTGATTGCGGGCGAAGAGCCGGAATTGTGCCTGCGGCTGCGCGGCAGAGGCGGGGAGGTCTGGCGGATCGGGGCCGAGATGACGCTGCACGACGCGGCGATCCTGCGCTTTGGTCAATGGTGGCGGCGCCAGCGTCGGGCAGGCTACGCCTTTGCCGAAGGGGCGGCACTGCATGGGCGCAGGCCGGACCGGCATTGGGTGGCCGAAACCCGCAGGGCGATGCTGTGGGGGATCGTGCTGCCGGTGGCAAGCCTCGCTGCCGCGTTCTGGCATCCGGTGGCGCTTGCGCTGCTGCTGACCTATCCCTTGCAGGTGTTGCGCCTTTTGTTGCGCTGGCGGGCTGAGGGGGTTTTGGGGGCAGAGGCTGCATTCTTCAGCGTGGTTGGCCGGTTTCCCGAAGGGTTGGGCGCGGCGGGTTATTGGCTGAACCGACTGCGGCGCCGACAGGCCGATCTGATCGAGTACAAGTGAGCCGCCCCGCCGATCAGGCTTCGTGTCGCATCCGCCAGGCGGCAAGAATCTGCCGGGGCAGAATGGCCGCGCAGGCCAGATAGCGCGGCACCAGCCGCCCGGGCGACGTCAGCGCCCGCCACAGCCATTCCATCGCAATGGCGCGCATCCAGAATGGTGCGCGGATCTGGTCTCCTGCCAGAAAATCAAGTCCCGCGCCGATTCCTGCGAACCCGGTATGCGGTGCGACCTTGCGGCCGATCGTGGCCATGAGTTCCTGTTTAGGTGCACTCAATGCGATGAAGCACAGACCGGGGCCCACATCCGCAATGCGCTGAAGAATCTCTGCGGCCTCCGGGCCGGACGGATCAAAGCCGAAGGTCGGCGAGATCAGTTCACCAACCCGGAATTGGGGTACTTCCTGCTTCAACCTCTCGGCCGCGCGGCTCAGGGCGTCAGGCGTGGTGCCAACAAGTGAGACGGGAAGCCCCATTTCGGCCGCAAGCCGGCTGAGCGGCACGATCACATCAGAGCCGGGGACAAGGTTCACCGGTTGGCGCGCAAGATAGGATAGCCAGACAATCGGATTTCCATCAGCAACAATGAAATCATGTTCGGCGTAGGCGCGGCGGAAGCTTTCCGTGCTGGAAAGCTTCACCAGATGGTCCAGATTGATCGTTGCCAAGGCAAAGCCGTCGCCGCGTACCAATCTATGGCGCACGGCCGCAAAAAGCTCCATGCGGTCGCGCAAATTGACGTTGATGTCCGCATCCACGAATCGGAAATGCACTCGAACTCACCTTTTGGCAGACGCGCGAAGTATTATTTATAGCATCTTATACGATCTTCGGTGATTCTTAAACTGATGTCTCTTTCCGGGAAACACTGTTTCCAAAGGTCATTGGCATTGGTCGGACGATCCAAGATATGCTAGACCGTTGCGTCTGCGCCGTGGGCAGGAAAACAGAAGGCGCCGGAATTGGCCGATCCCAACATCATCGCCTATATGATGCTGCTGGTCTGGCCCGTCGTGGCCTGGCAGCTCTATACCCGGCTTGATCCGGCCCGGGCGTTGATCTGGACGGTATTGGGCGGCTACCTTGTGCTGCCCCCGATCGCGTCCATCGCCTTCCCCGTCATCCCGGATTTTGACAAGAGCTCGATCCCCAATCTGATGGCGCTTCTGCTGTCGGTGCTGGTCTTGAAAGACAGGATCGGCTTTTTGCCCGTCGGCATTTTTGGACGGTTGCTGATCGGCTTGTTCGTGTTGTCCCCCTTGGCCACGGTCCTCACGAACGGCGATGCGCTTCGACTGCACCACAATCACACTATTCCAGCCATGCAAGCCTATGATATTCTGGCGGTGTCCACCAACCAGCTCATCTACCTTCTGCCCTTTTTTCTTGCGCGTCGCTACCTTGCAAGCGCAGATTCTCTGCGGCTGGTCCTGATGGCGCTGGTCGGGGCCGGGGTGGTCTATTCTTTTCCCATGCTGATCGAGGCGCGGCTTTCGCCACAGTTGAACGTCTGGATCTACGGGTTCTTCCAGCATGACTTCAACCAGTCGATCCGTTCGGGCGGGTTCCGGCCAATTGTTTTTCTTCAGCACGGGCTATGGGTTGCGTTCTTTGCTCTCATGGCGCTGGCATCTTCGCTGGTGATCTTGCGTACCGCGCCGCCAGAGGACAGGCCGCGCTGGATGATGATCGTCCTGTGGCTGGCCTTTGCGCTGGTGATCTGCCGTTCCCTGGGGCCGATGCTCTATGCTGCAGCCCTAACTCCGGCTCTGCTGGTCTTGCCGCGGCGGCTGCAACTGTCGATAGCGGCCTTAATTGCGTGCATCGTGATCGTCTATCCGATGCTGCGCGGTGCGCATCTGATCCCGCTGGATCAGATTGTGGCCTTTGCCGACGGGATCAGTACAGATCGCTCCGGGTCACTCGCATACCGCATCACCAACGAGGAGCTGCTGCTGACCCGCGCCGCCGAAAGGCCGTGGTTCGGCTGGGGCGGTTATGGTCGCAACCTGATCCACGACATCGAGACGGGTGAGCTTTTGACCGTCGCCGATGGGGAATGGATTTTGCGGATCGGCAACTACGGCTGGCTGGGTTACATTGCGGAATTCGGCCTTCTGGGGCTGCCGCTGATCGCGCTGGCCCGCGAGGCACTGTCGAAACGGGGCGCCGATCTGTCGCCATGGGCGTGCGGGATGGCGCTGATCCTTGCATTCAACATGGTCGACATGCTGCCAAATGCGACGCTGATCCCATTCACATGGCTATTGGCGGGCGCCCTTCTAGGCTATGCCGAAACACTCGCGACAGAGCGTCGGGCAGAGCGCAACGCGCGCTGGCTCGCCTCACTGGACCCGCGCCCGCAAAGAACCGTCATCTGAGGCAATGCGTCCTGAGCGCAACCTTTATTCAATATCGCATCTGTGACGGACGTGCTGTCAGGGAACGGGCCAAGAGATGATCGCCTCGTGCTGCTGCGGGTCGGCACTGCTGCTGCTCTTCGCTTTCCGGTTGCAATTGTTGGCTTTTACTTCGAGTTCATTGTTTACGCTTGCGCGCAAATCCGGATGGCTCTCCAGTCCGGATCGGGCTTTTTGCAGTACCGCCTGCCCGGATCCCCGGCAAAGCCGCCCGGATCCCCGGCAAAGCCGCCCGGATTTGTGGTTTTCCCGCGGCATTGTCGCCCGGGGGGATATGGTCCGGGAATGCCCTCGCAGCGGGTATCAATTTGCGGGCTTTTGCGGTAATTTAAATCGTTGGTTGCAAGTGTGCGGTCGTGGCCCTTGTCGGTCACGGCCTGGCTGGGTGTGGGTATGATGGGTGGGTGGACGTGGCGGCACATGGGTTCTCTGCGGTGAGTGACACCGATATCGCGATTGTCGGGATGGCCGCGCATCTGCCGGGTGCGTCCGATATTGCCGCCTATTGGCAAAACCTTGCCCGCGGCATCGAATCTATCCGCGTGCTGTCCGAGGAAGAGCTCAAGGCGGCCGGCGAGACGCCCGCGCGCATTGCCCGCCCGAATTACGTCCCCTCCGCCGCAGTTCTGGATGGTTTCAAGGAGTTCGACGCCGAGTTCTTCGGGTTCTCGCCGAAAGAGGCCGCGATCCTTGACCCGCAGCACCGCCATTTTCTGGAAGTAGCCTGGGAGGCGGTGGAAAACGCAGGCCATCCGCCCGAAGCCTTTCCCGGCGCCATCGGTGTCTGGGCGGGCTGCGGCATGGGAAGCTACTTCTATTTCAACCTGTGCTCGAACAAGGATCTGGTCGACGCCACGGGCATGTTCCTGCTGCGCCACACCGGCAATGACAAGGACTTCCTCGCGACCCGGGTAAGCCATATCCTGGACCTCAGGGGCCCGTCGATCAGCATCCAGACCGCGTGCTCGACCTCGCTGGTGGCGGTGCATTACGCGATCCAGAGCCTGCTGAACGGCGAATGCGACATGGCGCTGGCGGGCGGGGTGACCATCGAGATGCCGCATGCGCGCGGCTATCTTTATACCGAGGGAGAGATCCTCAGCCCCGATGGGCATTGCCATGCCTTTGACCACCGCGCACAGGGCACGGTCTTCGGGTCGGGTGCAGGCTGCGTGGTGTTGCGCCGCGCGGCGGACGCGGTCCGCGATGGCGACCACATCTGGGCCATCATCAAGGGCACCGCCGTCAACAACGACGGCGCAGCCAAGGCCGGGTATCTGGCCCCTTCGGTGGACGGCCAGGCCCGTGCCATCGCCGAGGCGCAGGCGATTGCGGGCGTTACGGCCGACACGGTTTCCTATGTCGAGTGCCACGGCACCGGCACGTATCTGGGCGACCCCATCGAGATTGCCGCCCTTACGGCGGCCTTCCGCGAGACGACGCAGGCCGTAGGCTCCTGTCGCGTCGGGTCGGTCAAGACCAACATCGGGCATCTGGATACGGCAGCAGGGGTAGCGAGCCTGATCAAGGTGGCGCTGTCGCTGCACAACCGCCAGCTTCCCCCGTCGCTGGGGTATGAGGCGCCCAACCCCTCGATTGATTTCGAGACCAGCCCTTTCCGGGTAAATGACCGGCTGACGGACTGGACCGGTCCGGCCCCGCTGCGCGCGGGTGTCAACAGCCTGGGCGTTGGCGGCACCAACGCGCATGCCGTGCTGCAAGAGGCGCCTGACCGCGCCGCATCGGAGACCAGCGACTGGCCCTTCCAGCCCATCGTGCTGTCGGCCCGCTCAAAGGCCGCGCTCGACGCCACGTCCGCCCGTATGGCCGCGCACCTGCGCACCGAGACAGCCCCCCTTGCCGACATCGCCTGGACGTTGAAGGAAGGCCGCCGCGCGTTCGAAAAGCGCCGGGTGTTGGTCGCCTCCAGTGCGGCGGAGGCGGCAGGCTTGCTGGAAGGTGCCGACCCTCGCCGTGTGTTTACCCATGACCATCTGGGCGACAATCCCGAGGTGGTCTTCATGTTCCCCGGGGGTGGCGCGCAATATGCGGGCATGGCGCGCGATCTCTATGAGACCGAGCCGGTCTTTGCCGACTGGATGGACCGGGGGCTGGCGATTCTGCAACCCAGGCTCGACTATGACATCAGGGCCCTGTGGCTGCCCGCGCCGGGTGCGCTTGCCGCGGCAAACGAACGTTTGCGCAAGCCTTCGGTCCAGTTGCCGCTGATCATGATCACCGAATATGCGCTGGCGCAGTTGTTCCGCAGCTGGGGGGTCACGCCCACGGCGCTGGTCGGCCATTCGATGGGCGAGAATACCGCCGCCTGCGTCGCGGGCGTGATGAGCTTCGAGGATTGCATCGGCCTTGTGCATCTGCGCGGCACGCTTTTTGACACCATCGCCCCCGGCGGCATGCTGGCGGTCCCGATGGCCGAGGCGGACCTGCGGCCCTGGATCACGGGCGACCTCGACCTTGCTTCCGACAATGCGCCAGGCCTTTGCGTTGTCTCCGGCCCCGATGCGGCGCTTGATCACCTCTCCCACAGCCTTGTCGCAGAAGGGGTGGAGGCGCAGCGGGTGCAGATCGACATTGCCGCGCATTCGCGGATGCTGGAGCCGATCCTGCAACGCTTTGGCGATTTTCTGCGGTCGATCCGGCTGTCGCCCCCTGGCCTGCCGATCCAGTCCAATCGCAGCGGCGCCGTACTGAGCGATGCCGAGGCGATGAGCCCTGACTACTGGGTCGCCCATCTGCGCAATACGGTGAACTTCCGTCCCTGCATCGAGGCGCTGAAGGCGGTGCCGAACCGGGTGTTTCTGGAAATGGGACCGGGCCGCGCGCTCTCCTCGCTGGCGCAGGCCAACGGCATTGCGCAAGGGCAGGTCATCGCAGCCCTGCGCCACCCCGAGCAGAAGGTCGCCGATGACCAGTGGCACATGGCGACGATCGCGCGGCTGTGGGCCTGCGGCGTGCCCGTGGACTGGGAGCCGATCTGGGGCGAGGCTGCCCGCCGCCGAGTGCCGCTGCCGGGTTATGCCTTCCAGCGCAAAACCTATTTCATCGAGCCGGGAAAGACCGCCACGGTCGAGGCACAGGTTCTGCCCGCACGGATCGACGATATCGGCGCCTGGGGCTGGATGCCGCAATGGCGCCTTGCCACGGCCCCGGCGGAAATTGGCGATCTTGTGGATCTGCCTTCACTGAACTGGCTGATCTTTCAGGATGATGCGGGCCTGGGTGCGGCGACCGCCACCCGTCTGCGGGCTGCGGGCCACCGCGTCACCACCGTCCGCCCCGGCGATGCCTTCGGCCGTGATGCCGCCGGTTACATCATCGCCGCCGAGCGGGGGCGCGAAGGGTACGATCAACTGATCCGCGACCTGGTCGCCACCGGCAATGCGCCCTCGCGGATCGCGCATTTCTGGCTGGTGACCAAGGGCGAGACTTTCCGCCCCGGATCCAGCTTCCTGCACCGCAACATCGAGCGGGGCTTCTATTCGTTGATGTTCCTTGCCCAGGCCATCGCCGAGGAGAACCTGCCCCGCCCGATCCATCTGAGCGTGCTGACCAATGGCGCCGCGCAAGTGAAGGACGAGCGGCTGATCTGGCCCGAGAAAGCGACCGCCCTTGGTCCCGTCCGGGTGATCCCGCGCGAATTGCCCGGCATGACGGTGTCGATGCTGGATCTGGCCCTGCCCGAGGCGCGGCGGGGCGCGGGTCTGCCCGCCCGTCTGGTTGAGCAGGTGATCGAGGAGATGATCGCGCCCGTTGATGGCACGATTGCCGCCCTGCGGGGCGAGGCGCGCTATCAGCAGCGGCTAAAGCCAGCCCCCTTGCCTGCCGAGGGCATGACCCTTTCACCCGGCGCGCACGTCTTCATCACCGGCGGCTTTGGCGGCATCGGCCTGACCATCGCCGAGGATCTGATCCGCCGCTTTGGCGCGAAGATCACGCTTATTGCCCGGCGCAGCCTGCCGGACCGGCCAACCTGGCCCGCCTATCTTGCCGCGCATGACGCAGGCGATCCCGTGGCGCGGCGCATCCTTGCGCTGCAGCGGCTGGAGGCTTTGGGGGGGCAGGTGCTCGTGGCCCCCGCTGATGTGTGCAACCTGCAGGACATGGAGAGCGCGCTTGCCCTCGGCACGCAGCGCTTTGGCGCGGTGGAGGCGGTGATTCATGCGGCGGGGGTGGTGGATGACGGCCCCCTGATGACCAAGACGCCCGCCGAGGTGGAAGAAGTCCTTGCGCCCAAGCTCCATGGCACGCAGGTGCTGAACCGGCTGTTCCCGGATGGGTCGGTCAAGGTGATGGCCCTGTTCTCCTCCACCTCCACGCTGACAGGCCCTGCCGGGCAGATCGACTATGTGGCGGCCAACGAATACCTCAACGCCTTTGCCCGGTCGCGGCGGGGCGGGCGGACGCAGGTGGTGGCGCTCAACTGGGGCATCTGGACCGGCGTTGGCATGGCTGCAGAAGCTTTGGCTGACCGCACGGGCAGCCCGCCTGCGCCCCGTCTGCCGATTTCGGCACCGATGCTGGACGAGGCGGCGTTTGATCCGCAGGGAAACCGCCTCTTTACCGCCAACTATGGCATGGACCGCTGGGTCCTTGACGGCCACCGAACGAAACACGGACAAGCGCTGATCCCCGGCACCGGCATCCTTGAAATCGCGGCCGAGGCGCTCAGGGCGCAGGGCGAGGCGGGGGCGTTCGAGTTGCGGGACCTTTATTTCTTCCGCGCCCTCGACGTGGCAGACGGTGAGAGCCGGGATATCCGTGCCCGTCTGTCGCGGACCGATGAGGGCTATGCCTTCACCTTGGCATCTGCGGTTCCGGTGCGTGGCCGCACCGGCTGGCAGATCCATGCCGAGGCGAGGGCGATCCCCGTCACCGCCGCGCCCCGGCGGCTGGATGTGGCGGCCATCGCGGCCCGTCTTCCCGCACCCGAAAAAGGGGAGGGCCTCCTTTCGCCGCAAGAGGCGCATCTGGCCTTTGGCCCGCGCTGGCGGGTGATCCGGCAGCGCAGCATCGGCGCGGGCGAGGGGCTGGCCAGACTGACGCTGCCCTTGTCCTTCCAGTCCGATCTGGCGGAACCCTGGGTGCTGCACCCTGCGCTGATGGACCTTGCCACCGGCTGGGCGATGGAGCTGATTGCGGGCTACCGGCCCACCCATCTGTGGGTGCCGGTGTCTTATGATCGGGTGCGCGTAGTGCGTGCGCTGCCTGCCGACATCATCAGCCATGTGCGCAATGCCGCGCCCAACCGCGCGACCGACCCTTCCGCCCGTTTTGATGTGACGCTCGCCACACCCGACGGTGAGGTCTGCGTGGAAATCGCAGGCTTTTCGATCCGCCGCCTTGACGGCGCGCTCAGTTTTCCACGCCCTGATCTGCGTGAGCTGATGTTTGATGACGCCGACCGCGCCGCGCGGCCCACCTCCCCCGCCGAAGAAAGGCTTCTGCACAGCTTTTCGCAGGGCATCCGCCCCGAGGAAGGGGCCGAAGCCTTTGCCCGCGCCGTGGCCACGGGGGCGTCGCAGATCGTGATCTCGTCGCTTGACCTGCCCGCGCTGATCCGCCAGACGGCAGAGGCGGAGGCTGCGAAGGCCGATGGGCAAAGCTTCCAGCGCCCCGACCTTGACACCGACTATGTCGAGCCGCGCAATGACATCGAACGCACCCTGGCGGGCTATTGGCAAGACCTTCTGGGCGTGGCCCGGGTGGGGGTGGAGGACAGCTTCTTCGACCTTGGCGGCCATTCGCTGATCGCGGTGCGGCTGTTTGCGATGGTGAAGAAAGCCTACCGGGTGGACTTCCCGATCTCGATCCTGTTCGAGGCGCCAAGCATTGCGGCCTGCGCACGGCTGGTTGCGGCGCAGATCGGCGATCGTGGCGACAGTGCGGCGCCGAGGGCCGTGCCCGCAGCCCCCGCCCGTCGCTTTACCCACCTCGTGCCGATGCACAAGGGCGAGGCGGGGACGAAGACGCCCTTCTTCCTCGTCGCGGGCATGTTCGGCAACGTGCTGAACCTGCGCCACCTTGCCCAGCTTCTGGGCGCCGACCGGCCCTTTTACGGCCTGCAGGCGCGCGGCCTTTATGGCGACGCGGAACCGCACCGCAATTTCGTCGATGCTGCCACCGATCACATCGCCGAGATGCGCCAGGTGCAGCCGCAGGGCCCCTACCTTCTGGGTGGGTTCTCGGGCGGCGGGCTGATCGCCTGGGATATCGCCCGCCAGCTGGAGGCAGCAGGGGAAGAGGTTTCGATCCTCGCGCTGCTGGATACCCCCATCCCGATGCGTCCGACCCTGTCCCGGGCCGACAAGGCGATCATCAAGCTGGCCGAACTGCGCGCGCGCGGCCCTGGCTACCTGATCGACTGGGCCCGCGCCCGGTGGGAGTGGGAGCGGACAAAGAACCTGCCCAAGGCCGATGCGACCGGCGAGACCCAGTTCCACAATGGCGCAATCGAAGCTTCGTTCCGCACGGCCCTGCCGGTCTATCAGATGCACCCGCGCAAGGGCGCCACGGTGCTGTTCCGCCCGGCGCTGGACCGGCACTGGCAGGTGACGAAGGGTAACTGGGTGTCGCACGCCAAGGAATATGTCCTCCCCGACAATGACCTGACCCGCTTTGCCCCTGCGCTTGAAGTGATCGAGGTGCCCGGCGACCACGACTCTATGGTGTTGGAGCCGAACGTCCGCGTGATGGCCGCCCGCCTGCGAGCCGTAGTGACTGCGGCCGAGATTGCACTTGCGAAAGCGCCGTCACGCCCAGTGGCGCCGCCCCTTGCCACGGCGGCAGAGTGACCGGCATGCCCCGCTTGCTGACGGTGATCTTGAACTGGCGGTCTGCCGAAATGACGCTGCGGGCGGCAGAAAGCGCGCTGGCGGCGATGGAGGAGGTGGCGGGCGCGCTGACCATCGTCGACAACGACTCGCAGGACGGTTCATTCGAGGCGATGACCGCCGCAGTGCAGGCCCGTGGCTGGGATCGCGGCCCCACGGCGGTGCGGGTGATCCAGTCGGGCCACAACGGCGGTTTTGGCGCAGGTAATAACGTCGGCATCCGTGCTGGCCTGCCGGGGGGGCAGCGCCCTGACTATGTCTATGTCCTGAATTCGGATGCCTTTCCCGCAAAGGATGCGATCCGCGCGCTTTTAAATCATCTGGAGGCACATCCCGAAACCGGTTTTGCGGGCAGCTTCCTGCAAGGTGAGGACGGCGAGCCCCATCGCACGGCTTTCCGCTTCCCCTCCATCGCAGGAGAGTTCGAGGCGCAGATTCGCTTTGGCCCGGTCAGCCGACTGCTGCAGCAGTCCATCGTCGCCCAGCCGATCCCCGAGCAGACAACCCGGGTGGACTGGCTGGCAGGCGCCTCGTTGATGATGCGCCAGTCGGTGCTGGATACGATCGGGTTGTTTGACGAGACCTTCTTTCTCTATTTCGAGGAAACCGACCTCTGCCATCGCGCGGCAAAGGCGGGCTACCCTACGGATTACGTGCGCGAAAGCGTGGTGATGCATATTGGTTCGGTTTCCACCGGCAAGAAGAAGTGGCAGCGCATTCCGGGGTTCTGGCTGGACAGCAGGCTACACTATTTCGTCCACACGCATGGCGCGGGTTATGCGGCCCTTGCAACACTCTCGCATCTTGCGGGCGGGGCGCTTTGGCGCGCGCGGGTGTTGATCCAGCGCAAGGACAGGGGCGATCCGCCCCGGTATCTGCGCGACTTGGCTACCCACGCGCTGCGCCATCTTTGGCGCCCGCAGGGGCGCCGTGTAACTCTCTTGAACCGCCCCGCCGAACAGGGGCAAGGATCGTAACGATGTCCCAGTTTTCCGCGCTTCTCATCGGCAATGAAAGCCTGACCGCCCAGTGTGGTGACCAGCTGTTGGCCGCAGGCCACCGCATCGCCGCCGTCGCCACCCGAAACCCCGAGGTGCGTCGGTGGGCCGAAGGCGCAGGCCTTCGGGTTGAGGCGCAGGACAAGGGACTGCCCGCGCGTCTGGTGGGGCTGGAGGTGGAGTGGCTCTTTTCGGTGGCAAACCTCGTGATCCTGCCGCCTTCGTTGCTGGCGCTGCCAAAACGCGGGGCGGTGAATTTCCATGATGGTCTTCTGCCGGCCCGTGCCGGTCTGAACGCGCCGGTCTGGGCGATTGCCGCAGAGGATGCCGAGCATGGCATCACCTGGCACATGATCGACGGCGGGGTGGACGAGGGCGACGTGCTGGCGCAGGTGCGTTTCCCCATTGCATCCGACGATACCGCGCTGACCCTGAACACCCGCTGTTTCGAGGCGGCGATCGACAGCTTTCCCGCCCTTATGCGCCAACTGGCCCATGGCGTCAGCCGCCAGCCGCAAGACCTGACGCTCCGCAACCTGCATTTGCGCGACGACCGGCCCGCGGCTTTCGGGCGGCTGGATTTCACAAGGACAGCGGCCGAGGCGCTGCGGCTGATCCGGGCGCTGGACCATGGGCAATACTGGAACCCGCTGACCACGGCCAAGATCGCAACGCCGCTTGGCGTACTTAACCTCGGCACTGCCACGCTGGCGGACGGGCAGGGCGCACCAGGGCAGGTGCTGGAGGCCGGACCGGATGGTATGACCGTCGCGTTTGCGACCGGCGCCCTGCGCCTGTCGCGGCTGACCTGTCAGACACGGGGGATGCCGCTCGACGTCTCCTCGCTTGCAGGCATGACGTTGCCCAATCCTGACGCTGTCGCCCTGACCGCCGCCGCCCGGCGGCTCGCACCCGATGATGGCGCGATGCGGGCGGCCCTGCGCGATCTGCAGCCCGCGACGCTTGCCGCAGTTGGCCCGGCGAAAGGGACTGCCGATATGGCGATGATCCCGCTGGACGGTGCAAGCCTCGCGCCCCTCGCGCTCGCGCTTTCGCGGATGCTGGGGGAGGGCGGGCGGGATGTCGCCTTCTCCGCCGGTCCTTCGTCGCTGCCAGATTACGTAACCGGCTGGTCACCGCTGCGCCTGCCCGTCGCGGGCACGGTTGCCGAGGCGCTGGACGCCGTGACCCTTGCGCTGAAGGCTGCCACCGGCGCCTTCGCCTGCGACCTTTTGACCCGCGACCGGAGCCTCGCCGGACTTTCCCTGCCGTCTGTCGCAATCGCCGAGGCACCCGTGCCCGGCGCGGCCCTTGCTCTCAGCTCCACGGCCCTGCAGTACGACCGCTCGCGCGTGACCGTGTCTGCTGCCGAAACCCTCGCCGCCCGACTGCAGGCCGTTGCCGCGCACATCGTCACCGCAGCACCCGAAACGCCACTTTCCGCAATCCCCGCCCTGACGGCGGCAGAGCGGGATCAGGTTCTGTACGGCTGGAACCAGACCCTCGGCCCCCGCTCCGACACCTGCGTTCATACCGCATTCGAGGCGCAGGTCGCCCGCACGCCCGACGCCATCGCCGTGGTCTTCGAGGCTGAGGCCGTGAGCTATGCCGCGCTCAACGCCCGCGCGAACCGGCTTGCCCATGTGCTGATCGGCATGGGTGTGCAGCCCGGCACGCTGGTCGGGCTGTGCCTGAAGCGCAGCATGGACCTGATCGTCGGCGCTCTGGCGATCCAGAAGGCGGGCGGCGCCTATGTGCCGATGGACCCAAGCTATCCCGCCGACCGCATCGCGCTGTTCGTCGAGGACAGTGCAGCACCGGTCATCGTCACCGATTCCGCCATCGCGCAGGTCCTCGGTCCGCAGTCGGCGCAGATGCTGGCCGTTGATACCGACCTCGGCATCGCCCGGGCAGCCGAGACGAACCCGGCCTCGGGTGTCACGCCCGCCGATCTTGCCTATGTGATCTATACCTCGGGTTCCACCGGCAGGCCCAAGGGCGTGATGGTCGAGCATCGCAACGTCGCAAACTTCTTCGCCGGGATGGATCAGCGCATCGGCACCGATCGCGGCGTATGGCTTGCGGTCACCTCGCTCAGCTTCGACATCTCGGTGCTGGAACTTTTTTGGACGCTGGCGCGCGGCTTCAAGGTGGTGCTCAGCTCGGATGAGAACCGCGCACTGGTGTCTTCCGGCCGCATCCGCGCGCCGGGAAATATGGACTTTTCGATTTATTACTGGGGCAATGACGACGGCACGGGCGCGAAAAAGTATGAATTGCTGCTGGAAGGCGCGAAATTCGCCGATGCCAACGGCTTCTGCGCGGTCTGGACGCCCGAGCGGCACTTCCATGCCTTTGGCGGGCCCTACCCGAACCCTGCGGTAACCGGGGCTGCCGTTGCTGCGGTGACGAAGAATATTGGCGTGCGGGCGGGGTCTTGCGTCATCCCCTTGCACCATCCGGCGCGGATCGCCGAGGAATGGGCGGTGATCGACAACCTGACGAATGGCCGCGCAGGCATCGCGATCGCTTCGGGCTGGCATCCGGATGATTTTGTGCTGCGCCCCGAGAACACGCCGCCCAACAACAAGAAGGCGATGTTTAAGGCCGCCGATCAGGTGCGCCGCCTGTGGCGAGGCGAGGCGGTGGAGTTTCCGACCGCCAATGGGACCCTCGCTCTGGTCAGCCAGCCGCGCCCGGTATCGAAAGAGCTGCCCCTATGGGTGACGACCGCCGGAAACCCCGAAACCTGGAAAGAGGCTGGCCAGATCGGCGCGAACATCCTGACCCACCTGCTCGGCCAGTCGATAGCCGAGGTGCAGCAGAAGATCGGTCTTTACCATCAGGCATTGCGTGACGCAGGTCACGACCCTGCGCGCCACACCGTCACGCTGATGCTGCACACCTATATTGCGGCGGACCGCGAAACCGCCCGGGCCGTCGCGCGCGCGCCGATGAAGGATTATCTGCGATCCGCCGCAGCCCTGATCAAGCAATACGCCTGGGCCTTTCCCGCGTTCAAGAGGCCTCAGGGCATCTCGAACCCGATGGAAATTGATATCCAGACCCTCGCGCCCGAAGAACTCGATGCCATCCTCGATTTCGCCTTCGAGCGGTATTTCGAGGACAGCGGCCTCTTCGGCACAATCGAAGACGCGCTGGCGCGGGTGGAGGATCTGAAGCGGATCGGCGTGGGCGAAGTGGCGTGCCTGATCGACTACGGCATCGACACCGCGACCGTGCTGGAGGGGTTGCGCCCGCTGGCCGAGGTGCTGTCGCAATCCACGGCGGACCCGGAGCTTGCGCAGGATGACTTCTCGATTGCCGCGCAGATCTTGCGCCATGGGGTGACGCATCTGCAATGCACCCCTTCGATGGCGCGGATGATCGCGATGAACGACGACAGTCGCATGGCGCTGGCTTCGCTGACGTCGATGATGCTGGGCGGCGAGACGCTGCCGGAGGCGCTGGTGCGGGATTTGCGCCGGGCGACCAAGGCGCGCATCCTGAACATGTACGGACCGACCGAGACGACGATCTGGTCCTCGACCGAAGAGGTGGGCACGCCGGAGCCGGTGGCGAATATCGGGCGACCGCTGGTGAACCAGCAGATGTATGTGCTGGATGAGGCCTGCGCCCCCGTCGCGCCGGGTGAGGCGGGCGAGCTGTGGATCGGCGGCGATGGTGTGGCGCGCGGTTACTGGCAGCGGCCCGAGCTGACGGCGGACCGCTTCCGTCCTGATCCCTACGTGTCAGCGGATCGCGCCACGCCCTGGGGCGCGCGGATGTACCGGACGGGTGACCTCGTGCGCTGTCGGGCGGATGGTAGGATCGACTTCCTCGGTCGCGCCGATCATCAGGTCAAGCTGCGCGGCTACCGGATCGAGCTGGGCGAGATCGAGGCCGTGCTGGAGGCAGAGCCGGGCGTGCGCCAGGCCGTCGTTCTGGCACGAGAGGATCAGCCGGGCGATCTGCGGCTGGTGGCATATTTCACCGGTGATGCGGAGGAGGCAAACCTGCGAAAGGCGCTGGCCGCACTTCTGCCTGCCCAAATGCTGCCTGCGCATTACGTGGCGTTAGAGCGGTTCCCCCTGACGCCCAACCGCAAGGTGGACCGCAAGGCGCTGCCCGCGCCCTCGGCGGCGGTGTCGGCCCTCCGGACGGCGGCGGCGGCGCCAGCCATTCTGCTGCCGCAAGCCTCTGGCGCTGTGGCGGATGTAGAGGCCGCGATTGCCGCGATCTGGTCGCGGGTTCTGGGTGTGGCGAAGGTCGGCCCGCGCGACAACTTCTTTGCGCTCGGCGGGCATTCGTTGCTGGCGGTGCAGGTTCACCGCGAGATCCGCAACACCCTTGGCAGTGCGCGGCTGTCGATCACCGACATCTTCCGGTTCCCTGTTCTGGGGCAGTTGGCGGCGCATCTGGGCGAGGGCGCGAAGGCCGCCTCGGTTGCCCCCGTTGTGGTCATGGCCGGACCTGTCGGCGTGACCGCAACGCCGGTCGCGGGCGCATCCGATCGGGCCGATGCCCGGGCCGATGCGATGGCCCGCCGACGCGCGATGCGGGCCGGGCGGATGAATGCCTGACGCCTTCAGCCTGGCCGGGGCGGCGGCGGCTTTGCTGCCGGACGGGGTGGGCGTGGGCTCTGCGGACCCGGGACGGCGCTACCCCTTGGCGCAAGGGGAGGAGTTGCCCGGTGCCGTGGCTGCCCGCTTGGCCGAATTCTCGGCCGGGCGGCATGCGGCGCGGGCGGCCCTGTCGGCTTTGGGCCGCCGACCTGTGGCCATGCCGATGGCCCCCGACCGGGCACCGGTCTGGCCCCCGGGCGTGACAGGCGGCATCACTCACAGCCGGACCGCCTGCCTTGCTGCCGTTGCAAACCTCGGCCCGCTGCTGCGCGGCCTTGGCCTCGATCTGGAGGAGGCGAGCCCGCTCGCGCAAGAACTGTGGGACACCGTGCTGCGGCCCGAGGAGCAGCTTTGGCTGGCCCGGCAACCGGCTGCAGAGCGCGGATTGCTGGCCAAGACGGTGTTTTCCGCCAAGGAAGCCGCCTACAAGGCGCAATATGCCGTGTCCGGCGCGCTCTTCGGGTTCGATGCGCTAGAAGTGGCGCTGGAGGGTGACCGCTTCATTGCGACCTTCCGGCAAGCGGTGCCGGGGTTTGGCGAGGGGGCCCGGCTGCAAGGGCGATGGGGCAACGTGCAGGGGCACATCCTGACAGCGGTTGTCCTGGGGTAGGCCCCGGGGCGCTGTCCCCAGCCGGTCGGTCTCTCTGACCGACGGCGATAATGAGAGCGCGTTGCGGCTTTCAAGCCCGATGGGCGACGGCGCGCGAGCAGAAGCGGCCGGATGTCCGCGAGGCGCGCCGCGTCTGGATCGCGCGGCGTCGACCGGTAATCCCCCCCGAAAGTAAGGGGCTGCATAAGTAGAATTTTCTCGGCAAGATGCATGAGGAGATTCTGAATGAAGACAAGCAGATACACGGAAGCCCAGATCTTCGCGATCCT